>Ga0265330_10001286_pt1 | contig 14676 bp, 5 predicted proteins | sample 41919metaG_FD_202083 | JGI IMG/M metagenome (GOLD analysis project Ga0265330, IMG submission 202083) | Rhizosphere microbial communities from Carex aquatilis grown in University of Washington, Seatle, WA, United States - 4-19-19 metaG | ecosystem: Host-associated > Plants > Roots > Rhizosphere >... | reverse complement strand
CTCGTACACGAAGCGGGCGGCCTCGTCTACGGCGACGGCGCCAACATGAACGCCCTCGTCGGCGTCCTCAGGCCGGCGGACGTCGGCATCGACGTCATGCACTACAACCTGCACAAGACCTTCTCGACCCCCCACGGCGGCGGAGGGCCGGGCGCGGGCTTCGTCGGCGTCTGCTCCGACCTCTCGCCCTTCCTGCCCGGCCCCATAGTCGTCAGGGCCGAGGGCCCCGGCGCCGCCAGGGGCGCCGCCGGAGGCGCGGAGACCTTCCGCCTCTCCATGCCTCTTTCCTCGATCGGCCGCCTGAAGGCCTTCTACGGCAACTTCGGGATCCTCGTGCGCGCCTACGTCTATCTCCGCATGCTGGAAGGGCCCGGCCTGCGCCGCCTCGCCGAGACCGCCGTGCTCAACGCCAACTACCTCAAGGCCCTCGTCGAGGGAGAGTATGAGGTCAAGTACCCGCGCCGATGCATGCACGAGTTCGTGGCGCAGGGGAACCTCGCGGAGGGCGTGCATACCCTCGACGTCGCGAAGCGCCTCATAGACCTCGGCTTCCATCCGCCCACGATCTACTTCCCCCTCATCGTGCCCGAAGCCCTCATGATCGAGCCCACCGAGTCCGAGTCGAAGGAAACCTTGGACGAATTCGCCGAGGCCCTCCTCAGGATAGCTCGCGAGGCTAAGTCCGAGCCCGAGATGCTCCGCGCAGCGCCCGCGACCACTCCGATCGGGAGGCTCGACGAGGTGGCCGCCGCGCGCAATCCGCTGCTCTGCTACAAGGATTGAGGAAGGCGTAGTCCGCCGCCGAGCCTCATGAAAGCAAAAAAAAAGATATCGATATTTTTGATGTCGAACAGCATTTAGCGTAATATAATGTTCCCCATCGGAAGGCGTCCGGCCTCGGGCGCCTTCGAGCATCGCCCGGTCGACAACGACGGATACGAGGGGAAGGACGAGTGAAACATCATCTAGTCTTGAAATTGAGGGCGCGCATCGCGCTCATCATCGGCGCCTATGTAGCCCTGATCCTCGGCGTGATCATAGTGCTGCTGGGCTTTCGCATGAGCCTATCCTTCTCCAGGAACGCCGACAGCACGGGGCGAATGCTCACCGAAGCCCGCGCCGGCCAGCTCGGCGGCCTAGTCGACAAGATGCACTGGGAACTCCGCATGATCGCCGCGAGGCCCGAGCTCCTCTCCAAGGACAAGAAAGTCACGGACGCGATCATCGCCTCCCTGAAAAATATCGTCTCCTCGGATATCACGGGGATTCTCTTCGCGTGGAGCGACGGAAGCTACGTCAGCTCCGCCGGGGCGCATGGAAACATAGCCGACCGCGAGTACTTCAAGGCGATCATGGCGGGCACTAAATCCTTCATCGTGAGCGAGCCGGTCCTCTCGAAGTCCCTCGGGGTATATCAGGTCGTTTTCGCCCAAGCGGTCAGGGGCGAGGACGGAGCGGTCAAGGCCATGGTGGGCTTCCAGCTCAAGCTGGACGAGTTGTCGCTCTTGGTCTCGTCGGCGCGCATCGGCTCGAGCGGCTACGGCTGGGTAGCAGATACCGACGGGAACGTCCTCGCGCATCCTTCCGGGGACAAGGTCCTGAAGCTGAAGCTGGGCGAGGCGGACAAGCAAGGCTACAAGGGCTTCGACGCGCTCAAGGACGCCATAGCTTCGGGCAAGAGCGGGCGAGCCGCGTGGACTTCCCCCAACGGCAATTCCATGGTCACTTTCTTCGCTCCCGTCCCCTCCAATCCCGCCTGGATCTTCGCGATAGACCAGAGCGCGGAGGAGTCGACTTCCGCCGTGAAGCCGATACTCACGATTCTCCTCTTCTTCCTGGTCGTCGGCACCCTGATCGCGGCCCTGCTCGCCGTCGTAGTGGCCGGAAGCATCGTTAGGCCCATCGCGATGGCCGGCGCCAGCTTCCGCGAGCTGGCCCACGGAGAGGCCGACCTCAACAAGACGATCGATATACACCGAGGCGACGAGATAGGCGCGCTCGCGGTCGACTTCAACTCCTTCCTCGGGAAGCTGCGGGAGATCGTAGCCAGCCTCAAGGAGTCGCAGTCCGAGCTGGGCTCCATCGGCGTCGGGCTCGGGGGCTCGGTGGAGGCCACGGCGAGCGTCGTCGCGCGGATATCGGACGCCGCGGCGGCCGTGCACGGCAAGGCCGAGCGGCAAGCCCTGAGCATCGAGCAGTCGTCGAGCGCGGTCGAGGAGATCGCGCACAATATCGACGGCCTCGAGGGGCTCATCGAAGGCCAGGCCTCTAGCGTCACCCAAGCCTCGGCGGCGATCCAGCAGATGGTCGCCAACATCGCCTCGGTCTCGCGCTCCATGGAGTCCATGGCCGAGCAGTTCTCCACGCTCTTGGCTGCCTCCAAGGACGGCAAGGCTACGGAGAACTCGGCCTTCGAACGCATCGCGCAGATCTCGGAGCGCTCGACCTCCCTCCTCGAGGCCAACGACGTCATCGCCTCCCTCGCCTCCCAGACCAATCTCCTCGCCATGAACGCCGCCATCGAGGCCGCTCACGCGGGCGACGCCGGCAAGGGATTCTCCGTCGTAGCCGACGAGATCCGGCGCCTCGCCGAGACTTCGGCCGAGCAATCGAAGACGATAGGCGCCGACCTCACGAGCGTCCAAGCCGCCATCGCCGAGGTAGTCGAGGCTTCGCGCGCCTCGAGTTCGGCCTTCGACGACGTTACCGCGAGGATCACCGAGACGGATCGCCTCGTGCGCGAGATGCGGGGAGCCCTCGGCGAGCAGCGCGAAGGCGGCGCCCAGGTGCTCGAGGCCCTCGAGTCGGTCAACGACATCACTTCCGAGGTGCGCTCCGGCTCGAGCGAGATGAGCGCGGGCAACAAGACGATCCTGGACGAGATGGGCAAGCTGCGCATCTCCAGCACGGAGATCAAGGCGAGCATGGACGAGCTGCTCCGCAGCGTCGAGGCCATCTCGGAAAGCGCTCGCCGCGTCTCGGATATGGCCAGGGCCACGAGCTCGACTATCGAGGGGATGGACAAGGCCATAGGTCGATTCAAAGTGTAGGGCGGGATATCGTCGCGTTATGCGATATTCTTACTCGAGGTGAATAATGAGCTTGACGAAATCCCCCTCTCAGGTAAAATGGCAGATGAGTCATGAAATGAAAAAACATTTCATTATTTTTACCGTCGTGGTCTTGGCGCTGATGAACGCTGCTTGCAAGCAATCTTCCGGCGGTTCGAATGACGGCGGCTCGGATTCCACCTATGCTTTCCAGGCGAACTACGACTCAGCTCGACACGGCGAAAACCATTTTTAGGGTGAAAAACGGAACGCATGTTATCGTGAACTAGCCTACGATCGGAATAGTCATCGAAGAGCTCGGCAGCCGACCACCCGAGGCCTCCCGGGAAGCCCGAGTGGGGGGGCGGAAGCCACCGCAGGATTCGCCGTGAACTTTTTCGCCGTATTTTCGCTGCGCGCCATCAAGGAGTTGGATGCGTTGTGCGAATCCGAGCCGAAGGCATAGCCAAGCGTTGGGAGGCTGGAGCGCGGGGGAGCCGCGGATATGCCGGTTTGAGGGGCTCCTGAGGCGATGGAAATCAGCGCGGCGTTGGGCGGGTAGAGCGGCGAACGTTATTCGAGCATCCGTTGTGCGGCGGGTGTCACGCGAACCACGCGCCGCGCGGAGCAAAGCGGTGCTATGCGGAGCGAGGTGCGCGGATTTGCGTGACGGGCCCCGCCAACGGCCGTACCAGAAATATTCTTCCGCCGCGCATTCGGTCGATTGAGGAGCCCCGAATCGAATGAGGGACGGTGCTAACGCTCGCTTCGCTCGCTAGGCTGCGCTCCCCCTTCGAAAACTCAACCTAGGCAGTTCGCCCCACATCAAAAAGCGAACTGCAAGCTATTGGCGACCCTCAGGATCTACAGATCGCCGATAGTAGCGACCATCACCGCCTTGATCGTGTGCATCCTGTTCTCCGCCTCGTCGAAGACCACGGAGTAGCGGCTGCGGAAGACTTCGTCGGAAACCTCCATCTCCCGGAGACCGTGCTTCTTCTCGATCTCCTTGCCCACGTCCGTCTCAGCGTCGTGGAAGGCGGGGAGGCAATGGAGGAAGACCACGTCGGGGTTGCCGGTTTTGCGGATGAAGTCCATCGTGACCCGGTACTTCTCGAGCTGCGCGATGCGCTCGGCGAACTTGGCTTCCTCGCCCATCGATACCCAGACGTCAGTGTAGAGGGCATCGGCGCCCTTGAGGGCCAGTTCGGCCTTCTCGATCGGGAAGAACTCGATCGAAGCGCCGGTAGCCTTCGCGACCTCTCGCATTTCGGACGTGAGCTTCTCGTTCGGCCAGAGCTCCTCGGGGGCGAGGGCGACGAAGCGCATGCCCATCTTGGCCGAGCCGATCATGAGGGCGTTGCCCATGTTGTTGCGGGCGTCGCCGCAGTAGACGAGCTTCGCGTGATTCAGGGGCTTGGAGCAGTGCTCTTCGATCGTGAGGAGGTCGGCGAGGATCTGCGTGGGATGGTCCTCGTCGGTGAGACCGTTCCACACGGGCACGCCGGAATATTTCGCGAGGTCCTCGACCAGCTTCTGGCTGAAGCCGCGGTATTGGATGCCGTCGTACATGCGGCCGAGGACCTTGGCCGTATCCTCGACGGACTCCTTCTTGCCCATCTGGCTGTTCGTGAGGAAGGTGGAGTTGCCGCCCTCGTCCCAGCAGGCGACCTCGAAGGAGCAGCGGGTGCGGGTGCTCGCCTTGTCGAAGATGATGACGATGTTCTTACGGTCGAGGAGCTTCCCCTTCACGCCGGCGCGCTTCTTGGCCTTGAGGTCGGCCGAGAGGTCGAGGAGATAGCGGATCTCCTCGGGGCTGAAGTCCTTGAGCGTGAGGAAGCTGCGTCCCTTGAGGTTGACGGGCATGGAGTAACTCCTTTTCGCCCATTGTAGCAGGCTCCGCGAAAAGGCAGAAGGGGGAAAGCCCCGGGTCCGGGGCCTGCCGTCGGGGCCGCTATTTCTTCGGATATAGGAAGCGCTTGATCTTCTGCGTGGGCGTCTTCTCGAAGGGCTCGGCCTGGAGCTCGACGCTGGCGAGGCGCGAGAAGGCGGCGAGGCGGCAGTTCGCCTCCTTCTTGACGCGCTCGAGGAGGGGGGCCGCCGCCTTTTCGACGTAGAGCTCGGCCGAGCTCATTTCCTGGGCGGCCCAGCGGATCGCGGTACCCACCGCCTGCCCGAATCGGCCGGCGGCCTTCTCCGCGCCCCCGGCGCCCTCCTTCACGTAGGTCGACAGCTCCTCGAGGACTTCGGGCTTGAGCTGGATCAGGGCCCTGAGGCCGGCTTCGTCGTCGTAGACCAGGGACTCGGCGACGTAGGGCGACGCGTTGATCACCGCCTCCACTTCCTCGGGATAGATGTTCTCGCCCGAGGCGCCCAGGATCATGGTCTTGAGCCTTCCGCGGACCGAGAGCCGGCGGCGCGAGTCGAAGGAGCCGAGGTCGCCCGTGCGGAAGTACCCGTCTCGGGTGAAAGCCTCCGCGGTTCGCTTGGCGTCGCGGTAATAGCCCGAGCCGACCATGGGCCCGCGCACCTGAATTTCGCCTAAGGCGCCGGGCCCCGCGGCCCCCGTCGCCGCGATGCGTATATCGGCGCCGGCGAGAGCCGGCCCCGCGACCCTGACTTTCGTCTTGCCCACGGCCGAGGCGGCAATGATGGGCGCCGTTTCGGTGAGGCCGTAGCCGATCGCGTAGGGAAAGCGCGCCCGCAGGAGGAAGCGTTCGACCTCGGGATCCAGGGGGGCGCCGCCTATCCCGAAGAAGCGCATCCGGCCGCCGAAGGTCTTCTTGAGCTTCAGCCCGGCGATCCATTCGAGGGCGGGGCGGAGGGGCGGGAATTTGTAGAGGGCGATCTTCCCGAGGGCCGGCTCGACGCTGGAGCGATAGACTTTCTCGATGACCATCGGCACGGAGAGCATTATCGTCGGCCTGAGGGATGCCAGGGCGGGGAGGAGGGCCGAGGCCGAGGGCGGCCTGTCGAGGTAGCGGACGCAGGCTCCGCTCATCATGGGGATGAGGAAGCCGATCGTATACTCGTAGCTGTGGGCGAGGGGCAGGATGGACAATAGTAGGTCCCTCCCGTCCAGGCGTATCACCGAGTCGCAGGCCAGGGCGTCGGCGATGAAGTTGCGGTGCGAGAGCATGACTCCCTTGGAGAGGCCCGTCGTGCCCGAGGTGTAGACCAGGGCCGCCAAGTCGCCCGACTCGACGCGCGGCAGGGAAGGCTCCGCGCCGCCGTCGGCCTCGCGCTCGGCCGGCCCGTCCTTGGCGAGCTCCTCTATGGCGAGGAGCTCGAGGCCCTCGCTCAGCGGCGCTTCGCCGCGAGGCGCTGCCTCGAGCTTCTTCTTGAGCTTCGCCGAGATGAAGGCCGCGCGCGAGCCCGAATGGGCCAGGATGTTGCCTATCTGCTCGGCGGTGAAGTCGGTGAGGATCGGCACCGCCACCGCTCCCGCGCGGGCTATGCCCAGCGAGGCTATGCCCCACTCGGGCCTGTTCTCCGAGAGCAGGGCCACGCGGTCGCCCTTGGATATCCCCATCCGGGCGAGGAAGCGGGCGGTTTGGAGGGTCAGCCTATCGAGGTCGCGATAGCTCAGCGCCTCGCCGCTCGCCATGGCCAGGGCCGGGGCCTCCCCGAAGACCGCCGCGGAGCGGGGGGCGATGTCGCCTAATGTGTCTGTATCGTAGGAATAGCCCATCGTCAGTCTTTTTTTCCCCTCGGGTAGAGGAAGCGCTTGATGCTCTGCTTGGGCGTCTTCTCGAAGGGCTCGGCCTGATGCTCGACTTTCGCGAGGCGGGAGAAGGCCGCCAGGCGGCTGTTCGTCTCGCGCTTGATCATCTCCAGGGTCTGGGCCAGATTGCGCTCGGCGCCCTCGAAGTTGACGCCGGCCTTGCCCGCCGCGTTGTGGGCCGCATGCTGCGCGGCCGCCCTGAAGTTGGCCGCGGCGACTCCGGCCTCCTCGATCTCATCCTTGATCCGGGCCGAGAATCGCTCGAGGACTTCGGGCTTCAAGTGCACCAAGGCGGTGAGGCCGCGCTCGTCCCCGTAGACGAGGGATTCGGCCACGTAGGGCGAGGCGTTGAGCACTGCCTCGATCTCCTCGGGATAGATGTTCTCGCCCGAGGCCCCGAGGATCATGGTCTTGGTCCTCCCCCGCACGGTGACGCGGCCCGAGGCCTCCATCACGGCGAGGTCGCCCGTGCGGAACCAGCCGTCGGCGGTGAAAGCCTCGGCCGTGCGCTCGGGGTCCTTGTAATAGCCGGGGAAGACGTTCGCCCCCCGCGCCTGCAGCTCGCCCTCGCCCGTGTCCGGCCGGGGATCGCCGATGCGCAGCTCCACGTCCGTCGAGGCCCAGCCCGTAGTGTGCGGCTTTACCTTGCCGGGCCTGTTGCCCGTGAGCAACGGCGCGGTCTCCGTGAGGCCGTAGCCGATGGAGTAGAGGAAGCGGGCGTGATGGAGGAAAGTCTCGACCTCGGCCGACAGGGGCGCGCCGCCGATGCCGAAGAAGCGGATCTTGCCGCCGAAGGTCTTCTTGAGCTTGAGGCCGGCTACCCATTCCAGGGCGGGGCGGAAGAGCGGAACCTTGTAGAGGCCGATCTTGTCGAGGGCGGGCTTGATGCTCGAGTGGTAAATCTTCTCGATCACGAGGGGCACCGAGAGCACGAGGGTAGGCCTGACCGCCGCCAAGGCGGGGAGGAGGGCGGTCGCCGAGGGCGGCCTATCCAGGTAGTACACGGCCGAGCCCTGGAGCATCGGGATGAGGAAGCCGATCGTGAACTCGTAGGCGTGGGCGAGGGGAAGGATGGAGAGGAGCCGGTCCGTCCTCCGGAGCACGATGAATTTGCGCGCCGCTACCGCGTCGAAGACGAAGTTCCGATGCGTGAGCATGACGCCCTTGGACTTGCCCATAGTGCCCGAGGTATAGAGGATCGAGGCGAGATCGTCGGCCAGTATTTCGGGCGGGGCGAAGTAGCTCGCCGCCCTGTCTACCGCGTCCGGCGCGACGAGGGCGGCAGTAGCCGCGGCGCCTCCGGGCGCCTCGAGGATCGAATAGTCGTCGAGGCAGACGAGGACGCGCTTGTCGCCCTCGCCGGATATCTTGCCCGCCAGGCGCTTCGAGATGATGAGCACCTTGCTCTCGGAATGCTCGAGGATCGTGGATATCTGCTCGGGAAGGAAGTCGACCATGATCGGCACGGCTATAGCGCCCGACCGGGAGATGCCGAAATACGCAAGGCCCCACTCGGGCCTGTTCTCCGAGAGGAGCGCGACCCGATCGCCCTTCTTCACGCCGAGGAGGCCGAGGAAGGCGGCGATCCGCCTCGTTTTAGGCTCGAGATCGCGGAAGAGGACCGCCTCCCCGCCGATCATCGACAGGGCGGGACGATCGGAATATCGACGGCTGCTCTTCTCTATGACTTCAGGTATCGTAAATCGCTCGACAGAATACACTGGTGGGCGCTCCTAACATGGATTAGACCCGCCGCGACGGAATAGGTTGCGGCTCGCTACGAATAGTAAGGGAATTCCTTGGGCATGTCGAAGGAAATTGATTATATACATTGTATATTAATACTATGTGCATGTCGAAATATTCGTTGCCGCTGCCTTTCGGCTTTTGCTCCCGCGATGCCGGCAGTACAATGGGAAAGCATTTTGGATGCTGGTCCGCAGGCGGACTATATTCTGTATAATATGTCACGCGAAGAGCTGCGCTTTCGGGGAGCTTCCGATGCGATCCCTGAAGCGCGCCGCGGCCTTACGCCATGAGCCAGGAACAGGAGCCGAGCCGAAATGAGAACGCAACGTCCTTTCAGCGACACCCGAAGTTCCACAATAATCCGGCTCGCGTTGTGCGCCTTCGCCCTCGCCGCAGGGGCTTGGTTCGCCCCCGCCCAGGCCACCAATCCTACCCGCTTCCCGCACCAGGGCTCTACATCCTCTGAAACCACGGCGATGAGCCAGAACTGGCTCTATTCGGGCGCCAACACCCTAACCGGCGATTACAGCGGCGCCAATGCCGTATTCTTCGAAATACCAGATACCACTACCCAGACCCTCTACTTCGCGGTCAGGAATCCCGACGTCGACGCCGTGAACAATATCGACCTAGGCAATAATCCCGACCGTTCCGTAAGCGGCGCATCACCGCCGAACGGGCCGCCTTGGGTAGATTACACGATCATAGGCGGCACTGGAGCCTACTCAGCCGTTGCCGGAAAGCATCTGGGATTCGGTGGGGCTACCGTCCCCCCCTCTATTAGCGCCAACTCCGGAGGGACAATCCTCGACTCGATAACAGGCGGATCTTATTCGGGGATGTTCGCCGTCGGCAACTGGGTCTACTTCAACGGCGTCTCCCCTTCTCAGGGCGAGCACATCGGCAACAAGTACTATTTCCGTCTCACGGCGGTGACCCCCGGATACGGTACGCAGGAATTCAAGCACGCATACCAGTTCGATGTCTCCTTGGCCAACAGCGGCTCTCCGACGGGGCTCTCGAACGGCTATGCATTCAGCTATGACATCACCTTCGCCCAGCTCTCTACGGCCGAGACCTGGGATTTCTACCCCTTCGTGCCTTTCGGGGCGGGAAGCCCGATGACTGTCACTACCAATGCCTTTAATTACAACAGTAAGAACAACATTAGCATTATTAAATGGGAAGACAATGCGTCAATTAACCAACAACCGCCCGCCTTCCCCGTAAATGCCGGCAATTTGACGGCGAATTATAATATCGTTGCCGGACAGACCAACGCGGCCTGGCACCTGCAATTCGCGACATCGTTTGGTACTTTCGCTACAGCGAACTACCGCTCGGGCGCGGCTGAGCTCTACTTTTCCATCCCGGGGCCCCCTGTATCCCTTCTTCGGATATATTCGAGCCCTCCCTCGGTATTTCCTGCCGACCATTTCAGCTTGAGCCCGGCGAGTTCGAGCGGCTTGACCACTCCCGCCTCTCTTCCCTACAGGGTCCAGGTAGTCGATGCGGCAGGCAACCCGGTCAACTATTTAACGAGCGTCCAGGTCGCCGTTACGGGGAGTGCACTGATAGGCGGCGCCGCCTCTCCGCAGACCCTCCCCACGGACGCGACGGGCGGAGTGAACTTCAACCTCACCGACGGTACGCAAGAAACCGTGACCCTGAGCATCGGGACCGTCCTCGTAGGAGCGAACGGGACAGCGACCGCGACCTTCAATTTACCCGCCACCGCCCTTCCGCCCACGATCAGCTCAAGCAAGAATCTCAGCTTTACCCAAGGCTCAGGCGCGACCCTAGGCTCGATCACGATCGCGGCAGTGGGCAACACCTCGATCTTGACGGCGGGCGGGAGCATCGTGATAACGTACAACGGTACCGGGAGCGTCAATTTCGTGGCGGCCACGCTGCCCAAGACGGGCTCGGCGTCGGGCAAGGTAGGCGCCGTCACGGCGGTGGCGGGCTCTATCACGATCCCGGTCTCTACGAACTTCGTTGACGGAGATACCCTCACTATAGGGAATACCGGCACCCCCGTTGCATTCACAGTAGCGAACGCCATCGGCTCAGGCCATTTGCGCCTCTCGCACAACAGTCAAACGAGCGACGACGACAAGCTCATTACAATCATGGACCCGACCTTCGTCTGGTCGGGGGGAGCGAACGGAACCTGGACGGACGGCACCCAATGGTCGGGGGGAATCGCCCCAACGGCGAACAACGGCACGGAGAACATCTTCATACCGAACAACTGCAATTTTTACCCCACGCTTCCCGCGACCAACTGGAATATCAACAATCTGTGGATAGGCAGCGCCGCCTCCCTCACGATCGGGGCCAATTCCCTAACCGTGAGCGGGACTATCGCGAACGCGGGTACCGTGATCCTGGGCGGAGCGGGCGACATCAGCAAGATGGACGTGACGCAGGGCATCGTGCGGTACACGGGCGCGGGGCAGACGGTAGCGGATCACGGCGCGACCGATTACTACAACCTCGAGATTGCGGGGACGGCTAGCCTGGGCTCGGCCATATCGACGGCCAACAACCTTACGGTAAACTCCGGCAGCCTCGCCATGGGCGCCTTCTCCATGTCGGCGGGCGGGGCCCTCGTCCTCAACGCTCCGATGACACAGGGCGCGGGGGCGTTGACCGTCACCGGGACAACGACGGTGGCGGTCGGCGCGGGCGTAAGCCTCAGCCTACCGAATACGACCAACGATTTCGTCGGGTCGGCATCGATCACGAGCGGGCTGAACGTCTCCCTCGGCGATTCAAACAGCCTCCAGCTCGGCTCCTCGACCCTCAGCGGCAGCCTCACGGTCGCCGCGGTAGGCGTCGCCATCTCGGCTTCGGCGACGGTGACCGCTCCCGGCGGCGCGACGATCGGGGCGGGTACCGGCGCATTCACGATGTATGCCTCGTCAGCGCTGAACAACGGCGCGACCGCGACCACCATCGCGATTACGGCCGACGACGTCGATATCCCCGCGACCGCGACTATTACCAGCGGTTCGGGCACCGTGTCCTTCGCGGTGAGCACCGCTTCGCGGCCGATAAGCCTGGGCACGACAGTCGCCGGCAGCCTAAGCATGACGAACGCCGAGCTCGCGCAGATCACGACGACCGGCGCGCTGCGGGTCGGAAACGCGACGAGCGGAGCCGTCACCGTGAACGCGGCAGTCAATCCCGCCAACGCGACGAGCTTCAGGGTGAGGAGCGGCACTGCCGGTATTTCCGGGGGAGCGGCCGACATCATCACGGCGACGAATCTGCTCCTGAGCGCAAGCACCGCGATAAACGCCTATACTTCCGCGATGAACCTCGCCGCCGCCACGGCGTCGGGCGGGATCACCATCAGCGACTCGAGGGCGGCCGGCACGACGATCGCCACGGTCGACGGCACTTCCGGCATCACCGGCAACAACACGGCGGTCGGCATCACCAAGACGGCGGGGACGCTGACCATCAACCAGGCGGTCAATTCCGGTACAGCCGATACGACGATCTCGGGCGTCTCCACCGTGTCCCAGGGCGCCACGGGCATAATCACCGCCGCGGGCATCGAGCTCCTCGGCGCCGGGCCCTTCACCCTGACCCAACTCAACGTCGTCCCGGAGATCGCGGGCAGCGTGACCGGGGCGCTCAGCTTCACGCGCAGCAACTCCGCGGGCCTGAGCATCGGGTCGGTAGGTACGTCCACGGGCCTCACGAGCACCTCGACGGTGACCCTCGTCGCTACGGGGAACACCATCAGCCAGACCCAGCCCGTGTACACCGCGACTTCGCTCACGGTGACCTCGACCAACGGGACGACCCTCGGCGGGGCCAATACCGTCTCGTGGTTCACGGCGACCAACAGCACGTCGGGCGGCGTTACCTTCGTCAATAACGTGGCGACCCTGACGGTCCCGGCGATTACCGGCGGCGGCGCCGTCTCCGTGACGAATACGGGAAACCTGACAACCAGCGGCGCGGTGAGCGCGGTCGTCGCCAACAGCTCCGTCTCCCTCACCGCTACCTCGGGGCTTCTCACCGTCGGCGGGACCGTCACCTCGACGGGCACGGGCTCGGTCGGCCTCACCGGAACCGGGGTCACGAACAACTCGACGGTAACCGGACCGGGCGGGATCGCGGTGGCGGCGGGTACGGGATACTTCACGAACTCAGGGACGCTTACGAATGGCGGTGGAGCAAACTTGATCGCCATCACCGCGGACAATATGAGCTTGAGCGGCACCATCACCGGAGGCAGCGGGCCCGTGACCCTCGTTCCAGCGACCCTGGCCACCCAGGGGATCGGCTTGGGCGGGGCCGACGCCGCGGGGACTCTGGGCCTCACCGGCGCCGAGCTCGATGTCATTTCAACCTCAGGCCTCCTTACGATCGGGGCGACTACGCTCTATGGATCGATCAGCGTCGCCGCCGCCGGCTGCGCTCCCGCGAACAATCACTCCGGGATCACGATCGTGAACAGAAACGGCGGGATTGCCATCGGCGGGAACCTCTCATCCGGCAGCTCTACGCCGCTCACCCTCACTGCGAACGGCGCCGGTATCATCGGCGCGATAACCTGGACGGCCGGCGCGATTTCCGCGGGAGGGACGCTCACGCTCAACGCGGCGACTGGAATCGGCGCGATAGCGGCCAATCCGATAGTCGTCGGAGCGGTGGGCGGCCTCAGCGCGCACAATACGACGCTCAACGATATCTTCATCAGGATCACGAACGGCGATCCGGTCACGCTAGGGGGCGGCGGCTACACGCTGACCGAGGACCCGGCCACGGGCAACCTGCGCGTGGACTCGACGAGCGGCGGGCTGGTCATAGGCGGAAGCTTGAACGCGGGCGTGTCGGTGACATTGGACGCCGCCGCGACGTACGGCATTTCGAAGGTGGCGGGGGCTGCCATCATCGTCACGGCTCCGACGGTGAACCTCGGCACCTCCGGCACGACCGCCTCGGTGGGAAGCGGTACGTATCCCATTTTGACCGCGGCGACGACGCTGCTGGACGCTCGCGGGACGACCGGAGACGTCTACCTCAACAACGCCGGGAACGTGAGCGTCACGGCTACAGCGGGCGGACTCGTGAATATCGCGAATACCGGCACGACGACGGTAGCCGCGAATAAGATCACCGCAGGCACGGGAGCGGCGGTGACGGTGAGCTCCAGTCTCGATATGTCGGTCGGCTACGACGTGACCGGCCCCGGCGGCGTTTACCTGACAGTGACCGGCGTCGGGAACACCCTGACGCACAGCGCCAACGCTATCGGTACGACCAACGCGGCCATTACGCTGGTCGCCGACAGCATGGCATTGAGCGGCGGAACAGTGGCGGCCGGCGCCGGGACGACGACGATCTACCCAAACGATACGACTCGGGCTATCTACTTGGGCGGCGGCTTGGGCGCGGGGCTAGCGTTGACGAATATCGAGCTGAACACGGTTACCGGCTCGGGGCTGTTCACGATCGGGCGGGCGACGCAGAGCGGGGCGATCAACTTGGACGGGACTGTGAGCCGGCCCGCGGGAACGGGCGCGCTGACTCTGCAGAACACGACGGGCGGGATCGCCCTCGGCGCGAACGACCTGAGCGCCCTTGGGGCGCTTACCTTCACGACGACGGGATCGGCGACCGGAACGGGCCTAGTCTCGGCGAACGGGGGCGCAAGCTCGCTCGGCGTGACGGCCTTGACCGGCATTTCCCTGAGCAACGCGGGGAACCTGGCCAATGCCGTGTCGCTGACGAACGGCCCCCTGGCGACGGCCGGCAACATATTGTACAACAACGACTGCAACATGACCCTGACCGCGACGAACAGCTTCGCGGGCGGGACGATATCGGTGACGAACGCCTTGGGGACGCTTGCGACCTCGGGCGCAATCACGACCACGGCGGGCGGCGCGGCGAGCATATCGCTGCAGACCGCGGGCGGCATGACGATCTCGAATGCCGTAACAGCGGCGGGAACGGGCACGATAAGCCTTACGGTGACCGGTTCCGGGAACAGCCTGAACCACAGCGCCAACGCTATCGGTACGACCAACGCGGCCATTACGCTGGTCGCCGACAGCATGGCATTGAGCGGCGGAACAGTGGCGGCCGGCGCCGGGACGACGACGATCTACCCAAACGATACGACTC
>Ga0265330_10001281_pt1 | contig 14702 bp, 12 predicted proteins | sample 41919metaG_FD_202083 | JGI IMG/M metagenome (GOLD analysis project Ga0265330, IMG submission 202083) | Rhizosphere microbial communities from Carex aquatilis grown in University of Washington, Seatle, WA, United States - 4-19-19 metaG | ecosystem: Host-associated > Plants > Roots > Rhizosphere... | reverse complement strand
GGTGGTTCCGATGTCGGCGTGGCCGAGCATCGCCTGCACAGCGCGCAGGTCGGCTCCCCGTTCCACCATGTGGGTGGCGAAGGAATGGCGAAGCTTGTGCGGCGAGATTTCCTTGCGGATCCCGGCAGCGCGAGCGTACGCGCCCAGGATCTTCCAGAAGGCTTGTCGAGTCATCCGGCGCCCCAGCCGCGTGAGAAACAGCGCATCCGTTGCAGCGCCACGCCCCGGACGCAAAAAGTGAAGTCGGGCACTTTCGCCGTACGACCGCAGCGCAGCCACGGCAGACTCTCCCAGGGGAACCAGTCGCTGCTTTCCGCCCTTGCCCACCGTCGTCAGGTAGCCGGCGTCGAAGTTGATGTCAGAGAGACGCAGCTTGACCAGCTCGGACACACGCAGCCCGGTAGCGTACAGAGTTTCCAGCATGGTGCCATCGCGCGCGCCCCGATCCGTACGACGATCGGGCGCGGCCAGCAGCAGGTCCACTTCAGCGACGGTCAGAAAAGTGGGCAGCGGCCGGCCGAACCGCGGTAGGTCCACATCCTCGGTGGGGTTTATCGCGCACAGACGCTCGGTCTTGAGAAACCTGAAGAACTGGCGCAGGGCCACCAGCGCGCGGGCCTGGGTGCGGGCGGAAAGGGCGTTCTCGGTCAACGCGGAAAGGTACTCGAGGATGTGGATGGTGCGGACCGACGCCAGTTCTGAGATTCTCCTGGCCGCGGCAAAACGAGAGAAGGCGGCCAGGTCGTGACCGTAGGCCTCCAACGTGGCCACGCTCAGCTCGCGCTCGACCCGCAGGTGATCGAGAAACTGCTGGATGGCGACGTCAAGTGTGAGGCCCACGCCAAGGATCATCCGACGGCAAGACGGGAACCGCAATTTTCCGCAACGACAGTGCGGCACTACTGTGTCGGATTCGGACCGAGCCGTCGCGTCGCGAGGAGGCCCGTCCGCGACGAGCGCCGAGGGAATAGTGCTAGGCTTGCTTCCATGAAGATATCCATCGGACCGAGGCAGTTGGCCTACGAGTCGGTGGGCAGCGGTCCGGTCCTCGTGCTGGTGCACGCGTTTCCCTTCGATGGCCGCATATGGCGCAAGACCGCGGCGGCTCTGGCCAGCCGGCAAAGGGTCATCACGCCTGACATGCGCGGCTTCGGGCAGTCCGATCTCGGCTCGGACGGCTTCTCCATCGCCGATCTGGCGGATGACGTAGCCGCCTTACTCGACGCACTGAAGCTGCCTGCGGCCACCATCGGCGGCATGTCGATGGGCGGTTACGTGGCGCTGGCCTTTGCCCGTCGCCATCGCGACCGATTGAAGTCGCTCGTCCTGGCCGATACCAAGGCTGCGGCGGACACGCCCGAGGCTCGCCAGGGTCGCGAAGCCGCCATCGCACTGGTGCAAACGCAAGGCGTGGCTGCCCTGCTCGAAAAGCAGATTCCACGCCTTCTGTCGGCTTCAGCGAGCGACAGCCTGCGCGCCGAGGTGCGCGCGCTGGGAGCCCAGCCGCCCGAGGCGGTCATCGCCGCGATCCGCGCCCTACGCGACCGGCCCGACCGCACGGCCGAGTTGCCGGAAATCGCGGTGCCCACTCTCGTCATGGTGGGCGGCGACGACGCGCTTTCCCCGCCTGCAGAGGCCCGCTCCATGGCCGCTGCGATTCCCAAGGCGCGGTTAGTTGAGATCCCGGGAGCCGCGCACTTGTCACACCTGGAAAACCCCGACGCCTTCGCCGCCGCGCTAGCAAAATTCACCTAGAACCATGCGAATTCCGGCCCCTTCTTCGTCATCCAGCGCGACCTTTGCAGGCCCGCGTGCGTCAGCAAGGAGGCGCTTGCGCCAGGACTTTCTGCCCTAGACTTTTCAGTATCGCGGGCTACAATTAAGGAATATGTTGTTCCCGCCCTTCGGCTGGAGCCAGTTTCTCACGGGCACCCCAGCTTCTCTGCCTCCGCGCGCCGGTCGCATAAGGGTCAGGCGCTTTGCCGGCCCGGCCGCGTATGCGGGCGCCATGGAACCGATTCGCATCGCACACCTGACCGACCAGCACGTGGGCCGGATCACGCCGTTTGCAATTCAGCGCGAGGCGGTCGAGTTGACCAACGCCGAGCATCCCGATCTCGTGGTGATAACCGGGGACTTCGTGTGCCACAGCCAGACCTATCTCGACCAACTCATCGAACTGGTGCGCGCCTTCCGAGCACCCGTCGTCGGCGTGCTGGGCAACCACGACTACTGGGCAGGCGCCGATGAAGTGGCGGCCGCTCTCAGACGGGGCGGCGTCGAGGTTCTGCGCAACGACAACACGGTCATCACCATCCGCCGGCAGCGCCTGCAAATCGTGGGTCTCGACGACGCGTACACCGGCCACGCGCACATCGAGAAGGCCGTGGCCGGCTTGCGCCGCGATCTACCTGTGCTCGCTCTGTCCCACATCGCCGAGGAAGCCGACCAGCTTTGGAAGTGCGGCATCCCGCTGGTGCTGGCCGGGCACACCCATGGCGGCCAGATCACCGTGGCACGACTCAATGAAATCGCCCTGGGCAAGATCGGCGGCCACAAGTACGTGCACGGCCTGTATGGCACCCGCCAGCCACGCAGGGGCGCGGTGGTGACCGGTGCCGTCTACGTGGGGGCCGGCATTGGCGCGTCGGTCATGCCGATTCGTATCGGCGAGCGGGGCAAGCGCGAGATCACCCTCTTCGAGTTTGGTCTCCGACCCGGCGAATTCGAGGAACCGGATCGCGAGCAGACGCCCTTGGCCGGTCGCGCGCCGTCGCCCGCCAAGATGCGCCGCCGCGCCTTGAAGGTAATTCGCAGACGCTCCCGCCGTTCGCTACGACGGACTGTCGAGATGGACCTGGTGTAGCTCTCACCTCGGCTCAGCTCTGCAGAATCGCCACCAGCTCAGCCGCGATCTGATGGGCTCGTTCGACTTCGCCCTTGGGCAGCGAAATCGCGCCCACGGCCGGGTGCCCGCCGCCACCGTAGCGTTCGCATAGCTTGGCAATGTCATGTGTGCGCGCCGCGGGTGGCCAGGGGTTGGATCCAACCGAAACCTTCATCCGCTTGCCCGGCGACAGGATCGTGACCGCGTAGCGCGCCTCGGGATAGAGGTAGTAGACGATAAACTTGTTTACCGAGGTGATGGGTTCCTGCGAGAGATCGGTGAACACCACCCCCTGTTCGAGGCGGGCCAGTCGGCGGATCGACTCCACGTTCCTTTGATGCCGCTCGAGCAGTCCAACCAGCGGCTCGGCCACATAGGGACTGGCGACAACCTGGTCGAGCGGTTTGGAGATCACGTCGGCAATGAATCGCTCGGACAATGCGCGGTCGCGGTTGGCTTCGACCCAGGTCATCAGGCGTAGGGCCGGCTCGCGCAACTCCACCGCCTGGGCCGCTGATTCGAAGAGCGCGCCGTCGATGATCTCGGCCCAGTCAAGCAGTTCCTGCAAGGACGAGATGTCGAAGCCGAACTTTTCAGCCACAGTGCGGGCCAGAAAGCGCGTGCAGCTCTTGGCGCTCGGGTCGTAGAATTTCTGGCCGCTTCGATCGGCACGAAAATGGGCTTCGTCCGCGGCGCTCTGGAAGGTGGAGACGTGATGGTCGAACCACCAGTGCAAACGCGCGTCAGAGGTGTAGCGAAAGTCCACGCAGGCATTCACGTCACCGTCGAGCGACTCAGGCGAAATGGCGGGCCCCGCCTCTTTGTGGTCCATGGGCGTAAAGGTCACGTCGATCGGCCCCTTCGCCACGCACTCGCGAAAGAAACGGGCGAACACGCCGGCCGAGCTTGCACCGTCGAAACAACTGCCGTGGTGAAGAATACGCAGCCGCATCATCACAACTTAGGTTGTGCCCCGCCCATCGGCAAGCCGCATTGCCAAAGGGACAACGGCCCCCAGTCCGCTTCCTCCTCGACGCGGGGGCGACTCTCCAGTAAAAACCACGCTATGCCTGAATTCCTCAAAGACATAAAGCGTACCCATGACTGTGGCGGTCTGCGCGCCAGCGACGTGGGCAAGCGGGTGGTTCTCTTCGGCTGGGTCGCCTCCCGCCGCGATCACGGCGGCTGCGTGTTCATCGACTTGCGCGACCGTGGCGGCTTTACCCAGTTGATGTTCGAACCAGGGGTCAGCACGGATGCCCATGCCTTGGCGGGCGAGCTGCGTTCCGAATTCTGTGTCGGCGTGTCGGGCGTGGTCCACGACCGCGGCGAGCGGCGCAACCCCAACATGCCCACGGGCGACGTGGAATTGCACTGCGACCAGCTCACCATCTTCTCGCGTTCGGATACGCCGCCTTTTGAAATTGTCGACGACAGCACGGCCAACGAGATGGTGCGCCTCAAGTACCGCGCGCTCGACCTGCGCCGTCCGTCCTTGCAGCGCAACTTCCTGCTGCGCTCACAGATCTACCAGACTGCGCGTCGGGTGCTGGCCGGCCATCGCTTTCTGGAAATCGAGACGCCCTTCCTGGTCAAGTACACGCCAGGCGGCGCGCGTAACTTCCTCGTACCCTCGCGCCTGACGCCCGGGACCTTCTATGCCCTGGCCGAGTCGCCGCAGCTCTTCAAGCAGCTCTTCATGGTGGCGGGGTTCGATCGCTACTTCCAGATCGTCCGCTGCTTCCGCGACGAAGATCTGCGCCAAGACCGGCAGCCCGAGTTCACTCAGATCGACCTCGAAATGAGCTTCGTCGTCGAGGAAGACGTGCAGGCCGTGGTGGAAAGCCTGATGGCTGCGCTGTGGAAGGACGTGCTCGGTCTCGAAATCGTCACGCCCTTCCCGCGTCTGTCATTCGCCGAGGCCATGGCGTTGTACGGTTCAGACAAGCCCGACCTGCGCTTCGGTCTTCCCCTGTGCGATGTCACCGAGGTGGTTCGCAAGCACAACGGTGGCAACGTGGACATGCTGCAGAAAGCGCTCGCGGCCACTGGACCTGAGCCCGCCGTGGTCAAGGCCTGGCGTCTGCCGGCCGCTGAGGCATCCAAGATGGCGAACGCCGAAGTCGACAGACTGGAAGAATTCGTCAAGGGCCTGGGCGCCCGCGGCCTGGCGCGCGCGCGCATCGGCGCGGGCGGGGTCTGGACCCGCTCGCCCATGAAGACCATGAGCGAGGCCATGCGCCAGGACCTGAACGCAGCCGCCGGCCTGCAGGAGGGCGATCTCTTCTTCCTGCAATTCGGGGCACGCAAGCTGGTCAACACCGTGCTGGGCGGTCTGCGCCTGCACGTCGCCAACAAGCTCAACCTGATTCCCAAGGGCCAGTGGAAGTTCGCCTGGGTCACCGAATTCCCCCTGCTCGAGCGCAGCGACGACGGGAAGCTGGTGGCGTCGCACCACCCGTTTACCTCGCCCATGGCTGAAGATCTCGACAAGCTGGAAAGCGCGCCCGCGGAAGTGCGGGCGCGGGCCTACGATCTCGTGCTCAACGGCAACGAGATCGCCGGCGGCAGCATCCGTATCCATCGCGGCGACGTTCAGTCGCGCGTGTTCAAGGCCATCGGCCTCACCGAAGAGGACGCGCGCGCCAAGTTCGGCTTCTTGCTGGACGCCTTCCGCCACGGGCCCCCGCCTCACGGCGGAATCGCGGCCGGGCTCGACCGACTGGCCATGCTTCTGTGTGGCGCCGATTCGCTGCGCGACGTGATTGCCTTCCCCAAGACGCAGAAGGGGACAGATCTTTGCACCGAGGCGCCGGCCGCGGTGACCAACAAGCAACTGGACGAGCTTCACATCGCGCTCACCAACGTCGAGTCGTAGCGCCATGGCAACGGTGGGCTGGCGGGAGGCTGCGCGACGCCGGCTCGAGGATGAGGAATTCGATCTGCTCGTGGTGGGCGGGGGAGCCACCGGCGCGGCCATCGCCCGCGACGCAGCCACGCGCGGCCTGCAGGTGGCCCTGTGCGAACGCGGCGACTTCGCCAGCCAGACCTCCAGCCAGTCGTCGAAACTCATCCATGGAGGTCTGCGCTACCTGCAGCACGGCGACTTCTATCTGGTGTTCGAGTCACTGGCCGAACGCCGTCGCTTGCTCGCGACCGCCCCGCACCTGTGCCGCCCGAGGGAGTTTCTCTATCCTGCCTACGCCGGCCGTTTTCCCTCACCCAGGTTGCTGTCCCTGGGTGTGGGCCTGTACGACGCCCTTGCTCTCTGGCGGGCGCCCGTGCGCAGCCGCCGACTCGACACGCGCGAGGTCTATCGACTGGAACCCTGGCTGCGCAGCGCAGGGCTGCTGGGCGCGCAGCAATACGTCGATTGCCAGACCGACGACGCGCGCCTGGTGCTGGAAAACGTGCTCGATGCAGCGGCGGCCGGGGCAGTCCTGGTTTCCTATGTCGAAATCCGGCCCGCCCACCGACGCTCCGGCGGCTTCCGCGTGGCGCAAGCGGTGGACCGCGACCTCGGCGATCGGTTCGAGATTCGCGCGCGCCTGCTCGTGAATGCCACCGGGCCCTTCTGCGACAGTTTTTCCGGCGAACCGCCCAAACTGCGCCCAACCCTCGGCATCCATCTGGTGGTGGATGGAGATCGCCTGCCCACTTTCGGCCGGGCCACGGTGGTGCATTCCCCGCGCGACGGTCGACTGGTCTTCGTCTTGCCCGCCGGCCGCCGCACCATTATCGGGACCACCGAGACTGACTGGCCCGGCGCCGACAGTTCTTGGCGGCCGCCGCGGCCCGAGGATGAAATTCGCGCCAGCCTCTGCGACGTGGAGTACCTGTTGGAAACGGCAAACCACGCCTTCCCGCCTGCGGATCTGCAACCCAGCGACGCGATCTCCACTTTCGCCGGCCTGCGGCCACTCATCGATCGCGGGGCTGCAATCCAGGTCGTCACTTCACGCGAGCACGCGATCTGGTCGGATGTGCGTGGCTGGCTTCACGTGGCTGGCGGCAAGCTGACCACCATGCGGTCGATGGCCGAAGAAGCAGTAGACCGCGCCATCGAGATTCTGCGCGACCGTGGATTCGGAGGCGCCCTGCGGCACTGCCAGACTCGCACACGTCCCCTGCCCGGCGCGCGCAGGCCCGATCTCGGTTCCCTCCAACTGGCACCCGACATCGCCGCGCATCTTGGCGAAACATACGGGGCTCGCGTCGATCGGGTCCTTTCGCTCGTCGCCAGCGACGCCTCGCTGGGCCGCAGACTCGATCCTGAGTTGCCTCACGTGGCTGCCGAGCTTCTGTTCGCCATTCGTTGCGACCTTGCCTGCGAGGTGGAGGACGTGCTCCGGCGTCGCGTCCCTCTCGCGCTCTTCAGCAGGACGCACGGTCTGGATGTGGCGGAGGAAACCGCGACCCTGCTTGCGCGCGAGCGGGGTTGGTCGGAGCAACGCCGCGCCCAGAGCCTGCTGCAATACCACGCGGCGGTTTCGACGTCGCGCACCTGGCAGACGACTCGGGATCGGGAAAGCGCCAGGGCGAAATAGCGGCTGCAGCTTGGGCCTCTCAACTCCATGCGGACAACCAAGAGAACCAGCCGAACCACAACGCGACCGGGCGTCCCCTACGGCCCGGAAGCGGATGCCTTGGTCGGAGAGATTGCGCGAAGACTCGAGCAGCGCCATGGCTCTCCCCGCTTGGGGAACCCTGAGGATCCCCTCGACGACCTTATCTTCGTGATGCTTTCAAGCCGCACGTCGCCCGCGCTACACCTCCAGGCGTACGGCCGGCTGAAGTCCACCTACCCGACATGGGGCGCAGCCGCTGCCGCCGAGCCCGAAGCGATCTATGGAAGTGTGGCGCGCGCTGGACTGGGACGGAAGCGCGCACGGCAAATCTGGGACCTGCTCGTGGGTCTGTACAGGGAGCGGGGCGCCGCAGGACTCGCTTTCCTGCGGGAGCTCGACGACCAGGCCGTGGAACGTGTTCTGGTCGGACTGCCCGGGGTCGGCCTGAAGACTGCTCGCTGCGTGATGCTGTACACACTTGGACGACAGACTTTCCCGGTCGACGCCCACGTCCGCAGGATTCTTTCTATCTTCGGCCTGGTCGATCCCGAGGTCCGGCTGGAGTATGCGCAAGACGCGCTCCAAAGCCTCGTGCCGCCCGAACTGAGGTACTCGCTGCACGTCAACCTGGTCGCCCACGGTCGAACCATCTGCCGGCCACAGTCTCCCCAGTGTGAACTCTGCCCGCTAGAGGACTTGTGCCCGGGTTCCAGGCTGCGCAAGAGAAGGGGTTGATGAGCGTTGTACGTGGCGCAGACTGCGAATCGACCTGCGCACCTGTCGATGCGCTCGATCCGACACTTGCCGTTCTCCCGGCACGCTTGGTGCGAAGGACACTACGCGCTGGAGTCCCGCTGCTGCTATGAGACAATAACAAAATCAACATGTTGGCGTGTCATACCTCATGGCACGTCCCGTGCTTGGTGTGGCGGCAACCTTCTTGGGAGGAGGGTCCATGTCTCAAGCTCTGGCAACCATCAACACCGCAGCGCCAGTCATTAGCAGGGAACGTGCCCTGAAGATCCTGTCCAAGTCCTTGTACCGGGATTTGCGCCAGAACGGCTACGAGCCTAAGCAGATCGTTGCTGTGGCCTCTGAGCTGATCAGCTTGGTCACGTCCGACATCAAAGAGGATGCGCAGCTCGTCTAGCGCGCTACTCGCACTACAGAAGTCGTAGCTTGGGGGCCTCACGGCCCCCTTTTTTTTTGCCCAAGGGCCTGGTCGCGTGGGGAGCCCGCCGGCTTCGCCCCCTTTCGGTGTGGTGGTTGGGGAGCCGAAGGGCGAAGCTAACCCTCCCAGGGTTCCCATGAGACTCGTCACTGGAAACCAGAGCCCATTCCGTGTAAAAGCGGTCCCTCCCATGGCGGCCAAGACCATCGCCGATCTAGACATTCAAGGCCGGCGGGTCTTCATCCGCCTGGACTTTGATGTTCCGCTGACCCCAGCGGGCGGTGTGTCTGATGCTGCGCGCATTCGCGAGAGCCTACCCACCATCCAGCACGCCATCGACCGCGGAGGACGGGTGGTTCTTGCCTCCCATCTCGGTCGGCCCAAGGGGAAACCGAACCCGGCGTTTTCCCTCATGCCGGTGGCCGCCTGCCTGGTCGAACTTCTCGACCGCGACGTGGTGCTAGCCGACGAGCCAGTGGGCGACGGCGCCAAGAAGGTGGTGGCCGATCTGCGCGACGGTGGCGTGGCCATGCTGGAGAACCTGCGCTTCTGTTCCGGCGAGGAAGCCAACGACGAGACCTTCGCCCGCGCCCTCGCCAGCTACGCCGATGTCTACGTCAACGACGCTCTTGCGACCGCGCACCTTGCGCACGCCTCGATAGCCGGGATGACCAGATTCGTTTCGGCCAAGGGCATGGGGCTGAGGATGGAGCGCGAGGTGAAGTGCCTAAGCAAGCTCACCGCCGAGGTCGAGCACCCGTTTGTCGCCATCCTCGGCGGTCCCAATTTGTCCGACAAGATGGGCCTGCTGGAGAGCCTGCTGGGTCGCGCGGACACGATCTTCGTAGGTGGCGTGCTGGCCAACACCTTTCTCAAAGCTCGGGGGGGGAGGCTCGGCACTTCCAGCCTGGAAGGCGACAAGCTGGCCTGGGCGCGTGCCTTTCTGGCCAAGGCCGAGGATGCCCGGGTTGAGGTTCTGTTGCCGTGCGACCTGGTGGTGGCATCCAGTCCAAGTGCGCCCGCGGGCCAGGTGGTTCCCGCGACTAAGGTGCCCGACGATCTGGCGGCGCTGGACATCGGTCCCGAGACCACAAAGCGGTTTGCGGAAGGCCTGGCCCATGCCCGCACCGTGTTCTGGGACGGCCCCGTGGGCGCGTTCGATTCGGCGCCCTTTGCCGCCGGCACCATCGCCTTGGCCAAAGCCGTGGCCGCGGTGAAGTTCGGCCTGACCGTGGTGGGCGGTCCCGACTTGGCGGCTGCACTCGGTCGCATCGGCGCATCCGATCGCGTCACGCACATCTCGACGGGCGGCTGCGCAACTCTCGCGTTCATCGAGGGCAAGAAGCTTCCCGGACTTGCCGCATTGGAGTCCTAAGGTAGAAAGGAGCCTCTCATGTCTCAACCTCGTGTACCCCGACCGCTCTTTTGCGGAAACTGGAAGCTGTGGGGCAGTCTGTCCGAGTCGGTAGCGCTGGCCACCGGCGTGCGCGACGCCACCGCCGGCATCACCAACGTAGATGTGGCCGTGGGGCCCGGCTTTGTTGCTCTGGCCGCGGTAGCCGAGAAGCTCAAATCGAGCGCGTGCGGCGTGGCGGCGCAAGACGGCTACTGGGAGGTCAAGGGTGCTTTCACCGGCGAGGTCGCCATGGCGCAGATCGCGGACGCGGGCGCACGCTACGCGATCGTCGGCCACTCGGAGCGACGCCAGTTCTTCTCCGAGACGGACGCCAACGTGGCCCGCAAAGCCAAGGCAGCGCTCGGCGTGAATCTGACCCCCATCATCTGCATCGGCGAAACCCTGACCGAGCGCGACGCGGGCCAGGCGCTGGCACGCGTGTCGAGCCAGCTTGACGGCGCCACGCGCGAGTTGACCGACGCCGAGTTGGTCAAGGTCACGATCGCGTACGAGCCGGTGTGGGCCATCGGAACGGGCCGCAACGCCACACCCGAGCAAGCGCAGGAAGTGCACGCGGCCATCCGCGCGCAGCTGGCCAAGCGCCTGCAGGGCAAGGCGCAAGAGATCCGAATTCTCTACGGTGGCAGCGTCAAGCCGGACAACGTGGCCAGCTTGATGGGCCAGAAAGACATCGACGGCGCACTGGTTGGCGGCGCGTCGCTGACTGTGGAATCATTCGCCAAGCTCGTAAAGGAAGGGGCTTCCGCGTGTATACGTTCTTGACCGTTCTGCACGTCGTTGTTTGCATCTTTTTGATGCTGGTGGTTCTCCTCCAGGCCGGACGCGGCGGAGGCATGGGCATCGCTTTTGGCGGCAGTGGAGGCAGCCAGTCCGTGTTCGGCTCGTCCGGGGGCGCGAACTTCTTGACCAAGATGACCGCGGTCTGCGCCTTCATCTTCTTCGCGAATTCGATGACCCTCGCTTACATGTCGAGCCAGTCCGATTCGCGCCGGTTGCAAAAAATCGCCGCGAAGAAGGCGGCCGACAAGCAGGCCGAGGATACGACCAAGGCGAAGCTGGCAAGCGCGCTGGAGAAGGCGCGCCAGGAGGCCGAGAAGGCCAAGTCGGTCATGCCCGACGGCGCCACAGCGAGCGCGTCTGCCACTGCGACCGAGACCAAGACGACCGACGAGAAACCGGTCGCGCCCGCCAAGGCCGCTGTCGAAATGGTGGTGCCCGCAAAACCGACGCTCAAACTCAAGTTACCGGCCAGCGAGACTGCCGTGCCCGCGGACAAGCCAGCCCCGGTCAAGAAGGCTGTGCGCGTAGCGAAGCCAGCTCCGGCTGAAGAAGCCGCGCCCGCCGAGAAGGCAGCCCCGACCGAGGAAGCCGCGCCCGCCACGAAACCGGTCCGGGCGAAAAAGGCGACTCCTGCTGAGGAAGAGACGCCGATAGCGCCAGCGCCCGCGCAGCCGTAGACTGATTGGATGCCATCGATCCCCTTCGTAAAGGCCGAAGGGCTGGGAAATGACTTTCTCCTCGTCGACTTGCGTCCAGGAAAGCCGGCGGCAGGGATTCCATCCGCGGCCGATCCAGCAGTCGTACGCGCGCTGTGCGACCGTCACTTCGGCGTAGGCGGCGATGGGGTGCTGGCCATCCTGCCGCCTGTCGAGGGCGATGCCCGCATGCGGGTCATCAACGCCGACGGCAGCGAGGCCGAGATGTGTGGCAACGGCATTCGCTGCGTGGCCAAGCTCCTCTACGAGAGGGATCCCTCGCTCCGCCGTCCCGTGCTACGCATCGACACCGGCGCGGGGTTGCTGGAATGCCGGATCGACGCGCGCGACGGTCGGGCCGATACGGTGGCGGTCGAGATGGGCCGCCCCCAGTTGGATCCGCCCCAGATTCCGGTGGCAGCGCCGGGGGGCCAGCGCCTGGTGCGAAGCCCTCTTCGCGCGGGTGATCGTCAGTTCGCGTTCACCGCCGTGTCCATGGGCAACCCACACGCGGTGATCTTCATTGACGATCCGGCGGCTGACCTGCACGCCCTGGCCGAGGCCTACGGACGCGGCATCGAGCACGATTCCTTGTTCCCTCGCCGGACCAACGTGGAATTCGCGCGCGTGAGGCAAGGGTTAGCAGGGACAGAGAACGTGGAGTTCGCGCGCGTGCGCCAAGGGTCAGCAGGGACGGAGATCGATCTAGTCGTGTGGGAGCGAGGCTGCGGCATCACGCTCGCCTGCGGTACCGGTGCCTGTGCCACGGTGGTGGCAGCCTGCCTGGAAGGTCGGACAGCACCTGACCAGGAGACCCCCGTACACCTTCCCGGCGGGACGCTCTTCATCCGCGTCGCCAGCCAACCCGCAGGTGACGGTTCGCCCAACTACGTCGGCGTCTCCATGCGCGGCCCCGCCCGCATTGTGTTCGAGGCCGAGATCGATCCGGATCGGATTTGCAAGCCAGAGTCATAGACGAGCAGGTGGGAAGCGACATGCGCAACGGTCTCTGCATCGCCCTGTTGTTGGTCGGAATCGCGTGCAGCGGCGCGGCCGGACCAGGCGTACCTGCAGCCGGCAAGGACAGTGGCGTGGACAGCAACTTGGTGGCAGGCAGCGGCGGCACGACCGGCAGCGGGGGAGTTGCGGGTCAGGGCAGTCCGGACGGAACAGCCGAGGCCGGCGGAACCGTCGGAGCGGGCGGAACCGTCGGGGCCGGAGGAACGACCGGGGCGAGCGGTGGTAGCACCGCGGGAGCGGGCGACGCAGGCGTTGCCCAAGATGCCGTGGCAGGCGGCACAGGTGGGACGAGCAGCGCGGCTGGTGCAACGGATTCGGGCGGGACTGCCGGCACGGCGGGCAGCGGCGGCAAGGGTGGCGCGGCTGCAGGCAGTGGCTCGGGAGGCAGCGGAGGTTCGGGCGGCGCAGGGGGCACAGGCACAAGCGGACCCGATGCGGGTGGCGCCCCCAAGGATGCGGGACGCGATGCAGGCGGCGATGCCGCCTCCGTAGCCGACAGCGCGATGGATGCCAGCCGGGACACCGCCCGGGAGCAGTCTTCCGTCGCGCCCGATGCGGGCAGCGACGGAATCCCGGTGCCGGCCGGCTATGCTCTGGCCTGGTCCGATGAGTTCGATGTGGACGGCGCGCCCAACCCGAAAAACTGGAACTTCGAAACCGGGTTTGTGCGCAACCAGGAACTCCAGTGGTATCAGGCCAAGAACGCCTCCGTGGCGGGCGGCCTGCTGATCATCGAGGCACGCCGGGAACAGGTGGCCAACCCCAACTATTCTGCAACCGGCGCCGATTGGAAGACGCAGCGCCAGTACGCCCAATACACCTCGTCCAGCATGACCACCTCGGGGCAGTGGACCTACGGCCGCTTTGAAATGCGCGCGCGCATCAACACGGACAAGGGCATGTGGCCGGCGTTCTGGACTGTCGGAACCAGCGGCGAATGGCCGAGCGGCGGCGAGATCGACATCATGGAGTACTACAACGGCAACATCCTGGCCAACGTGGCCTGGGGCACCAGCACGCGCTGGGTTGCCAAGTGGGATTCGGCGGCCAAGGCCGTCACCTCCTTCGGCGACGCGCAATGGTCGAGCAAGTTCCATGTCTGGCGCATGGACTGGGACGACCAAAACATCGTGCTTTCCGTGGACGACTACCAGATGAACACCACTTCATTGGCCACCGCGGTCAACCCCGACGGCACGTCCCCTTTCAAGAAGAGTCAGTACATCATCATCAATCTGGCCATCGGCGGCGTGAATGGGGGCGATCCCTCCACGACGACCTTTCCCGCGCGCTACGAGATCGACTACGTGCGTGTGTTCCAGAAACAGTGAACGGACCTAGTCACGCCGGGCCCGCAGGACTCCGACGAGGAACGCAGCACCGGACAGGACAAAGAGCAACGAGATGGCAGCGTAGCTGGCCGGACCGGGCACGTCGGAGGCAAGCAAGGCGACTAGCTGCGGCAGCAACACCAGGACGATCAGGGCCAAGGCTGCGCCCATGGGTCTGGCCAACTGTGGCGCCAGACCAGCGAGAATCACCAGGTAGTAGCTGGACAGATTGAACGCTACGGGCGGCAACAGGATGGAGAGGGTTCCTCGATCTGCGTCCGTACGCTGGCGCAGCAAGGCCGCAACCCAAAGCGAAACGAAGCCAACGCGCAAGAGCCAGGTGATGGCCCCGGGCCATCCAAACGCGGCGGCGGGTTGCCCCATCCCGATGCGATTCACCGATGTGCTGGCCGCGTGCTTGATGCTGTTGTGGAAAAAGTCCGCCCATAGCGCGAAGCCGTCCGTGGCACACGACAGAGCAAAAAGAAGCGCCAGGGTGAGAAACGCGGACAAGAGCAAGTGCGTCCGAGCCCTGTCGATGGGACGTCGGCGAATCCAGTCCACGGCCAGGGCCACACCCGGGCCTGCGAGGAGAAGAGCGGGAAAAACCTGAAGCCCCGCGCTGAAGCCCAGAAAGGCTCCCCCGGCACGAACGCGACCCCGGCGCAGGCACGCAAGCCCCGCGACGGCCGACAAGAGCCACAGGGAACGACCGAGGCCGCCGCCAGTCCACAGCGCGATCCAGGGAAAGCCAAATCCGACGATCGCGGCGCCCAGCACGCCTGCGCGTGCGCCGAAGCCCCACAGGAGACACAAGAAGAGAAGTCCGTAGC
>Ga0265330_10001276_pt1 | contig 14739 bp, 15 predicted proteins | sample 41919metaG_FD_202083 | JGI IMG/M metagenome (GOLD analysis project Ga0265330, IMG submission 202083) | Rhizosphere microbial communities from Carex aquatilis grown in University of Washington, Seatle, WA, United States - 4-19-19 metaG | ecosystem: Host-associated > Plants > Roots > Rhizosphere... | reverse complement strand
CTTCGTTGCTCCTCGGTCAAATACGTCGAGTATTTTCCCTCGTCGCGCCTCGGGCCGCTCGCAACTGCGCAATTTCACTCGGTCCGCCAAACTGTTCGGCGCTCTAGTTCCTCCTGTGGGGCTGAAACGACGATTCCTTGCGCATGATCGCGTAGACAAATAGGTCGGGCGTGCCACCGGCCGACGCCGAGGGCTCCACCCTGTCGCGAAAGGCGCGCGGATAGGCAGCCTGCCAGAAAAGCCGCGCGGGTGGTGCCGACACGAGAGCCGAGCCGGCTTGGTTTGGGGTCCGGTGAAGGGCGCGCATGCGCGGGTCGTCTTGCAGGAGCAGGGCCGCCCCGCGCTTGCCCAGGTGTTGCAACACGCTCGCCTCCGCTCGTCACAGCCACTCGCCTGCCTCCACAACCAGTGACCCAAAGGCGTGGCACGCATCCTGCATGACCCACGGATCATTGATGGAGAGAATTCCTTGCGGGAATACCTCCGTACGAATAGGCCGGCGGCTGAACGGATCAGACCGACAACGGCAACAAGAGGGGAGAATTCCATGGAGACAGTAGGACAGGAAGTAGGAAAGATCGAAACACGGCTCCGACAGTTGGGCGCAAAGCTCGATAGGCTTGTGGCCAACGCCGACGAGGGAGGCGCCGATGCCAAGACCGACTATCGCAGAAGGATCGATCATGTCAGAGACAAGCAGGCCTTGGTGCAAAGCAGGCTCGATGCGTACAGGGCTGCCAACGGCCAAAAGTGGGACAGTTTCAAAGGTGGTGTCGAGACCGCCTGGCACGAACTCGTGGATGCGTACAAGGCCATCAAGCAGTAGCCGCCACGACGTTCCCTGGGGGGTAGCAGGGCGAAAGAAGAATGCCCTCGAGGACAGATGACAGCCTTCGCACCGTAGCGGTTGCCCTGGTCGGTCACGGAGCTACTGGTGACGTTCATCGGGCCGCGACAGGCGTGGGTTGCGCGGGTGGGGATCGATCCCGCGATGAGCGGCGCCAGTGTCGAGAAGCTGGTGCGCACGGCCGAGGAGGTGTTGAAACGCAAGTCGCCGGTCATCCGCCCGGGTCGACCTCGTACCGCGGGGGCATTCGAATTGAATGGAAACCTCTCCAAATTGACTGAGTACGCGGAAGAAGTGCGTTGGAAAGCTCCGCGTCGCGCCAGAAGGACGGCTCCAACGATGTCGGCACGTCTCGTGCAGTCCACTAGTGAAGCAACCCACAAACCTGATTGGAGCAACCATGAAGAGCGATATGCGAACCGAAAATATTGCCCGGGAAAGCGTGCTGAAGCTGCTCTCTGACGACGAAGTCGCCAGCGTTAGCACGGCAGAAACCGCCACCCATCTCCTGGATGGTGAGGAGTATCTCGATTTGGAGGAGCTTGAGCGAGGCGTACAACAAGCGAGAAAGGCCGGGCCAGCCATGGGACGCGTGCTGCCACGAAGAGCCGTGCACAAGGATACGTGGAGCAAGATCCTGACAGTGTTGGGGCCGGTGCACTGCGCGGGGAATTGCTGCAAGGGCGACAAGCCGGTTATCTCCACATGAGGCGCTAGAGAAAGGGCGCAGCGCATGCGTCTGCCAGGCCAGGAGAAACACCGAAGTGGGCGCGTTGGGTGGCTGCGCGCCGCCGTGCTCGGGGCGGACGACGGTATCGCGTCGACCGCCAGCCTGATGATTGGCGTTGCGGCTTCGTCGGCGCCAAGGGGCGCCATCCTGGTTTCCGGGGTGGCGGGCCTTGTCGCAGGAGCGATGTCGATGGCCGTGGGCGAATATGTCTCGGTCAGCTCGCAGCGCGACGCAGAGCGGGCGGACATCGAGCGGGAAAGGCGAGAACTTACCGGCCAGCCCCAAGCCGAATTGGACGAACTTGCGACGATCTACGTGAAGCGCGGCCTCGACAAGGATCTCGCCATGAAGGTTGCGGAGCAGCTCAGCGCCCGCGACCGCCTCGGCGCTCACATGCGTGACGAGCTGGGAATCGACCAAGCCGCCCTTTCTCGTCCGATACAGGCGGCATGGATATCGGCCGCAAGCTTTGCGTCCTTTGCCATGGTTCCAATTGGGGCTCTTCTGGCTGCGCCCTCGCTATTCCGTATTCCCGCGATCGCAGGGTTATCTCTGGTGAGCCTTGCGGCTCTCGGCGCACTGGGCGGCCATCTCGGCGGCGCGCCACCCGGCCGTGCCTCGCTGCGAGTCGCCCTCGGGGGCGCCCTGGCGATGGCAGTGACCGCCACAATTGGATGGATCCTCAGTATTTCAATAACTCTTTAGTTTGACTAGCCATGCCACTCATCAAATCAGCGTCGAAAACAGCGCGAAACAAGAACATCAAGACCGAGATCGCAGCGGGCAAGCCACCCAAACAAGCTGTGGCAATTGGCTACGAAGAACGAAGAGGAGGCCATCGCGCTGGCCAACGACTCGGATTTCGGATCGGGCAGCTCCGTCTTCACCAAGGACATTGCGCGGGGGAAGCGAGTGGCAAGCCGTATCGACACAGGCATGATGTTCATCAACAACATCAGTTGGTCGGACGCCGAGCTTCCATTCGGAGGTATCAAGAACTCCGGCTACGGGCGCGAACTGGGTGACATGGGCATTCAGGAGTTCGTCAACAAGAAGCTGGTCCGGGTCGCGTCGATGGAAGCGCCAGCATAGATGATGCTCGGGACCCAATTCATGCACGCAATGATGCTAAAGGAGATCGGGGCTCCCCTCGAATGGACGGAGCTGCCTGATCGGCAGCCGGGACCGGGCGAGCTTCGCATCAAGGTGGCCGCCTGCGGCGTCTGCCGCACGGATCTGCACGTTGTGGATGGCGAACTCCCCAATCCCGCGGTACCGATCATTCCTGGCCACGAAATCGTAGGGCGGATCGATGCAATCGGGGCTGGCGTTGTGGGGCTGAGTATCGGTGAGCGGGTTGGCGTTCCGTGGCTGGGCCGCACTTGTGGCGTTTGCTCGTATTGTGTAGGCGGCCAGGAGAATCTTTGTGACCATCCGCTTTTCACCGGCTACACGCGTGACGGCGGCTTCGCCACCTCGACCATTGCCGATGCACGTTTTGCCTTTCCCTTGGGCGAAGTCGGCAGCGACGTAGATCTGGCCCCTTTGCTCTGCGCCGGGCTCATTGGTTGGCGCTCGTTGGTGATCGCGGGCGACGGCAAGAAGCTCGGACTCTACGGTTTCGGCGCCGCGGCCCACATCGTGGCACAGGTGGCGAAGTGGCAAGGGCGATCGGTGGTTGCTTTCACGCGGCCGGGAGACGTCGCCACCCAAGCCTTCGCCCGGCACTTGGGCGCGACCTGGGCTGGCGGATCTGACCAAGCACCACCCGAGCCGCTCGACGCCGCCATCATCTTTGCGCCTGTGGGCGCGCTGGTGCCGCTGGCCCTGAGGGCGGTCCGCAAGGGCGGTCGCGTGGTTTGCGCCGGCATTCATATGAGCGATATCCCGAGTTTTCCCTATCGGCTGCTCTGGGAAGAGCGGCAGCTTGTGTCGGTTGCCAATCTCTCGCGGTCGGATGGAATCGACTTTCTCCGCTTGGTCTCGAAGATGGGCATTGCCACCAATACGACACAATATTCGCTCATCCAGGCTAATCAGGCTCTTGCCGATCTCCGCTCTGGTCGGTTTGAAGGTGCGGCCGTTCTGGTGGCCTGAGCCCGCACGCGTGGGATCGGCACAATCGATGCAGGAGATTAACCAATGGACAAAATACAAAGACTCTTTCAACCATTCCGATTGAAGTCACTTGAACTCAAGAATCGGATCGTCATGGCGCCCATGACGCGCTCGTTCTCCCCGGGAGGCATACCGGCTTCGAATGTGGCCGACTATTATCCGTCGCGCGAAAGACGAGGTCGGCCTCATTGTGTCAGAGGGCACCGTGGTGAATCGCCCTGCCTCTTCCAATGATCCGGCCATTCCGCACTTCTATGGCGAAAAGCCACTCAGCGGGTGGAAAGCCGTAATTGACGGGGTTCATGCTGCCGGTGGCCTCATGGCACCGCAGCTTTGGCACATGGGCGTGGTCGCGCCCAAGGATACCGGGCTGCCGCCCGCACCTTTTGAAGGACCGTCAGGCTATGTTTCACCTGGAGCGGGTGGGCACAAAAGATCCATGAAGGGCGTTCCGGCGAATTGGTCGGCTTCAATAAAGAAGCGCTGGCCACTCTTTCGTAATACGTCCAGGTCGTGACGCCTCGGGGATTCCTGCGCCTGCTGGAATACGACCTGGGAGACTGCCGAACAAGGCGCCCTACATCGCCGCCACGCGCGCCAGCAGTCGCGCGATTCCCTCAGCGAACACTCGCTCTTCCACGATCAGGCTGAGCACCAACGTCGCGCCCATGGATAGGTCGAAGAAGTAGCCGGGCTGGACCAGGACGCCGTCTTGTTCCAGCAGGGTGCGGGCCCAGGCCTCGTCGCTCATGATCTCGGGCACGCGCAGGATGGCGCACCAGCCGGCCTCTGCGGGCAGCAGGGTGCAGGGTGAATGGGCGCCCAGGGCCGCGACCAGGGCGCGCCGGTTACGTTGCACGCGTTCGAGGATTTGGCGGCGAATTACGGCGCCGGCCTGCAATAGTCCGGGCAGGGCTGACTGTACGGGCGTTCCCACTGACAAATAGGTGTCTGCTATCAATTCCAGGCGCGCGAGTGCACTCGCGACCAGGGCAGCGGGACCAGTGGCGGCTATCCAGCCCAATTTCAAATGCGGCAAACCACACGACTTGGACAATCCGCCGAGCGAAAATACCAATGCCGGCGAGGGGCGGCCTGCGACTGCAGTGACAGCGCCAGGCGCCGGCGAAAGCGGGAAATCGGCGAATACCTCGTCGACAATCAGGGCTCGCCCTTGCTCGGCCGCCAGGCTGGCCATGCGATCGAAATCGTTAGCGGACACAAACGATCCCGTGGGATTGTTGGGACTGACCAGAATGATGGCGGCGGCGTCGGTGAAATCGAGGCTGGCAAAATCGATGTGCCATTGCCCATCGAAGCGCAGTCGGTACGGGCGCGGGGTCAAGCTCTCCAGGCGGGCCAGATACTCGAACAGGGGATAGCTCGGCTCGGGACAGAGCACGCATTGGCCGGGATCGCCGAGCAATTTGAAGAGCAGGGCGTACGATTCGCTGGAGCTGGCCGTGAGCGCCACCTGATTGACGTCCACGGCGACGCCTCGGCGCGCATAGTCCCCCACCACGGCCGCGCGCGCGCTGGGCAAACCAAAGGGCGCCGGCTGATAGGCACTGATGGCCGCCTCGGCAAAGGCCCGCGTAATTTCGCCATCGGGATAGGCGAGATCCACCTGGGTGGGATTGCTCACAGTCAAATCTAGCAGCGGCCGGCCCGACGCGCGCACGGCAGCCTCGGCCCCCGCCAGGGCATTTTCCGCCGTGGCCCAGGCAAGTCTTTGGGAAAAGTGGCGTTCCATGCGGACGGATCGCTACAGGCGGCCCACGTCTTCGGCGCGCAGCCAGCCTTCCAGTCCATTGACCAGGCGCACGCGCACCCAGTCCTGGTCGCGATCGAGCAGGCGCACGCGCAGGCCCGCGTGCACCTCGAAACTGGTCCGGTATGAAATGTCCGCGCCTTCTTTCACCGCCACCATGTCGGGCAATACGATGCCAAAGGGAATGCGGTCCAGATTCACGCGGCCGAGCAGCAGAATTCCGGCCAGCAGCGCGCCGGTGGCCAGAATGGCGGCGCCCGCGGTCAAGGCCGCGCGCGAGTCGTCAGCGGCGCGCCGGCGCAAGAACAGCAGAGCAAAACACCCGAGGTACAGTCCGACAAAAATCCAGGTCTCGGTCGACGCGGTGAAAGCCGTGACCACGCGAATCCACAGGGCCTCGCGCTCGGCACTTTCGATCTTGTCGAGCACGCGGCGTTCGGCCAGCTTGCGCGCCTGGGCCAGGTTGAAGCGCGCGTCGTCGTCGTCCGGATCCACCTCCAGCACGCGCTCGAACGACCAGATGGCGCGGCCCAGGCTGCCCTGGCGAAAATGTGCGACGCCCAGGTTGTAGTACAGATCGCGCGAGGCCACGTTCTGGCGATCGAGCTGTTCGTAGGCCGCGATGGCGCCCGCCAGATCGCCGCGAAAATAGGCATCGTTGCCGCGTTTCCAGGCCTCGTCGAGCAGATCGGCGTGCGCCATGCGCGCGGGCAGGACGAGCAAGAGCGCCAACCACAAGAGGCCCTTGGTTTTCACGATCGCGCCTCCGACGACGTCAGCCGCAGATGCGCCTTTTCGATCTGCAGGATGATTTCGCTCACGCGGTCGCGGGTCGCGCACACCTCTTCCACCGACACGCTGCCTGGGGCAAAGCGGGCGCGGTCGCAGTCTTCCAACGCCGCCAGCGTGGCGTCCACCAGCGCAGGTGACAGACCCGCCTTCGCCAGTGTGGCGCGCAGCTCGTCCCAGGACAGGCCCGCGATCTGCGTGCCCAGTTTCCCGGTGAGAAACTCGCGCAGCACGCGTTCAATCTCGCCAAAGGCCTGCCCGAGTCGGCCTTCGCGCAGGCAGGCCTCGGCGGTGCGCAGACGTCGGCGCGCCAGCCGGCGCAGCTTGCGCCAGCGCGTGCTTTCGGTTTCCTTGCTCAAGCGCTGGCGCACGAAACCGACAAACGCGGTCAGGGCCAGGGCCAAGGGCGGAAACACCACCACGCCGACCAGGCCGCGCGAGCGATAGAAACTGGTGCCGAGATCGCGGCGCAAGGTGGAACGGTTGCGCAAAGGCCGAATATCCAAGGTCAGCAGGTTTTCACTCCCGGCGGGCGCCGAACCTGTGGCCACGGTGGCCGAGGTCGCGCTGGCTGGACGTGCGCCCGCCTGGGGCGCGCCCTCGGCGCTGACCTCGATGCGCAGCGGATTGCTCTTCTCGCTGCCGTAGGTGCCGCGTTCCGGGTCGAAGAAGGCCAGGGTGAACGGCGGAATGTTGGTCACGCCGGCCCGCTCGGGCAAGAGCAGGTACTCAACCGTCTTGTTGCCGGTCACCCGCTCGCCGGGATCCAGGGTCACCGACACCTTGGGCTCATACACCTTCCAGCCATCCAGGCGGGGCAAGACCGGCGTGGCCAGCTTGCGCAGATTGCCCTGGCCGGCGATGGTCAGTTTGAGTGTGACCGCCTCGCCCACGTTGACCCGATCGCGATCCACATCGGCGCGCAGGGTGAAACGGCCCACCGCCGAGGTGTCGAACTTGGGCGGCTGGCCCGCGGTCGGCAAGGGCAAGACCTCGATGGTCAAAGGCTCGGTCTTCAGGCGCTCGGTGCGCAGGGTCGAGCCGAAAAAATCGACCCGCGAGATCTCGGATTCGAGCGGGCTCACGGTCAGGCGCCCCGGGTGCAGCGGAAAGAGCGCCTTCTTCATCAGGGGCGCCACAATGAAGTTGCGTCCCTCATAGGTCTGCTCAGTGAAGGAAAGCCCGGCGTGCGGATTGGGCGCGGTGCGATCCTCGACCCAGAACCCGTCGGTGTGCGGTTCGGCCGTGGTGCCGTATTTGTCCTGGCGCTCGGTCAGGTAAAGCAACCACTCGACCGTGATTTCCTCACCCACGTAGGCCTTGTTCTTGCTGGCCTGCACGCGCAGGAAGTTGCGCCGGCCCCGCCCGCTCTGTGCATCGGCCGGCGGGGCATCGTCCTGCACGCCGAAGCCGGGGAAGGGCAGCCCAGGGTTGGGAATGCCTTGCGGAAAACCGCGACGCCGCGTGGGCGGGGCCTGGCCCGTGTCAACCACGCTGATGGCGATCTTTTCCGTGCGCAGCTCGTGACCGTCCACGCGCACGCGCGCCGGACCAATATTGAAAGTGCCCCGGTCAGGCGCCAACACCTCGTAGTGCCAGCCGTAGACCTGGCGGACAAAGGTACCGCCGCCCCCCATCTGCATCTGGGTCGACTGGCTCGGCCGTTCAGATAGGGCGCGCATGCCGCGCAGGTCTGGCGCGCGATAGCCATCCACCCGGCCGCCCTCGACCGACAGGGTGACTTCCAGGATGAAGGATTCGCCCGCGCCGACCTGGGTGCGATCCACGCGCGCGACGAAAGTCGGCTCGGCGGCAGCGGCCCTGCCCGCGAGCAACGCGATCATCAGTCCGGCGATCGCTAGAATTCGCATGGCTACCAATCCTTGGCCGGTGGCGCGCGACGCACGGCCCGCAGACGGGCGCGCATCTTTTCCAGGTCCTTGGGGCTTCGCTCCAGGTTGTCCAGCACAGCATCGATCTCGCTCATTTCGGGCGCTTTGTCATCCTTTGGCTGCGCGGCCGGTTCTTCCTGCGGCGGCGGCGGGCTGCCCGCGTCGTCGGCTTGCGGCGGCTTGGGCGGCTCTTGCTTGGGCGCGCCCGCGTCGGGTTCCTGCTTCTTTTCGTCCTGCTTCTTGTCCTTGTCCTGCTTCTTCTGGTCGTCTTGCTTCTTTTGATCGTCCTGTTTCTTTTGGTCCTTGTCCTGGTCCTGCTGCTCCTGCTTCTTCTTGTCTTCTTCCTGCTTCTTCTGCAGGGCCAGCTCCAGGTTCCACTTGGCGCGCATGTCGCCTGGTTCCAGGCCCAGGGATCGCTTGTAGGCCGCGATGGCATCAGCATAACGATCGGCCTTGAAGTAACTGTTGCCCAGATTGTAGAAGGCCGCTGCCTTCAGCGAATGCGACTTGCTCTCCGTGGCCCGCATCAGCTCGGTGATGGCCTCGTCGTAGCGGGACAAGGAAAACAGGGCCGTGCCGCGATTGAAGTGCACGGCTGGATCGCCGGGCAGCGCTGCGACCGCCTGGTCGTAGTGGGTAAGGGCATCCTCGGCCTTGCCCTTTTCCATGCTGGCATTGCCATCGGTGACCGCGCGGTTGGGACGTTCAAGCGGGTTCCACGCGGCCAGAAACGGCAGCAGCGCAACCGCACCAACAATCTGCGCCGTGCTGGTCCGACGGGAAAGCTTGGCTTTCATGCCTTCCTCCTGCGGCGCTGGTTCAGGCACGCCTCGCCAATCAGAAGCAGGAAAGCCGGCAAAAGCAGATACTCGCAGACCTCGTCGTAGCGCTTGACCAGACGGGCTTCGCTCTCGGTGCGCTTGAGGCCGGCCAGCGCGGCTTCGATCGCTTCCACGCCAAAGTGGCGGGCATCGGCGCGCAGATACTCGCCGCCGGTGCGTGCCGCGATTTTCGTCAAGAGATCTTCGCTCAGCCGTGAAGTAACGTACTTGCCGTCGCGATCCTTGATGTAGCCCTGGGCCTGGCCCTCTTCGTTGACCTCGGGCACCAGCTCGCCCGAGCGCGATCCGATGCCCACGGCAAACACCTTGACCCCCAGCTTGGCGGCCTCGTCAGCCATCTCCATGGGCTCGCTTTCCGTGTCTTCGCCGTCGGTGAGCAACAGAATCACCTGCCCGCGAGTTTCGCCGCCCTGGGCGCGCAGGCGCTTCAACATGTCGAGGCCCGCATTGAGCGCGCGGCCGATGGCGGTGCCGCCCACCGGGATGTCTGACGGGGTCATGTCGCGCCAGAAGAGCTTGACGGCGGCATAGTCAGTCGTGGGCGGATAGGTCAGGGTCTCGCCGGCAAAGGCAACCAGGCCGATGCGATCCCCGGCCAGCCGGTCCATCAGTCGTTCCAGTTCACGCTTGGCGCGTTCCAGGCGCGAGGGATAGATGTCCTTGGCCAACATCGACTTGGAAAAATCCAGCGCGACGACCAGGTCGAGGCCGCGCTGTTTTTCCAGCCGCGCCCGCCCGCCCGCCTGGGGCCGCGCCAACGCCAAGGCCAGAAGCGACACCGCCAGCACCAGCAGGGCCGCAGCCAGCACCTTGCGCGGCACCGACACCGAGGCGGCCATGCGCGCGATCAGCGCCGGCTGGCCCAGACGCCGGAGCAAGCGGCGCCGCCGGGCAAAGGCAATGGCATAGGCCAGCACCACCGCAGGAGCCGCCAGCAGCAGCCACAACAAATGTGGATCAGCTATGCGCATTTAGGGCAGCCTCCGCAGGCGCGACAGGCGCAGCGCGATTTCCAGCAGCAGGATGGCAAAGGCCGGCCAGAGGAAGCGCGGGTAGAGCTCGGCATAAAGCACCCCGCGATCGCGAATGCGCGATTTTTCCAGCTCTTCAAGAATGTTCTGGAACCGTTGCGCGAGCGCGCGCGTGTCAGTGGCCAGGTAGGGCGATCCGCCCGTCATGCCTGCGATCTGCTCCAGCAATTTGGGATTGACCGCGTAACGCTGCTGCTGCGGATTCGCATCGTCAGCCTCGCGACTGCTGTCGTGGGCGCCGGCCAGGATGGTGTAGATCTTGACCCCCATCTTCTGGGCAAAACTGGCCGCCTGCAGGGGCGAGATGTTGCCCGAGTTGTTGTCCCCGTCGGTGAGCAGGATGACGACCTTGGATTTGGCGTCGGACTTGCGCAGCCGCGACAGGGCCACGCCCAGCCCGTTGCCGATGGCGGTGCCGCGTCCGTCGACAATGCCCGGCTGCAATTCGGCCAGCATGCGCAGGAAGGTGCCGTGGTCCAGGGTCAGCGGCGTGTAGGTGTAGGCCTCGCGGCCAAAAATCACCAGCCCGATGCGATCCCCGCGCCGGCGCTTGACGAAGTCTTGAATCACCGCCTTGGCCGCTTCCAGACGGTTGGGCTGCAGATCGGTTTCTTCCATCGAGCCCGACATGTCGAGGGTGACCACGATGTCGATGCCTTCGAGTTCGAGATCGTCGTCCTTCTGCGGGGTCTGCGGCCGGGCCAGGGCCAGGCCCACCGCGACCACGATGAAGAGGCGCAGCACCACCGGCAAATCAGCCAGCCGCGCTGCCCAGCCCCGGCGCAGAAGGCGCATCTCGCCGGCCCGCGAGTGAATCAGCACCGGGCGGCGCAACGGCGCCCGCCTGATGCCGGCCCAGACGACCAGGGCAACGCCAAGCGGGATCAGGGCCAAGGCCGCGGGATGGGCAAAGCGGACGAGTTCGAGCGAACGAAACCACCACAAATAGATCAGGGCCGCTGGCAAGAACACTGCCGCCAGCAGAGCGTAGGGAATCGCGCCGCGAATCGCGCGGGATTTTTCGGGGCGCTCAGCCATGCGGCGCCTCCTTCGTGGCGGCTTCGTCCACGCCAGGGACCACCACCGGCGGCTCGGGGCGCGGGCGCGACGACTCGACAATGCGAATCCCGGTTTCAAGAGCCCCGCGCGCCTCGGCCATGGAAGGCGCCACCTTGGCGAACTTCACCAGATCGCAGCCCGCAAGCCAGCCTTCCACCTCGCCAAGCACGAAGCCGCGCATCTCTTGAATGGGCACCCGTCGCCGCAACCCCGCCACCAGCTCCTCAGTGGTCAGCTCCAGCGAATCAAAGGCAAAACGAGCGCCCAGGTACTCGCGGATGATCTCCGACAACTCGAAAGTGAAGGGCCGCAAATCTTCGCTGGTGGCCAGACGAGCCCCCAGGCGATCCAGACGTTCAAGCGCCACCTCATGCGCGGGCCGCGGCGGGGCGGCCGGTCGACGGGCCGCGCGCGCGCGCAAGCGACGGCGGATGAAGAGCGCCAGAACCGCGCCCAATCCCGCTGCTGCCAGACCGCCCGCGATGTAGACATAAAGATAGTCGCGCTGGATCACCGGCACTGGACCGGCGTTGTCTTTCAACTTGGGCTCGGCCTCGTTGGCGATGAGACTGCTGATGGTGACGGGAATCGGCTGGGTGCGCGCGCTCAGCACCTCGCCGCCCTTGCCGAAATAGGTGACCTCGACCGCGGGGATCTCCACCGCGCCGGGCTCGTAGGCCGCCACGGTCAGCGCGAACTCGCGGCGCATCTTGCCGTCGCCCAGGTCCTTTTCTTCCAGGCGTCGGCCCAGCTCAGTGAACGGCGACAGGTCGATGTTTTCGGGCAGGATGACCGGGGTGCTGCTCGGACTGACCGCGGTGATGGACAGGTGCAGGGCATCGCCCACGCGCGCCTCGGCCTTGTCCACCCGCGCGGTCACCGTGGGCGCATCAGCGCGCACGGTCGCGGCGATCGGCTGCGCATCCGCGGGCCTTCCGGCATCGGTCGCAGCGGCCAGCAGGCCAACCAGAATCCACCCGATCAATGCCGCAGCCTCCGGGCGCGGGCCTCGAAGAAGCTGGTCAGCGCGGGCAAGTAGGGTCGATCGGTGCGTACCGCGATGGCGTCGAGCGACAGGCGGCGAAACAGGGTCTCGCGCGCCTCGCGGGCCGCGCGGCTGCCCTCGGCGAAAACCTTGGCTTCGGGTCCGGAGGTGTCGAACACCACCACCTCGCCGCTCTCGGGATCCTCCACCTCAAGCAAGCCCACCTTCGGGATTTCCTCTTCCAGCGGATCGGTCACAGCCACGGGAACCAGGTCATGGCGCCGGGCCGCGATACGCAGCGAGCGCTCGTACTGTGCCGGCGGCGCGAGAAAATCGGAAACCAGGAAGGCCACCGCGCGCCGACGCGCGATACGCCCGAGAAAATCCAGCCCGCGGCCGAGGTTGGTGTGGGGCGAGCGCGGGTTGAACGAGAGGATCTCGCTGATCACGCGCAGCACGTGCTTCTTGCCCTTCTTGGCGGGCACAAAACGTTCGACCTGATCGGTGAAAATGATCAAGCCGACGCGGTCATTGTTGCGAATGGCGGAAAACGCGAGCACCGCGGCCAGCTCGGCCGCCAGCTCTCGCTTCTCCTGCCCGGCCGATCCGAAGCGCCCCGAGGCCGACATGTCGACCAGCAAGAGCACGGTCATCTCGCGCTCTTCGACGAAGAGTTTTACGTAGGGCGCGTTCATGCGCGCCGACACGTTCCAGTCGATGAGCCGGATGTCATCGCCCGGGATGTACTGGCGCACCTCAGAGAACGCGATGCCCGCGCCCTTGAACACCGAATGGTACTGTCCCGCCATCCGATCGCGCACCAGGCGCTCGGTCACAATTTCGATGGTGCGGATTTTCCGCAGCAGATCGCGGGTCAGCATGGACGGGCTATGGCACCTCGATGTGCTCGAACAGCTTGCGCACCACTTGCTCGGAGGTCATCTCCTCGGCCTCGGCTTCGTAGGTCAGGATGACCCGGTGGCGAAGCACATCCACGCCGATGGCCTTGATGTCCTCGGGCGTGACGTAGCCGCGCCGGCGCAGAAAGGCGTGCGCGCGCGCCGCCAGGTTCAGGTAAATCGAAGCGCGCGGGCTGGCGCCATATTCGATGAAATCGGCCAGATCGGGCAGACCGTAGGCCTTTGGATCGCGCGTGGCGTGTACGATGTTGACGATGTAGTCGCGGATCTTCTCGTCGATGTAGATTTGGCTCAGCACCGAGCGCGCTTCGGAGATCTGGCGGGGCGTGGCCACTGGAGCCGCCCGCACCGAGGTGCCCGCGGTCATGCGGTCCATGATGGTGCGCTCGTCCTCCTTGCTCGGGTAGCCCACCTTCACCATCAACATGAAGCGGTCGAGTTGCGCCTCGGGCAGGGCATAGGTTCCTTCCTGCTCGATGGGGTTTTGCGTGGCCATCACCAGGAACGGATCGGGCAAGGCGTGGGTCTGGTCGCCCACCGTGACCTGGCGTTCCTGCATGGCTTCGAGCAGCGCGGATTGCACCTTGGCCGGCGCGCGGTTGATTTCATCGGCCAGCACCAGATTGGCGAAGATCGGCCCCTTCTTGGAAACGAACTCGCCGCGGTTCTGGTTGTAGATAACCGTGCCCACGATGTCTGCCGGCAGCAGGTCAGGCGTGAACTGGATGCGCTGAAAACGCATGTCGAGCGAGTCAGCCAGGGTCTTGACCGTCAAGGTCTTGGCCAGGCCAGGAACGCCCTCCAGCAAAACGTGGCCTCCGGCAAGCAGGCCGATGAGGATGCGCTCGACCATGGCTTTCTGGCCGACGATGACCTTGCCCACCTCCGCGGTCAGGTTGTCGACGAAAGCGGATTGCTGCTGGACCATTTCATTGATGACACGGACGTCCATGGGGATCTCCGAAGGCAGAAGGGTGAATTCTGAAGGCGTATAACTACTCGGATCGCCCTGATATTTCCACAAAGCAAGTCAGCCACCTCGTGAAGGCGGTCCGGAATCGCCGCAGTTCCGTCGCCTACGCCGGATGCTGTTGGGTCAGGCAGTGCAAGGTGCCGAAGCCCAGCACCAGGTCAACCGCGTGAACGCCCACCACGGGTCGGTCACGGAATAGTTCGCCCAGAATTCCCAGGGCGATGCGATCCGCCGGGTCGTTGAATGTGGGGACGATGACCGCGGCGTTGGCAATGTAGAAGTTGGCGTAGCTGGCAGGCAAGCGCCAAGCGCCGCAAAAGAGCGGCGCAGGCATGGGCAGGGCAATCACCTCGGGGCGCGTCCCGTCTTGCAAGCGCGCGTCCTGCAATCGTTCCCAGTTCTCGCGCAGGGGCGAAAAATTTACGTCGCTCTCGTTTTTTTCCTGGATGACGACCATGGTGCTCGGATTGACGAAACGGCACAGATCATCGACATGGCCGTGGGTATCGTCGCCCACGATCCCGTGGCCCAGCCAGATGACGTTGGGCGTGCCCAGGGTGTCGCGGAACACGCGGTTGTATTCCTCGCGGGTCATGCCCGGGTTGCGGCACTGGGTCTTCTGGTCAAGGAAACATTCCTCGGTGGTGAGCAGGGTGCCGCGGCCGTTGACGTCGATGCCGCCGCCTTCGAGCGCCACCGGCTCGCCCTTTTGCGTGACGGGGAAAAGCCGCATTCCCCGCCGCTCGGCGATTCGCTCTGCGATGCGATTGTCCTTCTGCCAG
>Ga0265330_10001274_pt1 | contig 14745 bp, 15 predicted proteins | sample 41919metaG_FD_202083 | JGI IMG/M metagenome (GOLD analysis project Ga0265330, IMG submission 202083) | Rhizosphere microbial communities from Carex aquatilis grown in University of Washington, Seatle, WA, United States - 4-19-19 metaG | ecosystem: Host-associated > Plants > Roots > Rhizosphere... | reverse complement strand
CAAACCGGCCTAACTAGCTGAAATCATTGTGGAGGTGCCGGGAGTCGAACCCACCTGGCGTCAAACGAAATGCCCAAGTACTGCGCCGACTTGCACAATGTTGACGCGGGTTTAGATGATTTCACGACGGGTCGACTGCGGGCGCTTGGAAACGTCCAAATGTCGCTGAATCCGGGTCGTCTGGGCGACAGGTGGGCGACAACTTTCGAAGTAAAGGCGCGACGCCAACGAGAGTTCTGGCAGGTCGAAGTCACCGTCGACGCGTTGCTTCACAACGTGAGCGATTCGCCCGTCATCCTTGGAACGACGGCATGCGCGAGACAACTGGGCGAGAAAGCTAGCCTCTGAACGAGGTGGTTGGGGGCGTTGGCGGGAAACTGGGGAAAGCAGCACGCCACAGCCCCGCAGGGACGTATTGGCGTTTCCGCTCGGGTGCTACACGAACCTTGCAAAGTTAATATCTCACGTTAAGTTTGCAAGGATGATTATGCGCCGTGCCATGAAGCTCGTCCAGGAGGGCCTGAACCGCCAGGCCGCCGTGGGCCTGATCGGGCCGCGGCAGGTCGGGAAAACGACGCTCGCCCGGACGCTAGGCGAAGCGACGGGCGCGCTGTATCTGGACCTCGAAGCGCCCGAAGACCGCGCCAAGCTCGCCGAGCCGGCGCTCTTCCTGCGCAACTACGAGGACCGGCTGGTGATCCTCGACGAGCTGCACCGGGTGCCCGAAATCTTCATGACCTTGCGCGGCCTCATCGACGAAGGCCGCCGGAGCGGACACAGGTACGGCCGGTTTCTGGTGCTGGGCTCGGCCGCGATCGATCTCCTCCGCCAATCCGGCGAGACGCTCGCGGGCCGCATCGCGTATGTCGACATGGGGCCGTTCGACGTCATCGAGGCCGGGACAACGGAGCCGGATCGCTCGGCTCTCTGGCTGCGCGGAGGGTTTCCGGACAGCTTCCTTGCCCGGATGGATGCGGAGAGTCTCGCCATCCGGAAGGACTTCATCCGCACGTATCTCGAACGCGATGTTCCGCAGTTCGGGCCGCGCCTGCCGGCCGAGACGCTGGGCCGGCTCTGGACGATGCTCGCCCACAACCAGGGAACCATGCTGAACGCGTCCCGACTGGCCGCCGGCCTCGCCATCAGCTCACCGACGGTCACGCGCTACATCGACCTGCTCGTCGACCTCCTGCTCGTCCGCAGGCTGCAACCGTTTCACGCGAACACGGGCAAACGGCTCGTGAAGTCGCCGAAGGTCTATGTGCGCGACAGCGGCCTGACCCACGCGCTTCTGGGCATCGAGGACCAAAACGAGCTGGCGGGACACCCCGTCGTCGGCGCGAGCTGGGAGGGATTCGTGATCGAGAATCTCTTGGCGGTGGCTCCCACGCGCACTGAGGCGAGCTTTTACCGAGCGACGGGAGGGGCGGAGATCGATCTCGTGCTCGACATCCCGAAGCGCGGCCGCTGGGCGATCGAGATCAAACGAGGGCTGACCGCCCGACCCGAGAAAGGCTTTCACCAAGCGTGCGATGACATCAAGCCTGATCGCCGGTTCCTCGTCTATTCCGGCTCGGAGCGGTATCCCGCGACTGCGGACACCGACGTCGTCGGGCTCAAGGAGCTAGCGGAGACGTTGCTGGGTGCCGCGTGAAAGCGGCAAGGTAGGGCGCGCTGGCACCGTGGCCGGCGGCCGTGATGGAATGGCGGCGACGCTCGCCTGAGGTGGGCTAGCAGCCCGTGGTGAAAGGAAGTGCGCGGCAACCACCGCCTGAGGCCCAGGAAGAGGCCGTGGGCAACGGATGACTGCACCTCGGCGGCGAAAACGCCGCATCGACGGCTCCGAAAAGACCGAGCGAGCCCACGAGGCGGTCAAGCAGCATGAGGAAGGCAGCCCAAAGGGCGGCCGATCTGCCCTGGAGACACCTGGGTTTGCCGACTCCGAAGCGCTTTCGCATGAGGAGTCCCAGGTTGAATCCGGCGACGTGGAGAAGCGTGCGCTTTGCGATGTTCTCGTGACCGCGAAGATGCGTGCGGCGCATACCGCCGGTCTCCAGCGTGTGGGCAAAGCTCCGCTCGATGAGCTCGCCTCGTTGCCGCATCAGACTCTGACCGCGGTCGCCTCGGATTCGGCGCCGATTGCCGTAGACCACATCGCGCTCAACCTCCTGGCTGCCCCAACGCTGCCGCCCGCGCCGGGGCTCGGAAATGTACGTTCGAAGTGCGCAGCGCCAGAAGCACCGCCTTGCTGTGATAGCCCTTGTCGGCAACGACTTCTTCGATGCACGCGTTCTGCGTCGAGTTTTCGTCCGCGTGCTCGCGCGCATCGTCCAAATTCTTCTCGGCGGCTGCCACGGTCGTCGTCACCGTAGATGTGTCCCCGTCGTGTCCCGAAACTGGATCGTGAGAATCGCTGGGCATTCCCGAGACTTGGCGGTTTGGGGAGGATCGATCTTACAGATGTGATTACGGCGCGTAGAAGGGCCGAACGAGGCGCACGCCGAAGGCAGCGATGGCGGAGAAGTTGCCTCCCCTGCCCCGCAGTTCCTGGCGGCATGGATCGGGATGTGGTGGGAGAGCAGCAGGCGCGGGTGATCGAGTACCAGCGTGCTGAGAACGCGGCGCTGCTGGAGCGGCTTGGCAAGCACCGGCTCCGGAACCGGCGAATCAGACCGGTCGAGTGCGGCGCCGGGAGCGGCTCGGCGGCCTGCTGAACTTCGATCATCCGACTGCGGCCTGATCGGGGGCTCGATCAGATTTTGGGACACGACGGGCCATCCACACCGACTTTCATGGACGCTCGCTGGTCCTTGCGGACGATTCCGCCTACCCGGTTGCACGGCGCGGGTTTCTGCGCGGCCTTACAGTGTTTGTGGCGCGGCCACGGGTGGTCCGATTTCGCACTCGGGAACCGGCAACGCAGGCGACGGCGGCCCATGATTTCGTTGCGGTCGGAGGGGAGCGGTTTACAGATCTTCCTATCTCGGATAGCTGACGCGATCAGCCAACCACCTTGAGGCCCTGTCCCCTCGAAGTCTGCGTCCTCGCCCGACCTTCCCCTGGCATCCCTCAGTTCAGCGTGAACGACTCCGCGGTCTCTTCGAACAGCGTGACGCCGGCCTTTTGCGCGCGCAGCACCAGATAGCATTCGGATCCCGTGGCCGGCGCTGTGATCGACAGTGGCTGCGCCACCACTGATCCCAGCGGCACCTCCACATTCAGCATTCCCATCGACGCGATGGTTCCCGTCGTCGTGGCCGCCGCGTCGCGCCTGCCCGGTCGGCGCGCTGGCCGACGCGTGGACCGAACGCGTGCGCAATCACGCCCGCAGGCACGCAGGCGCGGACGGGCAGGCCGGTGGACGTGCCTTGATTGAATGTGGTACTGACCATGGTAAGCCTTGGTCTGACGCTGGTGACTTGACTTGATCTCCAACAGCAAGGTCGAAGCACAAGCCTCCGGAGGGGGTCCCGCGCGGTGGCGCGGAGATCCAGGGAATCTCCCCAGAAACCCGTCCACGCGGAGTTCCGAGGTGGCTGCGGAGCGAGGCGGGGGTCGCGGCCGAGGGCGAGGCGCCTGCGCGGTCACCCTCGCGGTCGGTTGTGCTGCGCTCGTCATGAGCTGTTCGTACGATTACGCGGCCCTGAACGGGCGCCTGGACGCTTCGTCCCCGACGCCGGCTGGCACCGGGGGAGCAAGCGGCGCCCCAGGCGGGGTCCTCGATATCGAAGCCGGCGGGGCGGACGGCGGCGTCGTCTCCTCGTCCGGCGCGAGGGGTGACCAGGTCACCGATGGCGGCGGTCCTGAAGTCAATGGACCAGGAGTCGATGCTCCTGGAATCGAGAGAGGCGGTGGGCTCGGGTCCGGAGGCGGCCTCGGCACCGGCGGCGGTTTGGCTTCGAGCATGGGAAGCGACGCCAGCGGCCTCAGCGGTGACGTGCTGCCATCCGGCTCGGGCGGGTTCGGCCCAGGCGGCGCCTCCGGAACCGGTGGCACTGCGAGCGGAAGCGGCGGGGCGGTGGGGAGCGGGGGGAGCGGAGGCGCGGCCGGCATGAGCGCCGCCGCCAGCGGAGGGGCGAGCGGTGGCGCCACCGATCCGGATCTCGTGCTCTGGTACAAGTTCGACGAGAGCACCGGAAACGTTGCGGCCGACGCGTCGGGGGTCGCCGGGGCCCCTCGCAACGCGCCGATCGTCAGCACTGGGCTGGGCGGGAAGGCGGCGTTCTCGACACTCCACCAGGTGGGGACGCACTCGGTTAGCCTGACGGGAAACGGGATCCTGGGTGGTGGGGTCGTGATGCTGCCAAGCCTCGACACCCTGGCGCCGGGCGCCGTCACCCTGGCTGCCTGGGTCTACGAGGCGTCGGACGTGGACTGGCAGCGCGTCTTCGACTTCGGCTCCGGCTATGCAGGCCCTCAGATGTTCCTCACCCCACGCGAGGACAAGGACTCGAAGCACCTGGTACGGTTCGTGATCACTCTGCTCGGCTCGTCCACGGCTTCGGAGCAGATCATTCAATCGGCCCAGGCCATCAGCCTGAACGCCTGGCACCACCTGGCGATCACCCTGCCGAGCGGGTCGCCCTACAAGGGCACCCTGTACGTTGACGGCGTGGCCTCGGGGACCAACGCCGCGATGACCTTGCACCCGGCGGACCTCGGGTTCGCCATCCAGAGCTACATGGGCAAGTCGCAATTTCCCACCGATCCGTACCTGACGGGCAACATCGACGATTTCCGCGTCTACCGGCGGGCGCTCAGCGCGACGGAGATCGCAGCCCTCTACGCGGTGAGGTGATCGCTCGCTCGGGTGCGGGTCAGCGTTTCGCCCTCAGGCGCGCGATGAACACGCGGCGCCGCCCAGCGTGATGAGGGCGCTCACGAGCTTGACGCCGCGGTCTTCGAACAAGGGGAAGCCCCCCCAAACTGTCCTCACAAAGTCGCTGGATACGAAATCAGTTCGGGGTCTCAGCGCAGGTATGCCGCATGGCGTTATGCCCCTGCCAGCCCACCATGGATTGGCGCGCGGCACCGGGTCACAGGAAGCCGGCCTACACTTTTCTACGGCTTCGGTCAGCCGGCACGTCGATGGCGGACGATGCGCGCCCGAGGGTTAGCGCTGTACCGCACCACCAGAAGAGCGCTTCGCGCCCATCCTGGCGGACGTCAGCGTGTTGACGACCGAAACAGGATCGTGATCGATGAGCGTCAGAAGCGCGCGCGCAGGTCCCTCGGGCCTGCGCCGTTTCTGTTCCCAACCCTTCTCCCGGATGAGGTACCAAATCAGCGCATCGAGGAGCCCTTTGGGGCCTTCCAATTGCGCTCGCTCATCAACGACCGTGTCCGGTGACTTCGGAGCCGGATTCACTTCTTCCCCCAGGCGATTTTTCCCTGCCCGGAAACCAAAGGCCGGGCGTCGCGCGCGCCCCTGCGTGCGCGCTTGTGCTCGTACATGGCCGAATCGGCGCGCCCCATCAGGACCTCGAGGGCTTCCGGTTTCGCGGGATCGAAGGTGGCCGATCCGATCAAGCTCGCGATCAGAAACGGCAGGTTCGTGCTGTGGTTGCGGGCCTCGATGGTGGCGGCCAATCGGCGCAGCGGGAACTCGGGGGTGTTCGCAGTCCACCAGGATGGCCGCGAATTCATCCCCTCCGAGGCGCGCCAGGATGTCGACATCGCGAAAAGCTGTGGTCAACAGCCGAGCCGCGTCTCGAATGGCTGAGTCGCCCATCTCGTGCCCGACACGGTCGTTGATGTCCTTCAACCCATCGAGATCCAGGAACAGGACGACCGACGGTCTCCTGGAACGGCTGGCCAACTTGAGCTGACGCTCGCCCATCAGCAGGAAGCCTCGGCGGTTGTACAGGCGCGTCAGCTCATCGGTCAAGGAGGCCTCTTCCATGCGCGCGGCGTGTTCCTTGAGTAGCTCCTTGGTCCGCCTCTCCTCGGTGATGTCTCGGAGGGAAGTGAGGAAAGCGGGCTGCCCTTCGAAAGTGATCGGAATGTGCTCGGGAGAGGTCTCGACCAGCATGGTGGTCCCGTCGGCCCGGAACACGCTCAACTCGCAGGCGCCCTCTCCTTGCGTTCCTCTGAGTCGTCGCCTGAGCAGATCGTGTCCGGCCGGATGAACCAGCTCGAACAGCGACCGGCCCACAAGACCACGGGCGTCCGCATATCCGGCCGCGGTGGCGGTAGCCGGATTCGCATATACGACCTCGTCCTCGCGTCGAATCATGATGCATACGGGGATCTGCTCGAGCACCTGGCGAAACTCCTGTTCGGAACGACGAACGGTTCGAATGTGCTGGCGGCGCTCGGCCGCGTATCGAATGGAGCGCTCGAGCTGGGCGGCGCTCAGGTCTCCCTTGACCAGGAAATCTGCGGATCCGGCCTGCAGGATGGTCGCGTCGAGCTGTCCGTGCGGGGTTCCGGTCAGCATGATGATGGGGGTGTCGACCCCGGCCTGCAGGGCCTCGCGCAGCAGCTCGAGGCCCGTCCGAGCGCCCAAACGATAGTCGAGGAGACAGGCGTCGAAGGTATCTGACATGAGGGCCTGGAGGCCCGCTTGGTAGGTTCGATCCCAGCGTAACGCGATGCCATCGAAGGCACCGGCGAGCAGATCGCGCGCGATGGCCACGTCATCCTCATCGTCCTCGATGAGGATGACTGCTGCGTCCATTCATGGCGTCGTCTGACCTTCGGGGAGCTCTACGATCGGCCGATTCCGGCTACCGGGAGGGCGGCCGGTCATTCGGGCGTTCGGTCTGGCACGCACGGGCATTCCGGTTGTTCAGGTCGGCTCCGATCTCAGTGCGCGCCCGAGGCCTCGGACCTTACCAGGGCCAGGGGCGTGCCTGCGAGGTCGGGTTCCTGGGCTGAGGCCCAGCCCCGAGCGACACGGTTTCGACCTGATGACTTGGCGACGTACATGGCCCGATCGGCTCGGTCGACCAGGCTCTCGACGGTGTCGCTCTGCTGATAGCTCGCCACCCCGATGGAGACCGTGACAGATAACAGCTCGCCGGCCGTGTCTCGGACCTTCATCCCTGCCACCGCCAGGCGAATTCGTTCTGCGCTGACCAGTCCCCCGGCCGGGTCGGCCCCCGTCAAGGCAACCACGAACTCCTCCCCGCCCCACCGCCCGGCCAGGTCGATCTGACGCGTCTGAGAGACCAGCAGCGGTCCCAGGGCAGCCAAGACGGCATCCCCCGAGGGGTGGCCCCGCATGTCGTTGATCGCCTTGAAATGGTCGACGTCCAGCAGGAGCAGAGCCAAGGGGTAGCCATGGCGTTGCGATCGGGCCACCTCGCGCTCGAGCCCCGCCGTGAGGGCGCGCCGGTTCATGAGACCGGTGAGAGAATCGATCGTCGCTTGTCGTTGCGATTCCTCGATCAGTGCGACGATGCGAATGGGGCCGGCCAGCTCCCGTGCGACGATCGACACCAGCGCCGCGTCCTTGGGGTGTGGGATCTCGCGCGGTGACAGCACGATTCGACCAAAGACCTCGCTTCCCAGCTGGATCAGAGCGACGATCGGCGTGGCTCCCGCCTCCTCATCGTAGGCATCCTCGTCTTGCACGGCCAGGATCGGCAACGTCGAGACATGAGAGGTCGCCATGAAGGACGTCATGACCCCTCGCACCTCCTCCTCCGATCGCTGGCGTGCCTTGGGGTGGGTGTGAAGTCCCAAGCATTCCGGTCGCTGGGTGTGCAGAGCGAGCCACCGATAGCTAGTGACCCGCGACACGAATTGTGCCAGCAGATCGAACAGCCGCACGAAGCTGCCGCACGCGCTGAGCGCGCGGACTTCGGAGGCGACCACCGATTCGAAGAGCGCGGCGTCGAGGTGGGCCGCGATGCGGTCGCGGATGTCTCGTTCGTCCTCGCTGCAGATCTGAATGAAGGAGTCCTGTGGCGGTGCGGTGGTCGCGATGGCGGTGGCCAGCGCCCGCACCAGGTCCCCCATGCGACCTAAACCCACATAGGCATTCGCTCCGGCCCGCTCGGCCCAGAACCGACTATGCCGGTCCCGCTCCGGACCTCGCAGGATCACCGGGACCAGCTCGGTGGACGGCTCCGCGCGCAACAACCGACAGAGTTGAACGCCCGAGATTCCCGGCGTCCACAAGTCGGCAATGACGGCGGACGGGGGGTCCGCCATGGCGAGGGCCGCCCCCTCGGCCGCGGAGGAGGTGACGGTCACATGGTAGCCTTGCATGCGCAGCCGCTCGCCCAGAGCCTCCCGTTGGTCTGTGGGATCGACCAGAATGACGGCAAGGGATGTCACGGACGTCAGACATCGGCCGAACGCGGCATAACTGAAAATGTAGGGCGGGCAGCCGATCGCATCGGCGAGCGGGTCAAGTTCAGCCCAAGCCCTGTCGTTGCTCATCTGGTGACCTCGACGTCAAGCGGTGAGATTCAAGCTATCCCGGTGGCCGCCTCGATGACCGCGGGGCAGCAGGAGATCTTGAGGACGGTTGTCACGGAGGCGTGCGTGGACATGTTCACGAGCTATGGATTCGCTACACGAATCCTCGATCTGAGCGAGCCGGTCGAGAAGGCTCAGCAAAACCTGGTCGGATTCATTGGATTTGGCGGAGCGGTTCGAGGGTCGTTGATGGTCTCCGCACCAGCGGGTCTGTTTCGCATCACCCACCCCGAGCTGGGATCCGCGATGAACCTCTCCAAGGCCGATCTCTTCGACTGGACGGGGGAGATGACCAATCAGCTCCTGGGTCGGGTCAAGAGGCGCTTCTGTGCGCTTGGACGAGACTTCCACGTGAGCACACCTACGGCCATCGAGGGGCGCGAGGTGATCCGTCGATTTCCCGTCCGTGCCGGGGTGCTGGACCTTGCGTTGCTGGTGGGCGGGCATGTGATTGCCGTCTGCTTCGAGGTCACTCCCCCGGCGGACGGCCTGGTGTTTCCGGACCCCGCCCAGCCAATGGAGGTCTCGTCGGAAGGGGATCTCGTGCTGTTTTGACCGGTTGAGTTTTCGGGGCGCGGGGCAGAAAGAGGTCAAGATGGCGGCAAAGATTCTGATCGTCGATGATTCCAGCACGATTCGGCACCAGGTGGGGACCACCCTGGCAGGGGCGGGCTATGACGTCATCGAGGCTGCGGATGGCGCGCAAGGGCTCAGCGCGATCGACGCCCAGCGCGACATCGCCCTCGTCATATGCGACCTGAACATGCCGAACATGAACGGTCTGGAGATGCTCCTGGCCGTCAAGGCTGATCCAAGAAATGCACGTCTGCCGATCGTGATGCTGACCAGCGAGGCCAAGGCTGATCTGATTCAACAAGCCAAGCGCAGCGGGGCGAAGGGCTGGGTGGTCAAGCCCTTCAAGCCCGATCAGCTCTTGAGCGCCGTCCGCAAGATCGTCGGAGCCTCGGCTTAGTACGGCTTCCGGGAAGTTCGTCCTCGAGCTCCTTCCTCGAATACGGGATCACGCCGGGAAGCCGGCCGCAATCTATCGCCTCCGCGCTCCTCCCGCGATTCGGCTCAACGCGCGGTCGCCGAAACTGGGCGAAGAGTGCTAGGAATTCGGCGACCGTGGCGCAGGCGGCTGCGGTGACACCTCGACTCAAGTTTCGACGACGGGCCGCGCGGTCCGACAGGTCGTCGCGAAGGGCGCCATCGCGAATGGCGTTCTCGAGGGCTGCGAGGAACTTGCCGCGAAAGAGGGCCCCGAGGACGCGCACGGGAAAGAGGAAGTCTGGCTTGGCGGCGACCCTGCGGCTTCCATCGAGCGCAAACCCACCACCGGTGACGATGCAATGGGCGTGGGGGTGAAACTCGAGCTGCCGAGTCCAGGTGTGCAGGACGGCCGTGACCCCCGGCTGGACCTTGGCGCCGAGCCACTTGGGATCGCGAGCCAAGGTCGCGATGGGAGCGGCGGCGGCCTTGAGCAAGATGTCGAACATGACGGCTGGGCTCTGGCGGCAAAGCTGGCGCAGATCGGACGGCAGCGTGAAGACCAGGTGAAAATGTGGCACCCGCAGAATGCGATCAAGGCGGGCCTCGACCCATCGGGCCTGGGCCAGGGCCTGGCACTTGGGGCAGTGGCGATTTCGACACGAGTTGTAGGAGGGCCGCTCGAATCCGCAGGCCGTGCAGGTATCCATATGCCCGCCGAGCGCGGCGGTCCGGCACGACATGAGGTCGCGCAGGACCGCCTGCCCGGACAAGGACAGAGCGTGGCTTTGCCGGTAGCCATCGAGATGTCGCCGAAGAATGTCGGCCAGCTCGAGGCCAGGACGCGGGCCAGTTCCGCCCCGATCGACATCGGGACATCGGGCATGCATCGGGCGCGGTGGTCAGCCGAGGGTCTTGCCAGCGGCGCTTCCGACGAGGTCGACCGGGCTCTTCACGGAGCTGAGTCGCACCTTGCTCAAAATGCAGGTACTGCGCGGTGCTGTCGAGGCGACGGTGCCCGAGCAGCACCTGGACGGTGCGAATGTCAGCGCCCAGATCAAGCAGATGGGTCGCGAGGGCATGACGAAGGCCATGTGGCGAGATGCGCTTGGTGATCCCCGCCTGCAGGACCGCCTTGCGCAAGACCTTGTGAATGGCGGCGCGGGTCAACCTGGTCCCGCGGCGCCCGGACCGAAATCCAGGGAAGAGCTCGGGGCCTGAGGGGCGCTCTGCTCGCCGGTAGTCCCTCAAGTCGGCGAGCACGCGAGCGCCCATCATCACGTACCGCTGTCGGGTACTTGCTCTCGGGCACGCGAATCAACATCCGTCCGCTGTCGATGTCGCCAACCTGGAGCGCCCCGACCTCACTGACGCGAAGCCCGGCCCCGTAGGCCAGCATGAAGATGGCCTTGTACTTGGGCGACGTGGCCGCCTCGAAGAGACGGGGCACCTCGGCGCCGTTCAGGGTGTCGGGCACTTGGCGCTTGAATCTGGCGAAGGGATGTCGGCGCCGACCGACCGCCGCTCGATCGCCCTGAGCAAGCAACGAATCGCCACCAAGGTCACGTTGCGGGTGGTGGGGCTGCTCCCTTGGCTCCTCGGGCCGAGCAGGTACTCTTCGATCTCTCGTTCGGTGATCTCCTCCGGCGACTTCCCCACGACGCGAAGGAAACGCCGGGCGGATCGGCGATAGACCGCCACGGTGTTGGCGGCAAAGCCCCGCAACTCCATGAACCGGTCCATCCTCGTGATGGGATCCTCGCTCTCTGCTCGACCTGACATGGCTGCTCCTTTGGGTAACGGGCGCCCCCAATGGGCGCCGCAACTACCCGCAGCATGTCGCCATCAGCCGAGCCCTCCCCCCGTCCGGGGGTTGACCTGCGCTCGGCCACGGCCGTCGAGGCTGCCGCGAAGCGGCTTCGTCCAAGACTTACTATCGGCGATTTCAAACCGCCGGCTTCGGCGGTGCTGTTCGGGACCCGGAGAGTGTGTTGTCGCTCATGCGGATCCGCGTAAATCCGGGCGCCTTGCCGGCGGGAGGATGAGCGAAAATTAGCGCTTCGCGTCGATTCGCGGTACGTGACGGGCACTCACTCCCGGAGGGAGGAGGGACTCGGTTGCCGCCGAGTCCCTCGTGTCGAATCCACTGGGACGTGTTCTCGACGGAGTAGTCGTCTCACGCCGCCGGGGTCGCGTCCAGTTTTCGGGTGTGAGCCCGGGACGTGGACTCGCTTCGCTTCGTGGTCTGTGGCCGGCAGGATTGCCGGCAGCTCTTCTTCGTCTGCTCGGGGTGCGACCGGGGAGACCGATACTGCTCGCTGCGGTGCCGCGCGGCGGCCCGGTGCTCGTCGCTGCGCGCGGCGGGGCGGCGGTATCAGCAGAGCCGCGAGGGACGCCTCGGACACGCGGACCGGCAGCGCGCGCAGCGCGAGAAAGTGACGCATCAGGGTCCACCAAAATTTGCGTTCCTCGTACAAGAGCCCTTGCCGCTCATCACGAGCGCCAAGGAGGACCCAAATGCACGACGACCAAATCCAGGTGGCGATCCACCGCCACAACTCGACGACCCGAGTGCTCGCGACGGCGGGCCCCGGGCAGACGCTGCTCAAGGCGCGGCTGGCGCCGGACCCGTGGCATCATCGGGCGCTGCCGAGCCTACTGGAGGCGCTGGCCTTCTGGCAAAAGCAGCAGGTCCACGCTGTGCTCGTTGCGGGCGGCCCGGAAACTTCGTGCGACACGGGCCTGTTCGCCGATCTCGCGGCGGAACACGCCCGCACGCCGCTTTACACGCTGGACTGGGTCGAGGGCCACCGCCGCGGGCCGCGCCCAAGTGACCGGCTCGACGGGGTGGGCGACTTCCGCGACCTGCGCCAGTTCATGCTGTGGCAGGTGGCGCGATGATCGACGCCGAGTTGGTGGCGCGCATCCGTCGCCTCTTCTTTGCCGAGCACTGGAAGGTCGGGACCATCGCCGCCGAGCTCGGCGTGCACCACGATGCCGTCCGCCGCGCGATCGACAGCGAGCGCTTCGCGACGGGGGCGCGGCGTGTGCCCCCGTCGAGGCTGGACCCGTACAAGGACTTCATCGGCGAGACGCTGGACCGCCATCCGCGGCTGCGCTCGACGCGCCTCTTCGAGATGGTACGGGCACGCGGATACGCGGGCTCCGTGGTGCAGCTGCGGCGGTACGTCGCGCAGGTGCGCCCGGTCGCCCGCGCCGAGGCATACTTTCGCCTGCGCACATTTCCCGGCGAGCAGGGTCAGGTCGACTGGGGTCACTTCGGCAAGCTCCGCGTCGGCAGCGCGTTGCGATCGCTCTCCTGCTTCGTGCTCGTGCTTGGCTGGTCGCGCGCCGTCTTCGCCCGCTTCTTTCTCGACCAGACGCTGGAGAGCTTCTTGCGCGGCCACGTCCTCGGGTTCGAGGCGCTGGGCGGCGTGCCGCGCGTGATTCTCTACGACAATCTCAAGACCGCCGTCCTCGAGCGCCAGGGCGAGCACATCCGCTTTCATCCGCACCTCCTCGAGCTGGCCGGCCACTATCACTTCGCCCCGCAGCCGTGCGCCCCGTACCGCGGCAACGAAAAGGGCAAGGTCGAGCGCACCATCCAGTACCTGCGCCATTCCTTCTTCGAGGCGCGTCGTTTCTCCACGCTCGACGACCTCAACGCCCAGCTCGCCCACTGGATCGAGACCATCGCCCACGCCCGCCCCGTGCCCGGCGACCCTGACCGCCACCTCGTGCGCGCCGCCCTCGATGAGGAGCGCCCACGCCTCCTGCCGCTGCCCCAGCATCCGCTGTCCTGCGATCGCGTCGCCGCCGTCGCGTCGGGAAAGACCCCATACATCCGCTTCGACCTCAACGACTACTCGATCCCGCACGAGCTCGTCAGCCGCGCGCTGACGCTCTCGGCGTCCGAGTCCGAGGTCCGCTTCGCCGATGCGGCGGGTGCCGTGGTCGCGCGGCACGTGCGCGTCTGGGGCCGCGGCGAGATCGTCGAGGATCCGGCGCACCTGGCGCGGCTCGCGGTCGAGAAGCGGCGCGCCCGGGACCTGCGCGGCCGCGACCGGCTGCGCAGCGCGAGCAAGCAGGCCGACGCCTTCCTCGACGCGCTCGCGCGCCGAGGCGACGTCCTCGCTGCGACCACCGCCCGCCTCGGCCGCCTGCTCGACCACTACGGCCCCGCCGAGCTCGATCTCGCCCTCGCCGACGTCATCGCGCGCGGCGCTCTGTCCGCCGACTCCGTCGCGCACGTACTCGACCAGCGCGCCCGCGCTCGACGGGCGGCGCCGCCGCTCGACGTCCCGCTTCCCGACGACCCGCGCATCCGCGACCTGCGCGTCACCCCGCATCCGCTCGCCGCCTACGACCGCCTCGCCGCACGCCCGGAGGATGACCATGAGCCTCGCTGACCAACTCGACGGGCTTGGCCTGCGCCACGCCGGCTCTCACCTCGACGACATCATCGACCAGGCCACCAAGAAGCGCTGGAGCCCAGCCCAGCTCCTCGAGCACATCGCCGACCACGAGTCCCAGGAGCGCAAGCGCCGCTCCGTCGAGCGCCGCCTCGCCGCCAGTCGCGTCGGTCGCTTCAAGCCCTTTGGCGATTTCGACTGGAAATGGCCCAAGCACATCGACCGCGACGCCGTCGAGTCCGCCTTGCGCCTCGATTTCCTCGAGCGCTCCCGCAACGTCGTCCTCGTCGCGCCCCAGGGCCTCGGCAAGACCATGCTCGCCAAGAACATCGCCCACAACGCCGTCATGGCCGGCCACTCCGTCCTCTTCGTCACCGCCGCCCAGCTCCTTCTCGACCTCGCCGCCCAGGACTCCGCACGCGCCCTCGATCGGCGCCTCCGCCACTACTGCCGTCCAGCCCTCCTCGTGTGCGACGAAATCGGCTACCTGTCCTACGACAACCGCAATGCCGACCTCCTCTTCCAGGTCGTCAGCCGCAGGTACGAGACCAAAAGCCTCGTCCTCACCACGAACCTCGCCTTCACCGACTGGCCCTCCGTCTTCCCCAACGCAACCTGCGCCGTCGCCCTCATCGACCGCGTCGTCCACCACGCAGACGTCATCGCCATCGAGGGCGACAGCTACAGAAAGCGCGACGCCGAGGCCGACGTCAAAGCCCGCCGCAAACGCCCGCCATCATGAGCGGCCGGCCCGTCCAGATTTCCGCGGATCTCGATGAGCGCCAACACGAACCGAAGCTCCATCACCTTTCCGGTGGCGTCGTCGACGTAGACCAGCAGCGTGCACGCTGGCCCGCGCGCCTCGAACCAGGCATGGGGACTTCCATCGATCTGGACCAGCTCCCCGAAGCAC
>Ga0265330_10001271_pt1 | contig 14768 bp, 13 predicted proteins | sample 41919metaG_FD_202083 | JGI IMG/M metagenome (GOLD analysis project Ga0265330, IMG submission 202083) | Rhizosphere microbial communities from Carex aquatilis grown in University of Washington, Seatle, WA, United States - 4-19-19 metaG | ecosystem: Host-associated > Plants > Roots > Rhizosphere... | reverse complement strand
AAGGGCCTGGTCAACGGCGCGCTTGGCTTCCCGTTGATCGCGTAGTGGGCGTATTCGTGCCGCTGTCGCGAGCAGCCGGATCGCGGCAAGGGAGGAACGCGTCGAGGTCATGAGACACCGCCACGCTCCGCATGAACGGCGTCCTTGGGGTGGGCTCCGCGCTCGGAATCGGGACGATGCTGGCTTGCGGCACGCTCAACGTGGATGCGCGCGGGCCCTCGCATACGGGAGCAGCACTCCAGCCCCGGCGCTGCCCGACATGGACGTGCACGTCATCATGGCGAATCTGGAGCTCGAGGCCTTCAAGGCGTACCGGAATCCCGCCAAGATGGTCGCTTGGCTGCGCATTCTCGGCTCCAAGAGACGAGCCTTTGATGCGCCGAGGACTGGCCGCTCTGACCGGGGAGCATCCGCTACTGTCCAATCTCGACTTGACAACATACCAGGCGGGGCCCGACTCGAAACAATTACTCTCGATCAGATCGACCAGCACTGCCTCGAGGCCTTCCTCGCACTCACCTACGATCTAGCAATTCTCGAAAGCGTCGATGAGGGAACGCTGGCACAAATCGCCTGCAACATTGGGATCGTTGTCCGTCGCCTCGGCGCGGGGACTTCCGCCCTGAAGCGCTTCGTTACAACCTGTGATCACGCGTTCAGGATTCACAACGTCTTCACGCAGTTCACGAGCGACGCGTCAACGGCCGGAGCCTGATCCAGGTCATCCAAGACCTGTTCGCTGCCGCCCGCCGCATCACATCGTACTTAAGTGGTTCGTCTGCCAAAATCTCTATCACTTCACGGCTTCGCAGCAGCGCTGGGCCGTATCTCACTTCATCGCGCGGGCGACCGAGCCAGACGACGACGCAATCGGGGGCCGGCTCGCCGACTCGACTCAGGCCCCAGGGTGGCTCCATCTCCTTGGAGCACCCGCCGACCCGCCGCACACCGGTCTCCGTAAGCCGCGAACGCGAACAACAGACGCGAGCTTTGGGATAAGCTACCCGCGGCGGGAGGTATCTTCGCGGCATGTCGTACGTGGGAAAACCGTTCCAGCACGATCTCTTCGTGACCTACAGCCACGGGGACGTGGATGGAATCGGCGATTCCTTGTTGAAGGACTGGTCGCACGCTTTCGTGCGCGAGCTGGAACGCGAGCTCCGCTTCTTTCCTCGCCTCGGGCGCGATCTCAAGGTCTTCCTCGACCAGACTCAGCGCGCCGGGAGCGGCCTCAGTCCGCTCTCGCCCCTGACCGCGCAGGTGCAGGCCGACGTCTCGGCCTCGGCCATCCTGACGGTGCTGCTCACGCCCTACTACCTTGCGTCCTCGTGGTGCAAGGACGAACGCGAATGGTGGGTGAAGGGGCAGACGGAGAGGAGCCTGGCGCACGCCGATCGCGTGGCGCTGGCCCGCATTTGGCGCATGGACCAGGGCACGATCTGGCCGGATCTACTCGTGGACGCGCGCAACAATCCCCTCCTCGGCTTCTGGTTTTACGACCGGGCCTCCGAGTCCGAGGCCGCGCGGCCGTACGAATGGCCGCTGCCCGACGGAAAGAGCAAGGGGCCCTTTCGCGAGGAGCTTCTCAAGCTCGTGGGCTGGCTCGTCCGGAAGCTCGACGAGGTCAAAGGGCAGCTCGACGAGCGGCGGCGCCGGGAACAGGCGGCGGCCAGCCTCGCCCGCGGCCGAGACGTCTACCTCTACGGGCGCTGGGACCACCGAGAGGCCTGGGAACTGGCCTTTCAGCAGCTCGACGACCAGGACTTCAACGTCGTCCCGGGCGAGCCGGATGCGATGGAGACGGATATGGCCAGGGCGGAGGCGCGCCGGCAAGCCCGGGTCGAGATGCTGAGGCACTGCGACGCGCTTCTCCTCCTCGGCTCGGTCGACGGCTGGGCGGTCGACCGCGATCTCCAGGTCATCGGCAAGCACGAGTGCAACTCGGCGCGCGCCCTGTCGAAGCGGCCCATCCCGTGCGCCCTGCTCGACACGGTGGGTGCGCCGATCGCGACGCCGCGCCGTAAGAGCCTCGCGCGCAAGATGCAAGTCGATTGGATCGACGGCACCCGCCCGCCCTGGGGCCCCGACGTCATCCGCTGGCTCGAGGCAAAGAGCGCGGTGCTACAGGAGGACCCGTGACGGTCGCTGCCGCGCTGCCGATCGAGTCGGAGCTCGATGTCGATCTCCCGCCGCACCCGTATCCGGGTTTGCGCCCGTTCACGAAGGAGGAGTGGCCGATCTTCTTCGGACGAGAGTCCATGTGCGACGACGTCATTGCGCGCCTCGTTCGCGGCCGACTCGTCGTCGTGCACGGAGATTCCGGCTGCGGCAAGAGCTCCCTGATCCAGGCCGGCGTGCTTCCGAGGCTCGAGCAGCAGGCGGCCCAGGGCGGCGGGCGCTGGCGCACGTGGGGCGCCACGCCGGGCGAGGAGCCACTCGGGAACCTCGCGCGCGCGCTGGCCCGTAAGCCCGACGGGCGGATCGACGACGAACGCGCCATGAACTTTCGCCGGGTCCTGAACCACGGCCACGACGCCCCCGGGCCGCTCCGCGCGCTGCTGGCGGCAGACCCGACCGATCACGTCTGTATCCTCATCGACCAGTTCGAAGAAGCGTTTGGACGCGCCGCGCGGACCTGCCCCGACGAGGTCGCGCTGCTCGTCGAGCTCATGATGGGGGTCCAGGAGGGACTCGCCGAGCGCACGTACGTCATCGTCACGATGCGCTCCGAGTTCCTCGGGGCGTGCGCGCGGCACGAGGGGTTCGCCGAAGCAGTGAACGCTGCGCTCTACCTGGTCCCCCGGATCGAGCATGCCGACCTGGTTCGCGCGATCCGCGAGCCCGCGACGCTCTACGGAGGCGCCGTCGATCGGGCCCTCGCCGAGCACCTCATTGCCGAGGCCGGACGCTCGCAAGATCAGCTTCCGCTGATTCAACATGCCTTGATGCGCATGAACCGGACGCGTTCGCTCGCGCCAGGGCCCCCGCCGGCGACCGGTCTGGCCGGCTCCGAGGCGCCGGCCGGCTGGCGGCTCTCGCTCGATCACAACGTGGGGGGAGAGGGAAGTCTGCCGGGCCTTCTCTCGAACCACGCGGACCGCGTCGCGGACGACGTGCGCGCACGCTTGCCCGACGATCCGGCAAGCGACCGCGTCCTCGAGCAGATCTTTCGCGCCCTGACGGAGATCAACGCCGACGGGCATGCGATCCGCCGCCCGCAGCGCCTTCGCGAGCTCGTCGCCATCAGCGGCTCCGACGCGGAGACGGTACGGACCATCGTGGACGCGTTTCGCGCCGATGGCGTCTCGTTCTTGCGGCCGTACGGCGGACGGCCGCTCTCGATGGACGATCGCGTGGACATCAGCCATGAGGCCCTCATGCGCAGCTGGAGGCGCATTGCCGACCCGAAAGACGGCTGGCTCCAACGCGAGTTCCGCGACGGTCTGGCATGGCGGTTGTTGCTCGAACAGGCAGAGAGCTTCGAGCAAAACCACGCGAACATTCTGTCGTCGGCGAGCGTGGAGGAGCGTGGGAGATGGCTCTCGGGCCGTACGCCCGCGTGGGCCGAGCGCTACGGCGGGGGATGGGAGCGCGTCGCGCGCCTCGTAGAGTCCAGCGCTGCCGAATGGGCGCGACGCGCATGGGTGGAACGGCAAGAGCGTGCGCGGCAGGTGCGGGCGCGGACGCGTTTGACCCTCATCGCGTGGTCGGCGGCGATCGCGTTTGCGGTACTCGCGGCGTTCGCGCTGCAGCAGCGAGGCGTGGCCGTGCGCAGCGTCATAGCCATCCAGCAGAAAGTGATAGCGGAGAAGAGCCAGGCAGAGGTGCGACGGCAACTCGGCTTGAACCTGCAAGAGCAAGGGCGACAATTCATCGTCGGGGGGTATCGGATGCAGGCATTTCCGCTGCTGGTCGCCGCGCGAGACTTGGGTGTCGACGGCGAGACCTTACGGATGCTCCTGTCCGAGACGTTGCCTTTCCCTCGATTGGTGGTCCGTCTTCAAGCTCCGGTGTATTCCGCGTCGTTCAACGCCGACGGGACGCGGGTGGTGACGGCGAGCGTAGACAAGACCGCGCGGGTCTGGGACGCGGCGACGGGCAAGCCGGTGACCGCGCCGCTCGAGCATCAAGGGTTAGTGTATTCCGCGTCGTTCAGCGCCGACGGGACCCGGGTAGTGACGGCGAGCGAAGACAAGACCGCGCGGGTCTGGGACGCGGCGACGGGCAAGCCGGTGACCGCGCCGCTCGAGCATCAAGGGCCAGTGCATTCCGCGTCGTTCAGCGCCGACGGGACCCGGGTGGTGACGGCGAGCGACGACAAGACCGCGCGGGTCTGGCACTTCCCCGTGGACGCGCGTCCACTTTCAGCCTGGAAGGCCCTCCTCCCATGCTGTCCTTTTCAGCTGTCGGGCAGCGTCCTCGTTCCCAATACGACCGAAGCCGCCGCCTGTCCGCCCTTGTGAGTTCCATGGTCCCGCGCGCGTTGGTGGGATCCAACAACTGCCAAGCTGTATTTTGGCGACCACGCGCCGAAGAGTCGCTCGCTCCGAGAAAGACGGCGCACTCTGTTGCCAACCTTTTATGCGCCCCGGCCGATAGAGAGGCATGATGAAGGAGCCTTCGATCACCCGCCAACGCATAGAGGTGGCGGCGGACGCAAAGGCGTCAGCCGTGCTGAGCACCAAGACGTGCTGGAGTTTCGCGTTCGCACTTGCGACATCATTGAAATGACAGGACTTCCGCCAGGCGTGCTTCGTCCGCCCTTGCTCGGTCTCGCCGTCCGGCGATCGGTCCTCCTCCAAGCTCGCCGCGCATACGACCACCGTCTCCGCGATGAGGTCTGCCGTAAAGGTACCCTCGTGCAGCACATCCTCAACATCCGGCGATCGACCGCCGCCAAGTGCAGGAGCCGCGGCCCGCGGCCTGTGGTCACCCTCGAAGAGTTCGACCAGGACCGACAGCAACTGCTGGACACGATCGAGAAACTGAGACGACGCGCGCGAGTCCTTGCCGCTGTCGGGCGGCTCCTGTTCACGTTGCTGCGGATCTCCGGATTCCGCTTCTCGGGGAGCGGCTTTCTGCAGGTGACGACAAAGCTCGCCTGCTGCGCGCGATCGCCGGCGCCGAGCCGGTACTTCCTCTCGTGGTGATCCTCCGGATCGTCGGCATGACGCCATCGCGCTATTACACCTGGCAACGCGCGACCGAGGTCTGCGGCCTCGACGACCGGCCATCCCGTCCCCGCTCGATGCCCATCAGGCTCACGTGCGCGGAGGTCGCCACGATCAAGGACATGGTGCTCGATCCCGGTCTGCGTCACATGCCTCTGCGCACGCTCAGCCTCTTCGCCCGGCGGGCGGACAAGGTCTTCGTGTCAGTCACCACGTGGGCCCGCCTCGTGCGCGAGCACGGCTAGCGCCGCCCTCGCATGCGCGTGCACCCGGCCAAGCCCACACTCGGCGTCCGCGCGAGCCGCCCAAACGAGTACTGGCTATCGATGTCACGGTCCTCAAGCTGCTCGACGGGACGAAGACCTTCCTTCACGCCGTGATCGACAACTACAGCCGGAAGATCCTTGCTTGGACCCTCGCCCCCCGCCTGGATCCCGCCACGACCTGCCAGGTGCTCGTCGCCGCTGGCCAGCACCTGGGTGAGGACGACAGCCCGACGGTCGTCGCCGACTCCGGTGTCGAGAAACGTCAATCGCTGTCGACGCCACCCTCGCTTTCGCGAAGCTGTGGCGCGTGCTCGCGCAAGTCCAGGTCACCTACTCGAACTCGATCATCGAGGCTTGGTGGCGCTCCCTCAAGCATCAGTGGCTGTACCTCAACACGCTCGACACGATGGCTCATCTCGAAACGCTCATCGCCTTCTTCGTCGAGGAGCACAACGCGAAGATGCCGCATTCGGCGTTCACCGGCCAGACGCCCGACGAAATGTACCTCGGCACCGCGAACAGCCTGCCCGACGAACTCGTCGTCGCACGGGGGAAGGCCCGCGAACGCCGGCTCGCCGTGAACCGAGCGGTCTCCTACCATCGATGTGCTCCGGCCGTCGGCCGAGCCCCCGGCAGCATGCAATCCTCCGTGCTTCCCTAGCTGTCGCACTTGCGAACGCGAAACTCCAGGATGTCTTGGTGAACAGCACGGCTACCACAGCCCGGTTGCATTTGAATTAATGTATTGCACAAACTCCAGAGCAGCGTAGAAGCACCATCACCGCGATCGGGGCAAGCTCATACAGTAAGCGCGGTCGGGCGCTCGCCACGAACATGCTCGAGGCGCGCGAGCTCGGAGATTCGATGTCGCAGCCGAAGAACGGGCTCGAAGCCACCGCCCAAAGCGACGCCGCTAAGCCCCCCACGTGAAGGCCCCCCACGTGAAGGGTGGGTCCCGCGCGTTGAAGGCTCTGATGGCCCAACTCTTCCATGAGCGGCGACGTGTCTGTATTCTCAACCGCGGTGATGCCCCCCGAGTACGAGTACGATATATTCGTCAGCTACTCTAGGCGGTTCGTCCGCGGCTGGGTTCCCACGTGGTTCCGCCCGGAGCTCATCGACGCCATCGCGGACGGACTGCAGCGCGACCCGAAGGTATTCGTCGACACGAACATGGAAGCCGGGGCCGACCTGCCAGCGGAGGTGGCGCACGCACTCGCGTCGTCTCGAATCCTCATGCCTCTGTTCTCCCAATCTTACCCGAGCAGCCGCTGGTGCACCGCCGAGTTCGCGCATATGTGGCGGCGAGAGGAGCAGCTGGGCCTCCGAACGGCGCAACGACCGAAAGGGCTCATCGTCCCGGGAATGCTGGTGGGCGAAGAGAGGCACGTCGCCCCTCTCCTCCGCCGACTGCCGGTCACCAAGGGCGAGCGGCTGCTCGTCAACGTATTCCTCCACGAGTTCACGGCGATCACTCACGCGCAAAGCCCCACGCTCGAGAACCTCAGGAGACGAATGCAAGCCTGGGGCTTGACGATCGTCGACGCGATCAATCGCGCGCCGAGGGTGCCCGATCCGAGCTGGCTCACGCTCGCCTATCGAGACCTCGCGGACACCCTCTACTCAGCGCAGGTCGAGCAAATGAGCGTCCCGAGTCTGGGTCAACCCTCTCGCGGCGCCCCGGTCACTGCGCAGCTCTCGAGCCTGCCACAATGAGTCTTCCCTCTCGGCCGAACCGCGACGGGACAATCGTCACCTTCTACTCCTTCAAGGGAGGGGTGGGGCGGTCAATGGCCATCGCCAACATCGGCGCCCTACTCGTGCGCCGCGGCCTTCGCGTGCTCTGCGTCGACTTCGATCTCGAGGCGCCCGGCCTTGACCGCTACTTCGAGGAACGAACAACACGCAAATCGTCCGTCGGCCTTCTGGACCTGCTCACCCAAGCTCAGAGCGGTGAGTCACCGCAGTTTCGTGATTTCGTGTCCGAGGTCGACGTCGGGGGCCAATCGGTGCTCGACCTTATCACGTGCGGCAAGCAGGATGCCTCGTATGCGCAACGCGTGCTGGACTTCAACTGGCGACAGTTCTTCGAGCAGCGAAGCGGCGGCAGGTTCTTCGAGTCGCTGCGCGAGGCCTGGCGGACCGCCTACGACTTCGTGCTGATTGACAGCCGCACAGGGCTGACTGACTCCGGCGGCGTCTGCACTGTGCAGCTTCCCGACATCCTCGTCGCGGTGCTCACGACGAACGAGCAGAGTCTCGAGGGGACTCGCGCCGTCGTGCTGAGCGCTCAGGAGGCGCGGCAGGAGCTGGCCTACGACCGCGCCAGGCTCGTCGTCTTGCCATTGAACTCGCGTTACGACGGACGCGTGGAACACGACCGCGGGCGCAAGTGGATCCTCAAGTTCGAGGATCGACTGGGCCCGTTCCTCGCCGATTGGCTCCCGAAGCAGTACCGGGCCTCGCAGTTGTTCGAGCGGGTGAAGGTCCCGTACGTGGCGTATTTCAGCTTCGGCGAGAACCTCCCGGTCTTGACACAAGGGACGGGTGATCCGGAGAGTATCGGGTTCGCCTTTGACGTCGTCGCCCGGCTGATCGAGAAGCGCTTCTCGAATGCCGACGAGGTCCTCGGAACGGCCCTCGCGGAGCCGATTGGCGCCGTGGTCGACAAGAAGGCGCCAACGCGCCTGCTGCTCGGGCTTTCAGTGCTGATCCTCCTCGGGACGACGAGTGTGGGGATATGGTGGACGGCGCGCATTCGCCTCGCAACCTGCATGAGCGCCGTGGCTCTGAGGGAGGGAGACCTACGCTCGGCGCAGGCCGAGCGCGACAAGGACCGCGACGAATTCGATCGCGCGCGCGAGGACCTCGAGAGCCAGGCCCGGGGTGTGAGGGCGCAGCTCGAGAAAAAGGACAGCGAGTTCGAAGAGGCGTATCGGCGCGAGCCTCCCAACATCCAGCTCCTGCGCGCTCAGCTCGGAAACCTGCGCGCTCAGCTCGGAGTGCTGTCCAGCGAGGGCCGCAACTGCGCCCGCGACCTTGCCGCCGAGCGAGTGCGGTTCAACAGCTGCTACTCACGCGAAAGCGACTGCGCCGCTGATCTTAGGACGTACGTGCTGAAGTTCAGCGCCTGCGACGCGAATCTGACCCATTGCTTGGGCTCATCGCAGAACGCGAAGTAAGGGCGCCGGCGTGACTCAAAACACCACGCCCTCACGCGCGAAGACGCCGACGCCCCCGGCGACCTGACCGCTCCCCCACGCGCGAACGACCTCGCCCACAAAGCCGACGTTCACGGTAAGGTCAAGGCCGGAGCCGTACCGGGCCTGCTCTCCGAGCCCCAGCTCGACGTCGCTGCCCTCGTAGAGGTTCGCGTCGTGGGGCCAGTTGAAGCGTGCCGGGTGCGCGGCCGCGTAGAAGTGAAGAAGACTGCGGGCGGGCGTCGTCCACGAAACGACGGGCGAAAAGATGGGCACCATGTTGCCGAAGCCATTGATCTTCAGGTCCGCCGACAGCCCGACGGCGAACCCCGGCAGCAGGAAGTGCGTCAGTTCGATGCCGCCGGCGAACCGCTCGTTCGTGCCTGTATACGAGGCCTCACCGCTTAGCCCCCACGCGGGGCCACCCGGGGCCTGTTCGGCGAGGCGCTCGGAGTCCTCGTCGTTGATGCACTTCGGCCCGAGGAGGTGTGCGATGGGCGGTGGCGCGTCGCCGGTGACGTACGCTTGTAGCACCTCGGCGATGGACTGCTGGACGCCTAGCTCCAGTGCGAGCAGGCTACGCTCGTTGCGCCGGTCGAGCAGAAACCCGTCGCCGAAGCTCCACCATGTGGCGCCGACGCAACCGCCATCGCGCACATTGGCGATGAACCGATCGGTCTCCGCATGGTACGATGTGTAGAGATCGGGCGTCGCGAGACAGCAGGCGCCATGATCGGGGCAGTCCTCGGGAGGCGTCCCCGGAGCTACAGGCGCGCCGAGACCGGCGCTCGATTCCCGTTGCACGACAAGACCTTTCGCGTTCCAGTATTTCCGGGCTGTGATCGTCATCGAGGCGTCTTGCCTGAGCCCTCCTGTGGGGTCGGGGCGTCCGATCAGATGGCCTGGGGCGAAGCGGTCGGCGTAGAAGTGCAGCGCGAATCGCTCGATCTCCAGGGCCACGGTCAGCTGAGCCTCGGAGCTTTTTTCGCTGCCTTGCTTGGCTCGGGCGACCGCCAGCCCGTGCAGGCGATCGTAGACGGTGACCAGGCTCGGGCAGAAGTCGGAGTCGCGAAGCGCGATGTTGTAAATGGCCGCGTTGAAGGCATCGGACGAGAAGAGAACCGGGGTGCACTCCGTATCCCAGCGGCCGGCGTTCCTCATCAAGACCGGCGCGACCGTCAGCGCGATGTCACGCTCGGTCTGCGCGTTGGGGGGGTCTTGGTCCGAGAGCGCGCACACGGCGGCACGCGCTCCGACGACGCGCGCGTCCTCCTGGATCTGTTGCTCGAAATCCTTGCCACACTTCTCCATAGCGAGCGTCGGCATGTTCTTGCAGATTCGCTCGCGTTGCTCCTCGCCTCGGGCCTTGTAGTCCTCGATGACAGCATCAATTTCAGCTCTGGTGAGGCCAGTCGGACAAGACTCCACATTGAAGTGTTGACAGCCGGCGTCCGGTCTGGCCTGACAGCGCGCTTGCTTCTCTTTGCATATCGTCGTAGCGATGCAAAGGCTGTTCGCGGCCTTGGCCACGACGAAGGCGTGCTCGTCCTTTGTGTAGGCGAAGGTGAGACGCGGAGACGCCACGACGGCGGCTGCCGAGGAGGCGAGCGGAATGGCGAGGAGAGGCGTACGCCACGCCGCGTGTGAAGCGCGCGGACTCGGCCACCGGAGCGTCGAAAACCCGGAGAAGCCTGCGGGGGTATCTATTGGAGCCAAGCGCGGTCGTGAGCGACTCATGAAGTGTCTCCTGGAGAGACTCTCGTACACCCGCTCCCTCCAGCAAGTCCATCTGGCGCGCGCGAAATGCGCAATAACCGTTGATGGGCAGGGCGCCGCGCGTCGCGCCATCCGAACGCTGTGCTGGCGAACAATTCACGCGGTGTCTGCGTCGCCACGAACCTCCCGGTGATGGAGACCCCGACGTTGGGCAGCCGCTGGCGGTGGTTGGAAACTGATCCGGATTCACGAGCGAATCGCTGGCCGGATCGGCAATTGCGCGAAACGATGCGTTTTCCCCCGGCTACGGTAGTTGGGATCGAACCATCGCTGACGACCAAGTACGGCGCGTTTCGTGGAAGCCGAACGCCGGCGCCGGGGCCAACTTCTTTTCTACGGCGAACGCATACCGAAATAGGCTCGCCATCAGTGCGATGCCCTTGCGCCTCGGCCTCGAGCCGATATTCGGCCTGCAGGACAGCGATCCGTCACGGTTCCGCCGCAGTACGTGACGCGATAACCCTTGGGGACAAGCAGGTCGTCAAGGTTCTCAGGTCGGAAGGCCCCCTCAGCATCCAAGGCGACGATGGGGCGACCGCCAGCCTCCGTCTGGCGATTAAGGGCGATGCCGCTGACCCTGATGGAGTCTCTCTGAGATGCGCAAGGGGCAGGGTGCCGCGATGGAGCCGCCCTTGGGCACAGCGGGCCACGATGTCCGACAAGGCATCGCTTGCAAGCGACTGTAATTGAGATCCGAGCTCAGGCGGCGTAATAGCGAGGGCATAGGAAGAGGGGCGATGCACAAGTTCTATGTCTTTGTGGTTCGTGTGTGCGCGCTGCTTGTCGCCATCGGGCTTGCGCTCGCCGTCCCTGGTTGCGGGCCCGCAGTGTTCATCTCGCCGTACGACGAGGTGACCGATCAGCAAGTGACGGGGCTACAGAAAAGCGTCGACGGGTTGCTCGCGACGCTCGATCGCACGCCGGTGCCCGACTACGCGTCAGCCAAGCTCACGTACGACCAGATCCGAAGCGATCTCGCGTCGCTCCGGGCCAGGAACACGGTGCGGACTAAGAACCAGATTACAGTCCAGCAGCTCGACGCGCTCCAGAAGGAGCTCCAGGACCTTGAGGACCAGCACAGGAACTCCAAGCTGATCCAGGTGATGGTCCCTCCGGCCCGGGACACCCTCGACGCCACGTTCCTGGCCATCCTCAAGCTCGAGATTGCCAAGAAAGAACAAGCCAATTGACGCAGCGAACGTGAGGAGAATGTCGTATGGCCTTAAGCATCCAAGGAATCGCAGAAGCCGTCCTGGCCGCGATCAAGCCGGTTCTGGCCAAGTCTTGGAACGACGTCCAAGATTTTGCCAAGACCGAGTCCACCAAGCTCGCCCAGACATTGGCGAACATCGAGCAGCTGAAGCTGAGCGGCCAAATCGACGAGGACCAGGCGCGCGCGTTGCTCGACATGCAGAAGCAGGCGATGCAGTCCGTCCTACTGGCCGTGGAGGGGATCGGACTCGTCACGGCCCAGAGTGCGATCAACGCTGGCCTTGGCGCAATCAAGGGCCTGGTCAACGGCGCGCTTGGCTTCCCGTTGATCGCGTAGTGGGCGTATTCGTGCCGCTGTCGCGAGCAGCCGGATCGCGGCAAGGGAGGAACGCGTCGAGGTCATGAGACACCGCCACGCTGCGCATGAACGGGTCCTTGGGGTGGGCTCCGCGCTCGGAATCGGGACGACGCTGGCTTGCGGCACGCTCAACGTGGATGCGCGCGGCGCGCCGTCAGAACTGGGGTGCTTTCGTCGTCGCCCTCATGGACATGTGCGGCGGCCCCGCGCCGCTTCATCCCCTCGTCCTTGGCCATCACGGCACGACGCGAGCCAACAGATGTTTCCACATATGACCACACACGCTCACCGGAAGAGATTCGGTGGGTAACCTTTCGCTTCTCTCACCGCTCGCACTTGACCTTCCCACTTGGCAACCAGCGCACCCCACTCCAGCGATTGAAGGTACCCACTGGTCTCGTCTACAGAGAACTCAGGCAAGTACATTCCCACAACACCCTTTTCAAGGATACCTTCTGCTAGGACCCCGCGCTCCCGCAACAGCAGAATGGGCAGTCCTAGTTGAAAAGCCATCGAAGGCTCGATGTGGCAGTACGGACTGGTGAGCCACGCTCCCGTTAGTGGAGCACTGCTAGCCCAAGCCACGTCCGCGTCCTTCCGATATGTACCGTTGTCGATCCAGAGCCGCCGAAACGCGATTGTAATAAGTCCGTTAGACTCGAGCATGAGCCTGCGAATGGCCGTCAGCGGAGCGTCGGTATCGTATTCGTTGACACCGAGCGTCTTTGGTTCCAGCCCTCGAGTTCGAAGGTATGCAGTGACCGCCAGAACGAAGGCGCTCTGCTTCTGAAGATGCGGTTGCGGGTAGCTCAAGAACACCGGGATCCCCATTGGGTTCTGAGAGTAGCAAACTCGCGACGGGTGTCGACGAAGGGTCGGCGCGCCGGACCGGGCGCGGTCGAACGCGGAGAGGGATGGCCATCAATTCGAGGGGATCAGGTAGCTCTCGGGGTTCGCGTACCGGCGGCTTCGTGTCGTTGGTTTTGCAAAACCGCGTGAATTTGGACGACGAGCTAGCGGTCCGTCGTGGTGGGAGGTGCCGGTGTCGTGATCAAGTAGACTGCAGAGCGCGATGGGCGCGCCCAACATCAAGGAACTCGAACAGCGCCTCGATGTCGCCCGTAGGCTCGTCGAACGTGCTGGGAGTGCCTGCCGGGATAAGGGCGGTCACCCACCGCCAGGCGGCGTGGCACGGATCGCCATGCTGTAATGCGCTAGCCCAACGACCGAGGTGGCCAATGACCGTCCCGCTCCGAATCGTGGTTGCGTTTCACCCGAAATCGAGCCGTGCGAAGGCGCTCGCACGGGCAGTCTACCAGACTTTCATGGCCGAGGGAGCCGCGCCCGGACTGCGTATTCCGGTCGCGTTCCTTCCCGTTCGTGAGGACTGCACGCCACCCGAGGTCGATTTCGATGCCGCGGAGCACACGGTCCTCTTGGCGGTCATCGACGGCGTGATGGCCAGCCGCGCGCGGGCGTCGGATCGGCCGGTTGCCGATGCCTGGGCCGAGGCAGTGGTCCAATGGCGGGCGCGCGCGGCTGCAGCGCCCCACCATGCGTTCGTACCGGCCGCCGTGAACGAGGGTGGCTTCGGTCTCGACGGCAACCGCCTGGCCGAAGCGTCGTTCGTTCGCCTTGACCGCGAGGGACCCGACGCGGACGAGGAGCTCTGCGCACGGATCGCCATCGCTTCCTTGCTGCTGCTACCGCGATCCAACGCACAGGAACCGTCGCTGAAGCTGTTCATCAGCCACGCCAAGGCCGATCTCCCGCCGGAGAAATTCGAAGGGCCCACGAAGGAGATCCTGGGCTGGCTCTCGCAGACGCCGGTCGACGCCTGGTACGACGTCAAGAAGATCGCGCCCGGCGCCTCCTTCGGGATCGCCATCGAGAAGGGCGTTCGAGAGTCCAATGGCCTGGTTTGCGTGCTGACGGATCATTGGTCGGATCGCGAATGGTGTCGGCGCGAAATGCTGCTGGCCAAGCACATGGGCCAGCCCATCGTCATCGTGGACGCGATCGAGTCGGCCATTCCCTCGCTGTTCACCTACATCGGCAATGTGCGGCTGACTCGGTGGGCCCCGGGGCGCGCGCGGCACGTCGCGAACGCCATGCTGCTCGAGGCGGTTCGCTCTCGCCATGCCCTGGAGATCCTCCGGCGCATCGCGGGGACGCGGGACGACGTGGTCGTCCTCGCGAACCGCCCTGAGGGCCCGACGCTGCGTAGGCTGCCCTCGGGCACGAAGCGAGTGCTCTACCCGGATCCGCCGGCACCTGCCGAGGAGCTCGCCGAGCTCGTGCCGACCTACGTCTTCACGGACGACAAGCCGTTCCCCGTGGAGCTCGTCACCCCCCTGGGGCTGCTCGCGCGGTGGAAGCGCCCCCGTGGAGTCGACCTCGTGGGCATCTCGCTGTCCGGGGCCACCGACATCGACCACTGGGGCGCAAGCGAAGAACACCTGGCGACCTTCGCGGACGACTTGGTGACCATGCTTCTCGTCGCCGGGCTGCGCGTTGCCTACGGGGGCACCCTCGAGCACGGCGGCGCGAAGAACGACAGCGTCAACTACACGCGGCGGCTGTTCGGCCTTGTCCGCAGCTACTCCCCTCTCGTCACAGACCTGGAGCCGAATGCGGTGCGGCCCATCGAGAACTACTGCCCGTGGCCCATACACCTCGACCCCGCGCTCGACACGAGCGCGTACGGGCAGGAGGGCCGACTCGTCGATTGCGAGCCGCCTCCTCTGGACGCACGAACGCAGGCAGCTCTCGGGACCGGTCATTT
>Ga0265330_10001269_pt1 | contig 14796 bp, 7 predicted proteins | sample 41919metaG_FD_202083 | JGI IMG/M metagenome (GOLD analysis project Ga0265330, IMG submission 202083) | Rhizosphere microbial communities from Carex aquatilis grown in University of Washington, Seatle, WA, United States - 4-19-19 metaG | ecosystem: Host-associated > Plants > Roots > Rhizosphere >... | reverse complement strand
AAGAAGATCCCGAAGCCGTGGTCATCGTGCATGGCGAAGTGAAACCCGAACTGCAGGAAGCCGCCGACGAAGTGATGTCCACCTCGCAGATGGCCAAGTACGTCGAGAGCCATCCCGAAAAGAAGCGCCTGGCCATCCTCACCGAGTGTGGCCTGGTGGTGCGCCTGGAGTTGGAACACCCCGACCGGCAGTTCTACAAACCCTGCCGTCTCTGCGAACACATGAAGGCCATCACCCTGGAGAGCGTCTACGAGACCCTGCGCGACGAACCGGCCGAATGCCTGGTCACGGTTCCCGAGGGCGTGCGCCAGCGGGCCGCCGCCGCCATGCTGCGCATGATCGACCTCAGTGCGTAGCTAGGGGAATACCAGCACGTTTCGCGGACCATAGCTGGCCACCAGCCCATCGATGTGACGCCTGACGAGATCGCGCCGCGCCACCACCGCCCGGATCTCGCTAGGGGTCAGGATCTGGTATTCGTCCGGGCTCGCCTGGGCGAGGATTTGCTCCATCGCGGGAACCGTGACCCGGTCGAGCGCCTGATAGAGCTGGCGCGAGAATCGTTGCGTGCGGTGCAAGATCGAACGCGTGTGCTCGTTTCCCTCGGGCTCGATGAAGAAGGACATGGTGTTGTCCATGAAGAGCAAGCGTGAGCCGTCGGCCGATGTCTTCATGTTCCCGCCGCTGTAGCGGTCGGGGTTGGAGGTCAGAAAGTCGAAGACCGCGAGCTGTGAAAGCTGGGCGGCAAGCGAGCGCTTTTCGACCGGAATGGGCTGTCCTTGCGTCAACCACTGCACGCTCTGCTGGATGCCGTCGGGCGTGTCCAGGTCCGAGTCCTTGATCTCGGGCACCCAATACATGACTACGCCCGCTGTCTTGCCCATCGGATTGAAGACCGTCTCGGCCCGGATGCGTGGCAAGGCCGCCAAGCTGTCGGGGTTGAGATGTGCGAAGATCTCCTCGCGGCTCACCATGCGAGGCGCCGCCGGCGGGACAGCGTTCAGGCCCAGCAGACGGTTGAGCCGGTAGGCCGCCACCTCCTTGCGCGGGATGGTCCGCAAATCGGTCTGCGCCGGCTTGAAGGCCGCGCGGGAGCCATCGGCGAGTTCGACCCGGAACGACAGGGTCGATCCCCCTTTGTTCAGCTTCATGCCCAGGATGGGCTGCGTGCGCACGCGCGCCAGCAGCATCTCGTCGGACATGCCGAGAAAGGTGCCGGCAGGTTCCTCGAAGATGGCGAGGCTGGGCAGGTTCGACAGCTCGCCGCGCGGCAAGAGTGCAATGGGAACGCCCAACCCTGCTTCCGGACTGCGCGGCTGCCCCACCCTTGCGCGTCCGCGCTGGCTGAAGAAGTGCACTGAGGCTCGGGTAGTCCACACCGCGCCGGCGAGAGCACTCGCCAGCACCAGGGCTTCCGCCGCCACATATCGCCCGAGACGCACCAGATAATTCTAGGGCCTGACGCGCACGAGCACAAACAAGGTTGAAATCAGTTGTCCAAAGCCTGTTGGATCGCCGCGTCGATTTCCGACCTGCCCCTCTGCCCGATCATGACTCTGCGTATGACTCCGTCGCGTCCAATGACGACCAAGTGAGGCAACGAGACCACCCGATACAGACCGCCGACCTCCCGGTCGTCGAAGAGACTCGGGTACGGCGATGGATACTGGAGCAGGAATGCCTGGAGATCATCCCGATCGGCCATCGAGCCCTCAGAGCTGATGGCCAGGAACTCCACACCCTGGGACCGGCGTGCGTCGTAGATCTCGTGAAGTGTTGGCGCAAGCGCGATGCAGGGCGGGCACCAGCGCGCCCAGAAATCAAGCAGGACGACTTTGCCCCGCAGCTCGGCAAGTGCCACACTGCCCGGCTTTCCGTCGATACGCGGAAGCACGAAAGCAGGCGCGAGAACTCCGCGGCCAACCGGGGCAATGGCATCGCGGTTATGAGCGAGCCAGACGACATTCAGGGTGAGCGCGCCGGCCAGAACGCCGCCCAGCAACATGGCCGCCGTGCGTATTCGCTTGGGGGGGCGCGCCTGGCCGGGCGCCGGCGCGGATGGCTCGCCCGCGCTTCCCGCCTCGGACAGACGGCTGCGTGCCAGCCTGACCCCGATCGCAAGAATCGCGAGTGCCCAGGCCAGCGCAACGACGGGAATCGTCGGGCTCAGCACGCGTGCTACACCGGGGAGCTGGGCGCTAGCCAACTCGGCCAGGCCGGCGAGCAGGAGATAGGGGATGCTGCAAGCTGCGCCCAGCTCGACGTCGATGGTCAGGTCGCGGCGTCCCCGGCCCGCCACGAGGGTGATAGCTACTCCCGCCGGCACAGCGATCAGCATGGCCGGCCGCAGGTCCTGGCCCACAAGACCCAAGAGCTGCGCCAGGGTGCCGGCGAGGGAAGCCTCGCGCACCATGAGCGCCGCTCGCACCACGTCCGGAAGACGAAAACACAGCACGCCGAGCAGCAAGATCGCCAGGGCATCGCCCACCCCGCCGCGCCTCTGCGCTTGAATGTCGGCCAACGCGCGTCCGGGCGACACCACGAGCGCGCCCACGCGGAGCAAGAAGGCCGGCCTGGAGCCTCGATTCTCGTTCATAAACCCACTCTGCCCCGTGCTAGTGGCGCCCGCCCTCCCGTTGCTGGAGCAGTTTCTTGGCCGCCGCCGCGAGCGCGCCCGGGATGTTCCTCGAACGCGATATGTTGCGCAGGTCGTCCTGGTGCAAGTAGGCCAAGAAGCGCAGCGACGAGCCGAGAGGGCACTTGGGGTTGCTCACCAGGGCCATCTTCACGGGGTAGTCCTTGCTGCACTCGCGGCTGTTCGCGATGTAGCGAATCACGTCGTCGCACACGTTGGTGCTGCCCGCGATCTGCCTGATCTCCATGTCCGTGATCTGCGGCGAACGAATGACCGTCATGGCCACCAACTTGTTGCTGTCGCGGACCAGCATCTTGCGGCAATAGGCATTTCCGATGGTCGCCAGCCGGATCTTCTCAAACACCCTGAGCTGGTCGAACTTGATGAAGGACATACCAACCGCTCGATCCTTCTCCTCGGGTGCCATCTCCTCGTCGAACAGCTCGTCGCTCTGCCCCGACTCCTCGTCGCCGACCGGAGCCGCCTCGGCCGCAGTCAGCGCGGCCTGGAAACGGCCATCGATGACAGCCCCATCCGTGGCTTCGGGGTCCTGGCGGATCGCGCCTGCTATTTCGTCGAAGGCGGGGATGCCCTCCACGCGCACGCCGTTGCGCGCACACAACTCCACCGCCCGGTTGACCGAGGACATGCGCGCCCGCTTGTTGAAAAACAGCGCCTCCACGATGGCCGGGCAGCGCAAGAGGCGCACCTCGTTTTGGAAGATGATCTCGAGCAGGCTCTCGTCGAGACGCGCGGCCAGCATGACGAAGGTCTGGTCGGAAGTGGCCGGGTTGTAGAGAATCTTCTCCAGGGCAGCCGCGCGACGGTCGGGCAGCCGCGTGGCAAAGAAGTGCAGCAAGGGCGCAGGCAGAGCCTCGCCCAGGGGCGGGTTGATGACGTTGTCAGGGAAGCTGGCCGGCGCAGCCTCGGCGGCTGTCCGGACGGCAGGGTCTGCGTCGAACGACAGTTGGTAGATGGCCACCAGCAACTCGGCCGGCCGCACTGCCGCCATGCCCCGCACCGCCATCAGCTTGGCCGGAGTCGCGCCCCCTACCAAGGTGGCCACGCCCGGCGACAAGCTCGCCGCCGGAAGCGGCTGGAGTTGCAAGGATCCGCCTTCGCTAGACATGATTTCGCTCGAAGAGGATGCGCAATCCTCGTAGGGTCAGAAGCTCGTCACACTCCTCAATGGTGGACGATTCCCTCGCCACCAAGGCGGCCAGTCCGCCCGTGGCGACCACCTTGGGTGCATAGTTCATCTCCGCACGGATCCGGTTGACCAGGGCGTCGACCATCCCCGCGTAGCCAAAGACCAGGCCGGCCTGGATGCTTGCCACCGTGTTGGTGCCCACCACGTGCCTGGGCCTGACGATTTCCACCCGCGGAAGACGCGCAGTGGAGCGATAGAGCGCGTCTGCCGACACGATGAGCCCGGGGGCGATGGCGCCACCAGCGTACTCCCCGCGTGCCGTGATGACGTCGAAGGTAGTGGCGGTACCGAAGTCGACCACGATGGCCCCCTGCGGCCAACGCGCATAGGCAGCCACCGCGTTGACGATCCGATCGGCACCCAGGTCGCGCGGGTTCTCGTAGAGGACAGCCATCCCGGTCTTCATCCCGGTCCCAACCACCAAGGCCGCGACGCCGAAGTAGCGCGCAAAGAGCCGTTCCACGGGCGCGGTGGCGGGAGGGACGACCGACGATATAATGGCCCCCGTGACCTCCCTCATGGCCAGGCCCTGCAGGTCAAGCAACCCCGACAGGGTTGCTGCATACTCGTCTGCCGTACGTTCTACTCGCGTCTCCATCCGCCAGTCGACACGCAGGGTTTCGCCCTCGAACAGGCCGAAGGCCGTATGAGTGTTTCCAATATCAACTACGAGCAGCATGGGGGCGGGATGATTGTATCCGTATCCGCGCGCCGGTGCATGCCCAAGCGGGGCTTTGGGGACGCAGCACTTCCAGCAAGACGGAGAGCCGCTTGAAACGAAGAAGACCGTCAGTCGAGATCTCGGGGCTGGTTGCGGCCGGCAGCGGTTCGCGTTGGCGGCCCCATTTCCCCTCGGGTATCACCCTACTGGCGCTGGTGGCTGGCTTGATCTTTGCGGGATGCTGGCTGCTTGATGCTTACTGGCTCGGCGAGCGGAACGGTCCGGCTCTGCACCTGGGCCCGCTGCGGCTCCTGCTCGATCTCGATGCGGGGACCTTGCAGAACGAGCTGGGCGCGCTGGCCCAGATCATCGTGGCAGTTCTGGGCATCGCCATCACGGTGGTTTCCATCGTAGTTCAGCTGGCCGCAACCCGCTACACACCCCGCATCGCGGACATGTTCTTCCGCGACAAGACCAACCTGGTTATCATGGGCTTCTTCGTCGTGGCCTGTCTCAACGCGGTCTGGGTCACGCTGGCGGTCACCAGCAACTACATTCCGCGCGCCACCATCCTGATGACACTTGCGATGACCAGCGCCAGCCTGCTGCTGCTCATCCCCTACTTCGCCTACGTGTTCGACTTCCTCGATCCCGGAAAGGTCATCGTACGCATCGGCCAGCATGTGCTCGATGCGGCCCTGGGCCGCCGCGTGGGCCGCAAGGCCGCGCACGACCTGTCCGCGCGCCAGGCGATCAGTATCGCGGCCATGGAGCACCTTTCCGACGTGGCGGTCAACGCCGTTGCCCAGAAGGACAAGATCATCGCCTCCCACGCCACAGCAGCGCTGCGCGAGGCCGTTGTTCGCTACCAGCCGCACAAGGCGAGTTTGCCTGCCGCGTGGTTTGCCGTGGGCGCCCGCATCCGTAGCAACCCGGACTTCATCGCCATGGAGCCGGAGTCGCTGCGTGACCTCGAGCGGGAGCAGCTCTGGTTCGAATGGAAGGTCCTCCGCCACCTACGCAGCGTCTTTGCCGAGTCGCTCAACCATCTTCCCGAGATGGCCCACGTGGTGGCCATCGAGACCCGCTACATAGGTGAGGCGGCCGTGCAGCGCGACGACCGTGCGGTGGTCGCGGTGGTGGTGAAGTACTTCAACACCTACCTCCGTGGGGCGCTCAACGGCCACGACGTCCGCGCCTGCTACAACATCCTCAATCAGTACCGCCTGCTGGCCGAGCTTCTCGTTCGCCAGGATTGGTCCAATCTGGTCCTTGGGATCGCGCACCACTTCGCCTACTACGGGCAGGTGGCCCGCGGCGCCGGAATGGGATTTGTCACCGAGACTTCGGCCCACGATCTGGGCACGCTGTGCGAGCGCGCCTTCGAGCTTGCCTCCCCGGTGCATGACGCCATGCTGGGAATTTTCCTCGAAGTCGACAAGGAAGCCGAGAGCAAGACTGACGAGATGGCTTTGCGTGGCGTACGCAAGGCTCAGGTCAAGCTGGCCACCTACTATCTGGTCCACGGGGCCGATGGCCACGCGCAGCGCATCTGCGACGATATGCGCTCGGAGAGCCCGGAACGCCTCACCTCGATCCGCGCCGAGATGCTGCGCATTCACGCCAAGGACTTCTGGGAGGCCACGGACCGTGGCGTCAACTTCGACTATCTGGACGATTCCCGCAGGGAAAAGCTCGACGAGGTCTTCGACGGTCTAACTTTGAGGTAGACTAGCCACTCTGAGACGGCGCACCAATGACGGCTGACCTGGGCATCTCTCCGGACGACTCTGTCGAAGAGGCTGGCTCCGCAGCCCAGCGATTCGGATTCGCGGTCAGCAGCGAAAGCCCGCGCATCCTGGTGGTCGATGACGAGCGTGTCATCCGCGAAATGCTTTCGGACTTTCTCGGCCTCGAAGGCTATGTGGTGCGCACCGTGGAGGACGGCGTGCAGGCTCTAGAGGAGTTGCAACGCCGCAGCTACAACCTGGTCATCTCCGATCTGAAGATGCCCAACATGAGCGGCCTCGAGCTGATCGAGAGGATCACCGAGCTCGGGATTCCGGTGCTGACCGTCATCATGACCGGGTTCGGCACCGTCGAGACCGCCATCGAAGCGATGAAGCACGGCGCGTACGACTATGTGCTCAAACCCTTCCGGGTCGAAGAGGTCGTCCACACCGTGCAACGCGGGCTCGACCGCCAGCGCCTTCAACACGAGAACCTGCGTCTGAAGGATGCCCTGTCCATCTACAAGATCAGCGAGGCCATCGCGACCTCCCTTTCGGTCGAGCGGGTGCTCGATCTGGTTCTCGAGGCTGTACTCGATGCGGTCAACGCGGACGTGGCCAACCTGGTGCTGGAGAGGGCTCAGCCCGACCGCCGCCCCGGCGATCCACCAGGGCCCTTCGTCGAGCATGCGCGCAAGGTTTCGCCGCGCTTCGGCCCTGCCGACACGGCGCCGCCGCTGAACTTCGCCGAGGTTCTGCCCCTGTTTCACGATGACAAGCCCCTCCTCGCGCATGGTGCCCGCGCGCAGCGCTTCCTGCTTGGCCCACCCGAGAAGCGCTTGGTGAGCTTTTGTTCGATCCCGCTAAAGCTCAAAGGCCGCATCATTGGCATGCTGAGTGCGTACAGCTATACCAAGGGCGCCAAGTTTGGCGAGGGCCAGCGCAAGATGCTCTACGTGCTCGGCAGTCGCGCGGCGGTGTCCATCGAGAACGCGCGTCTGTACGAGAGCCTGGTCGATACCAACAAGGACCTCAGCCTGGCCAACGTCTCGCTCGAAGAGAACTTCCGCCAGACCATCATCGGGTTCGCCCACGCTTTGGAAGAATCCGACCGCTACACCCGCGGCCATTCCGAGCGCGTGTCGATCTATGCGCGCCTGATCGCCGTGGGCATGCGCATGCCGGAGGCGCAGATCGAGACCATTGTGAAGGTCGGCCTGCTACACGACGTGGGCAAGATCGGCATCCGCAACGATCGACTCAACAAGCCCGGCAAGCTCACCCCGGAGGAGCTAGCCATGTTCCGCTCGCACCCAGCCAAGGGCAAGCGCATCCTCGAGCCCATACCTTTCATGCGCGACATCGTGCCCGGCTGCTACTGTCACCACGAGGCCTGGGATGGATCCGGCTACCCCCAGGGCTTGTGCGCCGACAGCATCCCGCTCATCGGCCGCATCGTCGCCGTGGCTGACGCGTATGATGCCATGACCACCGACCGCGCCTACCGGCAAGCCCTGCCGCACGCAATCGCTTGCGGCGAGCTCGAACGCTGCAGCAGCACCCAGTTCGATCCCGAGATCGTCCGCGTCTTCCTGATGCACATCGAGGAGCACAGGAAGCTCGAGCTTCTCGCCGGACACACCGTCGCGCGCTGAAGTGCTGAGCGACCGCGGGTCGCGGCTACCCGAGCGTCATCTCCAATTGCGCTGGGCGACCGCAGGTCGCCCCCACCCTAGGCGCCGCTAGGCCCCCGGTGTCCGCCTCGGCTCGCTTTCCCCCATCCCACCGGCCCCAAAAAGAAACCGCCCGGGTCTCGGCTTGCGGCCGACGCCCGGGCGGCTTTGAACTACCTTACTCTCTCACTTACGGAATCGCGGTTCCGTTCAGCGCGAGGGCCGCGCTGTTCCCTGGGCTGCCTGCCAGGGTGAGGGTGGCCGTCTTCGCGCCCGTGGTGCTCGGGTCGAAGACCAGCGCCACCGAGCACGTCGCGCCGCCAGCCACCTGGGTCCCGGTGCACCCGTCGTTGGTCACGCGGAACTGCGCCGCGTCCGTCCCGGACAGCGTTGCAGTCAGCAGACCGGTCTTGGGCGCGCCCGTCGCGTTGGTGAAGGTCACCAGCACGGGGGTGCTACCACCGGCAACCGAGGTGTTCGCCAATGCGAAGGACTTGCTGCCATCCGTCGCGGTGACGATGCCGGCCGGCCCGGTCACGGTCAGTGCGGAAACCGCCGTGCCAGTGATGTCCAGCGTTGCCGTGCCACCCGGTGAGGCCGTGACCGTCAGGGTTCCGGTCTTGGTTGCCGGGGCCAGGACTGTGGGCGTGAATTGCGCGATGACGGTGCAGGGACCGACCGGCGTGGCGGCCAGCAGGTCGATACCGAGCGCCGCGACGGTGGTGATGCAGGTGCCGCCGGTGATGACGAAGTCAGGAACGATTGCGGCGCCGCTGAGCACTGAGATCGCCAGCGGTCCAGTCTTCTCGGAATTCGCCCCGTTCGACACCGTGAACGTGAGCGTATTTGCGGCGCTCGACAGGACCGCCTGGCTGCCGAAGTCGGTCTCGGCGCCGGTCAGGGTGAGACCAGCCGCGAGCGTTCCTCTCCAGCTCAGGTTGATGACGTCCGTCGCCGCCGGAACAGTTGCGCTGTCCGTTACCGACACCGTTCCCGTATCCGTTCCCGTTGCCCCAGGCACGACCCAGATGGTGAGCGTGCAGCTGCCTGCCGGGTTGACGCCGAGCGGGGCCGCCGCGCAACCAGAGGTCTTCACCTTGGTCGTGTCGGAGACCGTCACCTTGATGTTCCCGGTGGTAGCGGACTGCCCAACGTTGGTGACAACCACAGTGATTTGCTGCGAGTTGGCTCCCACGCGGACCAGACCGAAGTTCAGGTCGGTACGCGAGGCCAGCAGGTCCGCCTTGGCCGGAACCATGGCGAACATCTTGATGGTCGCCCCGCCCAGGGTGACGGTGAAGGTGTGCCAGCCACTCGCGGTCGTGGCGACCGTAGTGTAGACAACCTTCAGGGTGCACTTCCCGGCCGCGGCCAAGGTCGCGCCGCCCGCCGTACATCCGCTGGTATCTCCGGCGCCTACCACAACCGACTCGCCCGCGATCAAGACTGGGCTGGAGACCGAGGCTGCCCCGGCAATGGCCCCATACGTATCGTCGACGCTTCCGGCATGCAGGGCGACTGTCTTGGTGAAGACGAGGCCGCTCGCCGCGCCCATGTCAGAGGGAGCAGTTCCGGTGGCATCGTCCACGATGTACGGAGACGTCGAGGCGGCCGTGGCCGTGCCCTGGAACGTAATGAGAAGCTGCGTTCCCGGCAGGGTCCCGGTGCCGCTCGTCGCCTTGACCGACAGGTCGGCAGTCTTGGTGAGGCCTCCGTCGCTCGGTGCCGTCACGGTCGGATGGAAGGTCACCAGGAGGTCGCAGGTGGCGCCTGGCGCCAATCCGGTTTCCCCAAGGCTCGTGCAGCCCGTGGCATCCACGGCGAAGCGGGCCTTGTCTTGCGCGGTCGTTCCGCCGGTCGCGTATAGGGCGGCCGAGATCGCACTCGAGTTGGTTCCGCCGTTGTTGATCACCGTGCACTTCACAGGAGCCGAGGTCCCGCCCAGCGCGACCACACCGATATCGCGAGTCGGCTGGTTCTTGCAGGTCCCTGGAGTGAAGTCGAGCGAGGCAGGAGTCACGATCGTCGCCTTCACATCAGCCTTGGCCATCTGGACGCCCGTGATTGCCTGCACCTCACCGAAGAAGTCACCCAGATCGGCAGAGGTCACCGCATGGGTCGGCGAGGTTGCGATCGCAGTCAGCTTGAATACGCAGGTTCCCCCGGCCGCAATGGCGCCAGCGCCGGAACCGTTGCAGGTGTTGGTAGCCAGCGGGTCGACCACGAAGAGGGTCCTCATGTTCGGGAAGTTCGGGCTGTCGCCGACCACGACGTTCAGAGCGCCCGACGGAATGGCCGTTTCCGCGTGGTTGGTGAGCGTGAAGGTCACACTTGGCTTGGTTTCCGTGTCAAGAACCGCGGTACCCACGTTGATCGGGGTGGCAGCGGGTCCTGCCGGGGCGATGCTCAACTGCGGAAGGGCGTTGCCCGTCAGTGCCAGAGGCACGGTCACGCCCGGGCTCGCAGTCACGGTCAGGGTTGCCGACCTGGCCACCAGAGCGGAGGTTGCAACCGGCCTGAACCACACGAACTCGGTGCAGCTTGCGCCGCCGTTGACCGGGTTGGTGGTGGCGCCAGCGCAGGTCCCCTGCAGAGTGGGCGGGGTCGTCACAGGCGGGATCGTCGTGAAGTCAGGACTGGTGAGGACGAAGGTAACCATACCCGTGGGGAGCGATCCGGTTGCGTTGGCGACCGTCACGGTCAGAGGCGCGCTGGTGGCACCGGCATAGGTGTCCGCGAAGGCGCCGTTGCTGCTGATGGTGACCGTCATCGCGGCGCCCGTGGCTCCGTTGCCCACTAGGCTATCCGTTGCAGTCTCGACGGCGGAGTTGTCACCCCGCGTGCCGGTGACGGTAAGGGTGGCGGCCGCCGCACCGACTGCCGTGGGAATGAACCGCACGCCGATGGTCGCGGACCCGCCCGGGCCGATGTTGGCTCCGGTCAGGTTGTCGACCACCACGGAGAACTGATTGGCGTTGGCACCGGTCAGGGTGAACGCCGCTCCGTTGATCGACACGGTGCCATTGTTCATCACAGTGAGGATGAGGGTGTTGCTGGCCGTTCCCGTCGCGACGTTGGAGAAGGTCGCAGGCGAGGGGGAGATGGTGAGCGGGCCGGCCCCGGTACCCTTCATGGTGGCCGAGTCCTTGTCGCCACTCGCGCCCGCGACGGTGACCGTTCCGTTCGCCACGGCTCGGCTCACTGGCTTATGCTGCACGAAGATGTAGCAGAGTGGAACGGTCATGCTGAAGGGAGCAGTCGGCGCTACGCTTGCGTACGGGGTGCAGCCGTTGCTGACAATGGTGAACTCTTCGGGAGTACCGAAGGCCGTCGTATCGCTCAGGTTTCCGACCGAGGCGCGCACGAAGACAGCCAGGGTGAGGGTGGTGGTCGAATTCGTCCCCACCGTCGTCTGGCCGAAATCGTAGGGCTGGACCTGGGCAACCGAGGGAGTACACAGAACGGCATGGCCAACACCAAGAGTGCAGTTGCCGGCGTACTCCACGATCTCAACGACCCCTAGCCCAGTGCCTGTCAGGTTTGCGTTGGTGGCGCCGCCATTGGCACCGGTAACTGTGATGGTGCCTGTGCGCGGGCCCTTGGCGGTCGGGCTGAAGGTCAGGCTGAGCGTGCAGGACAGGCCCGGGGCCAGCGAGGCGGTGCAGTTGTTGGTCGCGACTGCGAACTCGCCAGTCGTGGCGGCCGTGAGGGCGCCGGTTGCTTGACTGCTGCTGCTGTCATTCGAGACAGTGCAGACAGTCGGAAGCGATGTCTTGCCCACGACGGTAGGATCGAAAGTGTTTCCATTTGCGCAGTCGATAGTAATGCCTGGGCGGCTGAGGGCAATGCCGACCACGGTTCCGCTCGCGGGCGGGGTAGTCACGACGCCGTCAGTCACGCTGATGGTTGCCGATGCGCTACCCGCGATCGTCGGCGAGAAGGTCACAACGACCTGGCAGCTTGCCGCCGGATCGAGTGCCGCCTGGCAGGTGGTGGTGTAGCCGAACTGCGACGCGCCGCCAACGCTGGAGGTGCTGTCCTTCTTCACCACGGACAGAACGGCGGTCGCGCCCGCGCCGGTGTTGGTCACGGTGAAGGTCTTGGTTCCACTCACGGTTCCCACGCCGATGGTTCCGAAGTCGAGTGTGGCCGGGGACATGGTGAGAGCAGGAGGAACCACCAGCACACCGGTCCCCTGGACCTGGAGCTGCGCCAGCGTTGTGCCGCCGGACGAGGCACTCAGTACCGCAGACTGCACGCCCCCGGAGGTCGGGCTGAAGGTGACGGTGAAGGTGCAGGTCTTGGCGGCCGCCAGCGGAAGGCCGCTGCAAAGGTCGCTGCCAATCGCGAACTGCGCGCCGGCCGCAACCGCGAGGGCGCCGGTCGGGGTCCCGCCGCTGTTGGTGATCGTGTAGGTCAAAGCAGTCCCAGCCTGCCCGACGCTGACGGTGCCGAGGTTCGCCGCGCCGGTGATGGCCAACGCGCTACCGGCAATCGCGGTCCCATTCAGGACGGTGGTAGCCGGGGTGGAGCCGGCCGTGGCATCCGTCACGGTGAGGGTTGCGGTCCTGGCGCCCACGGCGGTCGGCTTGAAGACCACCTGGATCGCGCAGGTCGTGAGAGGCGCCAGCGGCACCACGCAGTTGTTGCTCGCGATGGCGAAGTCGCCGGCATTGGCACCGCTGAGAGGCGCGGTGGTAAGAGCGCCGGACACCGATCCGCCGATATTGGCAACGTTGAAAGTGATAGCCGCGCTGGTCTGCCCCACGCTACCCGAGAACGAGCCCGGGTTCGGGGTGATGGCCAGGCTGGGGCCGGTGACTACCGTGGGAGCCACAGGCACGGTCTTCACGGCGCCGCCCGAGCTGCACACGATGCTGTCGCTCTTCTGACCGGCCGTCGCGGCCTTGAACGTGTAGGCGTATACGCAAGGAGTGTTCGCTGCGATGGTCCCGGTGCAGGTCGTCGTCGTGGCATCCGCGGTCAGATCGCCGCCACTGGCGAGACACGAAAGGTCTGTGAGGGCTGTCGTCGCCGTCACCGTGACGGAAACCGGCAGACTCTGGTTCACCAGCACCGTCGTCGGAATCACCGAGGGCGTAAGGGTGAACGTGCCAGGAGGAGTCCCGGTGCCGCTCAAGGAAACGGTCAGGCCCGTCGCGATGGTGAGAATACCGCTGGACGCGCCCACAGTGGCTGGGGAGAATTTGACCGAAACTGTGCAACTTGCAGTCGGGGTTCCGCAGGTCGTGCTGTCGATAAGGAACCCGGCGCCTGTCACGGTCGGACTGACCACAACCAGGCCACCCGTGTTTGTGACGGTCACCACCGATGCTGGGCTGCTGGCCCCTACATCAATGGAACCGAAGTTGACCGAGGGGGGTGCAACCTTCAGCGAAGCTGCTGGAAGAGCATCCGGCTGTTGGGCGCCGTCGCCGCCTGTCGATGGCTTGGCATCGGGGTTGTTGCTACTTCCGCCGCAGCCGGCGACCGCCAGCATGCCAACCAGCCCCAAGCAAGTGGCCTGAAGCACCCGATCGAAATTTCTAGAACACGTCATGTAATAGCCTCCGTCAATAACCCAAGAGTTGTTTCGCAAAGCGTGCGCGTTGCAGCAGCCGGAACAGTTTTGGGGCAGTAGCCTGTGGAATCAAGAAAAAAAACGAAGCCACGGCGGATCCTTACCCTCTAGCCACCTCGTTTTGGACGGAAGTGTAGGTGCACGCGGCACAACTTTCTAGGTCCGCGGCCAGAAAGCCGGGAGCCAGTGTCAGCAATGTGGTGGCTGTTACGTGTTTCCTCACGAGTGATCGCATCGCTGGGCTCGAGCACCGACTTCGTTCTTGTCGGCGGTGTGCTTATCCGACGGTGAAGATGGATCGTCTAGTTGAACGTTCGAGAGTTTCATCACAGCCGCGGACTCGACGACGGCCAAGGCCACGGCCACGGATGCGACGTCTGTTATGGATGGGCTGGCTCGGCTTCGCAGCGCGGGCCAGCGGACTCGGCGTTCCTCTGCGGTCGTGACTTGGTTCCCGTGACTTGGTAGTTTGCGCGTCGATCGACATGGACAACATCGAAGGCCCTACGCCCCCTCCCGCAACCCCGCCTGCGCCACCGCCACCGCCGGCCAACATTGGACTGCGTATCCCGGTCGCCATCGAGGAGGAGATGAAGTCATCGTTCATGGATTACGCCATGAGCGTGATCGTGGCGCGCGCTCTGCCCGACGCACGCGACGGACTCAAGCCGGTGCACCGACGCATCCTCTATACGCAGCACCTGATGAACAACCTGTGGAATCGACCGTACATCAAGTGCGCGCGCGTGGTTGGGGATGTTCTGGGCAAGTTCCATCCTCACGGCGATAGCGCCTGCTACGACGCCCTGGTCCGGCTGGCGCAGGATTTTTCCATGCGCTATCCGCTCATCGACGGACAGGGGAACTTCGGCTCGGTCGATGGCGATCCGGCGGCCGCCTACCGCTACACCGAGTGCCGCATGGAAAAGATCGGCCAGGAACTGCTGGCCGACATCGACAAGCAGACGGTCGAATTCCAGCCCAACTACGACGACAAGGAAACCGAGCCGACGGTGCTGCCCACGCGCCTGCCCAATCTGCTGATCAACGGCGCCTCCGGCATCGCGGTGGGAATGGCCACGAACATCCCCCCGCACAACCTGCGTGAGATCGTGGATGCGACCATCGCGGTCATCCGCAACCCCGACATCGAGGTCGACGATCTTATCGAAATCGTTCCGGGGCCAGACTTTCCCACCGCCGGGATCATCTGCGGTCGCAACGGCATCCGCCAGGCCTACGAAACAGGCCGCGGCAGCATCCTGGTGCGGGCGCGAACCTCGGTGGAGGAACACCCGAAAAGCGG
>Ga0265330_10001268_pt1 | contig 14798 bp, 6 predicted proteins | sample 41919metaG_FD_202083 | JGI IMG/M metagenome (GOLD analysis project Ga0265330, IMG submission 202083) | Rhizosphere microbial communities from Carex aquatilis grown in University of Washington, Seatle, WA, United States - 4-19-19 metaG | ecosystem: Host-associated > Plants > Roots > Rhizosphere >... | reverse complement strand
CTTGCCAGAGGCTGGGCGACCGGTGAACCAGACGATGGGGCCGCGAATGCGGTCTGTCATTGCGGGCCAGTGTGCCAGGTTCCGCCCATAACACACGCAATTCGGAATCGCGGAGGCCGGGGCGGGCGCGGATGCCGGCGGGGCGTGATGCGGGCGGCGTGCGCGCGGCCGTAGGGGCGACCTGCGGTCGCCCCAGGGCGTGATGTGGGTAGCGTGCGCGCGGCCGTAGGGGCGACCTGCGGTCGCCCCAGGGCGTGATGCGGGTAGCGTGCGCGCGGCTGTAGGGGCGACCTGCGGTCGCCCCAGCAAGCCCATGACGCCCGGGTCATGGGGTACGCAGATTTTCGATGCGCACAGCAGGCCGCGTCGCGGTTTTCTGAGGGTGGCGCTCGCCAACAGCGTGTTTGCCGCGGTCAAGGGCACGGCATGGGCCTTGCTATCTTCTGTATTCCGGAGGCTGACCATGCGCTCATCTTCAAGGTTCACTACGCTTGCGTTACTGGCCGCGGGCTTTACGGCGTCATGCGGCGGTTCGAGCGGTCCCGGTCCCGTCGTTACCAACGACTCCGGCGTCCTGACTCCGGGCCAGACCGAGTTCACCACCGAAGATCAGGGGAGCGGCAACGGGCCGATGGCTTCCGACACTGCTGGCACAGGCGCAAAAGGGGCGGCGACTCCGACGGCGTCAGTCGCAACCGGTGGATCGACCAGCAGCGCGACTCCAGGGGCCCCGGGCGGCCGGGATGCCACGGTCCAGGAAGCGGACATCTACCGCATCGACAACGACCGCCTCTTCTACTTCAACACCTATCGCGGGCTCATCATCTACGATCTGGTCGATCCCAAGAACCCCAAGCAGCTCTCGCGCCTGCCGGTCTATGGCTATCCCATCGAGATGTTCGTTGCGGGCAACACCGTGTACGCCTTGCTCTCCGATGCCCTCTACCTCACCCAGGTCAACGGCAAGCTTCAGTTCGACCGTCACTATGTCTCGCAGGTGGTGGCCATCGACGTCAGCGACCTCCAGAACCCGCGCGTGCTCAGCACCACCGACATTGTCGGCGAGTTGCGCGAGGGCGTGTCCCGCAAGATTGACAACACCATCTACGTGGTCTCCTACCGTTCGCAGTCCTACTACTGGGGCTGGGGGTACGAGATGGCAAGCAACCCGGAGCCGGAGGCGTGGGTCTACTCCTTCGACGTGTCTGACCCGCAGGCGCTCAAGCAGGTGGGCCAGCTTCGAATCTTCCAAGGCGGCAACGTCCAGGTCAACGATCCGAGCGGCCTCTACTCGTACAGCAAGTACTTCAACGACGTGACCATCTCGGCCACCTCCAATGCGCTCATGGTGGACGAGAACTGGTCGGTGTATGGCTACACCTCCAGCGGCACGAGCAGGTATGGCTACTACGACTGCGGGACCTCCTACAGCCAGCAGCAGTCCGTGGTGTCGATCGTCGACGTGAGCGATCCCAAGGGGGCCATCAGCCTCTACACTCGTTTCGAGGCCGCCGGCCAGATCGGCGACCAATTCAAGATGACCTATGTCTTCGACCCGACCAACAAGACCGGCACTTTCTACGGCATCTTCGCGCGCCAGGGGTGGTCGGGGTCCAATTGCATGGGGACCATGTACACCCAGAATACCCTCGAGTCGTGGGACATCACCGATGGCAGCAACCCGGTCATGCTGGCTGCCCTGGACTTCGGAAAACCCAACGAAACCGTGAGCGGCAGCGCCTTCGATGTGACCCGCAATGTGGTCTACGCTGTCACGGCAGAGAGGGTGGACCCGCTCTACGCACTCGGCTTCTCCGACCCGAAGAACTTGAAGGTTCTTTCGGCGGTGGACGGCCTGTCAGGCACCATGAACGTATTCCGCCCAATCGGCGACAACAACTTCCTGCTGGCCATCGGTCAGGACACCAGCGCGACCTGCACCGGCGCTCAGGACGGGTCCGGCCGCTGGCAGTCGAACATTGCGGTCAGTATCATCGACGTTCGCGATCTGACCAAGGTGAGGCTGGTGCAGCGCCAGTGCGTGGCGGTGCAGAACGCTGAATGGGTGACCTCACAGATCAACTGGAACTTGGACCAGGCCCACAAGATGATCGGCATGTACTCGGACAGCCAGGCCAACGTGTTGACGGTGCCGGTGTCCTACTGGACCAAGAGCGACCCCAACGATAGCTGGTGGTGGAACCAGTACAAGAGCGCAGTGGGCATCATGGCGTGGGATCTCAGCAAGTACGACGATACCCTAGGCCCGACCCAGCAGACGGTGTTGCAGAACTACGGCACCTTCATCCATCCCAACGGCGAGGTCCGCCGCACCATCGTCTTCGGGCACCAGGCCACAGGCCAGCGCATGATGGTGAACCTGTCCGACACCCACGCCTCGATTGCCAGCCTGCAGGATCTTGCCAATCCGCAGCTACAATCGATTATCGAGATTGCACCCTACTACAGTCAGACTTTCCAGTTTGGCAAGTACTTGGTGGCCGATATTCAGTCGCAGCCGAACTACTACTACAGCCCCAACCAAGACCTTTCGCAATTCCGGGTTTTTCTGGCCGGGGGCGATCTAGACGGAGCCACCCCAGTTGCCAGCTTCTCGGTTGGGCAGGTGCAACAGGCGGTCAAGCACGGCAATCAGTTGCTCCTCTTCCGCTACCTTCCGTCTGACAACACCAGCGTGGGTTACTACTCATATACGCAAACCCAGGTCCTGGTCTACGACCTGACCGACCCGACGCATCCCCGGCGGGCGGGCTCGGCGATCCTGCCCAGCAGCGTGATTCCGTACTACCCGTACCGGTGCGGCTGGGACGGCTACTGGGGCGGTTGGTTCAGCGGATACGGCAACTGGACCGAGGTGGAAAGTGGCCTGGTGACGGTCGATCAAGAGTACAGCTACAATTCCACGACCTACGAGAGTACCTACACGACGAAGTTGATGTTCCTGGATCTGACCAATGCCGACGCGCCCGGTGCAACAGAGATTGCCCTGCCCAACTCCACCACCGACTGGGGCGCATACTCGCTGGTCGGCGATCTGGTGGATCCGACCGGGTTCTACCTGGGTCTGCGCGAGCTGGTCGCGCAGAGGCAGCGCCCGGACGGCACCTCCTACACTCAATACAAATACTACGCCCAGCGCTGGAACAAATCCGGCAGCAGCTTTGCCGCGGCCGAGAAGATCAACATTCCAGGTCCGCTGGTGCGAACCTGGGCTCCTTCAGCCGGCAGCCGGTACTTCATGACCGAGGACCAACTCTACGTCTACCTCCCGCCCACGGGAACCGACACCTACGGGAGCTACCGGGTCGACACGCGCCTGCACCTCTTGCGGCAGGTGAGCGCGGGCGGCAAACCGGCTGCGTCGTTGCTCGACACAAAGGTATTCAGCAATGTGTACCTGGATGGTCTGACCTTCGAAGGCAACACCATGTACGTGATGGGCAACCAGAACTACTACGGCTACTACTACAACTACGGGCCGGTGGCGGTCGCCTCGGGCGGCGGCGTCGCCAGTTCGGGTGGTTCGGCCGTCAGCACCCCGGCCCCGGGCTGGGAGACCACTTCCGACCGCCTGATGATCTTCGACCTGAGCAACGACACGTTCGCCACGCTCTACGACCAGCCGACCAAGGCGTACAACCTCTACATCATGGGCGCCAACCAGGGCCGCCTGTTCCTCAACCTGTCGGGCGATGGTATCCTGGCGGTCGACGTGTCCAATCCCGCCCAGCCCACCGGGGCCAAGTTCCTGCGCACGCTGGGATGGGGCAGCACCATGGAAGCATTCGGCGACGATCTCTACGTGGCATCCGGCTACTTCGGCCTGGATCACATGAGCCTGGCCGCGCCCGCCGACATGCCAACCAATTAGTGTCTCTCGCCGTGTTTGTAGGCGGGGTCGTAGCGGCCGTTGTTGTTCACGTCGAAGAAGATGGGATTGCTGAGCGCCAGCGGGTAGACGCCAAAGGTCTTCCGGTCGCCCACCACTGGCGCCAGCAGTTCGTTGCCGTCGACGCGCAGAAGGGCGTAGCCATCGGAGGCCAATGTGATGTCGTGGCTGGCGCGAAAGCGCGCCACCTTTTGACTGGGCGGCACCGCCCAGCGCTGGGCTTCCTTGCCGTTCACGTAGAGGATCACCCGGTCGACTGACACCCAGGGCGCGGCGTCGACCTCGATGTCCAGCCGGGCGTGACCGCCGGGCGCGGCCACCAGATCGCCGATGTCGGCCTGGCCCGCGTGCATGCGCACGAAGGGACCGGTGGTGAAGAAGACGTGGTGGGCTTTCACCGCTTGGGCCACGTCCTGCGGGGTCACGTGCCCGATTCGGTCGTCGGGAACGCGCAGGTAGTTACGAGGATAGCCACCCATGTTGTAGGTGAGGTGATGGGTATCCGAATTCCCGGTGGCGGTGGCCAGGTGCCCGTGGTTGAGCAAGCCCATGTAGTCGTCGATCGTACGGTCTACGCTGCGACGGGCTGGATCCTGATAGCCGTTCAGCACTTCGATGGCGTCGAAGTCGAAGGAGAAGCCTTTCTTGCCCGCGCGGTCCGAGTGCGGGTCGAACTCGCCGATGATGAAATACCCGCATGTCGGATCGATGCGTGGGTGGTGTACGTCGATGACCGCGCCCGGCGCAAGGGTGCGCACCTCCTCGAAGATGGCTTTGGGCGTGCGGCCGTGGGCCAGTACCGCGCCCTGACCCGCGCGTGCCAGATCCTGCGGCAGAGGGAAGGCGCCGAAGTGCCCCCATGAAGCGGTGGTGATCTCGTCGCCCATGATGGTGCCGATGAGATGTCCCACGCCCAGGGTCTTGATGGTGGGCGCGTAGTCGGTCACGACGTTGTGGTCGGTGGACACCAGCATGTCCACGCCGTCGGCGATGAATTCGATCACCCGGTGGGGCAGGGGCACGATGGAATCCGGCGAGGGCGCGGCATGGACGTGAAAGTCGGCCGAATACCAGCCCGGCGAGGCGATCGCGTGGTGCAATTTGGCCACGAGATCGGCACCCTCGGAAGCGATCTTGAACTTGCGCACCACCGCCACGTCCCACTCCAGGCCGCGACTGACGTAGATGTCGTAGGTTCCCGGCGGGACCCGCACCGCACCGTCGCCCGCGGCGGAGAACACGCGATGGTAGGCCGCGATGGCCAGGTCACCCTCGGGCTTGCCGATATCGTTGTGGGTGAACTCGGGGTCGCGGGTGCCCTCCACGCCGATGAAGGTCAGCTTGCAGGGAATCGGTGCGCCGGTGTCGGCGTCGCGCACCTCCCAGGTCATAAGGCCCTCGTAGTGGCGGGCAGGACGCGGCTTGCTGGCCGGCGGCTCGCTCGCCGGTTGAGCCAGCAGTCCGGTCGCAATGAGAGCGGTGGTGCAGAAGGCAAGGGTCGCAGAGATGCGCATGGTGGATCCCATGGTACGCCAGCCCTGAGACGGGCGGGAGGCGATATACTGCGGCGGCACGCCGGCCATGCTCAATCGCTTCCTTCGTCTTCTCATCCGCTGCCTGCTCTGGTTGCGCTACCGCATCCGCGTCAGGGGACTGGATGGCGTCGCCCCTCCTGACGGCCGTGGCGTCCTGTTTCTGGCCAACCACCCGGCGCTCATCGATCCCATCATCCTGATGACCGTTCTGTGGCCGCGCTTCCGGCCGCGCGTGCTGGCCGATCGCGCCCAGGCCCGGCGGCCGGGGATCCATTTCTTGGCGCGGCGGGCGCGGGCTCTCGAGATCGCCGACATGACTCGCGATGGCCGGGGCGCCCGCGAGCAGGTGGAATCCATGATCGGGGCCAGCGCCGCGGCCTTGCGCCAGGGCGAGGCGCTGTTGCTCTATCCCGCCGGCCGCGTGTATCGCCAGCGTCGCGAAGATCTGGGTGGCAACAGCGCGGTCGAGCAGTTGCTGCGTGCGGTACCTGACGTGCGCGTCGTGCTGGTGCGCACCGCCGGGCTGTGGGGCTCCAGCTTCAGTCGCGCCTCGGGCAAGCCGCCCGAGGTTCTGCACGCCTTGCGCAAAGGCCTGTGGGGTTTGTTCAAGAGCGCCGTGTTCCTCGCACCTCGTCGCCACGTGGCCATCGACGTGGTCGAGCCCGACGACCTGCCGCGCACCGCGGACCGGGTGGTGCTCAATCGCTACCTGGAGGACTTCTACAACCGCAACGCGGGCGGAAGCACCTACGTGCCCTATTCTCTGTGGGAGGGTGGCGGCGTGCGCTGGCTGCCCGAGCCGGTGAGCAGCGCCGAGCCAGGGGTGGCGCGCCGGATCCCGGCGGCCACGCGCGACACCGTGCTGGAGTACCTGCGCCAGATCACCGGGGTGCGCGACATCAACGAGAGCCAGCGTCTGGCCCACGACTTGGGACTGGACAGCCTGGTGCGCGTGGAGATCCAGGCCTGGATCGAGAGCGAGTTCGGCTTCCCCCAGCCCGAGGTGGATGCCATCGAGACGGTGGGAGACGTGATGCGAGCCGCGGTGGGCGAGACGGTGGGCAAGGCTGCGGCCGAGCCCCAGCCGGTGGCGCACGCCTGGTCCGCAGCAGCGCAGGACGCGACCGCGTCGCCGGCGATGCCCGCGGGCGACAGCTTGACCGCGGTGTTTCTCGAGATGGCTCGCCGGCATCCCCGCCAGGTGGTCATCGCGGACCAGCAGAGCGGGGTGCGCACCTATCGGGATCTTCTCACCGCACTTTTGCTGCTACGGCCAGTATTCGCCCGCATGCCTGGGCCGTACGTCGGCATCATGCTGCCCGCGTCGGTGGCCGCCAGCGTGGCCACCTTGGCCGCGCTCTTTGCAGGCAAGACCCCGGTCACGATCAATTGGACCACCGGGCCGCGCGGCGTGCTGCACGGACTGGATCTTCTGGACATCCGCGCCGTGGTGACCGCCCGCCGCCTGGTCAGCCGCCTCGAATCAGAGGGCTTTGCCAGCACGCCGGGGTTCTTGCAGCGGCTCGTCTACCTGGACGACGTGGCCAAGCAATTCTCGCTTCCCGCCAAGTTGCTGGCGGCGTTGCGCGCGCGACTGGGTCTCATCGGCCCGCTGGAAGAGGCGCGGGCACCCGAAGTGGCCGCCGTGCTTTTCACCAGCGGTTCGGAGAGCGTGCCCAAGGCGGTTCCCCTGACAGAAGCCAATCTGCTGACCAACATCCGCGACGCACTCGCGGTCATACCGCTTCGTCCCGACGAGGCTCTCCTGGGTATCTTGCCGCCCTTCCATTCTTTCGGGCTGACCGTCGACATGTTGCTGCCGTTGCTGTGCGGTCTGCGCACCGTGTACCACGTCAACCCGAACGACAGCGCCACCCTGGCCTCTCTGGTCGAAGCGTATCGGGCCACGTTGGTGGTCGGCACGCCGACTTTCCTGGCCGGCATCGTGCGTGCCGCTCAGCCCGGGCAGCTTGCCAGCCTGCGCTTGGCGATTGCCGGCGCCGAGAAGTGCCCACCGCATGTGTACGACGCCCTGGCGCACGCCTGTCCCGGAATGGTCGTCATCGAAGGCTATGGCATCACCGAGTGCTCGCCCATCGTGTCGGTCAATCGTCCCGAGCGGCCGCAGCGCGAGACCATTGGCCTGCCGCTGCCGTCGGTGGAGCACGCCATCGTCGACGCCGAGTGTGGCAAGCCCACGCCCTGCGGTCAGCGCGGAATGCTGCTCGTGCGTGGCCCCAGCATCTTCCGGGGGTATCTCAAGTACGATGGTCCGTCGGCTTTCGTGTCATTTGCGGGAAAGGAATGGTACCGCACCGGCGATCTGGTGTGCGAGGACACCAACGGCGTTCTCACCTTCTGCGGTCGGCTCAAGCGTTTCGTGAAGATCGGCGGCGAGATGATCCCGCTGGCTGCGGTCGAGGCCGCGCTGGAGGACAAGTGGCGGACCCCCGGACAGGGCGAGGGTCCGTGTCTGGCGGTAGAATGCACGTCAGACGAGGAACACCCCGAGCTGGTTCTCTTCACAAGTCTGGACGTCGATCGCGAGACAGCCAACCGCTGCCTGCGCGAAGCCGGGCTGTCGCCCCTGCACAACATCCGACGCGTGGTACGCGTCGAGGCGTTGCCTTTGTTGGGAACCGGAAAGACCGACTACCGCGCGCTCAAGGCGACGCTGGGATAGTGCCTCCGGCGGCAGGAGGTGGAGACTCGGGCTGGGCGCCACGCCTCCAGTAGCAGAAGCCAAGCAGGACGAGACCGGCGCACGCGACGAGCAGGGGTACGAGCGAGCCGAGGGGAGGGTGCCACGCGCCGGCCAGCGGGTTGGCGGACTTGGCATGGAGGTCGGCGGCCGTGCCGGATTGCCAGCGAACCATGGTGAAGCCGAGGCAGAAGAGATGGAGGGGCAGCAGCAGCAGGACGAAGGTGCGCGTGAGGGTCATAGCCCGTGTCGGGCTCAGGATGTCACGCGCCGAGATCGCGAACGCAGCGATCGTCGGGATACCCACCGCAATCGGCAGCACGTAGCGCCCCTGCGAAACGAACCCGTAAGTATTGACTTCGATTGCGTCGAGCAACACCGGGATGCCGAACGTGGCGGCGGTCAAGGCGATGATGCGCCACCGATCGATCCAGGTGCCGAACGCCAGCACCGACAGCGTGAAGAAGCCAAGCACCGACCACCAGACGAGATAGACCCAGCCGGGCATGGGCGTGTCGAGCCATGACATGACGCCGACCATCTCCTGCGCGTAGGCGCCCACCCGGAGGGCAAGCTCAAAACGGAGCGCTTCGAAGAAAGTGAAGTGTCCGGGCACGTTGACGACTTCCGGCTTGCCCGTTTTCGCGAAAAGAGTCCACGCCACCCCGGCGACGAACCCGAGCACGGCCAGGGCGCCGCACGCGAGGACCGCGCGGTTGTGTCGCAGCCGGGAAAACAGGGCGCGGCGGCTAGGCACGAGCAGAACCCCGATCGCGACGACCAGCCACAGGGGACCGAAGGCCCGGACGATGGCCAACACGACCGCGGCCAGGCCGGCCAGATAGAGCTGAGCCCGGCGTGGCTCTGCGGCCTCGTCGAGCAAGAGAGGAACCAGCGTCGCAAAAAGGGCTGTTCCGGCGGCAATCTCGAGTGCGTTCGGGTTGATCGCGCCAGCCATGTGCATGGTCATGGGCGTGGTCGCGGCGAGCAGGCCTGCCCCAAGCAAGGGAAAGCGGGACCAGCGTGCGGTGCTCTGAAGGGCGGCGCCGAGCAGGGCAGCCACCAAGGCGGCGCTGAGCAGACGGGCGAAGAGAATCCCGGTCCAGTTCGGCCAAAGACGCAGCGGCCAACCCACGACGGCGTAGTACACGGGGTTGTAGCGTCCTGCGGCGGTCGTGACCCGCTTGAGCGAGGTATCGCCGCCGGGCTCGCGGCTGCAGTTGGCGGGTTGGGTAGGCTTGCCGGCAAAGCAGCGTGGGCTGAGCAGACTCTGGGGCACGTTCTGCCAGATGCCCTTTTCGGCAATCCATTCGCCGTGTGCGATGCCGACCGCCCGGTAGACATGGTCTGCCTCATCCGGCGTGCCCTCGTAGGGCGCGGCGAGGGCCCAGGCCCCGCCGAGCAGGAAGAAGCCGGCAAACGCTTTCAGCCATAGGGGAGGGACCCAGCGCTCGCGGCTTGCAGGCGGTCGGTCTTCTAGGCGGGACGACATGGCACAGGCGCACCATAGCAGGATCGCTCGCGTTGGCGACCTCGGCAGAGCATCCCCGGATGTCGGGCGAAACCGGCCTGCCTCGCCTCGAAGTCGGCCCCCCGTCCTACTTCACGTAGCTCTCAAGTCCGATGCCAAGTCCCTTCATGGCCTGCGCGACCAGATTGGCAATTTGGGTGGCGCCCGGTTCGTGGAAGTGCGTGCCGTCGACGAACAGCGCGCTCTTGGCACTGCTCGACAGAGTGCCGTAGTAGGTGAGCGCAAGGTTGGTCAGGTCGATAAGTGCGACCTTCTGGTCGCTGGCCAAGGTGCGCATCGTGTCGTCGAACCCATTGAAGCCGTGGTTGGCGGCGGTCGCGCCCGAGCGTGCAACCGGGGTGATCAGAACCGGAGTGACGTTCTTGGCCTTCGCGTCGGTGAGGTACTTGGTCAGGTTCGCCTGGTAGGTGGCGGCTGAGTCAGATTTCATGTCGTTATGGCCGAACTGGACGAACAGATAGTCGCCCTGCTTCATGGCCGCTTTCGCGGGAGGGTAGAATTTCCCATAGAACGAGCCTGCGGTTTCTCCCGAGTCGGCGTAGTTGGCCACCGCGATGCCGGGGCCGAGGTACTGGGAAAGCTCTTGTGCCCAGCCGGCGACGTCTGTCCCGTCCGGAGCAAACGGATTGTATGTCGGGGGATCCCAGTCGCAAACCGTCGAGTCGCCGGCAACATAGATGGTTGGTATGTTGGCGGCCGCAAACCCGACACCGTGCAAGGCCGGGGCAGTCCCGTCGAAGGAAAGGTTCAGGATGTTTCCCGGGGCGCTGTAGCCGTCGTGGTTCTCTGCCCTGACGTTCACCGCGAAGGTGTAGCGGAAGTAGGCCCCTGCTGCCGTGCTGGTCGGCTGCAGGACGATGCGACGGGTTTCCGCCCGCACGCGCGTGTTGGCCGCGGCGGTAGCGCTGCCCAATTCCACGGTCACGGTGTAGTTGCCGTTGGGCGCGCTGAACGCACAGTCGATCGGGTTCGTTCCCGTGCATTTCGCAAGCAAAGTCGGATCGAGTGGAACCCCTGCTGTGCTGCCTCCGGTGCTGCTGCCCGTGCTGCCGCCGGTTCCGGTTGCGCCGCCCGTTGTCGCGGTGCCGCCGGACACCGTGGTGCCGCCGGTTCCGGTTGCGCCACCCATGGTCGCGGTGCCGCCGGTGCCGCTCCTCCCGCCCGTCCCCGTGACACCGCCACTCCCGCCCCCGCTTCCAGTGCTACCACCGGTTCTCGTCGTACCGCCACTTCCCGTGGTCCCGCCACTTCCTGTTGTCCCCCCGTTTCCCATGGTCCCACCGGTCGCGGGTGTACCGCCCGTGCTGCCAGAACCAGCCGAGCCGCCCGCGTTCGTGACACCACCTGCGCCAGTCACGCCGCCGGTGCGAGATGTGCCGCCTGCCCCGGTCAGGCCGCCCATGTTGGTGGCGCCGCCGGTGCCGGGGATGCCGCCCGAGCCGGTCACGCCGCCGGTGCCGGGGATGCCGCCCGAAGCAGCCACGCCGCCTGTGCCCGGGATGCCGCCCGAAGCAGTCACGCCGCCGGTGCTGGGGATGCTGCTGCCTCCGGCCGCACCACCGGTTCCCGTGGTGGCGGGCGGTTGGCCGCCGTTGGCTCCAGCGTCGCGGGTGTTCGAGGCTGAGTCTGGCGAGCTACATCCACTGGACAAGCACATCGCGCAGACCGCCGCAACGAAGAATGGAATTGCTTCTGAATGGGACGTTGCTGCTCTATTCTTCATAAGAACCTCGGATACAAGAATCCTTCATTGTGTAGTCGCTGTCGAGATCCCCTTGCAGTGTTCAGTCGGGATTGTTGCCTAGCGCACGCACTTCGCATAGGCCGCGGTCCAGTAGTTCCAGGCGCCGCTGGCCCCGGCGTTGAATCCGGTGAAGCCGTCGTCGTAGTTGAGGCCCCACCAGGCGGTCGTGCTGTTTCGTTGCGCGTGCGACGCCCAGTACCAGTTGTTGCTGCGTGCGCCGTATTGCGTGCTGGGGAACATGGTGCGGTTGATGGCCGGCGCCACCTGCGCCTCGTCCACCAGCGTGGCCAGCTCGCGAACCGAGGGCAGCCGCCAGGTGTTTCCGCCGATGGTCAAGCTGCTGCAGTAGGCGACCGCCTGATCCCAGGTGATAAGTCCGGAAGAATTGCCGGTTCGTTGCCAGATGAGCCCGGTGTAGTTGTCCTGGACCTCGTCGGCGGAAATGGTGGTGTACTGGTTGGGCGGCGCCACGGCCGGGTCGGCGAAGGCCTCCCCGGTCCCGTTGCCGCGCACGCAGCGGACGCGTCCGGCGGTGTCGGCGGCATAGGCATTGCTGACGATGCCGTCGCCGAAGTTGAAGGCCCAGGCGCAGGTGCCGCCGCTCGTCGCTACCCCGCCGTCTCCGCCCGCCGCTGCCGCGCCGCAGGTCTTGCCGGCGCCGGCCTGGCGGATGGTGAGGATCCAGTCGGAACCGGTCTTGTGGAAACCGCTGGCCGCAGTGAAGGCGGCGTCGATGGCCGGGCTGCGCGTCCAGTCCACGATGGACTCGGTCTCAACGCGGGTGGGAACGCGCCAGTCGTTGTTGCCACCGAGGGAAAGGCTTGCGCAGTAAGTGATGGCATCGGCGTTGGTGTAGCTGCTGCTCGATTCGACCTGTTGCCAGTCCAGGCAGGTGACGTTGTCATGCACGATGCCGTTGGCGACGGTGTAGCTCGCGGGGTTGGGCAGGCCCGAGCCGGTTGGGTTCGGCATCTTCCAGCAAGCCCACTTGTGAGAGCCGCAGGTGGCGGGCTGGCAGGTTCCGGGAGTTCCGGTGCCGATGGTGCCGCCGGTCGCCGTTCCGCCGGTGCCGCCCCCGGTGCTGGTAGTACCGCCGCTAGCGACCGTGCCTCCGGTTCTGACGGTTCCGCCTGCGTTGGTGGTCCCGCCGGTGCCGATCGTTCCCCCGGTGGCGGCTGTCCCGCCCGCGATCGGAAAGCCGCCGGTTCTGGGCGCGCCCCCTGCGCCGATCGTCCCGCCTGCGCCGATCGTCCCGCCTGCGCCGATCGTCCCGCCTGCACCGATCGTCCCGCCTGCACCGATCGTCCCGCCTGCGCCGGTGGTCCCGCCGGTGCTGGTTGTCCCGCCCGTGCTGATGGAGCCGCCGGTTCTGGGCGCGCCCCCGCCGCCGATCGTCCCGCCGGTGCTGCCAGCCCCGCCAGTTCCGACCGTGCCCCCGGTCACCCTGCCACCCGTGCTGACGGCGCCCCCGGTGTCGATCGCGCCGCCCGTTGCGATCGACCCGCCTGTGCTGGTGCCGTTCGTGCCGATACCGCCCGCAGACGTGTTGCCACCACTGCCGACCGCTGTGGAGCCTGCGCTACTGCAGCCGGTGCCGGTGACGGCCGCCAAGCTCAACAACGCAGCGCCTAAGACAGCCAGTTTCTTCATCGCATGGCCTTTCAAGTCCGGGCCGATCGAAGCTAGTGCCGTTCGCATTAGGTAAAGTCTCCTGGCGCAGGTCGGGCAGTTCAAGAATTGTGGGAGGCGCTCGGGGTGGCCCTTCGGTCAAAGAAACTGTGACGGGGAAAGCACCATTTGCGCATCTTATCTGTTGCAGCAAGCGCGCGCTCTAGCGATTGCCCAGCTGCCAAGTGGAGTGTAAAGTACAAATCTGTCGCTGGTCCGAATTGGCTGAGCCAAACCGCGAAGATAGTTCACTGCGTTTATTACCCTAGGCATCACATCGGGGAGAAGCCATGAACATGATTCAGAAAAGCCACCGTCTCGTCCTCGTGCTGCTCGTCGGCACGACGCTCGCAATCGGCTGCAGCGGAAACTCTACGCCTTCCAACACCACTGGGGGAGCCCAGGCTGGCGGAGTTGGCGCGGGAGGTACCCCCGCCGTCACGGGCGGCACGACGACCAGCACAGGGGGCGTGATAGCAACTGGCGGGACCACCAGCCCGATCGTAACGGGCGGGAGCGCCAGCGGCGGTTCCCTTAGCAGCGGCGGCATCGCTGTGACCGGGGGAACCAGTTCCCCCACAGGAGGCTCAGGCCAAGGCGGTATCACCGCAGCCGGCGGAATCACCGCCGCAGGTGGAACGACTCCGTCTGGTGGCACCACTCGTACCGGCGGCACCACTCCCCTTGGTGGGACCACCGCCCGTGGCGGGGGCACCACTGCCACCGGTGGAATTGTCGCGACTGGCGGCACCACTGGAGGAGGCGGCGGCGTGACGAATCTTCCCCCACCCACGGGTCGGGTCCGACAGATCATGTCCCTGGACCGCAACTGGCTGTTCAACAAGGGTGACGCGACCGGCGCGGATGGAGCGGCCTTCGCGGATTCCGGGTGGAAACCGGTGAACCTCCCGCACGACTGGAGCGTCGAGGGACCGTTCGACCAAAGTGCCCCGATGACCGGAAGAGGAGGCTATCTGGCGTCGGGAATCGGCTGGTACCGAAACCACTTCACTCTTCCCGCAACCGTCACCTCGGGCAAGCAGGTCTACATTGAATTCGACGGTGTCATGGGGAACAGCACCATCTACATCAACGGGACTCAGCTCGGGAATCACCCGTACGGCTACGTGAGCTTCCGTTACGACATGACGAAGAACATCAAGTTCGGGGCGGAAAACGTGCTCGCGGTCAAGACCGACACCAGCATTCAGCCGGCCTCGCGTTTCTACTCGGGCGCCGGCATCTATCGCCGCGTCCGTGTCATCGCGACCGATCCGGTTCACATCGATCAGTACGCCACCTACGTCCAGACGCCTGCGCCCACAACCGCGTCGGCGACCGTCCAGGTTTCGACCTCGGTGGTCAATTCGGGCACGGCCTCGGCGAGCGTGAGCGTGCAGGGCATCGTCAGCGACGCCACCGGGACGGCTCTCGCCCCTGTCTCGGCGGCTGCTCAGACCATCGCTGCGGGGGCATCGGCCAGCTTCACGTTCAGTGTCCCTGTCGCGAATCCTAAGCTGTGGGACACCGCCGCTCCGAACATGTACCAGCTTGTGACCAACGTTCAGGTCGGCGGTACCACGGTGGACGACGACGTGACTCCGTTCGGGATCCGAGAGATCAAATTTGCCACGGGCATGACCCTCAATGGCAAGAGCCTGAAGTTCCAAGGGGTCTGCAACCATCAAGACTACCACGGGCTTGGGCTC
>Ga0265330_10001266_pt1 | contig 14803 bp, 14 predicted proteins | sample 41919metaG_FD_202083 | JGI IMG/M metagenome (GOLD analysis project Ga0265330, IMG submission 202083) | Rhizosphere microbial communities from Carex aquatilis grown in University of Washington, Seatle, WA, United States - 4-19-19 metaG | ecosystem: Host-associated > Plants > Roots > Rhizosphere... | reverse complement strand
TGGTGGGCGGGTCAGGCGGCGGCGGCGCGGGCGCTTGTCCTGTTCGGCGCGGCTCCACGATTCCGATTTGCCCAGTTCCGGCTGGACAGCTGGTGGCTCTGGCCGTTGATCGGTTCGGCGGCGCTCGTGCTGGCGGATCTCGCTTTTGGTCCTTTCACGCTGGCTTACGCCGTGTGGAATATAGCGCGTGTCATGCTGTTCCTCTACGGGTTGCAGGGCATGGCAATACTCTGGTTTCTCTTTGACAAGCATCGCATCCCACGGTTTCTGTGGATACTCCTGATCGTGGGACTATGCATCATCGCCGCGACGCCAGGCGCGGGAGTATTCATCGTCCTGGCGGTCCCCGTACTGGGGATCTCGGAGAATTGGATCCGGTACCGCATTCCCCGGAAAGCGGCGCCGACGGAAGAAGACTGAAGCGAAAGGAGCGGTTTGCAGATGAAGGTAATCCTCAATCAGGACGTCATCGGCCTCGGTGAAGAGGGAGATATCAAGGATGTGGCGGACGGATACGCCCGCAATTTCCTTCTGCCCAAGAAGCTCGCCGTGCCCCATACCAAGGAGTTCCTGGCGGCCCTCGAGCACAAGAGGGTATCAATCGAGAAGCGCAAGGCGGAAAAGCGCCTGGAAGCGGCTGGTCTCAAGGAACGGCTGGAAGCGGAAGAGCTCAGGTTCAGCGTCCCGGCCGGTGAAAACGGCAAGCTGTTCGGATCGGTGAGCAATGCGAACATCGCGGTGGAATTGGAAAAGAAGGGCTTCCAGATCGAGAAGAAGCGCATCGAGATCCCCGAGCACACCATTCGCACCATCGGCACGTTCAAGATCCGTATCCGACTCTACGACAAGGAAGAGGCTACCATAAAGCTCACCGTAGAAGGATCCGGCCAGCCCGGAGGTGCACCGGCAAGCCAGGCAAAGACGCGGCAGCCAAAGGCCAAGCCGGTCGTGGAAGCAGTGGCTGAACCGACCGCTGAAAAGGCAGCTGAATCGACGCCTGAGGCGACCGCAAAAGCGGAGCCTGTCGAGGCATAGAGCGAGCAATCGCGCCTGAAGGGGCATGCCGAATGGCTCTTCTCCAGGCGCGCAGTTGAAGCGCCCCAACGGGCGCACGAGGACGCCAGTAGGCGCCCAAGAGGTAACGTGAGCGGCATCATGCCTGCCGGCAGTCTCAAAGATGCCATTCCCTCTCACAATGAGGAAGCGGAGATGGCCACCCTCGGCGCGGTCCTGATGGACGCCGAAGCGCTGCCGGCCATCATGCCTTTGGTGCGACCCGAGGACTTCTACAAGGGTGCGCACCAAAGGATATTCGAAGCGGTTTTGGCTCTCTTTGACCGTGGGCAATCGCTGGACCTTATCACGCTCACCGAGGAGCTGCGGTCCCGCGGCACCCTGGATCTCTGCGGGGGGATCGCGGCAATAGCGCGCCTGACCTCCGCGGTGCCCACGAGCGCCAACGTCGAGTTCTATGCGCGCATTGTCCAGGCATCGAGTATCCGTCGTACCCTCGCCCGCGCCTCGCAGGAGATCATTGCCCAGGCTCACGATGAAAGTGCCGACATCAGCGTCATTCTCGAGGAAGCCGAAAGGCGCATCTTCGAGATTTCGGATCGAAACCAGACCGGCACCTATACTCCCGCCAAGGAAATCGTTCGCCAGACCTTCGATGCCATAGAAAAGCTCTCCCATTCGAAATCCGAATATTCGGGAATCCCCTCCGGCTTCAAGGATCTCGACTCGCTCACGCTCGGATTCCAGAACTCGGAGTTCATCGTCATCGGCGCGCGCCCCTCGGTGGGAAAAACGGCGTTCGCCCTTTCCGTGGCTGCCAACATCTCCATCAAGCAGAAAGTCCCCGTGGGGTTCTTCTCGCTGGAAATGTCGGCGATGGCGATCATGCAGCGCCTGCTCTCCATGGAGGCCCGCCTCGATTCGCACAAGATGCGCATCGGCATGCTCAGCCCCGGCGATTTCAGCCGGCTCACCGACGCATGCGGGAGGATCTACGAGGCACCGCTCTACATCAGCGACTCGCCGGACTTGAAGCTCCTGGACCTGCGTGCTCAGGCACGGCGAATGAAGAGCAACCAGGACGTCAAGATCATCTTCATCGATTACCTGACCCTTATCGGCTCCGAGAACCGCGACCTGCCCCGTCACGAGCAGATCGCCGAGATTTCCCGATCGCTCAAGGCGCTGGCGCGCGAGCTGGCCATACCGGTCATCGCACTGTCCCAGGTGCGTCGGGAAACCGAGGGCAAGCGGCCCGCCCTTGCCGACCTCCGGGAGTCCGGATCCATCGAGCAAGACGCCGACGTCGTGATCTTCATCCACACCGAGGACATGAAGGCGGAAGAGCGGGAAATCATCGTGGCAAAGCAGAGAAACGGTCCCGTGGACGACCTGAAGCTCGCGTTCCTTCCTCGCTACACCAAGTTCGAGGCTCTGGAACGCGGACAACAGTAGGCTTGCCGCGCGTGCCGGTGGACGGTGAAGGTGCGCGCGAGTATCATTACATTGGGAAGCACAGGAATGGCACTGAAAGACGCGTACGATTTCGACAGTCTCGTGAATGAAGCAGAGCGGCTGGTTCAGGAAGAGTTGGATGTCCAGCTTGCCCGGGACAAGGACGCCTGCCGCTGCCAGGACTGCGTCCTGGACATGGCGGCCTTCGCCCTGAACAAGGTGAAGCCGGCCTACCGCGTTTCCCTCATGGGTGGCGTCTATGCGCGCTCAGGCGCCGCCTCCGAGCATGCGGCGGAGATCGCACGCGCCGTGAAGGACGCCATCGTAAAAGTGAAAGCCAACCCGTCGCACGACTGACGCTGGTCCTTCAGGAGCCTACTGGACGGGAATGCGCAGACGATAGTCCTCCGTGGCTTTCACGGGCTGATCGCCGGTGAAAATCCGCACGTGCACGTCGCCGCCCGGTGACGCCGCGTAGCGGCCGTCCGCGAACAACACGCACCATTCTCCATCGGAAAAAAGGGCGATCTGGGCGACCGGTGATCCACTTCGTGCGTCTATCACGCTCACCGTGGAATCCCGGTTGAGCGAATACAACAGGTTGTCCCGCGCAACAAGACGCGCGGTGCTCATTCCAGTCGTGGACAAAACGCGGAGGCTCGCGTTCTCCCAAACATCCACGCGATCCCTGCCAAGGGTCGCATAGAGGCTATGCGTCGACGGATCCAGGGCGAGCTGGGCATCGAGGTCCTCTTCCGCGACGCTGTCCAGAACCGTTTCGCGCTCGAATCCCGGGCCATCGTGGAGAAGCAGGTTGGTGGCCCCCTTCGTGTCGATGCCGATCGAGTACAGCGCCGGTCCACCCGCCGCCGTCGGATCCACAACGAGGGCAAAGGTGATGAGATCACGCGCTGGCAGCGATACCGTTTCTCCGGTTGTCATGTCCACGCGAAGGATCGACCGTTCCGTCGTGGAAGGCGACGTGCGGCCTACGACCATCTGCCGGTCCGCTGGCTGCGCGGCGGTGATCGCGCCCGTGATTCTCGTCTCGTAGCGGGATGTCCCTGTTGCAAGGTCGACGATTCGTACGGTCCCGCCCGCCTCGACACCAACCAGGGTCGTCTGCATGACGCGCAGGTCGATGATCGGTGCCTTGAATCCGGGGCCAATGCTGCGTGGCGTGGCATTGGACGACGCGCTGGCGCCCACGTCCAGAAGCGAAAGCCCTGCCGCGGTTCCATCGGCTCTCCAGGCCACGAGGCGATTCTGATCAGTGAATGCCACGCCCGTAGCGGCGGTGAAGGGACTGCGCGCGAGCACGGTTCGAATGTAGGTGGGCGCGGCCGCTCCCGTGAGCATGTCGCTGGAGAACGTACGGATCCAATCGCGGGAAGCGAGAGCGACCGTACCATGGGCTGCATCGAGACCGGTGACCGCGGCCAAAACGTTGGCCCCGAATGGAGTTGCCTGCCCGGTAGCGCTGATGGACGCAAGCCCGCCCGCGGGGTCGGCAATAAAGAGCGAGCTCGTCCCGTAGCAGACGACCGCGACGGAACCCGCCGATGGCGGGCGGGGTGCGAGAGAGTTTCCCACCAGGGCGAATCGCACAAGGGCCGAGCCGGCGAGGGCGACTTCGTCATTGCCGGGGTCGATATCCACGGAGGCGCTCGACGGGGCGGCAGCGCGGGCTTTCACCGCGCCGTTTTGCGCATCAACGACGAGGACCTCGCGACCGCTGAGACCGACAAGATACCGTTTGTCTCCTGAAATGCGCACGGCCGTCAGATAGGGCACCGTGGGCACGTCAAGCGTCGTCTGGCCGGTGGCCATGTCCCAATAGGAAATGCGGCCCGAAACCTGATAGGTCATGAGCGTCTTTTCGGTACGAGACATTTCGGCGAAACCGACGATGCCAAAGCCTTCGGGATGGAATTGAAGCGGAGTGCCATCGGCGGCGTGGATTATTTTCAGGCTCTGCCACGAAGATTCCCCGTATTCCAGATAGGTGCCCAAGCCTGAGAAGCGCAAAAACAGGGGCTGTTCCTTGAGCTGGATGCTCATGAGGGGTTTTTCCTGCTCCCAGTCCCACACCGAAAGGAGGAAATCACCCGATCCATTTGAAAGAACAACGGCGACCTGCGGATCCGCGGGATTGATGGCGAGTCTCGTCACAGAGAGCCGACTCACGCGCAAGATCCGGACAAGCGTGTCTGACGCAGCATCCCAAATTCGCACAGTGCCGTCATCACCGGCGCTGAACAACAGCCCGCGTTTGTCGTCGTATTCCAGCCCGAGGACGGGTCCGTTATGACCTGAATCGATTACGGCACGACCGGCAATTTCCGGCTGACCCGCGCCGAAAGCTTGGCAGGCAATGAGCAGCGTGACGGCGATGATCGCGGATGAGCGGAAAGTCATTCCCGGTCTCCGAGTGCCTTTCGCAGCGATACCCAGGGCGGCTGACAGAACTCGTTGAATGGTTCCTCCCGGACGCGGGATTCCACGTCGGCGGCAATGCGCGCATAGAAGTCCTCGCCCAGGCGCGCGATACCGACCTCGCCGTCTTTCAGGCCCATGATATGGAAGAGGTGACGCCCGGCCTCCCGTCCTCGGTAAACAAGAACGACCTCGCGATCCCCCTCAGCACCCGCCGGATTCGAAGCCCCGGTGAGCAGATAGTACTTCATGATCTCGATGACGCGATCGTCCAGACCCTCGCCCGCCGCGATCACTTTTTCCACTAGCTCACGAAATCCCACAACCACACGGGCAGGGGATCCAACGTCGAAATCGAGCCTGCCGCGGATGTAGGCGACGTGCAAGGCTTCCGGCACGAGAAATACCTCGCCCAAACCCGATACGCCGCCAAGCCGGAATGGATACTCGGGTGATAATGTCTTTCCGCACGCCGGGCACGAAACGGACATGAAGGAACCGTCCAGGATGTGAGCTTTCACCTCCGGATCGGAGCCCAGATCCGCGGAGTCCGGAATCTCGGCGTCGAATGTGTTTTCACAAAAGCAGGCGATATGTCTTGTGATCGTTTTCATGTTTTCATTTACCGGCGAAAAAAAGTATGTCGCTGAATGTCACGAAGAGAGTCAGCATGATGAGGAGAGAAAACCCGATCAATTGAATGCGCCATACCAGCCGAAGGCGGACGGGCTTTCCGCGTGCCATCTCCACGAGAAACAGTATGATCTGCCCGCCGTCCATCGCGGGGATGGGGAGGAGATTCATGAGGAACAAAGAAACGCTGAGAAAAGCGAGAAATCGGAAAAACGAGATCAGACCGGCCCCGATACCCATCTGAAATCCGCTCGTGGCGGCCGTTCCGATGTAGTAGGTGATGCGCAGCGGTCCGGCGACGGCATTGCGCAGATTGATGCCGCGGAACAGGAGTCCGATCCCTTTGATCGTAAGGGATACCGTGTTCCCGGTCTCCTGAAGGCCCTTCCCCGCCGCCGCGAGCGGACCCATACGCGTGGATCGGTAGCGCAGCGCCGCGAAAGCGAGCCCCAGGTTCGCCGCCCCCTTGTCGTCATACGTGAGGACGAGGGTTGCATTCAACGGCGCCCCGCCGCGTTGGAACCCGAGATCGATTTTCGCCGGCTTCTTGGACAGCAGCTGCATCACGTCGATCGTGTTTCCAACCTGAGTTCCGTCCACCGACGTTATGCGGTCGCCGCGGCGCATACCCGCGATACCCGCCGCCGTCCCCGCTTGCACGGAATCGATGACCGGATCCACCCACGCGTAGATCCCAATGCGTCCCGCACCGGTGTCTTTGTCCAACTCGGGGGCAAGCGGCACCGACAGGGTCTGTACGGCCCCGTCAACCGATCGTTGCACGGTGAAGATCATCGCCGTGTCCGGAGAGGCCGTGACCGACTCGAGGATGTCCTGAAAATTTTCCGTGGGCTTGCCGCCGATAGCAATGATTCGGTCGCCGGTCTTCAGACCCGCTACCGTTGCCGGTGGAGCCTTCGCGAAATTGTCCAGCGTGTGGTCGGTGGCGAGAATCATGCGATTGTCGGAGGAGTAGACCGTGAATCCCGCCCACCAGATCACGAAGAAGATGAGGGCTGCGAATACAAGATTGAAAAGGGGACCGAAGGCCGCTATCACGATCCTCCGCCATGGCGCGGCGGCCAGAAAGGAACCCTCCGCGGGTTTCGGGTCCACGTCAGGGACGCCGTCCCCGGTCCCGCCGGCGATGCCCGGTACCATTTCGCCTTTCATCTTGCAGTACCCGCCGATGGGGAACCATGAAATCTGATACATCGTGCCGGCGTACTTGAACCCGACCATCTTCGGTCCCCAGCCCAGCGAAAAGACTTCAACGGCGACGCCGTTCATTTTGGCCGCGACAAAATGGCCCAGCTCATGGACAAAAACCATGACGCCGAGACCGATGAGCCCCAAAAGAATCGTGAGTATCGTCATGCAATGTATCCCTTCGATTCATCACGCGCGCGCCGGCGCGCATCAGCGTCGACAACAAGGACCTCGGCGAGCGAATCGCACGAGCCGTCCCACTCCAAAGACATTGTCTTTTCAACGATTCCCGCAATCGCGGTGAAGGGAATCGCGTCATTCATGAAAAGCTCCACCGCGATCTCATTCGCCGCGTTGTACACGATGCAGTGCGCCGACGATTGACGCGCGGCCGCGTAGGCAAGACTGAGAAGGGGGTGGCGCGCGTCGGAGACGGGCCGAAAGCTCAAGTTTCGCCCCGCAAGATCCAACCAGTCCACCTCGCTTTTGCGAAGCGCGGGAAACGTCAGCGCGTTCTGGATGGGAATGCGCATGTCGGGGGTGCTCATCTGAGCGTGAAGCGTACCGTCCACCGTGCGGATCATGGCGTGAACCTGGCTCTCGGGATGCATGACGACCTTGATATGTTCGAGGGGAATGTCGAAAAGCCGGTGCACCTCGATGACTTCAAGGCCCTTGTTGGCAAGTGAGGCACTGTCTATCGTGATTTTCCGTCCCATGCGCCATGTGGGGTGGCGCAGGGCATCCGCGGCGCGCATGTGAGGCAGCTGGGCATCGGGAATGTCGCGAAATGCCCCGCCTGACGCCGTTATAATGAGGTCCGCTACTTCCTCGATCGGGCGATGCGCCAAAAGCCCCCACAGTGCGGCATGCTCGGAATCAACCGGCAGAACACGCCGGGCACGGGCAGAGGCTTCAGCAAGGAGAAGCGTACCGGCCATGACGAGGGACTCCTTGTTGGCGAGGGCCAGATCCGCTCCCGCCTGGAGCGCTTGAAACGATGGCATCAGCCCTGCTGCTCCGCCTATCCCATTCACGACGATATCCGCCCGCGTCTCCTGGATCATGTCCCGCAGCGCCTGCACTCCTGTATAGAGCCTGGTGGTTGCGGGAAAGGAAGCCCGCGTCCCGGCATCATCCGTCACGGCCGCCGCTTCCACTCCGAACTCTCGAGCCTGGGCGGCAAGCAGCCCGCCATTGCGCGCGCAGCCCAGGCCGACAACGCGCAGCTCATCGGGCAACGCGCGCGCAACGGCGAGCGTACTCTCTCCTATCGAACCCGTGCTCCCGAGAACCAGAAGCCTCTTCATTGAAGGTACAACCTACCGGCTCACCAGTGTAACGAAATAGAAGAAAAGCGGCGCCGTGAAAAGCATGGAATCGACCGAGTCGAGCATGCCGCCGCGCCCGGGAATGACGATTCCTGAGTCCTTCACGCCCGCTGATCTCTTGAGCCCGCTCTCCAGCAGATCGCCGAGGATGACCGTGGCGCCGGTCGCGAATCCGAGGACGTACGCCAGCCCGACGCTGAAAGGCGGGAAATGGGGCGCGAGCAGGACGAACAAAGTCACGATGATCGTCGAGCCTACGAATCCGCCAATGAATCCCACCACGCTTTTCTGGGGGCTCACTGAAAGATTCAAGCGAGTCGAGCTACCCCAGAGGCTTCCGGAGAGATAGGCGGACATGTCGTTTCCGAAAACGAGACACAGAAAAAAGAGGATGCAGAGAGACGGATCGGGAAGACCGGAGAGCCGCACGATCCAGGAGAGAAAAAAACCCGGATACAGGAAGGTGAAGAAGGAGGATGATGCCATGGAAAGCACCGCGCTCAGCTTTGTGCGATCCTGAAAGATCACCGCGCGAATCAGAAGCACGCACATGGCGGCGGGCACCCAGACGCCCAACCAGCCCGTCGGGATGAGACCCGATACCTCGAGCCACGCCCCTATAGGCAGGGTTGCCGCAAGGATGGGAGCCAGGTACTCGGAGGTGGGGATGCCCCGCGACTTGAAAAGGGCCGTCATCTCGAGGGCGCCCACGACGGTAGCAAACAACACGACGAGGTTGAATCCGAGGTGATACAGCTGCGGCAACACGAGAATCAGCACGCCGAGAACCGGGAATGTCACGACGACAAGGAGAATGCGCGTAGGAAAACCCTTCAGCGTCACGACGCACCTCCAAACGTTCGAGATCGACGGGCGTACTCCCCGAGCGCCTGGAACAGCTCATCGCGTCCCCAATCCGGCCAGAGTGTGGGGCTGAAATACAGCTCGGCGTACGCGGATTGCCAGAGAAGAAAATTGGAGAGTCGCTGCTCATTGGCGCTGCGGATGATGAGGTCGGGATCCGGGAGCTCCGGCTGATCCAGGTAGCCTCGGAAGGACTCTTCCGTGAGCGATCCCGCGGAACCCGCCTCCGCAGCTCGACGGAAAGCACGAATGATTTCATCGCGTCCACCGTAATTCACGGATAGATTTACCGTGAGACCGGTGAACGACGCGGTGTCCCGCACGACGTCCTTGATTTCCTGCGCGATGTCGCGGGGCAGACGCTCCATGTCGCCGGTGTGCAGAATTCGTATGCTGTTCTTTCTATAAAAGTCGTACTCTTTTCGAAGATAGGAACGAACGAGAAACATGAGGTAGGACACTTCCTCCTGCGCTCGGGTCCAGTTCTCCGTTGAGAAGGTGTACAGACTCAGGTAGGAAAGACCGGCCTCCGCGGCGGCGGCAACCACGCGCTTGGCCGCCTTGACGCCTTCCAGATGGCCTTCGGAACGAGATTTTCCCCGGGCAGTGGCCCAGCGGCCGTTGCCGTCCATGATGATTCCGACATGACGTGGCAGCTTCTCGCGGTCAAGGGCCGCTCCGGCTTCCTGCCGGAGCGGCTCTGCGGTACGCGGCCGTGAGTCCGGCGCGGCACTCACACCTCGAGAATTTCCTTTTCCTTGGCCTCGAGGAGCCTGTTGATATCCTCGATGAACTTGTCGGTGAGCTTTTGGATCTCGTCAGTGGCCTTCTTGGCCTCGTCCTCCGAGAGCTCGCCGTCGGTTTTGGCCGTCTTGATCTCTTCATTCGCGTCGCGGCGGGCATTACGCACGGACACCCGCGACTGCTCGGTGGTGTTCTTCGTCAGCTTCACGAGGTCCTTGCGCCGCTCCTCGGTGAGCGGGGGAACATTGATCCGGATCACCTTGCCGTCATTGTTGGGGTTGACCGACAATTCGGACTTCTGGATGGCTTTCTCTATTTCCGAGAGCACCGATCTGTCCCACGGCTGAATGATCACCAGACGCGCTTCGGGAATGGAGATCGTAGCGACCTGATTCAGCGGAACCTTGTTCCCGTAATAGTCGACACGGATCTTCTCGAAAAGCGATTGCGAAGCCCTGCTCCCCCGCAGCGTCTTGAACTCGTCCTGGAGGGACTGGATGCTTTTCTTCATCCGTTCCTCCGCCTGGCTCCTGATCTTGTCCCGCGTCATACGAGAGCCTCCTTCAGGATTGTTCCGCGCCCAGCTTTACGTAGGTATAGTCGACAAGGTCGATCTTGGTGCCGACCTCCTTGGAGAGATCCTCCAGCACCTTGGACACCTTGCGCTTGTCATCCTTTACGAATGGCTGTTCCAGCAGGCATATCTCGGCGAGCATCTTGGAAAGCTTGCCTTTGATGATGCCCTGCAATACGTTGGCCGGCTTGCCCAGGTTCTCCGCCTGTTTGGAGAAGATTTCCTCCTGCTCCTTGAGGAACGCGGGGCTCACCTTTTCCTTAGAGAGGAACAGAGGCGCGAAAGCCGCCACGTGCAACGCGCAGTCAAAGAGTGTGGCCTTCACCCGCGGATCGTCCTTGAGCTTGGGATCAGCCATCGCGAAGCGCACCATGACACCGATGCGGTCGTCGTGAACGTATTCGACAAGCACCTCGTTGGCCGCCACGGGCACCGTGACGATGCGCCGCAGCTGCATATTCTCCTTGATTTTGCCGATGGTCTCTTTCACCATGAAGTGCAGCTCATCAGTAGGAGCGGTGATGTTGTCAGCGGCCACCTTGGCCAGGAGCGCCTCGCCCAGTTCCTGAAACATGCTGTTGCGCGCGACGAAATCGGTCTCGCTCGTCAGCTCGATCAGGATCCCCTTGTTGGGGAGCACCTTGGAGAAAATCTTTCCGCTATTGGTGACCCGATCGCTTTTCTTGACGGCCGCAGCGAGCCCCTGCTCCTTGAGCAATCGCTCCGCCTTGTCGAAATCACCGTCGGTCTTGACCAGCGCATTCTTGCAGTCCAACATCCCCGCCCCGGTCTTCTCCCGGAGCTTCTTGACCTCAGTTGCCTTTATTTCCATGGCTCTTCCCTCTCACTCTTTGTACAGCTTGTCTTCGTCGATTTCAGGTTCCTCGAGGGCCGGAGCATCGTCCTTTTTCCCCACTTCATCGGGGTTGTAGTTCGAATAGTCCTTGTCGGTGAAACCGGTGGCCGCGTCGTCACTGGCAGCGCCAATGACCGCCGCCACGGGGGCCTTCTCTTCTTCCTGGTCGTACTTCGACTGGGCCGCGAACTCGCCCTTGTCGATGGCCTCGGCAAACTCCTCTTCACCCTTCTCTTCCTGGAGGGTTTCAACCACTTCCAGGCCGACCTCGTTCTCCGCCTCGATGACGGCGTTGGCGATTATCTGGGCGAAAAGATTGATGGCGCGGATGGCGTCGTCATTGCCGGGGATAGGGAACGTGATGCCTTCGGGGTTGCAGTTGGTGTCGACCACTGCGGCTATGGGCACGTTCACCTTGCGCGCTTCGGTGACTGCGATAGACTCCTTGCGTGTGTCGATGATGAAGACGATCCCGGGCAGCTCCTTCATTTCCTTGATGCCGCCGAGGTTCTTCTCCAGCTGGGCGCGTTCCTTCATGAGACGGGCAATTTCCTTCTTTGTGAGGTTCTCGAAGGTTCCGTCTATCTCCATCTTCTCAAGCTTCTTCAGACGCAAGAGAGATTTCTTGATGGTGGAAAAATTCGTGAGCATGCCGCCCAGCCAGCGGTTGTTCACGTAGTACATGCCGCAACGCTTCGCCTCGCGTTCCACGGTCTGCTGCGCCTGTTTCTTGGTGCCGACGAAGAGAACGGTTTTGCCGGCCAGGACGGTCTTGCGAACCGCTTCGTAGGCATCCTTGATGGCCACGATTGTCTTCTGGAGATCGATGATGTGGATCCCGTTGCGTTCCGCGAAGATATACTTCTTCATGCGGGGATCCCACCGCTTGGTCTGGTGTCCGAAATGAACGCCGGACTCGAGCAGGTTTTTCATGGTTACAACAGCCAAAATGGTCCTCCTTCCCCTCTCTCTTGGCTTATACACCGGCCCAAAAACGGGTCGGTGGGATAGAAAGGGTCAAAAATTGTATTCGTTCTTCACCAAGATGCCATAAAACGCCTCAAGTGGCAAGCCTACGACGTTGCTGTAGGACCCCTTGATCCATTCCACGAAGAAAGCGCCGCGCTCCTGAATGCGATACGCACCGGCCGCACCGGCCCATTCCCCGGTGTCCACGTAGAAACGCACCTCTGCGGGGGTCATTTCACGGAACTTGACCTCCGTGCAGACCACCGCTTCCTCCATCGGCTTCCCCCTCTCTACGAGCAGAGCCATGCCGGAGTAGACCCGATGCACCTTGCCAGACAACAGCCGAAGCATTTCCTCGGCTTCCTCCGGGCCGGGGGGCTTGCCCAGGACCTTTCCGTCCACCTCGACGATGGTATCCAGCCCCAGAATCCACCGCGGCGACTCGGTCTTGAAGGCCGCGAGTATCGCCTCCACCTTGCTCCGTGCGATCCGTATGACCATCTCCGGCACCGTCCCCGGCTGCGTGTAGTCCTCGGGGACGGCAGGGGGAATCACTTTGATAGGAAGCTTCACCTTGGTGAGCATCTCACGTCTTCTTGGCGAGCCTGAGGCGAGGATGATGGTTTCCATGCGGTCTACCCTACTCCCAATGAGTTAATAAGGAAACTTTTCAAACCACGGTTCTCGTTTGGAATTGAGCCCGAGATCTCCGCCTTGGCGCCTTTCCTTGGGCTCCAAAGCCCGAGAACGGCCTGTATCCAGGGATTGGGCGTCAAGGGAGACAGGTGATGCCCCCCCGCTTTCCCCCATTCCAGGGCGCTCCGACCCATTCCGGGCGCGTTGCCGGTAAAATAGCCGTCCGCCATGGGGTACAGGAATGCGAGATACGGGTCCTCGGGCCCGCCTTCGAGAAGGCCGATGTCCACCTTCATCTCCGCCCGCGCCCGATCAAGCGCTCCACGGATACCGGCCAGAAGGCGCGGAGCGTCAGTTCGGTTACGCGTCATGACAAGACCGCAGTCCGAGGGGTGGTAGAAGGCGAGCGATCGCGAAAGGTCGTAGCCGAAATCGGCGCGGCGCACGAGCCCAGCGTCGGCGAATAGCTCGTTGATGTGAAGAATGCTGCGATGCGCGACCGAGCCATGATCAGAGGAAACGACAACCAGGGTGTCCTCATCCGCCTCGGCCATGACCTTCGCGATGCATTGGTCCACGAGAAGAGCGCACGATGAGAAGACCTGCGACGCGCGTCCCTCGGGCCACTCCGATTCCAGACGGTCGGCGTAGACATGATTGTATTCGTCAATGACGGGAAAGTACCCGATGACGAGCGCGGAGGATCCCGCTCTGATGGTCTCGATCATGAGATCCTCTTTCTGACTCATGGCCATCGAGGCGGGTGCGACCTCAGCGGCGACGCTGATGGTCGTTTCATTACCAAGACGCTGATGGAGTCGACGGACATGCCGAAACACATCGAGGTCCACGAAATCCTCACCGGCCGTGGCGGGATGAAGCCCCCCCCGCAGCATGGCAGGCCGAATGGGAGCGACGACGAGTGTTGAACGGTCCAGGAGATAGAGGAACGCGTGCGCACCCCGCGTCAGCTCGAATGTCCTGCCCTCACCCACCACAAGCCGTGCGCGCGCCGCGTGGCCTTTGTTGATGGCGATCCCTTCCGGCGTGCGGCGGAGCTCCACCTCGATGCCGCCTATCTCAGCAGGCTGCCGCGCGTGGGCAAGATGGAGAGTGTGGGGCCGTCGCCAGCGGCGATACCCGTCGTAGCCGAAGTCAAGGCCGGGAACATTCCCCGCCCACACGGGGTCGTTTCTGAACGCCACGCCCATGAGCGAGGAGCTTTTGCCGCGACTGCCCAGCGCGGCCCACAGCGTCTCGACCCGATCCAGGGGCGCGGCAAAGCCGCTTACCGTTTCCTCAACGCGCTCGGGGGACGGCATCTTGTAGCCCCAGACACCGCTTTCTGCCGGCTCTGAGCCTGAGAAAAGTGTGAGCAAGGCGGGCGGCGTCTGACAGACCGGCGTCGATGGGCGCGCGGGACCCAGATGGCCCTCGCGCGCTACACGGGTGATTGTCGGAAAGTCGGTGGACTCGGCGCACCGACGCGCATGTTCGTATCCCATGCCGTCAAAAACAATCCAGAATACTCTGGAGAATGGTTTGGTTGACAAATGAATCCCTTCCGAGTATCGTTTTCGACACGCGTAACGGAAGGATTGCACGGCACGCGGTTTTGGGCAATTAGCTCAGCTGGATAGAGCGATGGCCTCCGGAGCCATAGGCCGCCGGTTCGAATCCGGCATTGCCCAGTATTTAATTTTTGATAGCCAAAAGAATTATCGCCCCCCAAGACATCAACAATTGTCCTTCGCAGTTTCGATTTAGGGCCTTGGCAATTGATTGCGAAATCTGATGATCGCAATCTCGGATTGAACGAAGCCCATCACATAATCCTAAATGATCAGGCAGCCTCCCCACATGAAATTGCGAACAAGGCTGAACCCGCTTGAGAGCTGCTCTCAGTCCTTCCAGCTCATTCTGAGGTCTTCTCGAATACCGGTATGTGCTCGATTGGCGCGTCGCATGTGATGAGGCGGCCTCCTTCCCAGAGCGATCCGTCATGCAAGTTCTTCCAATCGCCCTTCGGCAAGTAGACATCTCTCGATCGTTGGCCCGGCGCCAACACGGGAGCGACAAGCA
>Ga0265330_10001262_pt1 | contig 14829 bp, 13 predicted proteins | sample 41919metaG_FD_202083 | JGI IMG/M metagenome (GOLD analysis project Ga0265330, IMG submission 202083) | Rhizosphere microbial communities from Carex aquatilis grown in University of Washington, Seatle, WA, United States - 4-19-19 metaG | ecosystem: Host-associated > Plants > Roots > Rhizosphere... | reverse complement strand
GAGACGACGTGATTCTCGTCGGTACGAACGTCTTGCTGGACGGGTATACCCTGGCGGGAAAACTTCTGTGGCGCATCGATCTGGGGCCGAACAGCCGCGGCGGGGCACACTACACCCCACTCGCGGTGTACGATTTCGACGGTGACGGGAAGGCCGAGGTGGCGGTCAAGACCGTGCCGGGAACCAAGGATGGAACCGGGACATATCTGCACACGGGACCCGCTGCCAATGACGACGACAGCGCTGTCTACCTCAATTCAGCCGGCTACATCGTTACCGGACCTGAGTACATCACTGTGTTCGATGGGGCGACAGGCAAGGAACTGGCGACGGTGGACTATCCGGTACCCCGCGGGAACCTATCCGGTTGGGGCGACGCCTACGGCAACCGCGCCGACCGCTTCAACGGTGGCTTTGCCTTCGTGAAGGATGGCGGCGTTGCCACCGGTCTGCCGAGCATCATCATGGCCCGGGGGTACTACACCCGTACGACAGTGTCTGCACTGACCTTCCGGAATGGCGTATTGGCGAACAACTGGGTCTACGACAGCGTGACCTCTGTCCCCAATGGCGGTGGCGACCACTCGTTGATGGCGGCAGATACGGACGGCGACGGCGGACAGGAGATCATCACCGGCCCTCTTACCATCGACAGCGCCGGAACCTTGAAGTGCAGCTCGGGAATGGGCCACGGCGATGCCCTGGACGTGGGCGAGTTGGTTCCTGGCAAAGGGATCGCCGTGTTCTCGATTCACGAGGGTCTTGGAGGCATGGATGCTCATGACGGTGCCACCTGCAAGTCCTACTTCGCCATCACCAACCCCGGTGTGGACACTGGTCGTGGCCGTGCCGAATATGTCGGCCCAGGCAACGACAGCGGCGCATCGTGTTTTGCTGCTGGTATGAATAGCGTCTTGTGCGCCGACGGATCCACCAGTGCCCCCAGCGCGGGGACCAACTTCGTCATCTACTGGGACGCCGACGAATGGCGTGAACTTGAAGACGCCAACAAGATCACCAAGGTCGGTGGCGGCACCCTGCTGACTTGCAGCCAGTGCTCCGGGTGCAACGGCACCAAGAACACCCCGGTGCTGACTGCGGACCTGCTGGGGGATTGGCGCGAGGAAATCATCTGGCGCGAAACCACCGACGCGGCCCTGCGCGTGTACACAACGACGGACGTGACCAAGCGCCGCATCTACACCCTCATGCACGATCCGACCTACCGGGCGCAGGTGGCGCTCGAGCAGTCAGGCTACAACCAGCCGCCGCACACCGGGTTCCGGATCAGCCCCAACATGGCCGATCCGCCCAAACCCGACATTCGCGTGAAGTAGCGACACCTGACGGCCGGACCGGTGTCGCAGCCAACTGGGGCTACCCCGGCATGCCCATGGCCTCGCGCACCGCCACGAACTCGGTCGTGCGCCGCCCTTGCCGGTCGCGCACGACCAGCGGCGGTGGCTCGACCGCGGCACCCGCCCCTGCGGCTGTAGTCATGGCAAACACGACGAAAAGCGGCGTCTTGCCTTCGCGTGGGATCACCTCCCGCCAGTGGCTGAGCGCTAGGCCGGCCGCACGTCCCGCGGGTTCGACGCGCTCGCGCTGGATCCATGCCTCGCACGCGACGAACGGTGCGCCCGGCGCCAGCACGCGGGCAGCCGCCTCGCAGTACGCCTCCACCCCACCGTGATGCTCGAAGCGACAAGGGGCCCGCTGTGCCCGCTGGGACTGCGTGCCGGTCCCCATTGGGAAGTAGGGTGGCGTGCCGGTCACCAGATCGAAGAGCCCCTGCCCTGCCAGTGACGCCGGATCGCGGAAATCGCCATCGCGGATCTCCACCCGATCCCCGGCACCGTTCCAAGCAAAACTCCGGCGGGCCAGGGCTGCCGAGATCTCTTGCACCTCCAGGCCCAGCCCGCGCGCTTGTGGAAAGCGCCAGGCCAAGAACAGCGCCACGCTGCCGATGCCCGTCCCGAGATCGAGCCAGCGCGCGGGCGCCGGGTTGGCGACCAGCGACGCGGCCAGGTGTGCGGTCACGAGATCGTCGAGGGAGGTGCGATGGCCGTCGAGTCGCTGCAAGACACGCCAGTTGCCCGCCAGCCAGCACAGATCTTCGCCTGGCCCCGGCCACAGATCCCCGGGATCTTCCGGCGTCTGCGGCGGCGGGCCGGCGGCAACCCATCCGGCGGGCCGCCGCGCGGCACGTAGGATGCCGCCGCGAGGCGAAAGGTCATCTGTCGGACTGGGCTCGAACACAAGCCATGGCATACCACTTCCGCCGTCACTGCATCGAGTCCGCCTTCGGGTATCGGCCGACAAGCAGGAGTGGATGGCGAAGCGGGCCGAGAACCGGCCCGGAGCGTACTACGGTCCATGAGGACCGGAACCGCAGGACCGGCGAACCAGCGGTGCGGATCGCGTGGGCGCAGGCGAGGTTTGCCCGCCGAAGCCCGTCGCGGGACGCGCGGAACCCTTCTAGGGTTCTGCAGCAGATCGTCGGCCGTTGGTGAATCGAAGAATCAATGCCGGAATATCTACCCACCGGCCTCGTCGAAGTGGTACCCCGCCTCGCCGTGATCCACGTCGTCCAGGCCCATCTCTTCGGAATCGGGAGTGGGTCGTAGGCCGATCGTGGCCCTAACCAGATAGGCGAGGATGAGGGTGCCGGTCAGGGCCATCGCGATGGTCAGGCCCATCGCCTTGAGCTGCTCCAGCCACAGGGTCTTCCCCACGATCTGTGCCAGGTTGGTGTTGAGGTTGGGGTTCGCCTCGGGTGTGGCCAGAAAGCCGGTCAGAAGTGCGCCCATGGTTCCGCCCACCCCGTGCACGCCAAAGGTGTCGAGCGCGTCGTCGTACTTGAGCCAGGCCTTCAGCTTGGTACAGGCAAAGTAGGGAATCGTTCCCGCCAACGCGCCGATGATCACGGCGCCGGTCGAAGTCACGAATCCAGCCGCGGGAGTGATCACAACCAGGCCCGCGACGGCGCCCGAACAGAAACCGAGTATCGTCGGCTTGCCCCGCGTGATCCACTCGATGGCCGGCCAGACCAGGCAAGCCACGGCCGTTGCCAAGGTTGTCGCGGTGAAGGCGTTGGCCGCGATCCCGTCGGCCGCGACCGCGCTGCCCGCGTTGAACCCGTACCAGCCCACCCACAGCATGCCGGTGCCCACCATGGTCAGCACCATGCTGTGAGGCAGGAAGGGCCGGTGGCCCCAGCCCTTGCGCCGGCCGAGGATGAGGGCGAGCAAGAGAGCCGACCAGCCCGATGACATGTGGACGACCGTGCCGCCGGCAAAGTCGATGGCCTTGATGCCTGCCTTGGCGTTGCCCAGACCATTCATGAAACCGTCGCTGCCCCACACCATGTGGGCCAGCGGGAAATACACCAGCAGCATCCAACCCACGATGAAGACCATGATGGCCGAGTACTTCATGCGCTCGGCGATGGCGCCCACGATGAGTGCAGGCGTGATGATGGCGAACATCATCTGGTACATGGAAAACACGTTGTGCGAAACCCACGCCCCGTAGTCGGCGTTGGGCACGTTTCCCACGCCTTTCAAGAAGGCGAACTTGAGCGACCCCAGGATGGGCGACCCGCTGGCAAAGGAGAAACTGTAGCCGAAGGCCCACCACAGGATGGTGACCGCGCCCGCGGTGCCCAGACACTGCGCCAGTACCGATAGCACATTCTTGCGCCGCACCAGACCGCCGTAGAAAAGGGCCAGACCCGGCAGGGTCATGAAGAGCACCAGCGCGGCGGAGGTCATCATCCAGGCGTTGTGGCCCGGGCCGGGTACGTTGAGTGCCTTGGGCGCGCTGTTGGTCACGTAGGCTTCGAGATCGGCAACGCGGGTGGCGAGATCGGGGCCACCGACGGCTGCCGGTGCAGCGGCGGGGGCCGCACCCTGCTCTTGGGCGCGTGCGCCTGACAGCGAGAATCCATTCAGGGCCAGCGTCGCCACGACGAGGAGAAGCCACTTCTGTCCGGTTCGACTCGATTTCATGGAAGTTTGCCTTTCACATGGCAAGGTAGAAGCGTAACGAAACCGCGGCAAGACACTTCCCGCGTGGCTTATGCGATTTAGCGCTGGGGATACCGACTGCATGCGGCCAGGAAACTGGTAACTTTCCCCGAAGTAACTGCATGGAAACGCCAGCGAAACAGGCGCCGGAAGATCGCGAGCGACCCATGGTTTCTTGGACGGTGGTACGACAGAGGACATGACGATCCGCGAACAACTGGAGAGCGACGAGGACAAGGTCCTGTCGCCCTTTGCGCAGAAGAGCCGTCTGTCACGTGGGCGAGATCGGCAGGAACCGGCCGACGACACCCGGCCCATCTTCCAGCACGACCGCGATCGCATCCTGCACTCGAAAGCGTTCCGGCGCTTGGCCGGCAAGACGCAGGTCTTTCTCGCCCCTGCGGGCGATCACTACCGCACTCGCCTCACCCACACTCTGGAGGTGTCACAGATCGCGCGCACCATCGCGCGCGCCCTGCGCCTCAATGAATCGCTGACCGAGGCCATTGCCATGGGTCACGATTTGGGGCACACCCCTTTTGGCCACGCGGGCGAACGCGCCCTGGCCAAGCTGGTCCCGGGCGGCTTTCATCACGGGCGCCAATCGGTGCGCGTGGTGGAGGTCCTCGAGCACGACGGGATGGGCCTGAATCTGAGCGTCGAGGTGCGCGACGGGATTCTCAAGCACTCCAAGGGAAAGGGCGAGATCGTGTCGGACAACCCCGAGTTGTCCGCTGTGACCCTGGAGGGTCAGATTGCACGCATCGCAGATATCGCCGCCTATGTGAACCACGACCTCGACGATGCAATTCGTGGGCGTATTCTGTCCGAGCACGATCTGCCCGCGGAGGTCGTGGCGGTCCTGGGCCCCACCCACAGCCAACGTATCGGCCGCCTGGTCACCGACGCGGTCGTGGCCTCACGCCTCGAAGAAAAGCGTCAGATTCGTCTGAGCGCCGAGGTGCTGCACGCCCTCGTCACTCTCCGGGACGTGCTCTTCGAGCGCGTCTACGAACGCCCGGATATTCGCCAGGAGTTCGAGCGCGCCGAACGGGTGGTCAGCGAGCTGTGGGCCCACTTCCATCTCCACGCCGACGAGTTCCATGCGCGCCATTGGCCCAAGGGCGTGCCCGACACTGAGGATCTCTCGCGCGCGGTCGCCGATTTCATCACCGGCATGACCGACCGCTACGCCCTGCGCACCTATCAGGAATGCTTCCTGCCGCGCTCCTGGACGATCGTATAGTGGCTAGTGCGTCGGCACGAGGCGCATGAGGAACCCACCGTAGGGCGCCAGCTTGACGGACTGCACGTCGTAAGCGTTGCGTTGCCGTTTCGTGACGAACAGCTCGGTCGTGGTGGGACCGTCCGCCAGAAGGATCATGTCGAACAGGCCGGTGCCAAGGATTTCCATGGGAACGACGCGCTCCTTGACGGCCGCATCGCCGTTCAGCCCGCCCACATACCAGGTGCGGCCTTTCCGCCTGGCCACGACCACGGAGTGCCCGGGATCTCCGTCGAGCAGACGGGTTTCGTCCCAGGCGCTGGGCATTGAGGACAGGACGGTCACGGCCTCCTTGGGAATCAAGCCGTCGCTTTCGGCGAAGCAGCGCAGCCCCGATTCAAAGACCACGGTCACCCCCAGCGCGTGACCCCACGTCAGGAGTGGCTTGTGCGCCGGGCTGTAGAATACGATGGGTGCGGGCTGCATCGGGCCTACCACGTTCCGGGTAAAGGGCTCGATCGTGTCCTGTCGCGCCTGTCTGGCACCCCCGCGCTCGGGCGTATCGCTGCGCCAGACGGTGGATGACACGAGGTTGGGGAAGGTTCGATCCCATCCTGCGCCGGGGATTCGCCCCTCGAACTCCACCAGCAGGTGGCGCCTTCCCGCCTCTTCCAACAAGGCCAGCAGCGACCCAACCACGTCGGGCTTGCCGCTCGCGGACACCGCAACCCGCACGCCCTTCAGTCCGGCCGTCGCGAACTCGGCAAGCGGCAACCCGTCCGCGTCCCTGGGTCCGATGAGCAGTCCCACTTTCCTGCTGGCACTGGCCTGGATGAGTTTTTGCCAGTTCCCTCCGCCGCCGGATGTCCATCCGGCCGACACCAGCGCGTAGCCCCAGCCCATGGAGGCCGCAGACTCCGCCAGGCGCGCACCCTGGCCGAAAGCGCCTTGGTCGAGTCCGCCAACGGCCGTGCGCCGGATCAGGTTGTCCGGCCGGACCCAGTCTCCGGCACCTGCCGAGGTCGGTGCGCCGAGGTCGGTCACCAGGCTCGACTCCACGATGCCGGCCAGCCGATCCGACAGGATCGCGACCCGCCAGGGCGTGGACCAGGGCAAGGCGGCTCCAGGCTGAACCTCTCCCCGTCCCGCATTCTCGTCGGGATGAGGGAAACGGAGGCGGTAGATCTCGCTGTCGGACTTGACGGCAAGCCCGAGGGCCGCGTGGCCGGCGGCCAGCCCGGATTCGGCCAGCAAAGCCCAATGCGATCGGTCTGCCAAAGCAAACAGGGCCGGCAGGGCCCACCCCGCCCCTGCTGGCGCGGCCGTGCCCGCCGGCAAGTCAGTCACCCACTCGGCCCGACCACCTTCACCCTGGCCCGCGCCAGGGTCGAACTGGGGCAGCAAGATCGCACGTGCAGCCGGCACGAAACGAAAGCCAGTGGCCTCGCTGGTGACCGTGAACCGCCCAGGATCGGTTTCGGGGAAATGATAGCGGAAAGCAAACCCGTCGTCGCAGGCGCGCACGATGAGGTCCATGCGCGCCTTCTGGCGCGTTTCGAACGAGAGCACGTATTCGACGCCGGCGTTGCTGAAGTGGCTGCGCTTGCCGCGCGGCAGGGTGTAATCATCCGTCACCCGGCGCTGGCTTTCGCCCAGGTAGACCAGATCGTCGGTGAAATCTGCGTCCTTGCGGGTAATACCCAGCGGCGACCAGCGCAGCATCTCAGTGCGCGCATCGCCTCCTCCAAATGCAGCTCGATAGTAGAGTCGCGGCTGCGCGGGATAGTCGGCGGTTCCGGCGAGCGAGAAGTAGCGAACGTGCACCGTCACCAACCCGCCCGGGGACACGATCGCCCAACCGTCTGGCGGCAAGACGGGCGCGCTCTTCTTGACCGTCGGGGCGCACGTGCCGAGCCCGAGGAGAAGGGTGACTGCTATCGCACTGGCTCGGAGACACCTCATCGTCGGACAATTACACCCGAAACCCAGCCCGAGCTCAAGCAGGGAACGAGATCGGGGGCGGCCCTGGCTTTCTATCGTGAAATCTGGATCGTCGGCCCGGGCTCAAGGCAAGTACGCCGTCGAGGCTATTGGTACAGCTCAGCGCTCGCCAGATCCACCCTGGCATCGACCCATCCGCCGGCAACCAGCACCTTCCCGTTGCCCAACAGCGTCGCCGCGTGGCCCTCCCTGGCTACGGCCATGCGGCCGGTTTCTGCGAACGTCCTGGAACTCGCGTCGTACACTTCCGCGCTCGCCATGGAGGCGTGCCCGTTATCGAGTCCGCCGGTGACGAGCACCTTGCCGTTCGGCAGCAACGTTGCCGTGTGACCACCCCGTGCTGCGCTCAGGTCGCCGGTGACCGCGAATCTCCCGGCTTCCGGGTCGTACAGCTCCGCGCTCGCGAGATCCGCCTCGCTGCCACCCGACCCTCCGGCCAGGATCCCTCCGTCGGCGTCGGCGGCAGCATCGGAAGGATTACTGTCCACGCTGCCACCGAACCCACCGACGACTAGCACCATCCCGTTCGACAACAACGTCGTCGTGTGACCGGTCCTTGCCGCGGTCATGCTGCCGGTGGCCGTGAACGTCCCGGATCCGGGGTCGTACAGTTCCGCGCTCGCGTTGCCGAGCCCGCCGGTGACGAGCACCATCCCGCTCGCCAGCGACGTCGCCGCGTGACCGACCCGCGCCACGGTCATGCTTCCGGTTGTCATGAAGGTCCCGGTTCCGGGGTCGTACAACTCCGCGCTCGCGAGCGACGCGTGGCCGCTGTCGAGCCCGCCGGTGAGGAGCACCTTCCCGTTGGACAGCAGGGTCGCCTTGTGACCGAACCTTCCCACGGTCAGGTTCCCGGTGGCCGCGAACGTCCCGGTTCCGGGGTCGTACAGCTCCGCGCTCGTGCCGCCGGCTCCGCCAGCGACCAGCCCCCCATCGACGGTGACGTCCGCATCGGCTGGATTCGCAGTCGCGATGCCACCGAGGCCGCCAGCAACGAGCACCTTTCCGCCCGGCAACACGGTTGCCGTGTGACCGTGCCGTGCCACGGTCATGCTGCCGGTGGCTGTGAATGTCCCGGCACCTGGATCGTACGTCTCTGCGCTCGCAATGGCCGAGTAGCCGCTGTCGAGTCCGCCGGCAACGAGCACCTTTCCGTCGGGCAACACCGTCGCGCTGGGCTCGAACCTTGTCACGGTCATGCTGCCGGTCGGTGAAAAACAGCCAACGTCGACGCCGGGAACGCACTTGGCGCGACTTCCGCTGCTGCAACTGCCAAGAAGGGCCAGGCACGAAAGTGCGATGCAGGGTCTTGCTACCATCCGGCCATGGTCGCCCAACTCGGGTCTCGCTGCAAACGGTTCCAGGGCAATCACACGTTGAACTTGAAATGGATCACGTCGCCGTCGCGCACGACGTAGTCCTTGCCTTCCATGGCCAGCTTGGCGTGATGGCGGCAGGCAGCCTCGGAGCCCAGCTTGACCAAATCTTCCCACCACACGACCTCGGCCTTGATGAAGCCGCGCTCGAAATCGGTGTGGATCGCGCCCGCGGCTTGCGGCGCGTGGGTTCCGCGCTTCACGGTCCAGGCGCGGCACTCGTGCTCGCCCACGGTGAAGAAGGTGATGAGGTCGAGGATCTGGTAGGCAGTCCGCGCCACGGCCGAAAGCCCCGGTTCTTTCAGGCCCAAGGTTTCCAGGAAAGCGGGCCGATCCCCGCCGTCCAGTGTGGCGATCTCGGCCTCGGCCCCAGCGCAGATCGGCACCACCGGTGCACCTTCCTTGGCGGCGTGAGCGCGCAAGGCCGACACATGCGCGTCGCTTTCCAGAGTCGCGAGTTGCTTCTCCGCCACATTGGCCACGTAGAAGACCCGCTTCTGGGTCAGCAGGAAGAGATCGCGGATGAGCACAAGATCGTCAGTTGACAGCCCCTGCGCGCGCACGGGTGTGCCCGCGTCCAGCCCTGCCTGCACGCGCTCGCACACCGCCAGGGTGGCCTTCTCTTCCTTGGGCGCCGGGCCCTTGAGGGCAGTGCGGGCCTTGTCGATGCGCTTGCCCACGCTTTCCATGTCCTTGAGGCACAGCTCGGTGTCCACCGTCAGCACGTCGGAGACCGGGTCGATGCGCCCCTCCACATGCACTACATTGGGATCCTCGAAACAGCGAACCACATGGGCGATGGCGTCGGTCTCACGGATGTTGGCCAGAAACTGGTTGCCCAGGCCCTCGCCCTTCGAAGCTCCGCGCACCAGGCCGGCGATGTCCACGAAGTTGACCGTGGCGTGCACGGCAGGCTTGCCCACGAAAAGCGCCACCACCGCATCCAGTCGTGGGTCAGGCACCGTGGCCACGCCCAGGTTGGGCTGCACCGTGCAGAAGGGGTAGTTGGCCACCTCGGCGCCGGCAGCCGACAGCGCATTGAAGAGCGTGGACTTGCCCACGTTGGGCAAACCGACGATGCCGCAGGAGATCATCGGGCCAAGGATGCGCCACCAGGGCGCGAACGGCTAGATCTTGCCGGCCAGGTTGAAGGCGATGAGCAGGCCGTATATGACCAGCGACTCGATGAGCGCAAGCGCGACGATCATCGGGACGAAAATCTTGCCCGAGGCCTGCGGATTGCGGGCGATACCGTCGAGGGCCGAGGCAGCGGCACGGCCCTGGCCCAGACCGCCGCCGAAGGCCGCCAGTCCGATGGCCAGGGCGGCGCCGATACCAAGGTAGCCCTTGGTCACGTCGGGCGCGGCATCACTGGCGAACGCCGCGGCACTCGAAAGCAGCGCGACGGCAAAGGTGGCAAGCGGGGCGAGAATCTTGGTGAATCGGCGCATCTGGGGATCCTCCTTGCGAGCTGGGCTAGGACAGTGCGGACAATACGGTCAGTGCTCCTCGTGGGCAATAGCCAGGGAGATGTAGATCGTCGAAAGCAGAGAAAAGACCACTGCCTGAACCACCGAGACCAGCACGCCCAACCCGAGCAACAGCACCGGTAGCAGGTACGGAAAACCCGCGAAGCACACCGCAGCCACTTTGTGATCCGCCGTAATGTTACCAAGCAGACGTACGGAGAGCGACACCGGGCGGGCAATGTGGCTGATGAGCTCAATGGGCAGCATGAGAGGCGCGAGCCACCATATCGGGCCGAGAAAGTGCTTGATGTACTTCAGCCCGTGCGCGTGGACGCCAAGGACGTGGGTCAGCACAAAAACAAGGACCGCCAGGCCCACGTTGGTCTTCAGCGTGGCGGTCGGCGGCAGGAAACCGGGAATCAGTGACAGCAAATTGCAGAACAGGATGAAGAGGAAGAGCGAGCCGACGATTGGCAAATAGCGACGCGCATTCTTGGCCCCCATGGGACCTTCCATCAGGCCGTAGATCATGTCGCCCAGAAGCTCGAGAAAATTGCGCAGACAGAAGTGCGGTGGCGGCACAGCCCCGCCGTCGGACGATCTGCGCACGCCGATCGCGTAGCGAACCACGAAGAAGGCCAGCACCAGAAAGACCAGCAGCCCGCCCAGGATGTGGTCGATCTCGAAGTGGGTGGCGGTGAACACCTGCCAGGTCCACCGGCGGCCGAGATAGATCTGCAGGTTCTCCTTCAGCGCTTCGTAGCCCGGGAACAGTGCAAACCAGGTTGAGTGCGGACCCATGGCTAGGCCTTGCCTTGTTCGCCGGCCGTCGAGCCGATCCACAGGCCCGCCATGACGAGCGAGACCGGAAGAACCGAAATCCCGATAGCGAACGGCACGAGGGCGAGATGGTATACGCGGATGGCGACCCACACCAGCGCGAAGAGAATCAGCATCTTCCCGCCCAGTGCGGCCATCAGCCCGGCCGCCTGGGCGTTGGCCCCGGCCGCTGCCCGCGCCATGGCCCGCGCCGCCAGCCGGTGAATGGCCCACAGGTTCAGGCACGCCAGGGCCGCGCCCACACCAGCGGCCAGAAGTCCCGACTTGCCCCAAACCAGGCCGCCCAGCGCGGTCACGGCCACGGCCAGAACCAGATTGGTCTTTTCAATGGCTGCGAGAGGCTTGGTGGTCATGGTTGCTTGGGTTCGTCGTCTTTGTCGTTTTCCAGGGACTTCTTGTATTCGCGGGTCACGCGAATCAGCGCCTTGATGCCGGCCCCCACGCCCGCCGCGAAACCGATCCATGCCAGCCAGGGCGCCGACCCGAGTCTTCCGTCAAGGTACCGTCCCCCGAAGTACCCTATGCCGATAGCCAGGGAAATTTCAAGGCCGACCGCGCCCGTGCTGCCGGCGATGGCCCACATTTTCTTGGTTTCTATATCCATGCCTTGCCATGGCGGTCCCTCGCGGAAGACCGCGGCACCTAGAAGCGGCTGCTGACCGCCAGAAAGGTCATCTTGTCGTTAGTCTCGCGCAGGCGCGCCGACAAGGTTCGCACGAAGGTCCACAAGAGGTCGTAGGCCAGATCCCGGTCGACGAACAGCAGGTCCGCCACGCGATCCTTGTTGAGCACGAAGAGGCGGCAGGCCTCGTGGGCCAGGGCGTCCGCGCTGCGCGGGAAATCATCGATCAGCGCCATCTCGCCGAAATAGTCGCCGGTCTTGAGAATGGCCAGCGCCTCTTCCCCCATGCCTGGCACCTGGCGGCTGATGCGCACCGAGCCCGACAGGATGAGGTACAGCTTGTCGCCCGCCGATCCCTCCTTGAAGATCAGGCTACCGCGCGCGTAGGTCTCCTCCGAGCCTAGCGCGGCGATGCGGCGCAGGTACATGAGGGGCAATTCGGCGAACAGGGCAACCCGCGCCAGAAAGGCCGCCATCTGGTCCTGCTCCACGACCGACAGTCCCACCGGCGCCGGCGTAGCGGCGGCCACGTCGTCCATGTTCACCGGCTCGCCAGCCGGCCCGATCCCAGGCGTGTCACTCATCGATGGGATTATGCCACAGACGCCTGCCGGCGTTCAGAATCACTGCGTCGCGATGGCCCGGAGCCGCTGGCGGCGATCCGGTAGGGGCGACCTGCGGTCGCCCAGCAATCTCGATCGAGGTCCCACCCGCGCAGGACCCACGCTACAATGTCGCTGCCATGCTGGAACTGGACGCCGATCCCAACGTCGCCGACCGGCAGATGCGCGCGGTCATCTTCTACCTGACGACCTTCGGCCATATCGATGGCGATTTCGACCTGTCGGAGAAGATGTTTGTCCGCACCTACATCAGGCGGCTGGTCGAGAACCGAGTCAGCAAGGGCGCGGCTGGGCTGGCCCCGGCGGCGCAGGGCGAGCTGGTGGCCAAGTACACCGCGCATTTCCACGAAGTCTTCGAGGCCATCGACCTGCAGGTGGCCGATCTCTTCACCGAAGCCGTATCGCATGACGAGGACAGCGGCAAGTTCGTGCACAGTCGGCTCAAGCTGCGTTGTTTCGAGATCTTTCAGCAGTTCGACCGCGCCGGGCAGGAGCAGTTGCTGGATACCATCGACGCGCTGCTGATGGCCGACGGCGAGGCACACCCGGCCGAAATCAAGTTCCGCGCCGAACTGGCCGAGCTGCTGGAGGCGGACCTGCAGGTCGAACTGCTCGACGAGGGCGTGCCCGCAACTGCCACCGTCCACCCGGCAGCGGTGAAGGAATCGGGCGCCGCGATTCACCCCTTCTTCGACCAGTTCGAGCACGACTGGGCGCGGGATCCGGGCTTGATGGTGAAACAGATCGCGGCCGACCGGCAGGCCATGAACCGGACCCGCCAAGTCCTGCAGGAGTGGCGTGACAAGGGACGCGGCAAGCTGACCGGCAAGCGCACGCTCGATGACCTGGCCGGCGAGGAGCTCCTGCTCGACGGCCATACCTGGGCGTGCCCGCCCAAGCCTGGCCGCCGCTACGAGATCACCGTGCTCGGGGATCTGCACGGCTGCTACAGCTGCCTGAAGGCGGCCATCATGCAGTCGCGATTCTTCGAGAAGGTGCGCCTCTTCCGCGACGACCCGAACGGCAATCCCGAACCCAAACTCGTGCTGCTGGGCGACTACCTCGATCGCGGCATCTTCAGTCTCAACGGTGTTCTACGCACTGCCCTGCTGCTCTTCTGCACGATGCCCGAGCACGTGGTGCTCCTGCGCGGCAACCACGAGTACTTCATCGAGTTCGAGGGCAAGATATTCGGCGGGGTGAAGCCTTCCGAGGCCTTTGATTCACTGAAAGGGCGGGCCCCGGAAGACGCGTTCCGCGACTACATGCGCCTGTTCGAAGCCCTGCCCACCGCCTTTCTCTTCGATCGGACCCTATTCGTCCACGGCGGCATCCCGCGCGATCGGACCTTCAAGAACCGCTATCAAGACCTCGGCAGTCTGAACGACCCTGACCTGCGTTTCGAGATGATGTGGAGCGATCCGTCGTCAGTGGACGTGATCCCGGCCGCCTTGCAGGAGCAGAGCGCCCGTTTCCCCTTCGGGCGTCTGCAAGCCCAGCGCTTCTTGCAGCGGCTCGGCTGCCACACCTTGATTCGCGGACACGAACGAATCCTCGAGGGCTTCCGGCGCACCTACGACGACGACAACCTGCTGCTCGTCACGCTGTTCTCGGCAGGTGGCAGGGACAACCACGATCTGCCAACCCATTCGAGCTACCGGCTGGTCACGCCCATGGCACTCACCCTATCGTACGAAGAAGGCAAGAGCCAGATCACTCCCTGGCCGATCGAGTACGCGACCTACAACGATCCCAAGCGAAATGCGTTCTTCCGTGAAGCGGCCGGGGCTGCCGGCGCCTAAGTGCTCCGGCCACGGCCTCGACCACGACTACGACTACGACTACGACTACGACTACGACTGCGACCACGACCTCCAGCGTTTATCGCGGGACTGAAGTCTCTACCGGCACCTTGATTACGATCTTGCGGATGAGGCCCGTGTGCGCGTCGGTGCCGATGCCGGGCTGATGGGCGTCCTCGGGAAAGTAGATCGCGAAGCAGCCCGGGCGCAGGGTCAGATACTCGGCGGCTCCCTGTAGTTCCTGGAAGTCGGTGGCCGCGTCGTTGGACTTCTCCGTGCATCGGACACGCGGCACGTAGCCGATCGACTCTTCGCCCACCAGTATGTACTGAATGTCGATGAAAGCGCGGTGGCCTTCCAGCAGCGCACTCTCCCTGGTCTTGGGCGCGGCCTCAGCGACGATCGCGGTGCAGCCGTTCGACCCCAGCGGCTGGCGACCTACGGGCAGGGCGGCCAGATCGGTGTTCCTGAAAAACGCGAAACACTCGGCAAACAGCGGGTGGACCGAGGCGTAGCGATCGGCATTGGCGAGAACATCGAAGATCATGCAGTACCTCTTTACTTCTGCGGAGTCGCCCGCGCGTAGTCACTATGTCAGGATTGCGGGCGTTCGGTCCACTCCAAGGCGCGTTCTGCGTCGGGCGCGACCGTGACAGGAACCTCGGCGACCACGCCGCCCTCGATGGAAAAGCCCTTGAAGCGCGGCCCATCGGGGTCGCTGAGCGACAGGATGGTGCAGAGCAGCCCGGGGCTGAAGGCCAGGCGGACGTCCTCGGCCGAGGGCCAGGCCGGCGTGGCGGGATGGCTGTGGTGCACCGCCAGCATCTGCTGGCCTGCCGCGCG
>Ga0265330_10001261_pt1 | contig 14840 bp, 12 predicted proteins | sample 41919metaG_FD_202083 | JGI IMG/M metagenome (GOLD analysis project Ga0265330, IMG submission 202083) | Rhizosphere microbial communities from Carex aquatilis grown in University of Washington, Seatle, WA, United States - 4-19-19 metaG | ecosystem: Host-associated > Plants > Roots > Rhizosphere... | reverse complement strand
GGGCGCAGCTTGCGATCCGTAATACTCAAGTATTCGGGTGCCTGCACGTCTGGGAAGCAGCTGTTCCCAATCTCCGACCGTAAGAGAAGGGTCCGGCGCAAACCGCACATGTGCGGGTTCGTCTGGAACCCTGCGCGCGCGATAGGCATCAAAGCAGGTAGGGAGGATGGCGAGCATGGCAAAGATTATGGTGGTTTTGGTGCTTCTGGTTGGCTGTGGAAGCTCTAATTCCACACCCTCCTCCACTTCGACGTCGACGAGCACGTCGACCTCAGGGGCGGGAGTCACTCTGAAACTTGAGGACTACCTGTCCTGGTGTTCGGTTTCGGTCAACGGGGCAGCCGCATCCGAGAATGCGACGCAGACGCTGAACGTCCCGCAAGGGACCATGGTTCCGCTGTCGGCGAGTGCCTCCAGCAGCGTGTTCGTCTGGGGGTACTGGGTGGGCACGGATGGCGACACCAGCGCCAGCCACGACACCAGCCAGGACGCCACCGTGACGATGGACAAGAGCAAGGTCGTCCAGGCTTGCTGCCCGTTCGCATCGAGCCCGAACACGCCCTGTCCGGCGCCGACACCGTAAGCGGCCGCCCCGATCAGACCCGCTCGCGCCGGTCGCCGATGTCCCCAGCGTGCCAGGTTTCCATGCTGGAAAGGTCGCCCTCGTCCTGGCCGAGGAAGCGCGCGCGCAGGACCCGCCGCATGATCTTTCCGCTTCGGTTTCTGGGCAGGCTGGCCACGAACATCACGTCCTGCGGGCTGGCGATGGACGACACGCGATTCGCCACGTGCAGGCGAATGCGGCTTTCCAGTTCGCGCGAGGGAGAATGTCCAGAGCGTAGGCAGACGAAAACCACGACCTTCTCGAAGCGGATGGGGTCGGGCGCACTCACGGCGGCTGCCTCGGCCACCTCGGGCAGCTCCAGCAGGACGCTCTCGATCTCGAACGGGCCCACCAGATGCCCCGAGGTGTTGATCACGTCGTCGGTGCGGCCCACGAACCAGAAGTACCCGTCCGCGTCCCGCACCGCCATGTCCCCCGAGTCGTAGTATTCGCCGTGGAATCGGCTGGCGTAGATTTCGGGGCGGCTGAGGTATTGCGCGAACATCGAGGGCCAGCCTCGACGCAGGCACAGCCGGCCCTGCTGTCCGGGGGGCAGGGGTTGGCCCGCGCTGTCCAGGATGACGGCCTCGACGCCCTCGACCACCTTGCCCATGGAACCGGGGCGCACCGCAAGCCCAGGTCGGTTGGCGATCATGATGGCGCCGGTCTCGGTCTGGAACCAGGTGTCGTGGATCTCCTTGCCCAGTGTGCGGCGGGCCCAGAACGTGATCTCAGGGTTCAGCGGCTCGCCGACGCTGGCCGCGCAGCGCAGAGCTTGCAGGCGCCGGCCCGCATAGAGGGACGCCTCTTCACGCATCAGCATCCGTAGGGCGGTCGGGGCGGTGTACCAGACGTTGACCTTCTCCTGTTCGAGGATGGTCATCCACGCGCCGGCGTCGAAGCTGCCGCTGTAGTGGACCTGGGTGGCACCGACGGCCCAGGGTCCGATGATCCCATAGGATGTCCCGGTCACCCAGCCCGGGTCGGCCGTGCACCAGAAGACGTCACCCGCTCCTACCTGCAGGACATCGCGCGTGGTCGCCACGATGCTGGGCAAGGCCCCGTGAACGTGAAGCACGCCCTTGGGCTTGCCCGTCGAGCCTGAGGTGTAGTGCAGCAGCGAAGGCGTTTCCGGCGAGGTGGGCGCGACCACGAAGTCGGCCGAGGCCTGGCGCATGAGGCGGCGATAGCTGAGGACATCGGCGGCCAGGTGGTCGTCCACGTCAACCAGGAGGATGTGGCGCAGATCGGGCAGCCGGTCGCGGATGCGGTGAACCTTCTTGAGCAAGCTGTGCTTGGTCAACAAGACGCACGCGCGAGCATCGCCCAGCCGATCCAGGAGCGCGTCGTCGCCGAAGTTGGCGAACAGCGGACCCACCACGGCACGCGCTTTTAAGCAACCCAGGAAGGCGACGAACACCTCGGGCAGCTTGGGCAGCATGATGAAGACGCGCGCGCCCGGGGCCACGCCCAGCCCGGCGAGAACTGCCGCAAACCGGGAACTTTCGCCAGCGAGCTGTCCGAAGGTGAATTCAGTCCGCTCGCCGTCCGAGCCCAGCCAGCGCATCGCCACCGCGGACCCGCGCCCCAGCCGACACTGCAGATCGGTACAAGCGAAGCCAACGTTGTCTTCGAGGCGGGCGGGGGTGCTCACGGTACTGCTGTGTTAGACGTTAGGACTGCGCGTTTTCTTCTTTCTTGCGAATCGTACGTCTGCCCGGGTTGTTTGCTCCGCAGGCCGGGCTAGAAAAGCGCGCCTACGTTGCCGCCGACCGCAAGGCCGGCCTGATAGCCCACGTAGGGGACCACCGTGTACAGTACTTTCTCGCCCCTGAAGGCCAGGTTGGCGCGAAAGAGCGCGCGCGGTTTCTGATCGTAGTTGGTTTGCTGGCCCGGACGAACCGCGGCGCTGGAATCGACAGCCGTGCTGTGCCATGTGGTGGCTTGCAGGTCGTACGCGACGAATATCTCGGGAATGCCGGCGAAGGTGTTGCTGAACTCGATGCGCCGGAAGAAGGAGCCGCCCACCAGCACGCCCCATCCGTCAGGATTGGGCGCGTTGCCGTTGCCCATGAAGAGCCGCTTCTCGACGGCGAGAGTGGCCGAAACCGAGACGGGCAACCGACCATCCTCGGCACGGGTCAAGTAGATGTTCGCAAACGGCATCAGTCCGATGGACGAAAGATGCTTCGCGTCCCCGCTGCTGTAACTATATCGAGTCACGTCGAGGCCCACGTCGAACACACCCCGGTAGGTGTAGCTGGGCACGACAGACGCACTCCATCCGGTCCCTATCGCAGCGGCGCCAACCGCGGCGCTTATGCCGGGCTCCCCTTTTTCGAGGAAGAGACCCTGTGCCCGCGCCGTTCCGGCGGTCAGGATGAGGGCAAGGAAGCAGAGGCCAAGTGTCTTTCGCATCGTAGGTTCCTCCAGCGCGGACGCCATATTTGCACGGCTGGGCGTGGGCTCCAAGCCCTGAAGTTAGCTCTCGTTGCCAAAGGCAAAACCGGGCCGAAGGACCGACGTGACAGCATGGCGCGTCGTGTGAGGCGATTTCCAGGGGCGACGGCAGATCGCCGGTGCAGACGGCCGTGGGCGTGCCACCCGCAGGATGTTCTGGAAGGGGCGACCTGCGGTCGGCCCTCCTGGCGGAGTTCGTTCTTCGCACGCGCAGGTGCGTGATACTGTTTTCCCCGACGGCTTTTGCATTCGTTGTCGAAAATCCTCTGAGCCCGAAGGGGTGAGAAGCGCAACTGCACGTGCGAAGGAGTCACTTTATGAAACTGCACAAGCTCGCGATGGGATTCTTTCTTCTGACCGCCTGTGAGACCGCGGAAAACAACCCAGCCGGTACGGGCGGTGCCACGGGCTCGGGCGGGACCAGCAGCACCGGCGGCATCCGGACGGGCGGCACGACGGTCTCGGGCGGGACCACAGCGAATGGGGGAAACCCGGCCAGCGGCGGGAGCACGACAGCGTCGGGCGGAAGCACCAGCAGTGGGGGCGCGCAGACGGGCGGCACGACTGTCTCGGGCGGAAACGCGGCGAGCGGCGGAAGCACGACGGTGTCGGGCGGAACCGCCAGCAGCGGGGGCGCGCAGACGGGCGGCACGACGAGCTTGGGTGGAAGTACCAGCAGCGGGGGCGTCCGGACGGGTGGCACGACCGGCGCGGGCGGCATCACGACCATGGGCGGAGCCACCGGCGCGGGCGGCATCACGACCACGGGGGGAGCCACCGGCGTGGGCGGATCGACTGCGCGCGACGGTGGTGCTGCGGATGCTCGGCCGGCTGATACGGTCGTGCGCAACGATACGGCGGGCCCCTGCACCGACGAATGCCCGGCCCCCAACGGAGGCCTGACCGTCGGCTGCAAGAAGCGATTTCTCTATGGGGCCAACTTTGCGTGGAAGAACTTCGCCTGCGACTTCGGCGGCAAGGCGTCGTGGAGCCTGAAGGGTGTGGCTGCGGACAAGGCCAACTACACGACAGCCATCCAGGAGCTGAGTGCCAACGGAGTGGACGCAATTCGCTGGTGGATGTTCCCGGATCTGCGCGGAGATGGCATCCAACTCGACGCCAACAAGAACCCGACCGGCCTTGGCGCCACGGTTGTCGACGACCTGAACGCGGCCCTCGCCATCGCAGCCGAGCAGAATGTCCACATCCGACTCACCATGTTCTCGTTCGACAACTTCGCCCCGGACAGCGCGAACTCGGTGGGAATGACACCCATCGTGACTGACGACACCAAACGCGGGCTGTTGATGACCAACGTGATCCATCCCATTGCCCGCGCGGTGGAGGCCAGCCCCAACAAGGATCGCATGATCGGCTGGGACGTCATCAACGAGCCCGAATGGGCCACCAGTGGCCAGGACCCCTATGGCGATCAGGCGTTCGATCCCCAATCGAATCTGTCCGTCATCACCTATGCGCAGATGGTGACGTTCATGAAGGACGCGGTCACCGCCATCAAGGCCGAGAGCAAGGCACCGGTCACGGTGGGCAGTGCGGCCGTGAAGTGGGCCAAGGCGTGGTCTACGGTTGGCCTCGACTACCACGACTTCCATTGGTACGGCTGGGTCGACCAGTACTTCCCACACACCCAGACCCCGGCCCAGTACAAGATTGACGATCAGCCGGTGGTGATCGGTGAATTCCCCTTCATTCCCAATGCCGATACGTCGGGACAGGCGTTCGGCGGCATCAGTTACAGCCAGCTCGTGACGGATTTCTTCAACGAGGGCTATGCCGGTACCCAGGGCTGGGCGTATAGCGATACCACCAGCGGAGCATTCAATTGGGCGAATGCCAAGACCAGCGTGAAGGCATGGGCCGATGCCCATACGTGCTATAGCCATTACTGACGTGGAGAACTGGAGGGGGGCGTTGGATCCTTGGAGACACGCAGTTCTCCTTCTTGTTCTTCTAGGCTGCGCCAACCACAGCCAGCAGTGCGCGCCTTGCACGGCGGCCCCGCACGGCCCGGTTTCATCGTCGGCCGCGCCGGCGGAGCAGGCGAAGCCGGCCGAAACCTCCAAGCTGGACGAGGCAACGCTCACGGAAAGGATCCGCCAAAGCGCGACCCAGGATCCTGCCACCGCCTTGGCCCTTGCCGAGGAAGGCGAACGCCGTTTTCCTCACTCCGCCTCGGCCGAGGAGCGAGGCGCCCTGGCGATTCGTGCCCTCATCAACCTGCAGCGGATCGGGGCGGCACGCGGGCGCGCCGAGGTCTTTCTGCAGCGCTATCCCAACGGGCCCTATTCCAACGAGGTGGCAGCCATGACGGGCGTCCATCCCGCTCCCAAGGCTCCCCAGAGGTAGGGCAGGGCCTTTTGTCGCCACGCCGCGGGAGGAAGTCTGGTTGAAACGCGCCATCCATATCCTTTTCTGGCTTTCGGTGCTCGCGGCGCTGCTTGTTTTCCTGTTGCGCCGGGCGGAGAAGCCGCAAGCGCCGACGGGGACCCATCCGCAGCCGTCGCCTGCGGTCGGAGCCGCTACGGCTCCTGTCCCCGCTCCGCCCGCCTCGGTCGTCACGACCGATGCGGGATCCATTCTGCCGCCTGAGTTCCAGACCATGAGCGAGACGGCGCTGATGGGGCAGATCCGGGACCAGGTGAGGACCAACCCAAGTCTCGCCGTCGCACTGGCTCGTGCGGGTCGCCAGCGCTTCGGCGATTCGCCCGACTCCGACGAGCGCGACAAGCTGCTGGTCGAGGGACTCATCAACTTGCAGAAGATCGGCGATGCGCGCGTCGAGACCACCTACTACTACCGGCACCATCCGAACGGTCGCTGGGCGAACTACTTGTTCGCCATGACCGGTGCGCACCCCGATCCTCCTTCGGGACCGGCGAAATAGCCCTCGGCAGCCGCAACTCTCGAAACGGGCAGGGGCGGCTCCGTCAAGACGTCTTCGCCCTCCCGGGCAGATCGAGTAGTATTCGGGCCGGCCCTTTTCTTTTTCACTGGACGCGGGAGCCCCGCACCTCATGACTCAGGAGGAACCGGATCGTGAAACGCGCTCTCTACATGCTTCTTGGCCTTTCGTTGGTCGCGGCGCTGGCTATCTTCTTGCTTCGTCGAGGAGGAAAGGACGAAGAGAAGTCCGTGACGGAGCCGGAGCCGTCCCCTGCCGCCACGCCCACACCGCTGGCCCACGGCCCCCTGCCGCCGCCCGCCTTCTTGAGGCCCGATGCCAGCCCTGCCCCGTCGGTCGACCCTGAGGACGCCTCCGAGGCTGCGTTGACCATGCAGCTCCGGAATCTGGTGAAAACCAACCCTGCGAAGGTCGTCGAACTGGCCCTCGAGGAGCGCCGGCGCTTCGGCGATTCGCACTATTCGGACGATCGCGACAGCATGCTGGTTCAAGGATACGTCAACTTGCACGACATGGCGGCCGCGCGCGCCGAGATGCCCTACTACTACCAGCACCATCCGCACGGTCGCTGGGGGGACTATCTGTTCGCCCTGACCAACGTCGGCCCCAATCCGCCCCAGGGCGCGCAGCCGTAGCGGCCACGGGCTGCCTTCTGGTCTGGGAATTGGATCAGGACTCCCCACGAGCAGGTGTCTGGTCCTGCTCGTGCTCCTTGCCTCGCGCGCGGATGCGGCCCCGCAAACGCGTGGCGTCAGATCGAGGCCTGGCTACAAGGGCGTATGTCGCGGCGCTCCCAGTCCTGAGCCATTGTCGTCTCGATCTGCTACTGTTTGATGTGCAAAGGACGGACGTCAGGCCGCGCATGTCTTCGGGTCGCAAAAGGATACCCCTTTACGTTGTGCCGGCCGACGTGCGCCCGGAACTGGACGACGCCGACCTGGCGCGGGCGCTCATCGCGGGCGAGGAGTGGGCCCACGCCGCGACCTGGAACCGATTCGCGCCTCTCGTCTTTAATATGGCCTGCCGTGCTCTCGGCAGCCAGGACGACGCCGAGGACATCACGCAGGAGGTATTCTGCCGGCTTTTTGCCCGCGCGAACACCCTTTGCAAGCCCGAGGCTCTGCGCAGTTTCATCGTTTCGTTCGCAATTCGAATCTTGAAGTGGGATCTGCGCCGCAAGCGAGCCGGCCGCTGGCTCAGCCTCTTCCCACCACGGGACCTGCCCGATTCGCAATTTCACGGAGCCGATCCCGAGGCCCGGGATGTCCTTCGGCGTTTCTACAAGATCCTGGACGAACTCGGGACGCGCGAGCGTCTGGTCTTTGCCCTGCGCCACCTAGAGTCGATGACCTTGGGAGAGATCGCCGCGACCATGGGGATCTCGTTGTCGACGGTCAAGCGCGCGCACGCCCAGGCGACGCTCGAGGTGGGACGCTGGGTTGCGGGCGACAGGGATCTGGCCAGCTTCTTTGAGGAAGGGGAGGGTCCCCATGGAACCTGACGTTCGTAGCGGGACCTCGGCGGACGCCGTCGAGCGGGTGGCCGACTTTGTGCGTGCGGCGATCCCGCCCATGACCGCTGCTCAGCGTGAGAGCGGGCTCGACATGGTCAGGGCGCGGCTTGCGGCGAGACGACAGCAGCGGGTTCGCCTGCTCAGGTTGTCCGCGGTCGGGATGGGCGCCGGGATGGCCGCCTGTGCCTTGTTGTGGGTCTTCTCCGGCGGCCGGGTGGTGGCGCCGCAGACGGAAAGCCTCGCCTACCGGGTCGAAGGGGGCGAGATCGTCGACGGCGGGTATCTTCGCTCGTTGGGCAGCGCGGGGGTGAGATTGCGCTTCGCCGAAGGCAGCGAGTTGGAGTTCGTCGCTGGTGCGCGCGGCCGCCTGCGCTCGGTCGACGCCAAGGGCGCCCGCCTCGCCATCGAGCGGGGTACGGCGGCAGTCAATGTCGTGCACCGTCCGGGCGCGCGCTGGCTGGTCGACGCGGGACCCTTCCTGATCGCGGTGCAGGGTACGACCTTTACCGTGGCCTGGGATCCGACGGGCGAGCAGCTCGATCTGCGCATGGAGCAGGGGATGGTTTCGGTCACCGGTCCGCTTTCTTCGGGCGCGATCGCCGTGCGCGCGGGCCAGCGCCTGGCCATCAACCTGCCGAAGGGCGAGGTGGTGTTGCGAGACGTGGAAAGTGCCGCGGCTGTGCACCCTGCCGGTGCCCCGGTCGCACCCGAGCCGGAGGCGGCGCCGGCCAAGCAAGGGCTTGACACCGAAGCAGGGGAAACCGCGCGGGATGCGTCCGGGCAGCCATCCGGCGCCCACCCTCGCGCCGCGGTTGCCTGGCCGCGAAATTGGTCGGCTGCCCTGGTGGCCGGAGACACGGATTCCATCCTCAGGGACGTGGAGCGACGCGGGCTGGCGCGCTGTCTGGCTGAAGCCTCGGCCGAGGAACTCTCGGCCCTTGCCGATGCCGCCCGCTACCGGAGACGAGACAGCATCGCCAGGCAGGCGCTGCTGTCCCAGCGCAGTCGGTTCCCGAGTTCGCCGCGCGCACTCGATTCCGCCTTCTTGCTCGGGCGCCTGGAGGAGATGCACGAGGGTGGCAGGCGCAAGGCCCTCTCGTGGTACGAACGCTATCTTGAAGAGTCCCCTTCCGGCGCCTATGCTTCGGAGGCACTGGGGCGAGAAATGATAGTGACGCAAGATCTGATGGGAGACGCTGCGGCCCAGAGGGTCGCAGGAGACTACCTGCGACGCTTTCCGACCGGGACCTACGCAGGCGCGGCGAGGGCGCTTCGCCGAGGACCGTGAACCCGATCGTCTCACGGCGAGCCCTTGCCGCGGGTCTGGCGCTGGTCGCGACCCTGGCGGCGAGGGCGGGCTGGGCAGCGACGGTCATCTTGGTGCGACCGGAGAATCCCAAGGCGGTCACGGCCGAGGCGTTGGTGCGTATGCACGGCGAGTTGGTGTCCGCGGGGTTTGACGTGCAGATCACAGCCAGCACGGCCGGGGCTGACCCGCGTGCATCGTTGGAACAGACCGCGAACGGGAACAACGTCGACGCCGTAGTCGCGCTTCTGGGCGACTCCACCCCCGGTTCCGTCGAGGTGTGGGTCATCGATCGAGTGACCGGCAAGTCGGTGGTGAGGCGCGTTCCCAGCCAGCCCGAGTCGGATCGGGCGGCGGAGATCCTGGCCATCAGGGCCATCGAGCTTCTGCGGGCGAGCCTGCTGGAAGTCGCCATGGCTGGAGGCCGGGAGCCCCCCATTGTGCCCAAGCCGCCGCCCGTGGAGGTGACTCGCTTTGTGGACCGAGCGCTCGATTCGCGCAAGAACTCGCGCTGGGCGATCGAAGTTGGCGGCAGCGGGGTCGCCAGCTTCGACGGCGTAGGTCCGGCGCTGCTTCCCATGGTTCGGCTCAACCTGGCGCTGGGTTCCTACGTCCTTTTGCGGGCTACCGCGGCTGGGCTGGGCACCCGAGCACGCGTCCAGGCCTCGTCGGGATGGGCCGATCTGGCGGAACAGTTCGGGCTGATTGAGGCCGGGGTGCGTTTGCGGCCGCGCCAGCGCTTGCAGCCGTTTTTCTCCTTGGGTGCAGGCGCGCAGCACACCTCAGCCGAAGGGCGGCCATCATCGATCTATTACCAAGGTCAGACCGCGGGGCGCTGGGCCTTTCTCGCCGATGCGGGTGCTGGACTTCACTTGTCGCTGGTTCACCACTTCGCGGTGGCGCTCGAAGTCCACGCGCAACTGGCCCAGCCCTATCCCGTGGTCCGGTTTCTTGGTGCCCAGGCCGCGACCTCGGGGCGCCCGGATTTGCTGCCCAGCCTCACCTTGATCGCATGGTTATGACGATGGTGTCACACCGAACATTCGCTCCCTTGGCGTTGATGCTGGCCAGTTGCTCACAAGGACAACTCGACGTGGTGACCTTGGCGCCCAATAGCCTCAACCAGGGGATGGTCGCGCACTGGCCTTGCGACGAAGGAACCGGCACCACGCTCGGGGATGTTCCGAGCCATAGGTACGACGGCACGATCTTGAGCGCCACGTGGCTTCTGGATTCTGGCCATGCGGGTTTTGGCGATGCACTCCACTTCGATTCGGGAAACTCGGTAATCGTGGACAAGTCGTTTCAGCCGGCTAGTGACAGTTGGAGTGTGTCGCTCTGGGTGCGTCCTGCCGCGTGGGATGCTCCCACTCCTACCCCCAACACCGGCGACAGCTACGTCACCCTCATCAGCACCGAAATCGTCCGTCTCGGGGGCTGGGAAATGAACGTCCGGTTCCCTCAATTGGAGAGGACCTGGAGATACCACTTCGCATTTCCCAACCCGGGCGATGCGGGTAGCTATGTCTACCAATGGGCGGAAGCCATCGGTTTCGACGTTGGAGTATGGACCCATCTCGTGGCCGTCGTGGACAGTAGTGCGATGCAGATTCTGTTCTACAAGGACAGCGTTCTGTCTGCGGAGAAAGCGATCACCAGCCTCATCCTGCCGGGAAGCAACGCCCTTTACTTGGGCACATGGTCGGAGGGTGGGCGGAACTTGATCGGGGATCTGGACGACATCGTGATCTACAGCCGGGCGCTCACGGCGGACGAAGTCGGCTTGCTCTTCAAGCAGCCCGCTCCGAATCCGCGTTGAAACGACCCTGAGCGAATTCGAAGCGCGCAGGTGAGGTGTTGCCCGCGACTCCCCGGCTGCCGCTTGACTCGCCGAGTGCCCGTGGGCATCGTTTGCCGCGTGGCCTTCCTGCCTTTCTCGATTTTCCACGCAACTTCTTCAACCCACAGCCGAGAACTCCAAACATGAGAACGCGACGCTTCGTGTGTCCGATGGTGTTGGCACTCGTTCTGCCCGTGACGCTGGGTCTTGGGTGCGGCCTGAAGCGGGACTGGAACATCTGTGCGCCCGAGGAGAAGCAGCCGTGTCTGCCAGGGTATGTGTGCACGGCCGATCTCCACTGCGTGCGGGCCAGCGACGGCGGCAGCGACGGCCTGGTGGCAGTCGACAACCGGGGTGATACAGGTGTGGGCGGGCTGGACGGGACGTTGTTTGTTGGGAGCGATGGGCCCAGCGGCAGGACGCTCGGGCCGGACGCTGGCACGGTGGATGGCGTGCCGGCGTTTCCCGTGGCCGACGCGGCAGTGGGCCCTTTGCCCGGGCTGGACGGCCCGGAGCCGGACCGAGTGCCGGTCGATGCGCCGGTGGCCGCGGTGGCGGACGCGCCAGCCGCGGATGGGCCTCTGGACGCGCCAGCCGCGGATGGCCCACCAGATGCGCCGGTTGTGAGCGGCCCCTCGGACGCGGCAGCCCCCGACGTCGCCCGCGATGCGCCGGCCGCGGACGCGCCTGGCACCTGCAGCGCGGACAAGGACTGCGTGGGCCGGCCAGGCACCCCTTTCTGCGGCGCCAGCGGTCTGTGCGTCGGATGCGCCAAGCGGAGCGACTGCGTTGGCGCATGCCAGACGTGCTCCAACAGCGTCTGTGCGGCGGTCAAGAACCAGGATGATCCAGGCGTGTGCCTGGGCACCTGCGACGCCAACGGCACATGCAAGAGCAGGCAGGGGCAGAGTTGCCAGCTGGCCAGCACCAGTGGATGCCTGTCCGGCACGACCTGTGCGCCAGATGGCATCTGCTGCGACACGGCCTGCGACAGCCCGTGCATGGCTTGCGATACTTCTGGTTTCCTCGGCACGTGCAAAGCTGTCGCCTCGGGCCAGCCCCACGGAAACCGAACGTCTTGCGGAACCGACGCGACCTGCGGCGGCACCTGTGCAGGCAAGGCTGATGGAACCTGTTCGTATCCGACCAAGAACTGCGGTGCCGGGCCAACCTGCACCGGTGGTAGTTTCACCGACCAGTCAATGTGCTCCAGTGGCAGTTGCGGGACCCCGAAGTCCAGCAATTGCCCCTACGGCTGCAATTCTCAGGGGACAGCGTGCAACCTCACGGATCCCTGCTCGCCCAGCCCTTGTTTGAATGGCGGAAGTTGTTCGCCGTCCGGCGGTACCTACACCTGCTCCTGCATCAACGGCTACTCGGGGAACAACTGCCAAACTCCGCCAACTCCTCCAAGTTGCGTTGGACTAACGACAAAGTGCCAAGGCGAAAGTTGTTGCACCACGATCAAAGTGACCGGTGGCACATTTCCGATGGGCCGCAGCGAAGTGAGCGGAACAAGTGACTATTATCCCGACGCGGCAGTTATTCTGCCCGAGGAGACTCCCGAGCACAACGCAACGGTTTCGGACTTCGGGTTGGATAAGTACGAAGTTACGGTAGGGCGTTTCCGCGCCTTCGTAGGGGCTTACAACACGTGGCATGCTGCCGGTAATCCAAAGACCAATGCCGGAGCGCATCCGATAGCTCCGCTGACTGGCTGGGGTCGAAGCTGGATGTCAGCTGCAACAGATCTTCCCACAGATGCAGCTGCCTTGACAGCGACAGTGAAGTGCAGCACCTATAGTCAAACGTGGAAGGATACCGCTGACACAAACGAAGCCTATCCGATCAATTGCGTGAACTGGTTCGTGGCGTTTGCTTTCTGTGTTTGGGACGGAGGGCGTCTGCCGACCGAAGCGGAATGGGAATATGCCGCGGCGGGAGGCGCCGGGAATCAGCTATACCCGTGGGGAAACGCGGAGCCGGACGCAACTCGCGCGAACTACTTTGGTTCCGACGACTCACCGTTGGTTGCAGTCGGGAGCAAAGTCAGTTTGGGCGGTGCTGGCGCCTTCGGTCATGCAGACTTGGCTGGTTCGGTTTCTGAATGGGTCTTTGACTGGTTCTCTAGCAGCTACTATGGAATATCAGGAGCGCCTAGCGCGTGCAGTAATTGCGCCAACACCGCCCAGGGCACCAATCGCGGTATGCGCGGTGGCGCTTTCTGGAGTAGTGCCATGAACTTGCGTGCAGCATTTCGCGGCCAAATTGCCCCAGACGCGCTTCCCTACTACACCAACGGGATTCGTTGCGCCAGGATACCGCAATGAACCTTTTCTCGTAGACGCATTGATGGCAGATCGTGCGTCGTCGCTGTGCTCCAGTGACTTGAAATCCTTGGGACAGGGACGGGGGAGATATTAACAAAAGGGCACCCAGTATTGGAGGCCCTTACGCCTTTGCCTGCGGCGGCCTCCTTCTCCGGGAAGGGGACGAGTGTCATCCCCTTCCCACGGAGGTGCGGTGTTGGCGGATACTACGGATTCTTCTTCAGTCCCTGGAAAGTGGCGTCGGCATTGCTGCCCGCGCCGTGCAACACCGTTCCTGAGTAGTCCGAAATCAGCGCCGGCGTGTTGCACTCCTTGCCACTTGGGGCCACGTACCACGACCATGCGGTCCAGGACATTCCTTTGCCTTCCATATAGGTGATCAGGCTCTGGGTCCAGGCTCCGGAGCAGTCATAGGTGCCGAACTCGGTGGCGAAGACCGGGAACTTCGTGGTTAGGTTTCCGAACTTGGCGTCCCAGTCAGTGGCAGGTGCCTTGTCGCCGTAGGGGTGCGTGTTGTAGGCGATGTTGGTACCTGTGATCGTGGACGTACCTGCGATCACCGCTGACAGATCGTAGGACCAGTCAATGCCGCCCAGGATAACGACGTTTTTGGGAGCGGTAGTGCGCACGGCATCGTACAGCGCCTGGTAGTTGGTCTTCCAGTCAGACCACTGTACGGTGGGCTCATTGTAGAGCTCGAACATCACGTGGGGGTCGTCCTTGTACGCCGTTCCCACGGCTTTCCAGAAAAGATCGGAGCCAGAAGCCACGCTCGCCATGTAGCCTTGAGTGGACGAGGGGTGGCCGCCGTCGACCCAGTGCAGATCGAGGATGACGTCCATCCCTGCTGCCTCGGCCCACTTGACCACGCGTGCGACCTCCTTCGGGTAGATATCGGACAACGGGGATTGCATGTAGTAGGCCTGATTCAAACCGATTCGGATCAGGTTCGCTTTCCATACGTTCTTGATGCGATCCATATCCCACGGGGTCATGTTCCATCCGGCAACGTCCCATTCCATTGACGGCCGTGCGACGCCTCGGAAGATCTTTGCCGTGGTGTCAGTGCCGCAGACGATCTTGTTGCCGGAGACATTGTAGCCCGCGGCGCATGTGGTCTTGGGCGCTGGTGCGGTGTCCTTCAGGAAGTGAACGTCGTCGATCCAGCAAGTGGAGGGCGTCTTGACGGGATTGCCTCCATTTGTGTCGTAAGGGGTGTTCAACTGGAACTGGAACGCGGTGGTCTGGTTCTTGGCCAGTCCGCCCATGGCCCCGTATGTAGAAGTGGTCTTGGGGTCCTGAAGCAGTTCCGAGAAGTACATCTTGTAGTAGGTCCAGCCGCCGGTTGCCGCCGGGTTGGGGCCGGTGACAGTGACGTTCTTGATGCCGTACTGGTTGCAGTACGGAGCCGCGCTATAGGAACAGGGCGGGCTGCCGCTGGTGGTTTGAACGTCGGCGTCGTTGGGCGCGTCGACGAGCTTCAGGTACACGAAGTTTCTCTCTGGCGAGCACTTTGCCCAGAACCCAACGCCGGTATAGCCGGCAGCTGCCGCATCATAGATACCTTTCTTTGGCGGGGTGCTCGCATCGTCTGGCTCGAAGTTGACGCCGACGCCTTCGCCCCACTGCGTGGTGCCGGCGGCCACAATCTTGAGAGAGCCACCGCCGGTTTCGTTGCAGGGCCCAGGGTTGGCGCTGTCGATGGTCAGCACCGGAGCAGGATCGCTGGTCGTCGCCGGGGTCACTGGTCCCCAGGACTTCCAGATTGTCTGTCCTCGCGTCGCGGTCTTGTACATGATGGGCGTGTCCTGCGAGAAGTCAGAGATGACGTCCGCAGCAGCGATGGTGACCGTGCTGCCGTTGT
>Ga0265330_10001260_pt1 | contig 14842 bp, 14 predicted proteins | sample 41919metaG_FD_202083 | JGI IMG/M metagenome (GOLD analysis project Ga0265330, IMG submission 202083) | Rhizosphere microbial communities from Carex aquatilis grown in University of Washington, Seatle, WA, United States - 4-19-19 metaG | ecosystem: Host-associated > Plants > Roots > Rhizosphere... | reverse complement strand
GATACCTCATTGCCGCATTGCTTTTTGGGCTTGGGATCGTTTTCTTTTGCGGGAGCCTCTATATGTTGGCGCTCGGCGGCATGAAGTGGCTTGGTTGGATTACCCCTCTCGGAGGATTGGCGTTCCTGGGAGGATGGATTATGCTCTTTGTAGCAGGAGCGAGTCACAGGCTTTCCGCGTAGCCGAACCCCAACGAAGAGGCGTGCCTCTCTTGGAAATGCTCCTGACAATGCAACTCCACAGACTCCAAGGGGAACCATGTTCAAGAAGCTTTTTGCCTTCATCATCGTCATCGGCATCCTCGTCGTGATCTGGTTCACCTTCGCCTTTTGGACGGGGATTTATTCTGTCTACTCGATAGCTCCCTCCCCCCCCGACAATCTCGGGGCAACATATGTCGTTTCCAGGGAGGAAGGCGAGCCTCTTTTCAATTCCCCCGAGTATGTTCCTCCTGCACCTAAAGCGTCAGATGAGGATGGCAAGGGAATGCGGTTCTCGACCATTGCAGCGGCGCGCCGACCCATCAAGGCCCGCACTATTGTAAAGCTGCCATATATCGACTGGGCCTATCAGAAATCCATCGAGAACCCTGACTCGACAAAGTGACCGTCGTTTGAACCTTTTTTGCCTCATTGCACGTTTAAGTACTCAGAACTGAAAACAAACCTCCATAGGCCCATGGGATCAGAACAACCACCTGATGTTGATCTTTCCAGATTGAGAATTAATCGTGAACCGGCCTCGGAAACCCCATCTCGACCGCCTTTCTATCGGCGTCCCAGCTCCATAATCGCGGGCGTTCTTTTGATTTTTTCGGCGCTCGCCGCCGTGAGATGGATGAGTAGCGGCGCAGAAGATGTTGAAGTTGCGTCAGCAACCCGCGTGTTTCCCTCTCAGGTCAATGCGGTTCTCACTGCGAGCGGCTATGTCGTTGCACAAGAGAAAGCGGCCGTTGCCTCGAAAGGAACCGGCCGGCTCGTCTACCTGGGGGTCGAAGAGGGAGATCATGTAACAAAGGGAGAGGTCATAGCCCGGCTTGATGATCAGGACGTGATGGCTGCGCTGGAGAAGGCCAGAGCCGACCTTCATGTAGCGCTCGCCGATTCTGTTGACGCAGCACGGACGCTCAACAGAGCAAAAGCGCTCTTCGCATCGAAGCTAGCCTCGGAGTCGGATTTTGATGCTGCTGAGGCCAATTATTTGAAGCTCGTTGCCAACATCCTCTCCGCTCGAGCCGGGGTTTCAAGCGCCGAGGTGGGGGTAGAGTATACGCGAATCCGGGCGCCCTTCGATGGAACAGTGCTGACAAAGGACGCCGATGTGGGAGAGATCGTGGCGCCATTCGCGGCTGCGGCCAATTCCAGGGCATCGGTCGTCAGCATTGCCAATATGGCGTCCCTCCAGGTCGAGGCTGACGTGTCCGAATCGAATATTACCCGCGTGACAGAAGGACAACCATGCGAGATTGTGCTTGATGCTTATCCCGATCACAGGTACCAGGCAGTGGTACATAAGGTTGTACCGACAGCAGATAGAGCCAAGGCAACGGTGCTTACAAAGGTTGCTTTCAGAAACCTCGACAACCGGGTTCTCCCTGAAATGAGCGCCAAGGTCACCTTCCTTTCAAACAAGACCGACAGCCTGACGGCCGCCGCGCCTCCCATGATCACCGTTCCTTCTACAGCGATTGTCGTTCGCGGTGGAAAATCGGTGGTATTTCTTGTTGCAGACTCACGGGTCACCGAAACAGCCGTAAGAACCGGAGCCTCTCTTGGTGCGACGGTCGAAATCGTGGAAGGGTTGTCAAGCGGCGATCATGTGGTGCTCGTGCCAGGACCCGGACTCGCAAGCGGCACAAAAATCAACATAAAAACACACTAGCGTACACAATAGCGGAGACAAACGATGGCAGGCGCCAATGGCCAGGGGATGATCCGTGTGAAGGATCTTTCCAAATCCTACAAGAGGGATAAGCTGGAGATCCCCGTCCTGACCAACATTTCACTCTCAGTACCTGAGGGGGAATTCCTTGCATTGATGGGACCTTCAGGCTCAGGGAAGACCACTCTCTTAAATCTGATTGCCGGTATAGACCGTCCGGATTCCGGCGACATCATTGTCAACAATGTGGACATACGCAGCTTAAATGAATCGGCTCTCGCCCGCTGGCGTGCCACCAATGTCGGGTTCATTTTTCAGTTCTACAATCTCCTTCCAGTCCTGACTGCCTATGAAAACGTGGAACTCCCGCTCCTGCTCACACGACTGTCGAAAAGCGAGAAGCGCAAACATGTCGAGGCGGCGCTTTCACTCGTTGGGCTGGGCGATCGCATTCGGCATTATCCAAGGCAATTGTCGGGCGGGCAGGAACAGCGTGTGGCCATCGCCCGTGCCATTGTGAGCGATCCAACAATCCTTGTTGCCGACGAGCCGACGGGCGACTTGGACAAGGTCTCGGCGACGGAAATCATGACGCTGCTTGAGAGGCTCAACAAGGAGTTTCGAAAGACCATCATCATGGTGACTCACGATCCGCGTGCAGCGGAGAAAGCGCACAAGGTCATGCACCTGGACAAGGGAGAGCTGACGGCATGAGGATTCTGAAACTCGTTTTCAAGAACATGATGCGCCACAAGCTTCGCGCATTTCTGACCATCGGGGGAATCGCCATCGCTGTGATGGCATTCGGCTTGTTGCGAACAGTCGTCACCGCCTGGAGCTCCGGCGTCGACGCATCGGGAGCCGACAGGCTAATTACCCGGGACGCCGTTTCCTTTATCTTTACACTTCCCCTCGCCTACGAGAATAAAATCCAATCTCTCCACGGCGTTTCAGAGGTCACTTTTTCCAACTGGTTCGGCGGGGTCTATATCGACAAGAATCAATTCTTTGCGCGCCTTGCCGTGGATGCCGACACCTATTTCGATGTGTATCCCGAGTGCCAAATCCCGCCTGATCAGCTCGCGACATTCAAGAAAGAACGCAACTCATGCATTATCGGTGATGGACTCGCCAGCCGCTACAATCTGAAGATCGGCGATATTATGCCGATGGAGGGGGATATTTTCCCCGGACACTGGGAGTTCGTGGTGCGGGGAATATATCATCCCAAAGACAAGGTCACTGATCCCTCAAATATGTTCTTCCAGTGGACGTATCTCAACGAGCGAATGAAACAGGATTCCCCGGGACGTGCAGATGAGATCGGCTGGTATGTTGTCAAGGTTCAAGATCCGAAAGACGCCGGCTCCATCTCGCAACAGATCGACGACCTGTTCGCCAATTCCCGTGCCGAGACGAAAACCGAAACGGAAAGGGCATTCCAGCAGGGCTTCCTGGCGTCATCGGGGGCCATCCTCACGGCGATGAATTTCATCTCCTTCATTATCATCGGCATCATCATGCTCGTTCTCGGAAACACGATGATCATGTCTGCTCGCGAGAGAGTTAGGGAATACGCAGTGTTCAAAACGCTTGGGTTCCATTCTTGGCATCTCGTCGGACTCATCGCCGGAGAAGCAATGGCTATATCGTTCGTAGGCGCGGCCATTGGGCTCGCACTGACCTTTCCCATCACGCAGGGATTCGCGGCGGCGCTGCCGAAAGGTTGGTTTCCGGTATTCGACGTGGAACCGATTACCATGATCCTGGCCGGAAGCTCTGCACTCCTGGTGGGTGTGGTCGCTTCCCTTTTCCCTATTCAGCGAGCTCTTGGGACCAGCATCGTCGATGGGCTCAGGCAAATCGGTTGACGAGAATATCTCCACTTGAAGAAGAATTTCTGAAACTGGACATTTGGACAGAGAAAACATGAAGATTCCCCTAAAGTACACGCTACGAAACTTCGGAACCCGGCGCCTCACGACATCGCTCACCGTGCTTGGCATAGCGCTCGTCGTCTTCGTCTTTTCCGCTGTGCTCATGATGGCCTATGGCCTCCAGAAGACGCTCGTCGCAACCGGTTCCGACGGCAATGTCATCGTTCTGCGCAAATCCGCCTCGGCGGAAATCAGCAGCATCATCAGCCGGGACCAGGCCAACATCATCATGTCAATGCCCCAGGTGGCCAGGGCTTCCAATGGGAAGGCGTTGGCCACTGGAGAAGTCGTGGTCATCATCAACCTTCATTATGCAGACGCGAACGGATACGGAAATCTCACCGTCAGGGGAGTCGCCCAGGAAGCATTGGCCATCAGACCTCAGGTGAAGGTCATTCAGGGAAGAATGTTCAATTGGGGTTCGCGCGAGATTATCGTGGGAAAAGCAACGACAAAGAGATATCAAAACGTCGCCCTTGGCGACAAAGTGAAGTTTGGGGGAGATGAATGGACAATAGTCGGTGTGTTCGATGGCGCAGGAAGCGGATTTGAATCGGAATTCTGGGGCGACGTCGATCAGCTTTCCGAGGCATTCCAGCGACCCGTGTTCTCGACAGTAACTTTCCAACTCGAGAATCCTGATCGGTTCCAGGAATTCCTCAATGCATTCAACAAGGACAACCGTCTGCAAGAGATGGAGGCAAAGAGGGAAAAACAATTCTACGAAGAACAGTCGGAAGTCATGGCAGCGTTTATTCGGATTCTCGGACTCGTCGTCACCATCATCTTCAGCGTCGGGGCAATGATTGGGGCGATGATCACCATGTATGCCGCAGTGGCAAACAGAACGATCGAAATAGGGACCCTGCGGGCGCTCGGCTTCCAGCGGCGGAGCGTGCTTAGCGCATTTCTCCTCGAGTCCCTGACGCTTTCCGTGGCAAGCGGATTGATCGGCTTGTTTTTTGCGTCATTCCTCCAGTTCTTTTCGGTGTCGATGATGAACTTCTCCTCATTTTCAGAACTTGCCTTCAGCTTCGCCTTGTCGCCGTGGATAATCTTCTGGTCCCTGGCGTTCTCCATCATCATGGGAGTCATCGGCGGATTCCTCCCGGCGGTAACAGCATCACGGCTCGGCATTACTGATGCTCTGAGGGCTTCCTAATTTGCGGCTGGCCGGCGAGTGATTGCCATTCCACTCGCCTTACCGAAGGGTACGCTCCCCCCTCCTGTACCGCAGGATCATGTTGTTGCTTTAACAAGCCAGCGAATGAACGGAAGTGCATCGCGGAACGTCCCGCTCACGATGTCGAGGAAGGTCGCAGTGTAGCAAGACGTATGCTTGGTTTCAATACCCACATAGAATTGCTTCAGGCGAAGATGCTCGATTTGCGGATGATCCTTCGGATAGCCCAGCGGGGCCTTTTGAAGTCTGTCTCCCAGGATTCCCGAAAACCTCTTCTTGAATTTTGCATTCCTCAAGATGGATTCCAAGTCTGCAGGTCGTGTGACAATTGCCTGCCGAATTGCCTTTAGTTGCTCACCGCTTGGCATATAGACTCCACCGCCGATAAATATCTCACCCGGTTCAATTCCCACATAGAGGCCCGGCAATTCGATCGGGCTTTTGCTGCCACGCAACTCGAAGCTCGCCGCGATATTCGTCTTGTATGGCGCCTTGTTCTTGCTAAATCGCACGTCTCGATAAATCCTGAATATTGATCGCTTCGGGTCAAAAATAAATTCCGGCGCGACTTCCGCCAATTCCCGACCGAGTGAAACCACAAGACATTGCATCGGGAAGCGGACAAGTTCCTCGTACTCGGTCTTATGCTTCTGAAACCATGGCCGGTTATTGTTCTTCTTCAATTTTGACAGAAAGTTCAACCCTTCGCGGGGAAACCCATCGAAGGGGGGATACACATCTTGATCGACCAGGGGGTTCTTCGCCATACATGCATTCCTGAATTTTGCGTGCACAAAGTCCGGCAGTATCCTCCTCAACCGGGTTATTGAATTGTCCCGTCCTCACGTACCACAAACTCGGTCTTGCCTCCCATATTCACAACATCTCCATTGCGCTCATTAAAGAATGTAACAACCATCCCCCCATCTCTCCATTTAAGCTGGACAAAACCCCCCAATGATAGCCCATTGCTGTTCCTTTGTCCGGCCGTGTAGACATTCGGAGGAGCGCTTATTTCAACGATGGTGGTTTCCGACCCGCAGCCAGAAATGATCTGAATTGGAGGCACGCCCTTCCTCCAGCTTGAAGGATCCCCGGATGAGAGGAGTTGAAGACTTCTGTCATGCGCCGAGAGAAATGCCTGAATCACCACGCCAGAGTTGCGGACGCACTCCGCGATGGAATCGGTATACGCCCGGTACCGATCGGTGCAGAGATCCTCAGGGTCCAGCCAGTTCTTCACATAGCCGTAGGCATTGGAATCGCGGTCGCACCCGCTCACGTATTGTGTCGTGCTGTCTTCGTCATTCCAGATACTGTACCCGCCGTGTTCACCTGCCGATGCCAGAGGATGATGCACAAAGAACAGGCGCCAGCGAACCCCGGGATGCAGCCGGGATACTGCCAGGATCTTGCGCAGACTGTCAAGAGCCCCACCCCATGAGTGCGCGGGAGTCCGAAGGAGCAACGCTGAATCGAAGAAGAACAATTCCACTGAATCGGGTGATCCTGGAGCGATGGCGTGAAACGCCGCAGCCGGATAGTGGTAATGGAAGCTCCAATCACGCGATTCCGCCGCCCTTTGCACCCCTCGATCGGAAAGCCCGACTGTCCATTCACTCAGGGTAATAAGCCCGAAGAGTGCAGTCTTTTCTACCGCCTTGCGGGCGTAGTAGTCGGATTCACCGGGCACCCCATGAACGTTTTCCGCTCCGATATCCGACATAACATTGCGGAAGAAACCCAGCGTTCCGTTCAGCGCCCCGCTGACATCATCTTTTGGAACGTTCAGGCCGGTTTCGCCAAAATCGTTTCCCAAGAGCACCAGTACATTACATCGCCCGCCGTCGTGCTGACCAGTACGCATGTCGTCAAGCAGCTTGGCGTTTCCGCGAAGAATGCCGCCGCGATCACCCGCGTCGCCCATTGTGACAATCGTGAGCGAAGGCGATGGGCTCTGACCGAACGCTGCCGCAGCGCAGAACCAAAACATCGCTCCTGTAATATACTTCCGGAGTCGCATGAAGACCTGTTGAAGTTATTTGGAGAATAGGAGGTCAATGACAGCAATCATCATCACTGCCAGTGCCAAGGTAGAGAATACGCAGGTGAAATGGAAGAGGAACCACTCGCCGCGGTCCGGAACAACTCACCCGGTGTTATTCAAGTGTTTTTCTGAATCGCATGACGCTCAACGAAAGCACTCCTACTCCAATCAGCGCGAGCGCAAGGGTTTGCGGCCACAGTTCACGGATCCCCGTCCCCTTGAGAAAGATCCCGCGTACAATTTCCAGGAAGTACCGGAGAGGAATCACATAGGTGACAACCTGAATGACCTTCGGCATGTTGGCGATGGGAAACGTGAAGCCGGAAAGATAGATGAACGGCATGAAGAAGAAGAATTGTGCGATTAACATCGCCTGCTGCTGTGATTTGGCAATCGTGGAAATGAACAGGCCAAGCCCCAACGTTGTGAGGATAAAGAGGCCGCTCAGTGCAAAGAGAAGCGGGAGGCTTCCCAGCAAGGGAACTTCGAACCAGTAATGAGCGATCGCAAGGACGACCAGAACATCCAGGAATCCGATGATCGTGAAGGGGATCAGCTTTCCGAGGATGAGCTCATAGGGGCGAATGGGAGTCACCATGAGTTGTTCCAATGTCCCAATCTCCTTCTCCTTTACAACCCCAAGAGATGTGAGCGTCATGGTAATGATCATCAAAACCAGGGCAACAACACCCGGGACCATGAAGTTGGAACTCTTCAAATCCGGATTGAACCAAATCCTTGGCTCAGGGAGGATGCGTGCGATCCTGGGACCTGAGTGGACAACGACATACCTGCCCATAACGCTTTGAGAATACGACGCCACAATCTGCGTCGCATACCCCAGGAGAATATTCGCGGTGTTCGCATCGGCTCCATCAAGGATGATCTGAACATCTGCGGGTCGGAGTGCCTGAATATCTCTTCCAAAGTCCTTTGCAATGACAATGGCAATGTTTGCTTTTGCCCGTTCTATGGAAACATCCGCCTCATCGGGAGTATCCACGTGAGCGCGGTCGATGAAGTACCCGGAATTTGTAAATCCGCGGATAAATTCCCGGCTCTCCTCGGTTCTATCCATATCGCACACAACCATGGAGCTGTTCTTGATATCCGTTGTCGCGGCATAGCCCAGCAGAATGACCTGAAGAATCGGAGCAGCGAGAGATACCCCCATCATCCGCTTGTCCTGGCGGACCTGATAGAACTCTTTTCTCATAATCTCAAAAATCACATGAAGGCTTTTCTTCATCACGCACTCCGCTTCTGCATGCGTACGATACTCACTCCAAGCATCAGTGTGGCAAAAATAATCATATACACAAATTGATCCCAGACATCCCAGAACCCCACTCCCTTCAGCATGATACCCCGAACAATGACCAAAAAGAACTTATTCACGGCCGCATTGGAGACGATGCGCAGGAACAGGGGCATGCTGGATATGGGAAAGACGAATCCCGACAGGAGAAATGAGGGGAGAAGTGAACTGAATACCGAGATCATAAACGCAACCTGCTGAGAATCAGTCACCGTCGAGATCAGCAGTCCCTGTCCTAGCGCCCCCACCACAATGATGACAATGGCGGCATAAAGCAGAAGAAGGCTTCCTTTGACCTGCACCCCAAACAAGAGATAACCCAGGAACAATATGCCTGTAGCCGCTGCCAGACTAATCACAAGATAAGGTAAGGTCTTCCCGAGAATCACCTGAATCGGGCGAAGAGGTGACACCATGATCTGTTCCATCGTTCCCCGTTCCTTCTCGCGAACCACTGTCAACGAAGTCGAAACGACGGCGGTGAGCACAAGGATGAAACCGATAAGTCCGGGAATGAGAAAATCGGATGAGCGGAGATCGGGATTGTACCAGATTCTCGGCTGGAAATTCACCGGAACGTATTGCGATCGTCCTCTTAGTTGGTACGCCTCTGCGACCAAGTTGGAGGAATACTCTGAAGTCATTCTTACGGCATAGCTCAAGGCCTGACCCGCGCTGTTCGCGTCCGAGCCATCGAGGATGATCTGCACGTGTGTTTCCTCTCCACCAAGGACGTCACGAGAAAACGTTGGTGCAATGACAATTGCCGCCCGCGCCTTCCCGGAGAGGATGAGTTCCTCAATTTCGCCGTAGGAGGCAACATCGGCAAAACAGTCGAAATATTCGCTGTGACGGAACTGGTCAAGGAACGCACGGCTTTCCATAGTTCTGCTCTGATCAAGGATAGCCGTAGGGATGTGCTTCACGTCGAAATTCAGAGCGTATCCCACGAGGATGATGAGGGCCGCGGGGAGCACGAGGAGCATGCCCAGAGACGTCGGGTCACGCCGGATCTGGCGGAACTCCTTGATGACAATCGGTCTCAGCGCCAACAGCGGATGCATGCTCGTCCTCAGGTTACTTTTCGGAGGCTGCGCCATCTTTCTCCAACAGATAGAGAAACACATCTTCAAGAGACGGGACAATCCGCTGGATCCCAATCACCGCAATTCCAGCCGACTGAAGCACTTTCGTGATTTGCTTCTGCCCTTCTTCCTCTGACTCCACCATCACATGGAGTGCAGTTCCAAAGACCGAAATTTCAAGCGCCCACGCCTCCCCTCGAATTCTCTCCAACGACTCCACGACATCCCCGCAGCGCACTTCGAGTATTGGGTGCGTGATATAGCTGGTCTTCATCTCCGTTGGACTTCCCCCGGCGATGAGACGTCCGGCATTAATCAGAATGATGTCATTACAGTATTCCGCCTCGTCCAGGAAGTGCGTTGTCACCAGGACCGTGACCCCCTCTTCCGAGAGATGACTGATAAGTTCCCAGAATCTCCTGCGGGAAATGGGATCCACCCCGCCGGTCGGCTCATCGAGGAAAATAATTGGCGGCTGATGCAGGATGGCACAACCGAGCGCCAACCGCTGTTTCCATCCTCCTGAGAGCGTTTTTGTCAGACTGCTCTTCCGGTTCTTGAGATCGGCCATTTCGAGCACCCACGCCATCCGATCTTCAAGCCGCTGACCTTCCAGACCGTACACGCCGCCATAGAAACGAATGTTCTGTTCCACCGTAAGGTCGTCATAGAGGGAAAAACGCTGTGACATGTACCCGATGGAACGTTTGACGTTTTCCGTCTCTTTCCTGATGTCAAACCCGCCAACCAGTGCATTGCCTGATGTAGGTTGGAGCAGACCGCAAAGCATTCGGATGGTGGTGGATTTACCCGCACCGTTGGCGCCCAGGAAGCCAAAGATCTCCCCACGCTTCACCGAAAACGTCACGTCGTCCACTGCGGTAAATTTTCCGAACCGCTTCGTGAGACCCGTAACTTCGATGGCGTTTTCTGTGTTTGGCATAACGTGAGTAGTTTCTCCGTTGGCTATCGCAGCACCCCAAGCGCTTTTTGAAGCCGCACCGCAGTGATTTCCTGTTCTGCAAGTGAGCCGGTCAGATTTGTGCGGGCTTGGAGAAGAGCGACATTGGCGTCAAGAAGTTCGCTCGACGTCGCCAGTCCCGACCTGAACTTGTCCCCCATGATGCGAGAATTCTCTTCCGCTTGTGCGACGCCGAGTTTTGCCACTTCGACCTTCTGCGCCGCGCGGGCAGCAGCAAGCGAGGTCCGTTCCACTTCAAGGGCAACGTTTTGCTTCATCTGGTCGAATACCGCCTGGTTCGCCTCGAGGCCGGCTTCCGCTTGTTCGGCCTGCGCCTTCGTCGTTCCCCAATTCCAGACGTCCCACTGGAGTTGAACCCCTACATCCCACGAGTCATTCCATTGTTTCATCGCAGGGAGAAACCGTTGATTCGGGTTGCTGTAGTAGTAGTTCGCAGCAAGAGAAAGCTGAGGCCACCACCCCGCATTCGCCGCCGTAACTCCGGCCCTGGAGGCATCGATTCTGGACTGCATCGCGGCAATATCGGGCCGGCGGGTCAGAGCAGAGGCAAGAAGTCCTGCGGAAGTGCCGACAGCCGTGTCGACGATGCCACGTGGCTGCGACGCAATTTCAACAGGAGTATTCACTGGACGCCCCAAGGCAAGATTGAGACTCATCTCTGCAACCTGCATATCATTGGCCGCATCAATTTGGCCGAGACGCGCATTGGAAAGCTGAACCTGGATTCGCAAGAGATCATTCCGCGTTGCCATTCCCGCGTTCATCAGGTTATGCACATCACGCTCGTAGGTTTCCAGACTTGTCACGTTCTCGTCGATGGAACGCTTCACTTCACGCGATTGATAGAGGCCCCAATACGCGGAAGTAATCTGAATGATCAGGTCGGTTTCGTCATTCCGGACATCCAACTGGCCGGCTTCCGATTGCAGTTCAGCCGCTTTGGCGTTGCTACTGAGGCGGAATCCTGTAAACAACGGCTGCTGGACAGAAGCGTGCAGGACGTAGTTGTCGGGAATATTCGGAAAGACCGCAATCGGGGTGAACCCGGGAATGGGCAACGCGACAGAAAATGATGGAACATTGCTGAGCCGTCGATAGGATGCGTCAACTTTTACCGATGGAAGTAGAGCTGCATCGACTTCATTTGCGCGGGCATCGGAAACCCTGGCCCGAGCTTGCGAAGCCCGAAGCGTGTTGCTCCGATCTTTTCCAATGCTGATTGCCTGCTCCAGAGTCAAACGTGATGCATCCTGCGCTGCTGCAAGCGGAATACCGAGGATGAGTGTGACCACCACAAACGCCAACCTGTTCATGCAACTGCCTCGTTCTGCTGTTCATGCGTGAGAAGCGAAATGAAGACATTTTCCAGAGAAGGCCTGACAACGCGCATGCTCTTGACAACGATACCCGAATCTGTGAGGAGCCGCTCAAGTTCCGGCCACCGCTCGCCGGCATGGTCGACCACGATATTCAGCCGGTCACCGAACGCCTGCACTTCCATGATTGAACTCTCATGTTGGAACAGACGGAATCCGTCACGCACACGATCGATCACGACTTCCAAAACCTCCCCCTTCATCTGGTTCCTCAGGTTTTCCGGCGTATCGACGCTCATAATGGACCCGCTGTTCATCATGGCAACGCGGGAGCAGCGTTCTGCCTCATCCAGATACGGCGTGCTCATGATGATGGAGATCCCCTGGCGGACCAGACTCTGCAGGATCTTCCAGAAATCCCTTCGCGACACCGGATCGACGCCGGTGGTCGGCTCGTCGAGGAAAATGATCGTCGGCGTGTGCACAAGCGTACATGCGAGCGACAGCTTCTGTTTCATCCCTCCTGAAAGACGATCTGCAAGCCGGTCGCGGAATGGAGTCAACCGGGTGAAATTCAACAATTCGTCCCTGCGCGCCTTGTAGTCGTACACGCCGTTGATTTCGGCAAAGAACTCTATGTTTTCATCGATGGTCAAATCACCGTACAGCGAAAACCGTTGCGACAGATAGCCGATTTTTTTCTTGACCTGTTCTGATTGTGTAAGAAGATTGTATCCCAGAATTGTCGCGCTCCCCGAGCTTGGCGTGAGGATGCCGCAGAGCATTCGCAGGAGGGTCGTCTTGCCCGACCCATCCGGGCCGACGAGGCCGAACATTTCGCCTTCACGCACGTCGATCGATATGGCATTCACAGCAACCAACTCGCCGAATTTTCTTGTCAGGTCGTGCGTGCTTATAAGTGTTTCCATCCCTCAGCTCTCTTCTATCAGGTCACATCCAATTCTCAATTCTTAGTTCCCAGTTCCCCATTCCCAATTGAGTCACAACCTCATCATCTTTCTTCCTACCACTTACTACATACTACCTACTCGACGCATAATCCCAGATCCCGTCTCCAAGTCTCATTTTCTCCCAATCCCCTCATCTTTCTCCATACTACATACTCTAAGCATATCCCTAGCCCAGTCTCCCCTTCTCCTAGTCTCCAAATTCTCCCTGCCTCTCCTCAGCCTCCCACCAGTTTCACATCAGCAGGCAGCCCCGGTTTCAAAGCTCCATCAGGATTCTCCACTTCCACCTTCACCCCAAAGACGAGCTTTGTCCGCTCGTCCTTGGTCTGGATGTTCTTCGGTGTAAACTCAGCCGATGGGGCGATGTACACGACCTTTCCATCGAATTTCCTGTTGTTGAAGGCATCGATGGTCACAGAGGCTGTCTGTCCGATGGTAATACGCCCCAGATCCTGTTCGTTGAGGTAAATCATGAGGTTGACGCGATCGAGATAGGTAATGCGCAGAACGACCGTCCCGACCGCGACCAATTCTCCCGGCTCAATCGAGCGCAGAGTGATGATGCCGCTGGAGTGTGAGATGAGAATGCAGTCATGAACTTTCTTTCTCAGCAGATCCACCTGTGCCTGCGCGTAGTCTCGCCGCACGCGCGCATTCACGATTTCTTCAGGCCGGAGGCCGGTACGGAGCTTTTCGTACGTTTGCTGAGCAGCGATGTATCGGGAGTAGGAGTCATCGTATTGTTTCTGGGTGACCGTTTGTGCCTGAAGGAGATCTTTCATTCGCCGATAATCGGCTTCGGCAGTCTTGAACGCCGCCTCTGCCTGAATGATATCCTCCTTACGCGAGCCCTCGACGGCAAGTTTGTACTGCGCCTCAAACGATGCAAGGTTTGCCTCTGCCTCGCGAAGCTGAATAAGGTACTCGGAGTTGTCGACGACCAGCAGCGTGTCGTCTTTCTTCACCCGGGCTCCTTCGTTCACCAGCACGTTTGTGACACGGCCGGCGACTTCCATCCCCACATTGACATCAGTCCCTTCGATTGTCCCGGAGGCCTCGATGGTGTTCTTCTGCTCGTTCCCGCAGCCTGCCAAAAAGAGAACGAGCAATCCCGTACACAGCTCTACGACAATGCGACGCATACTGGTCCCTACTTATGGTGAGTACGATGAGAATGTTCAAGAGATGAAAGTCTGCTCCGCCCTTCGTCTGTCAGGACGCCTTTGAAGAACATTTCGAGCACTCCCTTTATTGCATCCTGAGCCGAAAACGACTCCACGGATAGCACCGAAGGGTTCACAAGACTGTTGATCGCGCCGATGTACGCATGGAAGAAGATTCGGGAGTTAAGATTTGGGTTGACATACCCCTCCTTGATCCCTTGTGTTATAAGACGAAGGAATATCTCCTTTATGCGATCCTGTCGGAATGTTTCTATCTTCCGCCAAAGCTCGGGCGAATGGCGTTGCAGGTCACGGATGAAGGTCCGGCTAATGCGTGCTGCATGGAATGCGAGGACTGAGAGAAGAGATTCGATCTTTTCCACAAAATCGCCGTCGCTCCGTTTGATGGCCGAGAGCGTACCCCGGGCCTCGGCCATCGTGTGTTCCATAAGACGATTGATGAGCGCTTCTTTTGAGGGATAACACTTATACAGAGTCTTTTTGCTCATTCCCAGGGTTTCTGCCAGGTCGTCCATGGTGACTGAGGAGAAACCTTCGGCAAAAAAGCGCTCACGGGCGACTTCGAGAATGCGCCGATTGGAGGTGGTTATGTCAGAACGAACGGGCATGAAAGAAACGTCCCCTTGGAAACTTTACGGGTACTTATAGTTTCCAATATACAAGACCGAAGGGTCTTTGTCAAGAGGGTATTTGCGTCAGCGGCCACGAGCATGCGGGAAGACCATCAAGACAGAAACGCCGGGAGCAAAGCCCGGCGTTGATGGTAATTCCTATGCTGGAAATGCTATTTCCCGATAAGCGCCTTATACTCCGCAGAAGAGAGAAGTCCCGACGCTTCGGCGGGATTGCTTAATTTGATCTTCACCATCCACCCCGCCCCATAGGGGTCTTTATTTACGAGCTCCGGGGCTCCTTGGAGGGCACCATTAACCTCAATC
>Ga0265330_10001258_pt1 | contig 14845 bp, 12 predicted proteins | sample 41919metaG_FD_202083 | JGI IMG/M metagenome (GOLD analysis project Ga0265330, IMG submission 202083) | Rhizosphere microbial communities from Carex aquatilis grown in University of Washington, Seatle, WA, United States - 4-19-19 metaG | ecosystem: Host-associated > Plants > Roots > Rhizosphere... | reverse complement strand
CCTTCGGCGGCTCGGGAGCCTTGGTGGCGGCAGGCGGCGTTGTCGTCGTCGCGGGCGTCGCAGCGGACGGCGCGGCGGCAACGACTGCCGGCGGCGCACCCTTCGAGGCCTGCGCCTGCATCTGTGCGCCGGTGCCGCTTTTCAGTTCGAGGGCCTTCTGCAGATCGGACAGCGTCTTTTCGAGCGACGCGATGCGTGCCTGGGCTTCCTGCAGCGCCTTGTCGCGCGCGATCGCTTCCTCGGCGGCACCTGCGCCGCCCTTGCCCTGCCCCGCTTCGCGCGACACGCGAAGCTGATCCTTGCCGGGCGCCGCAGCCGGCGTCTTTTCGTCGACCGCGGTGCCGATCTTGCCGCCGGCGGAACGACCGCCGGCCGTTTCGGCAGCCGGTGCAGCGGCGGCGACGCGGTCGCGATATGCGCGCCAGTCGGACGACTGCACGTGCACGACCTTGGTCGCTTCGGCCGGCTGCGTCGACGCGACGTCGGTCGCGCCGGGGATCGACACGATTGCGCCCGTGCGCAGCCGGTTCATGTTGTTGCCGTCGAATGCGTTCGCGTTGCCCTTGAACAGCGCGACCAGCATCTGGTCGAGCGTGACGTTCGCGGGCTTGTATTCGGTGGCGATCTTGGAGAGCGTGTCGCCGCGCTTCACTGCATACGTGCCTTCCGCATTGGCGGCAGGCTGCGCGGCGCCCGGTGCTGCCGCGGGCGCCTGCTGGGCGCGCGCAGCGGAGGCGCCCGGACGCACCGGCACCATCGGTTCGACCGGGGCGGCAGCGGCGCTCGTCTCCGGCGGATCGAGCAGGAACGTGTAATCGCGAACGACGCGGCCCGACGCCCAGTTGAGCTCGACCATGAGGTCGAGATACGGCTCGTTGACCGGGGTGATCGACGTGACCTTGAGGAAGTTCGTGCCGTCGGCGCGACGCTCGACGCTGACACGTGCACGCGTCAGCGCGCCCTGATAGGTGAGATTGTTCTGCCTGTACAGCGACGGATCGGCGACCTTGGCGGCGAGGGTGTCCAACTCCTCGCGCGTCGCCGAGGTCAGCTCGATCTGCGCCGAAAGCGGCTGGCCCAGTGCCGACTGGACCGTGAGCCGGCCGAGGCCGAGCGCGGCCGCGTTGCCGGAAAGCGCCATCGCGCTTGCCAGCAGGCTCAACGACAGGATCGGTCTTGCTCGCATGCCGCCCCCTTCCGAGATATCGGATTCTTCAACCAAACATAACATCATGGGCTTAGCGGTGCAAGCTAAACCCCAGTATTAGCTGGTATTTTTTGCCGCGGGGCGAGGTGGCGACATGCGGAATTCATGCCAGCATCCTAGCGCGGTGCGCTAGCGCTTGCGTCGCCGCATCGGGCTGCTACAACATCTTGTGCTGCAACCCCTCGCGCGGCTCGGTCCGCCGGCATGTTGCATTCCCGCCGCAAGCGATGCGGCGAGCGTTGCGTTCCGCCCTGCGGCAGCGCGTCGCGGACGCCGCATAAAACGTGCTCAAACACGCCGCCTGCGCGCGCGGCGCGCGCAGCGGTCGCAAACGCCAACGGAATGTCGTGTCCGCCCGGCGGCGCGTCAGCGGGCGAGCAGGATGCGCAGCATCCGGCGCAGCGGCTCGGCGGCGCCCCAGAGCAGCTGGTCGCCGACGGTGAACGCGCCGAGGTATTCGCCGCCCATCGCGAGCTTGCGCAGCCGCCCGATCGGCACCTCGAGCTTGCCGGTGACGGCCGCGGGCGTGAGGTCGCGGATGCTCGCCTCGCGTGTGTTCGGCACGACGCGCACCCACTCGTTGCCGGCCGCGAGGAGCGCCTCGACCTCGGCGAGCGGGATGTCCCGGCGCAGCTTGATCGTCAGCGCCTGCGAATGGCAGCGCATCGCGCCGATGCGGACACAGATCGAATCGATCGGCAGCGGCGCGCTGCTCCGCCCGAGGATCTTGTTGGTCTCGGCGCCGCCCTTCCACTCCTCGCGGCTCATGCCGTTGCCGAGATCCTTGTCGATCCAGGGGATCAGGCTGCCGGCGAGCGGCACGCCGAAGTGCTCGGTCGGAAAGCGCTCGTCGCGCAGGATGCCCGCGACCTCGCGATCGATCTCGAGGATCGCGGAATCGGGGTCGTCGAGGAGCGCCTTCGCGGCGAGATGCGCCTCGCCCATCTGCAGCAGCAGCTCGCGCATGTTCTGCGCGCCCGCACCCGACGCCGCCTGGTAGGTCATGCACGTCATCCACTCGATGAGGTCGTGCCGGAAGAGCCCGGCCAGCGCCATCATCATCAGGCTGACCGTGCAGTTGCCGCCGATGTAGCTCTTCACGCCCCTGGCGAGCGCAGCGTCGATCACGTCGCGATTGACGGGATCGAGGATGATCACGGTGTCGTCGGCCATGCGCAGCGCCGACGCGGCGTCGATCCAGTAGCCGTTCCAGCCGGCGGCACGCAGCTTGGGATGGACGTCGTTCGTGTAGTCCCCGCCCTGGCACGTGATGATCGCGTCCTGCGACTTCAGCGCGGCGAGATCGCTCGCCGCAAGCAGCGCGGGCGTGCCCTTGCCGACGGCAGGGCCCCTGCCGCCGACGTTCGACGTGGAGAAGAACCGGGGTTCGATGTGATCGAAGTCGCGCTCGGCCTGCATCCGCTGCAGGAGCACCGACCCGACCATTCCGCGCCAACCGACGAATCCGACTCGCATTGCAATCACCCTGATGTCCGCTGCCGCCGCGCTCCTGCCCGCCCCCGGAACCGCTCGCGGAGGCGACAGCGGGCCGAGGCGACCGGTCAGGTCGTCTTGATCGTCGTGATTTTCGTCGCGCGGCCGGCGTGCCTGGCCGCCTGCGTGCCGGCGCCCGCTGCGCGGGCGCGCAGCGGAGCGGAAACCTGAAGGCCGGTCGGAAAATCGCGCATAGGCCTGAATCCTAGCACGATTTGCGCACTCTATTGCAACGCAGCAACGACGGCGTCGCCCATGGCGCGCGTCCCGATCACGGGCTCGCCGGCCTGCGCAATGTCGCGCGTCCGGTGCCCGCGCTGCAGCACTGCGCGCACCGCCGATTCGATCCGGTCGGCGACGTCGGCGCGCGCGAACGTGAAGCGGAACATCATCGCGAGCGAAAGGATCGTCGCCAGCGGATTCGCCTTGTCCCGGCCCGCGATGTCGGGCGCCGAGCCGTGGATCGGCTCGTAGAGCCCCTTGCCCGCGGCATCGAGCGAAGCCGACGGCAGCATGCCGATCGAGCCCGCGAGCATCGACGCCTCGTCGGACAGGATGTCGCCGAAGAGGTTGCCGGTGACGATGACGTCGAACTGCTTCGGGTTCCGCACGAGCTGCATCGCCGCGTTGTCGACGTACATGTGCGACAGCGCGACGTCGGGATAATCCTCGCCCATCGCCGTCACGACCTCGCGCCACAGGATGCTGGTGTCGAGCACGTTGGCCTTGTCGACCGAGCAGAGGCGCTTGCCGCGCCGGCGCGCCGTCTCGAAGCCGACGCGCGCGATGCGCGCGATTTCCGACACGCTGTAGAGCATCGTGTCGAAGCCTTCGTCCTCGCCGGCGGCGTTGGTGCGCCGTCCGCGCGGCTGCCCGAAGTACACGTCGCCGGTCAGCTCGCGGACGATGACGATGTCGAGGCCGGCGATGACCTCGGGCTTCAGCGTCGACGCCCCCGCCAGTTCCGGATAGGCGAGCGCCGGCCGCAGGTTCGCGAAGAGGCCGAGCTCGCGACGGATGCCGAGGATGCCCTGCTCCGGACGCATCGCCCGCGGCAGCGTGTCGTATTGCGGGCCGCCGACCGCACCAAGCAGCACGGCATCGGCCGCGCGGGCGAGCGCGAGCGTTGCCCCCGGCAGTGGCGCCTTCGCGGCATCGTAGCCGGCACCGCCGATCGGCGCGACATCGGTCTCGATCGGCAGACCCTCGCGTTGCAGGACGGCGAGAACCTTCCGCGCTTCGGAGACGATTTCGGTGCCGATGCCGTCACCGGGGAGGATGGCGATCTTCACGGTCAGGCAAGCCACGGGTATTGCGCGAGATGCTTCGCCTCGAACGCGCGGATGAGATCGGCCTTGCCGAGCGTGAGCCCGATTTCGTCGAGGCCGTTCTCGAGGCAGTGCTTCCTGAACGCGTCGATCGCGAAGCCGAACACCGCGGCACCGTCGGTCGTCGCGACCGTCTGCCGATCGAGATCCACCGTCAGCCGGAATCCGGGCAGCGCGGCGGTCTCGTGAAACAGCCGGTCGACCTCGTGCGCCGACAGCACGATCGGCAGCAGCCCGTTCTTGAAGCAGTTCTGGAAGAAGATGTCGGCGAACGACGGCGCGACCACGACGCGAAAGCCGTAGTCCAGGAGCGCCCACGGCGCGTGCTCGCGCGAGCTGCCGCAGCCGAAGTTGCGGCGCGCGAGCAGAATCTGCGCGCCCTTGTAGCGCGGCTCGTTCAGCACGAACTGCGGGTTCAGCGGACGGCGTGAATTGTCCGCACCCGGCTCGCCACGGTCGAGGTAGCGCCACTCGTCGAAGAGATTCGGCCCGAAGCCGGTGCGCTTGATCGACTTCAGGAACTGCTTCGGGATGATCGCGTCGGTGTCGACGTTGGCGCGGTCGAGCGGCGCGACGACCCCGGTGAACGTTCGAAACGGTTCCATGGTCAGGGGAGCCTCCGCACGTCGACGAAATGTCCGGCGATGCCGGCGGCGGCCGCCATGATCGGGCTGACCAGATGCGTGCGTCCGCCCGGCCCCTGCCGGCCCTCGAAGTTGCGGTTCGACGTCGACGCGCAGCGCTCGCCGGCGCCGAGCCTGTCGTCGTTCATGCCGAGGCACATCGAGCAGCCCGGCTCGCGCCACTCGAAGCCCGCGGCGGTGAAGATGCGGTCGAGCCCTTCGCGCTCGGCCTGCTGCTTGACCGGGCCCGAGCCGGGAACGACGAGCGCCAGCTTCACGCTGTCCGCCTTGCGCCGTCCGCGCACGACGGCCGCGGCGGCGCGGAGATCCTCGATCCGTGAATTGGTGCACGATCCGATGAAGACCTTGTCGATCCGGATGTCGGTCATCGCGGTGTTCGGCGCGAGCCCCATGTAGACGAGCGCGCGCTCGATGCCTTCGCGCAGCACCGCATCCTTCTCCCTCTCCGGATCGGGCACGCGGCCGTCGATCGACGTGACCATTTCGGGCGACGTGCCCCACGTCACCTGCGGCGCGATCGTCGCGGCGTCGAGCGTAACGGTGCGGTCGAACATCGCGTCGGGATCGGACACCAGCGTGCGCCAGTGCGCGACGGCGCGCTCCCACGTCTCGCCCTGCGGCGCGAACGGTCGGCCCTTCAGATAGTCGATCGTCGTCGCGTCGACCGCAATCATCCCGGCGCGCGCACCTGCCTCGATGGCCATGTTGCACACGGTCATCCGGCCCTCCATCGACAGCGCGCGAATCGCCGAGCCGTCGAACTCGATCGCGCACCCGGTCCCGCCCGCAGTGCCGATGCGGCCGATGATCGCGAGCGCGATGTCCTTGGCGGTCGAGCCGCGCGGAAGCGTGCCGTCGACGGTCACGCGCATCGCCTTCGCCTGCCGCGCCACGACGCACTGCGTCGCGAGCACGTGCTCGACCTCGGACGTACCGATGCCGAACGCGAGGCAGCCGAAAGCACCGTGCGTGCTCGTGTGCGAGTCGCCGCAGACGACTGTCATCCCGGGCAGCGTCGCGCCCTGCTCCGGGCCGATCACGTGAACGATGCCTTGCCGCGCGTCACGGAACGGAAAATACGCACGCGCGCCGGTGGCCTTGATGTTGGCATCGAGCGTCTCGACCTGCGTGCGCGAGACCTCGTCGCGGATGCCGGCGCTCCAGTCCCGGGTCGGCGTATTGTGGTCGGCCGTGGCGACGATCGACGCCGTGCGCCACGGCTTGCGCCCGGCGATGCGCAGACCCTCGTACGCCTGCGGGCTTGTCACCTCGTGGACGAGATGGCGGTCGATGTAGAGCAGCCCCGTGCCGTCCTCGCCGGTGTGGACGACGTGGCTGTCCCAGAGCTTGTCATAGAGCGTGCGCGCGAGCATTGATGCCAATCCCGTTCAGGCCTTTTGCAGGACCTCGATTATAGGCGCAGCGACCGCCTCGACGAGGCCGGGCGCCCACGGGTCGAATGCCTGGGCCGGCGTGCTGCGAAGCCATGTCAGCTGCCGCTTCGCGAGTTGCCGCGTCGCGGCAATGCCCTTGGCGCGAAACGTCGCGAGGTCGATGCCGCCCTCCACGTATTCCCACGCCTGCCGATAGCCGACGCAGCGCATCGACGGCAACGCAGGATCGAGGGGAAATCGCTCGCGCAATCCGCGGAGCTCGGCGACGAGTCCCGCGCTCACCATCGCGTCGAAGCGATCGGCGATCAGCGCGTGCAGCCGCGCCCGGTCCTCCGGAACCAGCGCAAGGCGCAGCACGGGCCCCAGCGTCGCGCCGCCGGCGCGGGCGCCCTGCAGCATCGAGAGCGGCGTCCCGGTCATCGCATGCACTTCGAGCGCGCGCTGGATCCGTTGCGCATCGGTCGGGGCAAGACGCGCCGCGCTCGCCGCATCGATCCTTGCGAGCTCGGCATGCAGTGCCGGCCAGCCCTCGACGGCCGCGCGCGCGTCGAGCTGTGCGCGAATGGCGGGATCGCGGCCGGGCAGCGCGGAAAGTCCTTCGGTCAGCGCCTTGAAGTAGAGCATCGTGCCGCCCGCCAGCAGCGGTATGTTGCCGCGGGCGCGGATCGCTTCGACCGCGCTCTGCGCATCGGCGCAGAACCGTGCCGCCGAATAGGAGTCCGTCGGGTCGAGAATGTCGATCAGGTGGTGCGGAACGCGCGCACGTGTCGCGGCATCCGGCTTGGCGGTGCCGACGTCCATGCCGCGGTAGACCTGCGCCGAATCGACGCTGACGATCTCCAGCGGAAACCGCCTTGCGAGCGCCAGCGCGAGCGCGCTCTTCCCCGACGCCGTCGGGCCCATCAGCAGCACCGCGGGAATCACGGGCTAGCGACCTCTCATGAAGAGGCGATCGAGATCGGCGAGCGAAAGCTGGTACCACGTCGGACGGCCGTGGTTGCACTGTCCGGCGCGCTCGGTCGCCTCCATTTCGCGCAGCAGCGCATTCATCTCCGGAACCGCGAGCGCGCGGTTGGCGCGCACCGCGGCGTGACACGCCATCGTCGACAGCAGCTCATCGCGATGCGCGGTCAGCACTTCGCTGCCGCCGTGCTCGCGCAGGTCGGCGAGCACCGCATGCGCGAGCGCCGCGGCGTCGGCATCCGCGAGCGGCGCGGGAATGCCGCGCACCGCGAGCGTGGCCGGGCCGATGGCGCCGATCGCGAAGCCGAGCCGGTCGAGCGTGTCGGCATGCTCTTCGGCGGCGGCAATTTCGAGCGGCGACGCGGCGAACGTCGCCGGCACGAGCAACGGCTGGATCGGCACCGTGAGATCGAGCGCCGCCTTGAGGCGCTCGTAGACGATCCGCTCGTGCGCGGCGTGCATGTCGACCAGCACGAGGCCGGCGCGATTCTGCGCGAGCACGTAGATGCCGTGCAGCTGCGCGAGCGCGAATCCGAGCGGGTGATCGTCGCCCGTGTCGGGAAGGTCCGGGCCCGGCGCATCGCCCGCCGGGCGCGGACCGAAGAGCTTGGCGTAGAACGCCGCGGGCTCGGTCGCGCCGAGCGGCATCGTGCCTTGCGTTCCGCCGGTGTATGGCAACGGCCGCAGCAGCGGGATGTCGCCGCCGTGGGTCGACCCCGCGAACGGCGGCGTGTGCGCGGCGGCAATGCCGAGGCGCTCCGCCGCCGAGACGGCCGGCTGCTCCGCGCCGGTGATGGCGAGCGCGCGCTCGATCGCATTGCGGACGAAGCCGTGCACGGCGCCCGATTCGCGAAAGCGCACTTCGATCTTCTGCGGATGCACGTTGACGTCGACGCGGCGCGGATCGAGCGTCAGCCACAGCGCATAGGCCGGCTGGCGGTCGTGGTGGAGCACGTCGCGGTAGGCGTCGCGCAGCGCGTGCACGAGCATCCGGTCGCGCACATAGCGGCCGTTGACGAACGTGTACTGGCCCGCCGCCTGTGTCGCATACGCCGGGCGCACGGCATAACCGGCGATCGAGATCGGGCCTGCCTGCGCGTCGACCTGCGCCGCGCCTTCGACGAAGCCTTCACCCAGCAGAGCCTGCACCCGCGCGCGGCGCCCCTGCGCCAGCAGCCGATGCACGATGCGGCCGTTGTGCTGCAGCGTAAAGCCGACGTCCGGGTGCGCAAGCGCGATGCGGCGGAACGCCTCCTCGCAGTGACCCCATTCGGTCGCCTCTGTGCGCAGGAACTTCCGGCGCGCCGGCGTGTTGTAGTAGAGCTCCTGCACGGTGACCGTCGTGCCTTCGGCGAGCGCGGCCGGCGCCGTCGCGCTGACATTGCCGCCGTCGACCTCGATGCGCCACGCGTGCGGCCTGCCGGCCGCGCGCGACGCGAGCGCGAAGCGCGACACCGCGGCGATCGACGCCAGCGCCTCGCCGCGAAACCCGAGCGTCGCAATCGCCTCGAGGTCGTCGACGGTCGCGAGCTTCGACGTGGCGTGACGCGCGACGGCGAGCGACAGCTCCTCGCGCTCGATGCCGCCTCCGTTGTCGGCGACGCGGATGCGCTGGATGCCGCCGCCGGCGAGATCGACCTCGATCTGCGTCGCGCCGGAATCGAGCGCGTTCTCTAGCAGCTCCTTCAATGCCGCGGCCGGACGCTCGACGACCTCTCCCGCGGCGATCTGGTTGACGAGGTGCTCCGACAGCGCACGGATGCGTCGCATGGCGATCCTAGCGGACGAGTCCGCGCGCCCAGCGCGCGTAGACGTCGTCGGCGACCGACGACAACGCGGCGAGATGCTCCGGCACGCCCGCGCGGATGTCGGCCGCGGATTGCTGCGACGCGCTGGAGCGGTCCGGCAATTCGCCGGCGCCCGTCCCGATCCAGTCCTCGATCATGTCGCGCGTCATCTCGACGTGGAACTGCATCCCGACGTGGCGGTCGTCGACGATGTAGGCCTGCGCCGGAGCGAACCGGCTTGCCGCCACGCGCGTCCCGCCTGCGGGAACCGCGAACGCGTCGTAGTGCCACTGGAATGCCTTGAACGCCGCGCGTCCGCCGAACCAATCGCGGCGCGCCCCGCTGTCATCGATCGTGACATCGATCCAGCCGATCTCCGGGATCGGGGCGCGGGCGACGGTCGCGCCGAGCGCATTGGCGAGCAGCTGTCCGCCGAGGCAATGCCCCAGCACCGGCACCTGTTGCGCGACCGCATCGCGCAGGAGATCGGTGACGGGTGCAGTCCACGGCAGATCATCGTTGACGCCCATCGGTCCGCCCATCATCGCGATGCCGGAAAATGCGCGCGCCTTCGGCGGCACCGCAGCGCCCGCATCGAGCGGGACAAGCGTCGAGGCGAGCGCGTGCCGGTCGAGCCAGCGGGCGAAATGCCCGGGACCTTCAGTCGGCGAGAAGCGGAGGATGGCGATGGGCAGCATGGTGCGCGAAACGCGAATCACCGGATTTTACGGCAGTTGGCACCGCACACCGGGGAAGAAATGAATCGGGCGCCGCGATCTGTGCAGGCAGCACGCGGCGTCGGAGGCGGCCAGCGCGATCGGCAGCGCCGCTGCCGCCGCGGCTTGCCGGACGGCCGTCAGAGACCGCGGGCGATCCGCGCGTACGCGGAATGGTTGTGGATCGACTCGAAGTTCTCGGCCTCGACGGAAAATCCGTCGATGCGCGGATCGCTCGCAAGCCGCGCAGCGACGCCGCGGACCATGTCCTCGACGAAGCGCGGATTGTTGTACGCGTACTCGGTGACGAACTTCTCGTCGGAACGCTTGAGGAGGCCGTAGAGCTCGCACGACGCCTCGTCCTCGGCGACGCGAATGAGATCGGCGAGAAAAAGCGCCGGCCGGGCGCGCACGGTGATCGTGATCAGCGAGCGCTGGTTGTGTGCGCCGTATTCGGAGATTTCCTTCGAGCAAGGGCAGAGCGAGGTGACCGGTACCGCAACGGCGAGCGTCTGCCGATACGTGCCGTCGATCCGCTCGCCGGCAAGCGTCACTTCGTAGTCGAGCCGGCTTGCCACCCCCGACACCGGCGCCGTCTTGCGAATGAAGTACGGAAACGCGAATTCGATGCGCCCGCCCGGCGCTTCGAGCAGCACGAGCAGCGCGTCGACGAGATCCGAAAGCGTCGCGGCGGAAAGCGGCGGCGCGCCCGATTCGCTTCGCGACTCGAGCAGCGCCACGAGCCGCGACATGTGCGTGCCCTTGCGCTCGGCGGGCAACGCGACGTAGATGTTGCAGGTGGCGATCGTCGGCTGCGCGACGCCGTCGGCGTCGACGAAGCGCAGCGGATAGCGCAGCCCGCGGATGCCGACCTGGTCGATGGCGATGTTGCGCTCGTCGCCGCCCGACTGCACGTCGGGAATCGGAAAGAGGCTGCGCGGAATTTCCGGACGATTCATGTCGATGGGCTTCGGTCGCGGGAAAGGGTCACGCCGCAGGCTTGACGACTGCGTGCGGCGCGCGCTGCGCGAAGCGCGCGTTGACCGCCGCGACGATGCCGGCCGCGTCGAGTCCGCAGGCGGACAGCAGCTCGCCCGGGTCGCCGTGATCGAGAAAACGGTCGGGCAGCCCGAGATGCAACACGGGAATCGTGACGCCGGCCGCGGCCAGCGCCTCGGCGACGGCGCTGCCGGCGCCGCCCATCACGACGTTCTCCTCGACGGTGACGAGCGCAGCATGATTTTCGGCGAGCCGCAGCACGAGCTCGACGTCGAGCGGCTTCACGAACCGCATGTTGACGACGGTCGCATCGAGCGCTTCCGCGGCCGTCAGCGCGTGCGGGACGACACTGCCGAACGCGAGCAGCGCAATGCGGTTCGTGCGGCGGCCTGATTCGCGCCTGAGCTCGCCGCGGCCGACCGGAAGCGCCGTCATCGCCCGCTCGACCGCGACACCCGTTCCACTGCCGCGCGGGTAGCGGACCGCACAGGGCGAATCCAGCGTGAACGCCGTGTAGAGCATCTGCCGGCACTCGTTCTCGTCGGACGGCGCCATCACGGTCATGTTCGGGATGCAGCGCAGGAACGACAGGTCGAATGCGCCGATGTGCGTCGCGCCGTCGGCGCCGACGATGCCGGCGCGGTCGATCGCGAACACCACCGGCAGGTTCTGCAGCGCGACGTCGTGGATCGTCTGGTCGTACGCACGCTGCAGGAAGGTCGAGTAGATCGCGACCACCGGCTTCATGCCTTCGCAGGCGAGTCCGGCGGCAAAGGTGACTGCGTGCTGCTCGGCGATGCCGACGTCGAAATACCGCTCGGGGTACACCTGCGAGAAGCGGACGAGTCCCGAGCCTTCGCGCATCGCCGGCGTGATGCCGACGAGGCGCGCATCGCGCGCGGCCATGTCGACGAGCCAGTCGCCGAAGATCTGCGTGTACGAGGGTTTCGCGGCGGTCTTCGGCACGATGCCGACCGCCGGGTCGAACTTCGTGACGCCGTGATAGAGGATCGGGTCGTCCTCGGCGCGCGCATAGCCCATGCCCTTGCGCGTGACGACGTGCAGCAGCTGCGGTCCCTTCAGCTCGCGAACGTCGGCGAGCGTGCGTGCCAGCACGTCGACGTCGTGGCCGTCGATGGGGCCGATGTAGTTGAAGCCGAATTCCTCGAACAGCGTGCCCGGGAGCACCATCCCTTTCAGGTGCTCTTCGGCGCGCTTCGCGAGCTCCTTTACCGGCGGCAGCTTCGACAGCACTTCCTTGCCGCCGCGGCGCATCGTGTTGTAGAGCCGCGAGGAGAGCAGCCGCGCGAAATAGCTGTTCAGCGCGCCGACGGGCTCGGAGATCGACATCTCGTTGTCGTTGAGGATCACGAGCAGGTCGGCGTTCGACGCGCCGGCATTGTTCAGCGCCTCGAAGGCCATCCCCGCGCTCATCGCGCCGTCGCCGATGACGGCGGCGACGTGGCGCGCCTCGTTCTTGCGCTGCGCGGCGATCGCCATGCCGAGCGCCGCCGAGATCGAGGTCGACGAATGCGCGGTGCCGAACGTGTCGTATTCGCTTTCGCTGCGGCGGGGAAAGCCCGACGGGCCATTCGCCATCCGCAGCCGGTTCATCTCGGCGCGCCGTCCCGTGAGGATCTTGTGCGCGTAGGTCTGGTGCCCGACGTCCCACACGATGCGGTCGTAGGGCGTGTCGAACGTGTAGTGCAGCGCGATCGAGAGCTCGACGGTGCCGAGGTTCGACGACAGGTGCCCGCCGGTCTGCGCGACCGACGCGAGGAGGAAGGCGCGCAGCTCGCGCGCGAGCTGGGGCAGCGCGCTGCGGTCGAGCTTGCGCAGCGCGGCGGGAGAATCGATCTGGTCGAGCAGCGGATACATGGGCATCAATGACGACGGACACAGAGCCAGTCGGCGAGTTCCGCGAGCCGCCGCGCCCGGGCGCCGAACGGTGCCAGCGCCGCGCGCGCGTCGGCACGCAGCATCTCGGCGTAGCCTCGCGCGGCGGCCAATCCCAGCAGCGACACGTAGGTCGCCTTGCCCTGCGCCGCGTCCTTGCCGGCCGTCTTGCCGAGTGTCACCGCGGAGCCTTCGACGTCGAGCATGTCGTCGATGACCTGGAACGCGAGGCCGGCCGCCCCCGCGAACGTGTCGAGCGCCGCGAGCTCGTGCGTCGTGAGCGGCCCGCCGGCACGCGCGCCCAGCGAAACGGAGGCGCGGATCAGCGCGCCGATCTTCAACCGATGCATCGCTTCCAGCTCCACAAGCGAAAGCGTCCGCCCCGTGGCCTCGAGGTCGAGAGCCTGTCCGCCCGCCATGCCGGCCACGCCCGCCATCTCGCCCAGCGCCGCGCAGGCATCGCCGGCGTCGCGCAGCGCGGATCTTCCGAGCACCGAGAACGCAAGGGCCTGCAACGCGTCGCCGGCGAGCAGCGCCGTCGCTTCACCGAACGCGACGTGGCACGTGGGCTTCCCTCGGCGCAGCACGTCGTCGTCCATGCAGGGCAGATCGTCGTGGATCAGCGAATACGCGTGGATCAGTTCGACCGCCGCGGCGGGCGCGTCGACGCGATCGGGATCGGCTCCCGCGAGCTCGCCGGCGGCATACGCGAGCAGCGGGCGCACGCGCTTGCCGCCTCCCAGCACCGCGTAGCGCATCGCGTCGTGCAGCTTTCGCGGCAGCGACGTCGCGGACGGCAGCACACGCTCCAGCACGCCTTCGATCCGCTGCTGGCGCTCGCCCGACCAGACGGCAAAGTCGACGTCAGGGTTCATCGTCGCGGGGTTCCGCGGCACCCGGGAGCTCGAACGACTTCAGCACGTCCTTCTCCAGCACCTCGACCTGCTGGCGCGCGTCCTTCAGCGCGGACTGGCAGTACGCGAGCAGCGTCGCGCCGCGCTTGTATGACGCAAGCGATTCGGCGAGCGGCAGCGCGCCGCCTTCCATCGTCGCGACGATGGACTCGAGCTCGGCAAGCGCGGCTTCGAAGCTTGCCGGGGTTTCGCTGACCTTGGCCATGAGGATTCCTGTGGGCGGTTCCGCTGTCCGGAAGGGCATTGCAGCGGCAGATTACCGGGCAGGTTAACGCCGGGCTGTGATGGAGGTCAAAAGGGAAGCGGGGCGGCCCGACGGGAATGGCCGGGGCGTCACATGCGGGCCGCGCATCGGTCCCGGCAAAGGCGCCTTGTTTGGTTGACCCGAGTGCGAAGTCCTTTGTATAATAACAGGTTCATTGACGACGCGGCCTTCCACGACTCTCTCGTGCGGCCGACTTAGCAAAGCGGTCCGGGGCGGCTTTAAAACGCCGTAATCGTCCCGGGTTGTTGGGTTGGGTTGGTTTCACCGGAAACCGAAAGGAAAGGCCAATGTCGAACCTCGCGACCGCGGGGCATCTGCGACGCGCCACGTCGCAGCTTCCCGCATCCTGGTATTGCGATCCTGCAGTGCTCGAGGCCGAGCAGCGCCTACTGTTCGCGCAGGCGCCAGGCTATGTCGGGCACGAGCTGATGGTGCCCGAGACCGGCGACTATTACGCGCTCGACTGGCGCGACAACGCGCAGGCGCTCGTCCGCAATGCCGCCGGCATCGAGCTCGTCTCGAACATCTGTCGGCATCGCCAGGCGATCATGCTGAAGGGCCGCGGCAACGTCCCCGCCATCGTCTGCCCCATCCATCGCTGGACGTACGACCTCAGGGGCGAGCTCCTCGGCGCACCGCATTTCGCCGACAAGCCGTGCCTCAGTCTTGGACGCTCGCCGCTCACGCACTGGAGCGGCCTCCTGTTCGACGGACCGCGCGACGTGCGCGCCGATCTCGCCTCGCTCGGCGTGCGCGACTTCGACTTCTCGAGCCACGTGCTCGACCGGGTCGAGATCCACGAGTGCAACTACAATTGGAAGACCTTCATCGAGGTCTATCTCGAGGACTACCACGTCGTCCCGTTCCACCCGGGCCTCGGCAACTTCGTCACGTGCGAAGACCTGAAATGGGAATTCGCGCCGTGGGCGTCGCTGCAGACCGTCGGCGTCACCAGCCTGCGCAAGGCCGGCACGAAGACGTACGAGCGCTGGCACAAGGCGGTGCTCGACTATTACCGCGGCGAGATGCCGAAGCAGGGTGCGATCTGGCTCACCTACTATCCCAACATCATGCTCGAGTGGTACCCGCACGTGCTGGTGATCAGCACGCTGATCCCGCGCGGCGTGGACAGGACGACCAACGTCGTCGAGTTCTACTATCCGGAGGACATCGCGTACTTCGAGCGCGAGTTCGTCGAAGCGGAGCAGGCGGCGTACATGGAAACCGCGCGCGAGGAC
>Ga0265330_10001257_pt1 | contig 14845 bp, 12 predicted proteins | sample 41919metaG_FD_202083 | JGI IMG/M metagenome (GOLD analysis project Ga0265330, IMG submission 202083) | Rhizosphere microbial communities from Carex aquatilis grown in University of Washington, Seatle, WA, United States - 4-19-19 metaG | ecosystem: Host-associated > Plants > Roots > Rhizosphere... | reverse complement strand
AGTCTCGCCCCCGGCGTGCTCGGCCGGCAGCCACTCCAGCGCGCCGAATATCTGCAGGACGAACAGGATCTGGATGGCAGTGTCCTTGCCGATCCCGCCGCGGGCCAGGATGTCCGAGGCGGACGTCACCCCGTCCATGACATGCTCGACGAAGCGGAGTTCCCGCGGCGACAGCCCCATCAGCGGGATGAGGGGGGAGCGACTCTGCACCACGTGCGGCGCATAGCCCAGGCGAGGCTCGATCGTGTGCATGACCTCGCCCAGATTCAACGAGCGCAGCGCCGAACGGAGACCATGGATGACCACATTGACCGCCGGGATGCGCTTGACGTTCTGGTGCAGGGGCGCATCGCCCGCGATCTTGTACTGGCCCTCTGGCCACTCGAAGCTGCGGCGAAGTTGCTCCATCTCGAGCGGGCTACCGCCCAGACCGCCGCGCAGGATGGCGATGTTGGTGTGAGTGGATCGGTAGGTCAGCTTGAGCGTCCCGTTGAGGTGCCGACGCCGGCCGATGGCCAGCAAGAGCACGGGGATGGGCAAGGGCGGTTGCATGTGCAGCGCCCCGCCCAGTGACAACGCCGCCAGACCCTGCGCCGTGCGCGGATTCTTGAAGCCGCCCTCCGAGGGCAGAGTGGGCGGGGTTGCGGGCAGCGGCATCGGGCGTTCGGGTGCCAACACGGGCGGCGTGTCCGGGTGCCCCGCGGGCGGCGGCGGGGCCCACGTCGTGCCGACGAGATCGGGCGGCGGCGTGACGATGGGAGCCTCGCGCAACGGGGCATAGCCGGTCGCGGGCGTGGGCCGCAGGTCGGACGACAGCTCGATCTCGGCCGGGGCCGCGGTCGCATTGGGCGCAGTGGGCTCGTCGTTGACCGAGTCGGGAACGGCTTCGGCGCTGGCAGCCGAGTTCGGAACCGATTCGGGCGAGGGCGAGGGCGAGTCCAGCGTGAAGACCAGCTCCGGCGCGGGAGTGAGGGAAGGGGGCGGTACCGGCTGTCCCCAGCCAGCGCCCGCCGCCACGTCATTCGGCGGGTTGAGCGCGTCGACGATCTCCAGGCGAATCTCACCCGTGGCCGCTGCGGCCAGCAAGGCGGCCCCGCGGGCCACCGCGCCCTCGATGTCGCCGCCCTTGTGCGGCTCGCGGCCGAACAGCCCCGCCACTTGCGCGCGCACCGCCGGCATGCGCCCCAGACCACCCACCAGGATCACCTCCGTCACCCGCGTCGGCTCGACGCCCGCCTGGGCCGCCGCCTCCCGGCACACGGTCTCGACGGCATCGCACAGAGGCCGCGCCAGGCTCTCGATGAGCTGACGATCGAGGCGGCCCGCCGGCGTACCCGACACCCCGGTGAAAGGCGCCAGGAAAGGCAGGCTCACATCCACCGCCGCCATGGTGGAAAGGTTGATGCGCGCGTTCTCGCACTGCTCGCGCAGCAGAGCGTAGCAGATGCGATCCTTCAGGATCTGGCGTTCGTGGTCGGGGGCCACACTGTGGGCCATGGCGCGAACCACCTGCCCGTCCAGCCAGCTGCCGCCGATGGTCGCGTCCACGCTGCGGCCGAGAACCCTCGCCTGGCCGGGCGCCAGCGAGACGATGGCCGCCTCCAGCTTCCAACTGCCCGCGTCCACGACTGCGACGGTGCCCGCGAGCGCGCGCTCGAACGCGTGCGCAACCGCGGCCAGGGTGGTCGAGACCTCCGTGCCGAGCGGCTTGACTCCCGCCAGGGCGGCCGCCTGGTCCAGGGCCTGGCGCGCCTCGGGGCTGGCCCACGCCGCCCGCGACAGGGCCACGCCGTCGATCTCGGCGCCCGCGGCGACCTGCCCCGCGCCGAGCGCTTCCTTGAGCAGCCACGAAACCAGTTCCTCGGGCCGATAGCTGGCCGCGCCCAGCTTGACCTCACCGCCGCCCAGATGGCGTGCGGGGCCGAACAGCACCTCGCTGGGCGATACCATCAGGTGGGCCCGGGCTGCCGATCCGACCAGCGGCCGGCCCCGGCCCCAGGCCACCACCGACGGGATATGAACCTGTCCATCCGCGGCTGGCACCGCCACGGCACGACCCCGCTGCACGCGTGCGATGTGTAGCCGGGCGCTCCCTACATCCACTCCAAGAACTGGCACGGTTTCACGCTGTCCCTTTGTCTCCATCCTAACAGAAGACAGAGAGTGGAAAAGCGATTTTGGCCGAGTGCGCCGAAATGGCTGCGAAGTGTTGCCCAGGATACGGAAGGGTTCTCGAACGCTCCCAAAACCCCTGTGCTCTTTAGAGTAACATTGCAGTTTGCAGACAATGGCTGGCCTGGATCCCGACAAGCGGATTGGCCCAGCCCGCGAATATGTGCAGATGTACATCCTCCGGCTGCTGCACACCGCAGGGGCGTACCGCCACATGGCCTTCCTCGGCGGGACAGCGTTGCGTGTGCTCTTTCCCGCAATACAGCTTCGTCGACGACATGTGGAAGGCCTAACGGAACTGATTCGGGGCGGCGGCAGGTCCCGCATTGTCCGTTGGCATCGACGATTCTGCGGGCTAGCATCTGGTTCTGAGGTACGACTCGTGACGATACAACGTTGCTCCGCCGCTCTGCTTTTTCTCGTCGTGTTCGTGTTGCCTGGATCGGTTTGGGCCCTCGCGCCTGCCGACGGCTGGGTGGTCTGGCAGTCCAACCGGCTTGATGCCCGCCACGAGGTCTACCGAGCGCGCGCGGACGGCAGCGAGGTCACGCGCATGACCAACACAGGAGGCTATATCCCCTCCTGGGCTCCCGACGGCCGCTGGATCTCGTACCACGACGATGCCAACACGGTGTACCTCATGCGCCCGGACGGCAGCGAATTGCAGACGCTGGCCAGCGGCTGGGCCTGCTTCTGGATGCACGACAACTCGGGCTTCGTGGTCGCCCAGGGTGGCGACTACAACCTCTTTGACCCGGAAACCAAGGAAAGCACGCTGCTGTTCCACACCGAGGACTTCCCGCAGTTCACCGGCACCACCTTCCAACCGAACGCCATCACGCACGACAACCGCTACCTGCTGCTGGGTTCGCACCTGTACATCAACGGCTACACCGGCGCCAACGGCTCCTTCACCTCGGAGTACTCGGCCCTGGTCGTGGATCTGTTTCACAAGGACAAGACGTATTTTGTGGGCAGCGGCTGCTGGCCGTTCACGCCGCCCGCCGGCGATCTGGTCTTCCACATCTGCGCCAACTGTCCGACCCATCCGGACATCTATCGGATGAGCCTGGCCGACCTGGCCACGCGAAGCTCGTATGCCCCCGAGGTGGCCCACGCCGACCCGGACTGGGGCCACGAGTACAACCCGCGGGTGTCGAACGACAACAAGTGGATCGCGTACATGGCATCGGCCGGCTGCCACCAGGGCGATGACTGCGACTACGACATCTGGTTGCACCAGCTGGGCACGGATCCGAGCGCGCGCGAGCGCGTGACCCAGAATCCCGCCTTCGACGGCTACCCGCAGATGTACGTGGGCCCGCTGTGGCAGCCGTCGAGCCAGCCTCGCCTGCTGCTCACGCCCGGACGCCTGACCTTCTTCGCCAGCGTGGGCGCGTTGCCGGCGGCCCAGACGATCAAGGTGAAGAACAGCGGGGGCGGAACCCTCGGTGCGGCGGTCGTGACCCCCGATCCGTCTGCGCCATGGCTGGAGGTCTGGCCGGATGACGCCGGCGGGATCGTGTTCGCGGTGAACGGCGACGCCGTCACCCGGGGCACGCTGCAGGCCACCGTGACGGTGACCGTCGACGGGGCGCTGGGGTCGCCCGTCAGCGTACCGGTCACCCTGAACGCCGACGACAGCTTCCCCTATCCCGAGGGCGGCGCACCCGAAAGCAGCGACTGGGAGGGCGGTGTGCCCGACGGGTCCGAGCCCCTTGCCGGGAATCCCGATGCGGGCTCGGCCGTCAGCGGCGGCGGCGGCGGCTGTGGCTGCGCCCTGGCCGGCGTGCCTCGGGCTGCCGCGCCCCTGTCGGTGCTCGGCCTGGCGCTTGCTGCCCTGTACCTGCGCCGGCGCAGGCGTTAGCCCATCGACTACTATCAACCTTCGATTCCTGAGGTCTCATGCGTTTCGTCCTGTTCGCTATTGGGCTAGGCACCGGACTCATCCTGACTTCTTGCTCGCGGACCGCCCTGGACTTTTCGCCAGGCGGATGCGCGCAAGATCAGGAGTCGTGTGGCTCCACCTGCGTTCCTACCGGTACCTGTCAGCCGGCGCCTGCGGCCGGGACGGGCGGCACTGGTGGCGTGGGGGGCAGCGCGGCGGTTGCGGCTGCGGGCGGAACCCAGACTACAACAAGCGCGCCCGGACAGCCGGCTTCCAAGAACTGCACCGACCTCGCCTCGACCCACGCCGTGCTCGCGTCGGACTTTGACGTCACGGTGATTCAGGTGGACGGGATCGACAAACAGTACGTCATGCAGACCAACTGGTGGGGTGGGTTCGACCAGGAGACGGAAACCGTGGATGGGCTGTCGTTTACCGTGGCGAACCCAATGGGCGCCACCTCGTACGGCGACATCCCGATGGGCTATCCGTCTTTGTTCGTCGGTTCCTATGCCGGTCATTCCCCCAAAGGCAGCAACCTGCCCAAGCAGGTGTCGGCGCTGACCAACGTCTTTACGTTCTTTTCGACCAACGCGAGCAGCAAGGGATACAGCAACTACAACGCCGCCTACGACGTCTGGTTGACCGCGACAGGCGCCCCGCTTCCCCCCTACCAATACGACCCGGGCGTGGGCGGGGCCTTCCTCATGGTGTGGCTTTTCAAGCCAACCGATCGTCAGCCTCGCGGTGCCAACCTACATCCCGGTCAAGCGGTCCCGGGCCTTCCGGGAACCTGGGACGTCTGGATCGACAACTCCAATCCGCCGTGCATCTCCTACGTGAGCACCAAGCCCTTGGACAGGCTGGATTACGATCTCAACAACTTCATCCAGGACGCGGTTGCCAAGAACTACGGCATCACAAGCAGCATGTATCTGAGCATCATCTTCGCCGGCTTCGAGATCTGGGGCGGGGCCGATGGCCTGCAGGCAAAGGCATTCTGCGCCAACGTCCTATAGCAAGACAGCGCGGTGCCGGCGCAGGCTCTCTCGTGGTGCAGCGCTGGCAAACGGTTGACCGGCACGACAAAACCGTAGCATCTTTGCCACGACCGAGGAGCGCACCATGTGGTTTACCAAGAAGAGCCCCCCGTCCGCCGCCGCGACAACAGCGCCCGCCCCCGCGGTGGCCGCGCCGGATTCAGCATCCGTCGTCGAGACCCTGCGCGCGACCGTGGCGCGGATCTCGCGCGACCACCTTGCCCCCGAGAGCATCGACATCCGCGCGCATCTGCTGGATAGTGGCTACATCGACTCGCTCAGCTCCACCGAGCTACTGGCCGACATCGAACGCCGCTACGGGGTTCGTATCGACGAGATGCAGATCGTCGGCAAGCTCTGCACCATCGACGCCCTGGCGCGCGAGATCGAAGGCCGCGCGGCCGGGTCCATCCCATGAATCCCTGGCGCGAATTCCGTCTGCACCTGGGCATGCCGCATCTTCAGCCGGGGCGGCTGGCGGAGGAGCCGCTGCTCAAGCAACTGGGCGCCTTCCAGTGGCAAGCGGTGGCCGCGCTGGCTGACCAGCCCGAAAACGCGGTGCTCACCGAGGACGGCGAGCGGCTGCACTTCTCCATGGTCAGCCTGGAACTGGGCCTGCCCGCGGACCGAGGCTGGGAGGAATTCGACGAGGGCTGCGATCTGATCTTCCGCCAGCAGACCGGCGTGTTCGGACGCAAGCTGGTTGAGGGGCTGTTTCTTTTCGACAAGGAGCCGATCTCGGAGGCCGAGTTGCAAGCCGTGCAGAGTCGCGATGCTCTTGCGCAGGGGCGCAGGCCCTGGGCCTACCTCACGCATGGATTCGTCACCCACACGCCGGGCACCTGGGCCAAGCTGGAAACCCCGACGGCTTTTCTGGAACAGCCGCTGCCCGAGCTCGCCGCCATGCCGGCGGGCATTGCGGAGCACGTGAGCGTCGAGCGCACCGGCACCATCGAGGGGTTTCCGGACTGGGCGCAGGGCGTGCAGTTGCCAAGCGCCGACGATTCCCAGCTCCTCTCTTTCGAGTATGAGGTCCAGCCGGAAAGCGATCTGAACGCACTGGGCGTTGTCTACTGCGCCCGCTTCCCCGCCATCATGGCCTCGGGCGAGCGGCGCTTACTGCGCGAGCGCTTGCAGGCACCGCTGTCCGCACCGCTCTGCGCGTGTCTGGTCCCCTTGCACCGCCGCGTGTACTACTTCGCCAACGCCTCACGGGAGGAACGGTTGCAGATCCGCGTGCAGGCGCGCTTCTGTCCGCCGGGCGCCGCCGCGCCCGCGCGTATCCGCAGCATGGGCCGGTTTCTCTTCCGCACCGATCTGCACCGAGCCTCGGACGGTGTTCTGATGGCCAGCGCCCTGACCGAGAAGGCCCTGCGCATCCCTGGGCAGAACAAGCCGATTCTGACCGAGTCGGAACGCCTGCTCGCCCGCATCCAGCGCCGCGGTTGAACCGGCATGGTTTTCACCTCGAATGTCTTCATTTTCTATTTCCTGCCGCTGGTCCTGCTTTTCTACTACGCCCTGCCGTTTCGCTTTCGCAATGCCCTGCTGACCCTGGCGGCGTACGTTTTCTACGGCTGGCACAAGCCGTGGTTCGTGCTGCTGATGATGTACTCGACGGTGTGCGACTACTACGCGGCACGCATCATTTCGGCACCGGGTTCCTCGCCGCGATTGCGCAAGGGCACGCTGGCGGTGGCCATCGTCAACAACCTGCTGCTGTTGGCCTATTTCAAGTACGGAGTCTTTGCGCAGGAAAACGCGAACGCACTCTTGCAGGTCCTGGGTCAGCAGGGCTTTCGCATCATGCAGATCACCCTGCCCATCGGGATTTCCTTCTACACGTTCCAGACCATCAGCTACACGGTGGACGTGTACCGCGGCACCGCGCCGCCCGCGCGACGCCTGACCGACTTCACCTGCTTCGTGGCCCTGTTCCCCCACCTGATTGCCGGGCCCATCGTCCGCTACAACACCATCAGCTCCCAGTTCAGCCACCGGGAACACAGCTTCGACCGGTTCGCCTCGGGCATCACCATCTTCATTCTTGGCTTCTCGAAAAAGATCCTGCTGGCCAATTCGCTGGGCCGTATTGCCGACGCGGTTTTCGCCGCCGACACGCCCGACGCATTGACCGCCTGGTGGGGCCTGCTGGCCTATGCCGGCCAGATCTACTTCGATTTTTCCGGCTACTCGGATATCGCGGTGGGCCTGGGCCGCATGTTCGGATTCGAGATCCCGCGCAATTTCAATTCACCGTACCTTTCCCGCAGCCTCACCGAATTCTGGCAGCGCTGGCACATGTCACTGTCCAGCTTTCTGCGCGACTACCTCTACTATCCCCTCGGCGGTAACCGCTACGGCGCGCGCCGGTCTATGCTGAACCTGTGGCTGGTCATGCTGATCGGTGGCCTGTGGCACGGGGCCCAGTGGAAGTTCGTGTTGTGGGGCGCCTATCACGGGTTGTGGCTGGCGCTGGAGCGGGGCAGCCCCCGGCGGGAAGGGCTATGGTCGTTCTTGCCCCGGCCCCTGCAGATCCTGGTCACCTTCGTCCTGGTGCTGGTGGCGTGGGTGCCGTTCCGGGCTGACAACCTGACGGCCACTGTCGCGTTTCTGCGCGCGCTGTTCGGGTTCGGCGCGGCCTTGCCCCACAGCCAGCTGATCCGCGGCGAGGTCTTCTCCCTGCATCACGCGATCGTGATGGGCATCTGCATCTTCGTGGCCACCCGCAAGACCCAGGCCTGGGATCTGGCCCGTACCGTGACCTGGGCCAAGGTCGGCTGGCTGCTGCCGCTGTTCGCGCTGGCCCTGGCCGCCATGTTCACCCAGAGCTTCAACCCCTTCCTCTACTTCCAGTTCTGACCATGTCGCGCTCCGCCTGCAAAGCTCTTGTGCTCGCCTTCCTCGGGACGATCTTCGCGGTCCCCGTGTTCCAGGCGGTCTGGGAAAAGGCGGTCGAACACGAAAACCCGCGCGTGCTGTCGCTGTTCCGGAAGGTTCCCACGAGCGAGCATCTGCGCAGCTTCGAGAAAGACCTGGAAGAGTCTTCTCGGGCGGCCGAGGCGATCCGGCCGATCTTCCGCCAGGCGCGCTGGTTGCTGCTGCGCGATCTGGGTGACAAGGCCGTGCCCGGGTCGGACGGTTGGGCCTACTACCATCCCGACGTTCGCTATTTGGGCGAGGCGTACTTCCGGGCGTGCAAGCCCGAAGGCCCCGGCGAAGATCCCGCGCTTGTCATCGCCGACTTCGCCGAACAGCTCGGCCGCCGCGGCATTCACCTGCTGGTCGTGCCGGTGCCGTCCAAGCCCGGTGTCGCGCCCGAGCACCTGCGCCACGGCCTTGCGCCCAGCCTGGATCTCGCCGCGCACACCCGGCGCTTCATCGGCGAACTGCGCGGCCGCGGCCTGGACGTCATCGATCTGCAAGCCGCCTTCGTGCAGCGGCGACTGGGAAAGCCCGACGGGCCGCCGCTCTACCTGGCTGCCGACACCCACTGGACCGGCGAGGGCGCGCGCCTGGCGGCCTCACTGCTGGCGGCTCGGGTGCGTGCCGCGATCGGCGCCGAGCCGCTGCAGCCCAGCCGCAACTACCGTCGGGAAGAAGTGCCCGTGCAAAGGCGCCCCGACATTCCGCGCATGAGCCGACTGCCCGGCGAAGCCACCGCGTTTCCCAAGGAGACTACCACCGCCTTTCGTGTGCTCGACGAGAACGGCGATCCCTACGCGGACGACGACGAGGCCCAGATTCTGCTTCTCGGTGACAGCTTCTCGCGCATCTACCAGACCGACGAGCCCGAGGCCGCCGGCCTCATCGCCAATCTCGCCTACGAGCTGCGCACGCCGCTCAGTTCCATCGTCAACGATGGTGGCGCCTCGACCCTGGTGCGCCAGGAACTGGCCCGCAACATGGATCTGCTGCATGGCAAACGCATCGTCATCTGGGCGTTTGCCGAACGCGACCTGCGCTTCGGCCTGCAGGGATGGCAGAGGATCGTGTTGGAGGAGTAGGTCAAGGAATGAAGATGTCCGGCCAGCGATCGTTGGCCGAGTGGAAGGTCAACCGGGTCGCCTGGTCGGGCGGGGCGCCGACCTCCCAGATGTAGATCTCGTAGTCGGCGATGTCGTGATCGTGTCCGCGCTGGGTGGCGGCCCATACCAGCCATTTTCCCGAACGATCGAGCTGCGGGAAATACTCGTGCGAGCGGCGGCCGGGAATGTCGATGAAGCGCGTCTGTTGCACAGACAGGACGCTCGCCGGCGCGCCGTTCGCGATCGACTCGGCCAGCACCTCGCTGTCCCCGTTGCCCGAGGGGTTGACCCACAGTATGCGATCGCCCTGGGGGAACCAGTTGATCTGGCAGCCCTCGCCGGTCTTCACCCAGGTCTTGCCCTCCAGGTTGTAGATGCCGGTTTCGCGCTTGGCCCCGCGCAGGGTGAGGGCGACGAATTTCCGATCGGGCGACAGATGGGGGTTCTGCAGTTCGGCCCCGGCCAGATCGGGCGCAGCGTTTCCATCCAGCAACAACGTCTCGGCCCCGGTCCCCAGATCCTTGATGAAGAGGCTGGTCTTGCGCGCGATCGCGATGTGCTGCCCGTCCACCCATGTGCCCCAGCTGGCGTCGTCCGCGACCTTGTGCAGGTTGCCGCCGTCGCGATCCATCACGTACTGATCCCACTTCTCGGGTCGGTTGGCGTCCTGCTCCGACACCCAGCCCTTCTTGCTGCGCACGAAGAGGATCTGTTTGCCGTCGGGAGAGAAGCGCGGGTACCAGTCCACCTCCTCGCCGCTGGTCAAGGCCTTGACCCCGGTGCCGTCGGTCTTCATCAGCAGGATGTCGTGGTTTCCGAAGCGCGAACTGGACCACACGATGGTCCCATCCACCTTCTGTCGGATGCGGGCCAGCCCCGCGTTCTCGTCGCTGGACAGCTGAGCTTCGGCCCCCTGGGGAGGCTTGCCCATGCTGGCACAGCCAGCCAGAAAAGCCGCCAGCACAACCATCTTCGTTGCCAGATTCGATCTCATCGCACTTTCTCCGTCGGTCATAGAAGGATGCCTGCGCGAACACCAATCGGGCGGTAGCCCAGATCCTGCATGGCAGCCGAGGGATCCAGATCCGCGTCCTGGGTCAATCCTGCGATGGTGTGCTCCATCAGCAGCGGGCGCCGATTGAGGAGGCCCCAGGCGCGCGCGGCGATGCGGCCCAGGCTGGCCGGTACGATCAGCACGGGCTTCGTCAGCCCCTGCCGTTCCAGCAGCAGAGCGGCCAACTCGCGCAGGGTGAGGGTTTCACCACCGGAAAGATTGTAGGTCTTGCCGTAGGTCACAGGATTGGCGGCCATCGCGACCAGGCCTGACAACAGATCCTCCACGTGAACCGGGCGCTTGCGCGCGCGCCCGCCCGCCAGCAGGGGCAGGATCGGATAGCGCTTCACAAAGTCGGCGTACATCTTGAACTCCAGGCCGCCTTCGCGATCGTAGACCAGGGTGGGCCTGACCAGCGTAAAGTTCAACGAACCGCAGGCGCGGACAATCTGCTCGGCCTGCTGCTTGGAGCGCGAGTAGTGCGTGGTTCTCGGATACACCACCGAGGCGGAGGAAATGTGGACCAGGTGGCCGACCTGGGCCGCCGCCGCGGCATCGACCACATGACGGGTGCCCTCCACGTTCACGGCCCGGAACGAATCGGCGTTCTCGCCCAGCAGGACAGCGGCCAAGTGGTACACGACATCCACGCCTTGAAGCGGCCCGGCCAGGGTCTCGGGTTTGGTCACGTCGCCGAAATGCACGGTGGCCGTGCCAGCCAGCCGGCCCACCAGCGGATCCCCGGGCAAGACCAGCGCCCGCACGTGATGGCCACGATCGTGCAGCCGGCGGGCCAGGCGCGAGCCGATCTCGCCCGCGGCGCCGGTGATGAGGATGGTGGATGGCTTTGTCGTCATGTTTCGCCGGTGTCGCGGCGTCGAGCCACGGATCGCGCGGCCGAACGGTAGGCATACACCAAACCATGCCTGCCCGCACCTGAAGGCCACGAACGCCGACGGGGAGATTTTTGCCACGGGCTGCTAAGATGGCTGGCGATGAAGTCGCTTCACCGATCCGGCCTTGCAGCCTCGATCCTGGTGCTGGCCGCGATCGCTCTCGTGCCGGTCGCGGATCGCATCCTGGCCCGGCATCAGGTGCGGCAGCAGGTGCGTGAGCTGGAGCGTGCGGCCGCGCACGAAAAGGGCACGCACCCTTCATGTGCCGCGCCCGAGGGGCCACGCCCGCTGCTCGCGGTGCGCGAGGAGATCCCGCTGGCCAGCTGGGGCAATATCGGCGGGTGCGGGGCGGGCGGCGGATCGGCCAGCGCGCCTGGCGGCGGCATCAAGTGGGTCGGGCGCAACGTGACGGGCGGCCTGCTGGACGTCCAGTGTCTGCCCAGCGAGACCGAGGCGCATGGCAACTGGTTCTCGACCGTGTCGACCCGCCTGGGTGTCAGCCCGGCGCAGCGCTGGGGACTGGCGCTGTACGTGCCGGTTCTCTACAAGGTTGGCGACGTGACCGTGCTGGGCCAGACCAAGACGGCGCGCATCGCGGGCTTCGGCGACCTGAGCTTCGAGGTCTCGCGCAAGCTCGGGATTTCCGGGTCGCACTACCTGGCCCTGATTGGCAGTGCTCCCGTGGGCGCCCACGATGCCGTCCGGCAGGGGATCGTCCTGCCCCAGCGGCTCCAGCTGGGCAGCGGCGTCCTCGGCACCACCGCGCAGTATCAGTACACGCGAGACCGCGACTGGGGCCTGATGCTTCTGGGTGGCACGGTCAACTACGGAGGCTGGCAGAACGACATCGGCGACTGGCGCGCACCCAGCGCCACCGCCAGTGCGCATGTGGGCTACCTCGTGGGTCCGCTGGTTCCATCCGCGGGCCTGACCCTGTTCGGCAAGCCGGTTCACGATCGCGAGCGGGGGGCGAGCCGGCCCGAGAGCAGCGACCCTCTGTTCATGCTGGTGCCGGGTTTCGGGCTGGAATGGTCGAGCGACTGGGTCGCCTTCTTCCTGGGCGCAACTCTCGGCCTGTCGTACCACGGACTGGAAAGCACGACGGTTGGACTGGGCGTTTCGTCGTCGCTTTTCTAGCCATGGTGGGCGCAGTCTTCTTGCGCCCGTCTCCATCCTGGGCGACAATGGAGCACCCACTATCCGGAGGATCCGATGAAGACTTGCTTTGCGACACTGCTTCTCGCCCCGATGGCAATGATTCCGATGGCTGGCTGCTCCAGCTCGGCCACCTGCAATTGTAACTGCGGCAGGACCGACGCCTCTCCCGGTACTCCCGTGCCTCCCGTCAACAGTCCTGATGCCTCTGCCGGAGACGTCGGATGGGTCAGCGTCGGGGGCGGCGAAATCGACCCGGCTCGCGCCTCCAGTGGAAAGCTGGCCGTTTCCAGCGGCGTGCCCTACGCGGTGTTTTCCGACTCGTCGGTTGGCGGCAAGCTGTCCGTGATGACCCTTTCCGGCACGAAGTGGACGAACGTGGGCACGCCCGGATTCACGCCCACCAGCGTGGACCAATACGTTCTCTACATTGACAACGGTACACCCTACGTCGTCTTCAGCGCGTACAGCTCGACCGTTTCGGGCGAAACCCTGAACGTCATGAAGTTCGATGGTTCCAAGTGGGTCAGCGTTGGAAATGCCAACTTCGGATTGGTCGCCTACTCGTCCTTGAGCCTGGTGGTCTCGGCGGGAGTGCCCTACGTCGCATTCTCCGACACAAACTCCCACTTGCACGTCCAGGGCGTCGTTGGCGGTATTTGGACCGATGTGGGCGGGACGTATGTTTCCGCCTACGGACAGTACCCAGGCTTGACCATGTACAACGGCCAGCCCACGGTCGTGTTCGCCGACTCGTCAAGTGGCAGCAGCTACTACGTCCTGACCCTCTTGACCTTCAACGGCACGGCCTGGGTCCCCTTGGCCACGAGCACGTTGACGCTCGACTACGACTACGGAGACACGTATCTCACAGTCAGCGCCGGGGTCCTGTACATAATCTTCTACAACGACACGTATGGCGCGGTTGTCCTCAAACTCAGCGGTGGGACTCTGGTGAGTGTTGGCCCCCTGGGCAGCATCAACGGCACAGACAGGGTCGAGTATGTGAGCGGCATTGTCTACAACGGCGTTCCCTATGTCGCGTTCGACGACGAGGCTCGGGATAGCGATCCAAATCCCATGGCGGCCACCGTCAAGTACTTCGATGGTACGGCCTGGCAGCTCTATGCCGGCTACCCCGATAGCTGTGATATCGAGAACACCTATCTCGCGGTCGATCAGACGAGCGGCCACCTGTATCTGACCTACAACGACTGCAACGGTGCCATGACCGTGAAGCTCCAATAGGAGCGCGCGACGCATGGGGCACCTGACGCCTTTCGCTTCAGCGAGGGCGCCAGGTGCAAGCGGAGGCCACCCTCTGTCTCCCGGCAAAGGCTAGCGGCACCGGGCGTTTCCTCGGGGGGGTTCTGGTCTATAAGGCGGACATGATGGTTTCCTCCGCAGGTGTGCCACGCAGCACGGACGGCGCGCTTCCCGAACGTATCGCCGTTCTGGGCGGCGGCGGGTTCCTGGGTTCGCACCTGACCGCGGCGCTGCTCGACCAGGGCGCCCAGGTGGTGGTGCTGGATCGGAGCCTCGGCAAGCTTGGGCGCGACACCACGGACAACCCACGGCTGCGCTGCGTGGCCGGATCGGTGGACGATGGGGCCCTGCTCGAAACCTCGCTCGACGGCTGCGATGCTGTGGTGTCGATGACCGCGCTGTGCAATCCGTCGCTGTACAACACGGTCCCGCAGGACGTGATACGGGCGAACTTCCTCGATCTGCTCCCCCTGGTCGACCTGTGCTCGCGCAAGGGCTGCTGGCTGGTGCACCTTTCCACCTGTGAGGTGTACGGCCGCGGCGATCCCTCAGCCTTTCTGCGGGAAGACTCCACGCCGCTGGTCCTGGGCCCGGTACAGAGCGAGCGTTGGAGCTACGCCTGCGCCAAGCAACTGCTCGAGCGCTGGATCTGGGCCCAGGGAATCCACGGTACCCTGCCCTTCACCATCGTGCGTCCCTTCAACATCATCGGCCCGCGCATGGACTACCTGCCGGGCATCGACGGCGAAGGCGTTCCACGCGTGTTGGCCTGCTTCATGGCGGCCCTGCTGCGCCAGGAACCGCTGCCTTTGGTCGACGGGGGCCAGCAGCGCCGCGCCTTTGCCAGCGTGCGCGATTTCTGCGACGCCATGCTGGCCATCCTACGCACGCCCGGCCGTTGCCAGGGCCAGATCTTCAATGTGGGGAATGCCGACAATGACATCAGCATCAGCGAGTTGGCGCGGCACATGGTCGCGGTGTATGCCGAACGTCACGGCGGCGATCCCACCCTGCCCTGCCGACCCGTGTCGGCGCAGAGCTATTACGGCACGGGATACGACGATGTTGCGCGACGAATTCCCGATCTGGCGTATATCGAGGCGCGGGTCGGCTGGCGTGCGCGCATCAGCCTGGCCGAGATGCTGCCCGAGATCGTGGACGACTACGTGGCCCGCTACCGCAACCGCGTGGGTTCCCCGCAGGTGGCGGTCACGCGGTGAGATTGGGGATTCTGGGATTCGGAGTAGGGAGCCGGGGCGCGTGTGCACGCCGACGGGGCGACCGCAGGTCGCCCCTACCGAGGACCGCCCGCCCGTCGTACCTGCCTGGCCGTAGGGGCGACCTGC
>Ga0265330_10001254_pt1 | contig 14868 bp, 11 predicted proteins | sample 41919metaG_FD_202083 | JGI IMG/M metagenome (GOLD analysis project Ga0265330, IMG submission 202083) | Rhizosphere microbial communities from Carex aquatilis grown in University of Washington, Seatle, WA, United States - 4-19-19 metaG | ecosystem: Host-associated > Plants > Roots > Rhizosphere... | reverse complement strand
TCAACTAATCGCTTTTCGATATTCTCTGTCCGGCCAACGTAATATCTATCGAGTCGTTTACTGTAGAGAATGTAGACGTAATGCATTGTGGACGCTGTAGGGCTCGAACCTACGACCTATGCCTTGTAAGGGCATCGCTCTGAACCAACTGAGCTAAGCGTCCAGTATTATCTTAACGATTTCTCCAGCGAAGTCCCGACGCCTTCTGTCGGGACTGGCTAAGCGTCAGATCGTTGATAATATATCGATCAGAAAGTCCTGATTCAAGAGGAGACAGCGAAGTTGCTTTCTGCAAGCTGAGTATTAATAGAGGGAGATTTCAATTTGATTGAGACCCTGACACAAAACATCAGTGTCCCGAAAATAACATGGGGTTAGTGCGTCCAAAAGCGGGACGTTCTAACCCCAGTCATTTTTGGAGCGGGAGACGGGACTCGAACCCGCGACGTCCAGCTTGGGAAGCTGACATTCTACCACTGAATTACTCCCGCAGAGCATTTCGGCTAAAAAACCTAATGTCTTAGAACAATTTGGGCTGACTTCCTAACCTGTGGCACAAATATGGAACAAAAACTATTAATTATGCTTACAAATGTAATTCAACATTTTACAAATTGCAATATTTCTCTTTCTCTGTCACCTTGTCGATCTCGCTAACTCCAGCCGGGTGCGGCCGGTTAGCTTGCAACGCTAATTGTCGAACATCATCTCTGGACCTGCAGGAAAACATGAACGATTTTCATATGCGTTAATAACAATCGTTGTGTCGGGTTCGAGGGTTAGTTCGAGCCTGCAATGTGACCATGTGTAGTTTGCTAAAACACTCTCCACGGCATAGGGATCGGCATCACCGGCTGTGCCATGAGCACGGCCATAGATCTCTGACAACCGTTCGCGAAGAAAGCGAACATCTTCGGCCGATGAGGCGTCTGTCGTTTGAAAAACCAGTTTCGCGGCATAGTATCCGGTGGAACCGCAGAAGAGTTGGCATGATGACGCCCTTTTCGAGAGAAAAGAGACATTGGAGTAAGCAAGAATATCGCTGGTCGTCAATTCGGGCATTGGAACGGAACCACTGCTGTAACCTACGAAACGCTTTTCGATGAAATCTGTCGGCGTGGTCCATCTGAATCCCAGATAACCTTCCAGGCCGGGCGGATTATCGAGACGTAAAAAGTAATTACTTCTTCCGCATCCAATGACGGTGAGACTGGCAGCAAGCAAAATGATGATGGATTGTTTTCGGTTCATAGTTTCTCTCAAAAGCTATCTATATATAGCACGCGATGCAAACTGTGTGAGTTCATTAACACGATAGATTGTGCCCCTAGGATGTTTAATAAATCTACACATATTATTAGGCTTGGTCAACTTGTTCATGAGAAAAGCCGTGCGACGTCTTAGTCATAAGAATATTTTCGAATGCAGACGAAGGACCGTTTTTCAACCGACGAACTGAAGCTGACGTCCATCGGCAAATTCGGTTTGGTAAGAAAGGCAAGGAAGAACGTACCGTCTCACTATCACTCAGGAATAGACATCACGAGGCCTCATCCGAACTATCTCAACGAGCCGGTATACCCGATTGCACAAGGCGTCGTCATCAGCAAGCGGGACGACGGTCCTTATGCCCAACTTATTATGGAGCACGAATATCACGGAAGGCGATTCTGGACTTTATACGAACATCTTGCGGGCATTACCGTCGATGTGAATGGGGCCGTGTCCCCCGAGACTCCGATAGGGAGATTCATGAATCGCGACGAGTTGAACCGCTATGGGCGGCAATTCGATCATCTTCATTTTGAAGTTCTGCGAATCCGTCCGATGCCCCTGCGGCCGGGACCGGCGACTCCGGCGAGGTTCTACTCTTCGTACTCTCTGATCTGTTTTTCTAGAGGCGAACTCGAGAAATATTTCTTTGATCCGTTGGAGTTTCTTGAAGGGAAATGATTTTTTACGCGCGCTGATGCTTGCTCACTCTTCCGCAAACTTCTTTATCGCATCGTAATATTTAACAATCGCTTTTGCCTTATTCTTCCCGAACGACAGCCAATGCCAGGTTGTATCCGGGTTTGGATTTTCGACGGTTGGAATGCGGATGATCGGCTTCCCCTGATATTCGCCAATGACGGGTTGGACTGATTTTTCTTCGTTTTCCATTGTATTCCTTTCGTTTTAAACTAGATGATGATCAAATGATGAATGAGTGTCCTCATCTGAGTTGGAGTCATGTTAATAATACTTTGTCTTCCTGATCTCCAGATTGACAATGATGTTGGATTGTTTGTTCAGAATGCAACGACTGAGTGAGTCTAGTATATTCCCGCAATTGAGGACGCAACCAAAGATGATTCCTCCAATTCTGCAATATTCATCCAACGTTTCTTAAGATGATAAACCCGGAGATCACGATCAATATTCCGGCAAGAAGTTTTACGTAGAGTCTATCGTCGGAAAAAATCTTCCCTCCGAAAAAAGTAGCGTAGAGAATGGAAGTCCGTTTGACAGCCAACACCAACGCCACCGGGGCGAGTTTCGTCGCTTCAAGTTGCGTAAATCGATACGCGACCGTGAACAGTGCTACGGTGAAGACAAACAGAAATTGACCTTTGCTTTTCTCGAGCGCCGCCGGAAACGAAGATTTGTGCAGCAATAACTGGAGGCCGAATACCGCACAATACACGATATGTTGATAAAACAGGACAACAAGAGGGTCAACCCTGTAACTGCTCACGAGCATTCTATCGGCAACTGAAGAGACCGCAAATAATCCCACCGCTCCATAAATATAATAATATTTTTTTGTCCCGAAGATGTTCTTGAACGGTTGAAATATTTCCTGACCGGGACGTATTTCCAGCGTGTATGTTCCTGCCATCATGAGTCCGATACCCGCCCATTCCCACGGCCGAAGCGATTCGCCGAGCAGCATCATTGCAAGAAGTGCAGCAGCTCCGGGGGTTAACCCAAGAAGCGGAAGAGCACTGCTGATCTGATTGTGCTGCAGCGACATCATCACTAATAAAAATGCCATCCCGCCAAGGATGCTCTTGCCGATAAGAATTATGAGCGTGGAAGCGGGAATGGAAACGACATCAACCGAAAATGGGACAAACAGAGATAACAGAAGAATAACGACTGAAAGGAGGAAGGAAAATTCAAGGGCTGTCAGGCGAAACAAAATCTTCTTTTGAAGAATAGCCGATGCCGCTGAAAGTATCGCAGAGCACGTCGCCAATACGAACCAAGTCATTTAATTTACTCCGCTGTAAGTACGAACGAGTTGTTTGTCCCTGCGATTCTCTGTGCCTCTCTGTGAAACAATATTATTATTACACAGAGACAACATATGTCTCCAATATGACGGCCCATTCGAACAAAGCCCCTTAAAAGGGGACACTTCTATATTGCAATAGTCGTCGAAAGGAAAAAGTTCCTTCCCGGCTCGAAAGTAATAAACCCGCGCAGCGTGGAAAGATGATTTTGATACAACTTATTAAAGACGTTTTGAACGCCCGACCGGATCACAAACGACCATCGCTCTATAGTAATCGGAACGCTGACAATCCCGGCATCAACGATTGCGTACCCGGGCGTGCGTATTTCGCCTGCGGCAAGATTTTTCTGTTCAGCACAAAAAGTGGCCGCGATGTCAACCGTACCGACTGACTGGAGAAGAGTGCTTGATTCAAGCCGCCCGTTGAGCGGTGCAATCTGGGGGAGATTTGTATGGTCGAATGTGTCTTCCCCGCGAACATACGCAACATAGTACTTCAGAACATTCCACTCAACTAACCTCTGTTCGATTGATAGTTCATAACCGTACAACCGGGCTTCACCGATGTTTTGTTCTATGAATGCGCTTCCCCCTTCAAACACTCCCGGAACGTATCCAACGAGGTCCGTCAAGCGGTTGAAAAATATGTCGGACTGCAACTGAATGCCGCTGGTGTGTACGCGAAATCCGGCATTTACCGAGATACTTTTTTCCGAACGGAGATTCGGATTGCCCACGCGCACGATGCTTCCCAAGTTGAGATATTGAAAACGTTCTTCAAGGGAAGGTGAACGAAAAGCTGTAGAGATAAGCGACGTGAGGTCCAGGTCCGAGTCAAGGGCATACGATAATCCCCCGTTGGCGCTCCACGATCCATCGCGGGCAGAGGTCTTGTTCCAAAGGATCTGCTGGCCGGGGGGAGATGTCTGCAAAACTCCGGAAGTAATAATGTATTCAGGGTTCAGTGTCTCGTCGCTGCCAACCTGAATCCAATCGTACCGGGCACCGAGTGTCAACGTCAATTTGTCGGGTAACAGATGCCACTCATCCTGTCCGTATATTCCGGCGCTGAAGAAATGCGAGAACGGCACCGGCCGATCGCCGATAATTTGAGCGGTGCTCGTATTTGTTCTTTCACGCCTGCTGTCCAAATCCCTCTGCCACACATCCGAACCAATCGTAAGCACCTGGTCGGTGGACAGAACAACTTTCGATTCGATTTGTCCGCTTGTTGTCGCATGTGTTGCATGCGGCGTAAGGGTCAGCACCGGACTTTGAATGAGTTCAACATTGCGCTCGATGTCCTGATGAGAAAGCCGGATAGTAATAAGCGGCACACCCGGGCGGAGGTTTGGAATTATATATTCCAGCCCGAACAGTTCGCGCTTCGCGAGTGTGTAGCGTGCAGCTGCCGACGGCGAGAGAGGCGCGCCCCCGGGAATTCCGGTATCCTCCGCTTGAGACCGTTGGTATGAGAAGAATACCGATTGATTATCGAAGGTCTTTACGCCCAGCGAGCCGTTGATGTTAAAGTCATGATATTGCGAATTTGGAATCTCTCCGAGAGACGTCATCGTGTTGCCGGCATGCCGATAACTTCCGCTCAACCGCGTCGCGATCATATCGGACGAACTTTCGAATGCCGCATACTGCCCGACTTTGCCGTCAACGCTCGAAAGGTCGTTCGTCGTTTCTGCGTTCGTCTGAAGTTGGTCGGTAAAGGAGTTTCGCTTTGTAATCAGATGGACAACACCGCCGAATGCGCCGGTTCCGTAAAGAACGGAACCAGGAGATTTGACGACTTCAACTCTTTCAAGATCGTGAATGTCGAGGAGTGAAAGAGCGCCTGATATGTCAGTCGCAGTTTCAATTCTTGTATTATCGATCATTGTTACAATGTTTGACCTTCCCATCCCGCGAATAGAAACATCCGTTTCCCATGATCCATCGCGGGTAAGTGAAATTCCCGGAGAATTCTTCAGGGCATCGGAAACTGTCACGCCCGATTGTTGGACAAGTTGATCGTTTGTCTCAACATTGAAAGGATACGGTATGCCTTGCGCCGCTGACGACGTTCGCGTGCTCCGAACAACCACTTCGGTGGATGGAAGAATCGCCGGCTGCATTTCAATAATAATACTGTCGTTTTGTTCTTCACACGCGACAGTCCGTTCAATCCTCGCGTACGCGACATGACGGGCAGAAATTGTATAACGCCCGGCAGCGAGATGCCCAAAGAAAAAAAGGCCGCTGTCGGTCGTATTTTTCTTTTGTCCAATTTCAATGAGGACGACAATCGCATCGCGTACCGGCTGATGTGTTGCAGCGTCAATTATTTTTCCACTAAGAGAGGCTGTTTGCGATTGTGCATAGAGCGGCAGCAAAAAAAGTAGAATATGTAATCGTTGAAAATATCCACAATAGTTCTTCATATGTTCTCTATAGAGTCTCGACGCTAATGATACTATTCATCGCACCAAAAAGGCCTTGATTGGATTCGAATGGGATTTTATACTCTATACTGCCGATTGGCAAGTATGGAAGACTCTCTCGGCGCGTTTCGCGCTTGTTAGAGTTATATGGTCACGCGGGCATCACTATTCGCTTTCCATCGAGTGTGTTCAGAACGACGATGTGAAGGTATCCAAGTATTGGCTCAAAGGCAAGGCCGATGGATTCATATTCCATAAAAATAAACTGGAAAATATTCCTTTGAATTGATGTTTTTCGATTAATTCTTCTTTATATTTCACTAGTGCCTTATGGCACTTTCTGATCTGAAAGCGACGTCATTGAAAAATTAGTAACTCGTTCGCGGAATCTTTTTACAAAACGCACTCGGAAAATAGCTCTCGTCCTGAAAAATTATTTGATAATAAACAAAAACGCTGCGAGTACTCTCAACGGTTAAGGACCTCTAACCGAATTATCTCTTCTCTCGAAAAGACCGCAATGTCATCGCACTGATTGATTGCGGTAGAAATGATCAGCCGCTTTACTTCCCTAAGTGCCGGGCATAGGATTTTTTTATGCCATCGGTCGGTTGTACACATCACACAAGAACACAAACATCTCTCACACTATCCGACGGAATAACGGAGCCGTGCCGGTTATTGAATCCGGACGTCTGCTTATTTTTCTCGTACGTTGAAACACTATTATTCTGATTTTTTTCAACACTCGAAAAGGAGCGGTTATGGATCGAACACTTACCTCGCCGCCTGAATTGCAAAAGATTGATTCTGTGGTCGCGAGTCACAAGAACAAGCATGGAGAACTGCTGGGTATTCTCGAGGAAACTCAACTCCTCAACGAACGCAAATATCTTTCTGAGGATGCGTTGAACCACGTCGCCCTCAAGACAGGCGTTCCCCTTTCCAGAATTTACAATGTGGTGACCTTCTATTCCTTTTTTAACCTGAAGCCCCAGGGCAAACATACGATCACCGTATGCCGCGGAACCGCCTGCCACACCAAGGGATCGAAAGCCCTTCTTGACGATCTCGGATTAATGCTTGGATGCAGCAAAGAACTTGAAGAAGGAGAATCGTTTTTCACGACGCAGGACAATCAATTTACAATCTCTACCGTCGCATGTTTCGGGCAATGCGCTCTTGCGCCGGTTATCGCACTCGATGAAGTCATTTACAGCAGCATGACAACAGCAAAACTGCAAAAGCTTATCAACAAAGTTTCGAAGGGGAGAAAATGACCATGAAGACGATCGATGCGGCGACGCTGGTAGAACTCCGTAACAACGGATTGAAAAAATTGTTTCCTGATGTTCCGAAAATTTCCGTCGGCATGGGAACGTGCGGCATGGGAAACGGTGCAAAGGAAGTGTTCGAAAGCCTGCAGAAAACCCTTAAGGCAAAGAATGCAAACATCCGCCTTGCCATCACCGGATGTTTCGGATTTTGCGCCGAAGAAACGCTTGTGAACTGCTACATCCCCGGAATGCCTCTCGTCATCCTGCACAAAGTTACGCCGAAGGATGCGGAGAATATTGTGAACTGTCTCTCGAAAGGAATCATGCCGCTCAAGAAGGCGCTCTGCAAAATCGAGCGGTGGGATTTCTTTACATCAAAAATGGAATTCGGCACCGGGCTTCCCAGCGTCCCGTTGTGGACTGAAATTCCCTTCTTTAAAGGGCAGAAAAAAATAGTCCTTCGCGAATCCGGATTAATCGATCCCGAGAATATCGAAGAGTACTTTGCCGTGGGCGGTTACAGCGCGCTCATGAAAGTTCTCACGGAAATGACGCCGGATTCTGTGCTCGAAGAGATAAAGCAATCCAAGCTGCGCGGACGCGGCGGCGCGGGATTTCCGACCGCTATCAAATGGGAGATGATGAAAAAGGTCGCAACCGACCAAAAATATATCATCTGCAATGCAGATGAAGGGGACCCCGGTGCATACATGAACCGGAACGAAATCGAGAGCGACCCGCACTCGCTTATCGAAGGAATGTTAATCGGCGCATTTGTCATGGGTGCATCGGAAGGAATCATGTATGTTCGCGCTGAATATCCTCTTGCCGTAGAACGCTTCAAAAAAGCGGTCGCGTCCGCAAAAGAATTCGGAATTCTCGGAAATCATATTTTCGGTTCCTCTTTTAATTTCGAGCTTTCTCACGTAGAGGGTGCCGGCGCATTTGTCTGCGGAGAAGAGACTGCGCTCATCGTCTCGATAGAAGGAAAAGCAGGACGGCCAATTCCCCGTCCCCCCTACCCGGCGCAAAAAGGGTTGTGGGGAAAACCGACGAATATCAACAACGTGGAGACATGGTTTAACATTCCCGTGATTGTTACCATCGGCGGAAACGAGTTTGCCAAGTTCGGCACGCAAAACAGCACAGGAACAAAAGTGTTCTCATTGGTCGGTAAAATAAAGAACACGGGGCTCGTCGAACTCCCCCTTGGCACACCGCTGCAAAATATTATTTACCAAATGGGAGAAGGAACCGGAAATAAGAAAAAAATCCGCGCAGTGCAGACCGGCGGCCCTTCCGGCGGATGCATTCCGGTGGAACATTTCAACACGCCGGTTGATTACGAATCCCTTACAAAACTCGGCACAATCATGGGATCCGGCGGCATGGTCGTGATGGACCAGGACAACTGCATGGTCGACGTTGCGCGGTATTTTGTTGAAGTGACTTCGAAAGAATCGTGCGGCAAGTGCACTCCGTGCCGCGAAGGATTGGCACAGGCGCTTTCGCTGCTGAACAAAATAACACGCGGCGAAGGCACGATGGGAGACGTGGACACGCTCGAACGTTTGGCGTACGTGATCAGGGATTCTTCCCTTTGCGGACTGGGACAAACAAGTTCCAACCCGGTCTTGACTACGCTGCGGTATTTCCGCGACGAGTACGAAAAACATATTATCGACAAGAGATGCAAAGCCGGCGTGTGTGAGAGTCTCTTTGTAGCGCTCTGCGAAAACAGCTGCCCGCTGCACATGAATATTCCAGGGTACCTGCAGCTTTTAAAAGAAGGAAAAATCGAAGAAGCATTCGAACTGACGCTGCGCGACAATCCCCTGCCGGGAACAGTCGGCAGAATTTGTTATTTCCACTGCCAGATGCGCTGCCGCCGAGAGATGGTCGACGAGCCCGTGAACCAGGGAGAGATCCACCGCTATCTCGCGGATACGATGTATAAGATGGGAAAAGAAAAGGCCATCTATCAGCGACTGGTCAAAGAGAAACTTTCCCCTACCGGAAAAAAGATTGCCATCGTGGGTGCCGGACCGGCCGGATTAACTGCGGCGTACTATCTCGTTCGCCTCGGACATTCGGTGACCGTGTACGACAGCCATGCCAAGGCCGGAGGAATTTTGCAATACGGAATCCCGGCGTACCGCCTTCCCAAAGACGGATTGAATAAGGAGTTGGAACTATTCAAAAAGCTGGGAGTGAAATTCGTATTCAATGCACGCATCGGAAAAGAGGTCTCCTTCAAGTCTCTTTCAAAACAATCCGACGCGGTCTTTATCGCCGTGGGCGCGCAAAAAGATATCGAACTCGATATTCCGGGAAAAGAACTCACAGGAGTCATTGAAGGATACGAATTCCTTGAAGAGTTGGCGCTCGGCAAAAAGATGCACGTCGGGAAGAAGGTCGTCGTGGTCGGTGCAGGAAATGTGGCGATCGACGCTGCACGCTCGTGCCTCCGGCTTGGAGCCGACGTCACGATCGTATACCGGCGTGATAAGGATGAAATGCCGGCAAACGCCCATGAAATAAAAGACGCAACGGATGAAACAATCGACTTTATGTTCCTCTCCGCTCCGAACCGGATCCTGGGGAACTCGAACGGAAAGGTGACAGGCCTCGAAATTCACAAAATGAAGTTCGACGGATTCGATAACGCCGGAAGGAAGAAACCGGTCGAGACGGGCGAGTCTGCCTTTATCGAGTGCAACACCATTATTTTGGCGGTCGGTGAAAAAGTCGACTTTGACCAGGCAAAAGAGATCGGCCTCGAGCTTCGCAGCAACGGGGCAATAAAAGTTCATCAGCCGAACTACCGCACGAACTTGCCGAACGTCTACGCCGGCGGTGATGCCGTGACAGGACCGGCAACGGTTGCTGAAGCGATGGGCATCGCCCGGCGCGCCGCCGAAGCGATAGACAACGACCTGATGAAGGAGAAACGATTCCGCCGGCTCTTCCGTGATTTCAAATACAAAGATGAAATCGTTACGGAGACAGAAGGAATACAAAAGATCGAGCCGAAAAAGATTCCCGTGAAAGAGAGGATCTCGAGTTTCCAGGAGGTGCTTTCGGGGTTCACCGGAGAAGAAGCATTATTGGAAGCGACGCGGTGCCTGCGGTGCGACGTTAAATGTCATGAAGAATTAGGCCAAGGAGAATTCAATGGATAATGCAATGGTCAATATAAAAATCAACGGGAACGATTTTCAAGTTCCGCAGAACGTGACAATTCTTGAGGCTTGCAAACGCGCCGGAATAAAAATACCGACGCTGTGCTACCTCGAGGATGTCGCGACAAATGCTTCGTGTGCCGTTTGTGTCGTCGAGGTCAAAGGCGCGCGATCGCTGACGCGTTCCTGCTCGACATGCGTCCGCGAAGGAATCGAGATCGCAACGAATTCTGCGCGCATTCGGGACGCACGGAAGACAAGCGTCGAACTGCTGCTCGCAAACCACCCGAAAGATTGCCTCTCGTGTCTGCGAAACCAGAATTGCGAATTGCAATCGCTTGCCGCAGACCTCGGCGTAAAGGAAGACGGATTCGTCCGCACAAAAAAAAGAGAGCCGTTGGATACTACCTCCGTTTCAATTACCAGAGATCCCAACAAATGTATTCTCTGCGGCAGGTGTATCGCCGTCTGTCAAAATGTACAAACGGTTTCCGCGATCGGGTTGTCGCAGCGCGGCATCCGGACGAAAGTATCGACATACATGGAAAAAGGCCTCGGCAATGTCGCCTGTACGAATTGCGGCCAGTGTGCACTCGTCTGCCCCACCGGCGCCATTGTCGAACGGGACGATACCGAGATGGTGTTTGAAGAAATAGCAAATCCGGAAAAATTTGTAGTTGTGCAAACCGCCCCTGCGATCCGCGTCGGGATCGGTGAAGCGATGGGGATGGACCCCGGAAGTCTTGTGACGGGGCAAATGGTCGCCGGACTGCGAAGACTCGGGTTTACGAAGGTCTTTGACACACAATTTACCGCCGACCTGACCATCATGGAAGAGGGGCACGAATTGATCAAACGGATCACCAATAAAGGCGTTTTGCCGATGATCACATCGTGCTCCCCGGGCTGGATAAAATTTGCGGAACACTTTTTCCCGAACTCGCTTGCTCATCTTTCAACATGCAAATCACCGCAGCAGATGTTCGGATCGGTCGCAAAAACGTACTACGCCGCAAAACTTGGAATCGATCCGAGAAAAATCGTCGTTGTTTCAATCATGCCGTGCACGGCAAAGAAATATGAAGCGAAACGCCCCGAGATGATGAGTGCCTTCGAATATTGGAAGGACAAAAAGGCCTGGTCGGATGACGACGCGTTTTACGATGTAGACTATGTTTTAACAACGCGCGAACTTGCGCGGATGTTCAAAGAAACCGGGATCCGGTTCTCCAATCTTCCCTCCGAAGAATTCGACAGCCCGCTCGGCGAGTCAACGGGAGCTGCGGTGATCTTCGGCGCCACCGGCGGCGTTATGGAAGCCGCACTCAGAACTGCGTATGAAGTCGTTACGGGCAAACCCCTTGCCGATATCAACTTTACCGCGGTCCGCGGCATGGAAGGAATCAAAGAAGCAGAAGTTGATATGGACGGCACGAAAGTAAAGGTGGCAGTAGCTCACACGCTCAAAAATGCACGGATACTTTTCGAACAGATAGAGAAAAAAGAATCGCCGTACGCTTTCATCGAAGTGATGACCTGCCCCGGCGGTTGCCTTGGCGGCGGCGGCCAGCCTATTCCAACCACATGGGAGATCAGAAAGAAAAGAGCCGAGTCGATTTACAAAGAAGATGCAGGCAAACCGATCCGCAAGTCCCACGAAAATCCGCAGGTCGCGGCTTTGTACAGTGAATTCCTGAAGGCGCCGCTGGGAGAAATGTCCCATCACCTTCTTCACACGACGTACACAAAACGGGGACTTTTTGTGTGGCCGACGAACGGTACGGCAAAAGAAAAAGAGCCAGTACTTCAAAAATAGTCTCACCGGCGGAGTGATGCTGTACGAAGCAACGGCATCACTCCGCCGTGTAATTTTCATACCTCAAACCAGCGTATCCATCGGGTGAACAATCCTCAGAATTTCAATTCTCAACGCGCTCGAAATAGCATCCAAAAAAAATGAAAAAAGTAGTATTCATACTGTTGTTGTGTGCAATGAGATGAACGGAAAGCGGCGGCCGGTCATACCTTCTCCCCCTCCGCAGAACTTTTCCTCCAGCTTACACATAATCTAATATAGCTATTGTGGAGAAAAGCATCCGGAAATTGACTTCAATGGCAGGTCATGGAGATAATGACACCAATATAATGGAGGGATCTATTTTGAACAATGTCTATCTCTATGGGATGATCACGTCGAGTACAGTATATATCCTCGATAAAGGTTTCCCATTCCCCCAGCCGAACCATTACGCGGAAATAGAACAATATTTGCCTTCCGTTGGCGGGGAAGCTGTTAATTCAGCCATCACGTTATCAAAGTTGGGTATAAAGACGAAGCTCGACGGCAACTGGCTGAATCAAAACAACGTTAATAAAGTCTTCGATATCTTAAAGCCCTTCGATATTGATGTATCACGCCTGGCGGTAAAACCAAATTACGGCACTGAGGAAATTGTTATCACCGACAAAGATTCGCGTACGGTGTTTGGCAACTTTGCGAAGTTCCATTCGGGAGAAAAACAATGGAACACTCCACAGGAAATAGACATACAGAATGCCGTGCTTGTTTCTTTGGATCCATACTTCAAAGAAGAATCTCTACTCGTTGCGCAAATTTGTGTCCGGCATAAGAAACCGTATGTCACCATCGACTGCAAGTACGATGATTTCATGGCTCAGAATGCGGAGGCCGTAATCATCTCCCATGAGCTGCGCGAAAAGGCATACCGCGACCGCAATATGCTCGAGGTTTTTGAACAATATCAGGCAAAGTGCAAAGGTCTCATCATTTTCACGTTTGGGAGCGATGAGCTCTGGTACGCAGGCCGGGGGGGAAAAATAAAAAAGTTCCAGCCGTACAAGATTACACCGGTCGATACGACCGGCGCCGGGGACTCATTCCGCGCGGGGATTATTTATGGATTATTGGAATCATGGAATGATGAAGCGACGATTGATTTCGCGTCGGCTGTTGCAGCGTGCGTGTGCCTCACGATCCCGCATGCATTGAATGCACCCGGATTGGACGGCGTCCTTCGGTTTATGGAAGAACATAAGCGAAATTAAGTAGAGTAAGTGAAATACACGTACTGGTTTCTGGCCATAACAACAATGATAAAAGCCGTATAGTAGTAGATGTTCAAATTTATCCAATAAACAAATTAATCTAATGGAGAAATTATGAAGAAGATATCGTTACCATTGCTCGCTTTGCCTTTATTTGTTGGTCTCAGCAGTTATGTCTTTGCTCAAACAGTCACAGTTGGAGGAGCGGGGACATCGGCTGTTGATGGTAGTTACACACTTTCGTCGCCCTATACCTATAATGGAAAAAACTATTATGCCGGCGGTTCCTATAGTATGTATTGGGAGTCGGGTTACACGCCGGCAGCCTGGAAAATTGCAGATGGCAGCGGGAACGGATATTATTTAAACACCGCAAATACAACGCTTCCTCCGTCGGGAGGATGGCAGGTGGATACTACTTATGGGGTACGCGGCAGTCTTCCGGGTCCAACGTTAACCGGAGATGTTGATCTTCCTGTCGAACTCACTTCGTTTTCTGCACTCACCAAGAATAATCTTGTCAACCTTCAATGGACCACCGCAACCGAGATCAATAATAATGGTTTCGACATTGAAAGAGCTGTAGACAATTCATGGACGAAGATCGGATTTGTTGCGGGCAACGGCACAAGCAACGCACCTCATAATTATTCTTATACTGATAATCTTGGAACAACAGGAACATATTCATATCGCCTAAAGCAGATCGATCATAACGGTGCCTTCACATATTCACAGGAAGTGATAGTTCAAGTCGGTGCCGCGCCGAAAGTATTCGCTCTTGCGCAGAATTATCCTAATCCATTCAATCCGACAACGACAATGCAGTTCACAGTACCGAATGACGGACGAGCGACGCTAAAGGTCTATAACACGCTCGGACAGAAAGTCGCAACGCTTTTTGACGGAGTCGCATCGGCGGGAGAATATTATCAGGCAACATTCGACGGTTCGCGCTTTGCCAGCGGCATCTATTTCGCACGGCTGCAATTCGGCGGACAAACACTTGTCAAGAAGTTGTTGATGACGAAGTGATCCCTGCTCCTTGCGGGATGAATGATAAAGAAGAAGGTGATGATAAAATAAATACAGGCTATCGTAACAACGCTCTGATCGTCTGTATGCAATAGCTATAGCCGTGAAGGATGTGGCGACAAACATCGAGGTGCCCATGACTAATTCATCAGGACTACGATATCATTGCATTAAAATTTTTATCACTCTTTTTCTTCTCGGATTCGCAGGGTGTACGAGATACTACTTGCTGCTCGACGAGGAGGATGTCAAGAAAATAAATTTTACACGGGAGAGTGAACATCATATTATCTTGTTCAGTAAAGCGTTCACGTACACCACCGACGGCAAGTTGATGGAAAAGACGCACCAGATCTTCCGTGTAGGTGAAAACCCCTCCTCCTTCATTCCGGCTCTTTCAGTGCTGGACATTTCGTATAGGAAACTCTCATCCGTTGAAGGGCGCGTGATGCACAGCGACGGAACGACAGAAAAGTTTTCACAAAGCGATTTCTTGAGCTTCAACTTGAGCAATCAGCGGGTCATTTCAGATGAAAATTTGAGGCAGGCGTTCGTTGAAAGGAAGCTCAAAACGGGGGATTTGGTCGAAATCGTTT
>Ga0265330_10001249_pt1 | contig 14889 bp, 12 predicted proteins | sample 41919metaG_FD_202083 | JGI IMG/M metagenome (GOLD analysis project Ga0265330, IMG submission 202083) | Rhizosphere microbial communities from Carex aquatilis grown in University of Washington, Seatle, WA, United States - 4-19-19 metaG | ecosystem: Host-associated > Plants > Roots > Rhizosphere... | reverse complement strand
GCGCGCGGGGCGTGTGCGAAGCGCGTGGGGGGGGCTGGGTGGGCAGTCCGTCCCGAAGCCCCCAGGGGTGAGCGCGCGCGGCCCGCGGCCCGCGGCCCGCGGCACCCGGAGCGCTCACGCCCTACGCTTTCCGCCTCCCGCGTATCCCACACGAACTCGCTCACGCCCTCGCCCACGCGGCCCGCTAGCCGCCACCCGCGGGCCGGCCCTGCGGGCGGCCCGCAATTTCCCGACAAGCTCTAGCCTAGCCTTCTTCGTCGTCCTCGCTGCCGGCTGGCACGCCCGCGCGTTCCAGCGCCCGGTACAGGGTCCGGCGATCGATGCCCAGGCGTTCGGCGGCGCGCTTCTTGTTGCCGCCACATTCGGTCAGGATGAGCGCAATGTAGCGTTTTTCCAGCTCCGACAGGGTGGGGCGATCATCGAAGATTCCGGCCGGCTCTGCTGGTGAACCACCATAGACCTCCACAGGAAGATCGGACGGCAGCACCACGTTTCCTTTGGCCACAGCCACCGCGCGCTCGATGGCGTTCTCCAGCTCACGCACGTTTCCCGGCCAGGAATGGCGGCACAGAACATCCAGGGTTTCGGGCGACACGCTTGCTTCGGGCCGGCTCTCGCGGCGGGCGATCTTGGCCAAGAAGTGGCGCACCAGAATCGGGATATCGCCCGCGCGCTCGCGCAAGGGCGGCATGCGCACGGTGACCACGTTGATGCGGAAATAGAGATCCTCGCGGAAACGGCCGGTCTTGACGTCTGCCTCAAGGTCGCGATTGGTCGCGCACACCAGGCGGACATCGACCTTGATCGACTCGGTACCGCCCACCGGCCTGACCTCGCCATCCTGCAAGACGCGCAGAAGCTGGGCCTGCATCTTCGGCCCCATGTCGCCAACTTCGTCGAGGAACAGGGTACCGCCGTTGGCCATCTCGAACAGGCCGCGTTTGGCCGCCACCGCCCCGGTGAAAGCGCCGCGGGCGTGACCGAATAGCTCGGATTCGAGCAGCGATTCCGAAAGCGCGGTGCAGTTCACCGGCACGAAGGGCTTGCTGGCGCGGGGCGATCGGCTGTGGATGGCACGTGCCACCAGTTCCTTGCCGGTGCCCGATTCGCCGACCACCAGAACCGTGGCCGTGGTGGTGGCCACCCGGGCGACCAGCTTGTACACGTCGAGCATGCGCGGGCTCTTGCCTTCGATCTCGGCGACCTGGGCGCCCCCGGCTGTCTTCGGTGCGGCGACGGCCTCGGCGGATAGCCGCCGGCGCTCCAGGGCGCGCCCCACGGTTTGCCGCAGCTCCTCGACGTTGAAGGGCTTCGAGACATAGTCGTAGGCGCCGTGGCCGATGGCTTCCATGGCGCCGGTGACGTCGCCGAAAGCCGTGATCAGAATCACCGGCGTACCCGGGGATTTCTCGGAAAACGCGCGCAGCACTTCCATGCCGCCCACGCCTTCCATGCGAATGTCAGAGACCACCAGGTCATAGCGCCCGGAGCCGGCCCGCTCGACCGCGGGGGCGCCGTCATCCACGGCGTCGACGTCAAAGCCCTCGCCAATCAGGATTTCGCGTAGCAGATCGCGTGCGACGGCGTCGTCCTCGACGACCAGGATTCGGGTCATGTTGCTCCTCCGGCTGCGACCCGCGGAGGTGCGGGTTCGGCCTGGGTGATTCCATTTCGGGGCAGGCGCAGGGTGAACGCCGATCCCTGGCCGGGCGTGCTTTCGACGTTGATGGTGCCGCCCAAGGTCTTGGCCAATTCGCGGCAAATGGCCAGGCCCAGCCCGGTGCCCTTGCCCCGCCCTTTGGTTGTGTAGAAGGGCTCGAAGATGCGCCGCAGATCCTCGGGCGCGATGCCGGACCCGGTGTCGCGCACAGTGACCTGCACATGGCCATCGAGCGTCTGCGCCGCCAGCGTGACCAGGCCACCCTTTTCCACGGCGTCGAGCGCGTTGCTGAGGAGGTTGATCACGATCTGTCGCAGCAGCCCTGGGTCGGTAACGAAGTCAGGCGGATCGTCGGGCAGATCCAGGGTCAGCGCCTTGTCGCTGCGCAGGTCGCCCCCGCGCGTGACCTCGACTGCCTCTCCCAAAACTTGGCGCAGGGACACCGGCCGGCACTCGGCTTCCAGGGATCGGGTGGAATCGAGGTAGTCACGCACGATGCGGCCGATGCGGGCAATCTCGCGCGTCGACACCTCCAGGCGTTCGCGCAGGTTCGGGGCCAGATCGCGTTGCGACAGGGCGAGCTGCAAGTGGCCCGACACCGACGACAGGGGCGTGCCGATCTCATGGGCCAGCTGCGCCGCCAGCTGGCCAAGGGCCGCCAAGCGCACCTTCGAGGCGTTCTCCCGGCGCAGCTCATTGAGCAGGCGGTTGAGTTGTTCGAGCGCCATGTTTTTGCGCGACAGATCCTGAGTGGCGGCGTCGATTTCCCGTGCGAGTCGCTGGTTGAAGGCGTGAATCTCGCGATTCGCGGTGGAAAGTTGTTCCAGCATCCGGTTGAATCCGTGGGACAGGCGACCCACCTCGTCGTTGGCGTCGATGGGCACCCGCCGATCCATGTCCCCGGCTTCCACGTCGCGCATGGCGCGCGCCAGGCTGTCGAGGCGCCGCAGAACCACGCGGTCGATGATGAAACCGGTCAAGAGCATGAGCACCATGAGCTGGCCAAGGCCGAGGAGCAGTGACCAGCGTTCTGTCACCTTGATGACCGACTGAACCGGACTGCTCCAGTTCATGCTGAGCACAGCGGTCCACGGTCCCTTGAGGTCGACGTTTCGGGTGATGGCGTGGATGTCGTCGCCCTCAGTGGGTTTGCGGATGTATGGTCCGATGATGGGTTCGCGCGGGATGGAGCCAAGGCGCGTGATCTCGGGGGTGGTATCGCCTCGCTGGGTCAAGATGCGGGTGGCGCCTTCGCGCTCGATGACCAGTTGCAATCGCTGAATGCGAGGATGCCGGTTGATGTTGTTCGAGAGTGCGATGGCCAGATCGCGGTCTTCTGCGTCGGCGTCGAAGCGTTCCAGGGTTTGCTTGATGTCGTCGGCGATCTCGTCGGCCGAGGCCAGCGCTTGCCTGAGCAGTTCGCGGCGCATGGCGTAGATGCGCAGCCAAAAGGTCGCGCCCGCGGTCACGAAAACACTGACCGCGACGAGCAGCCAAACCTTGGTTCGGATGGTCACGCGCAAATCCTAGGTGCAAAGTCGCGGGCGCGAACGCCTGCCGACACGAGAATAGCAGCCGGCAACAAAAAACCCCCGGGGATCATCCCGAGGGTCTTTGCGAAGAAGCGGTACGGCCGGTTGATTCCGGCCGTCCTGCGTTCTTTCCAGGTGGTTACTTCGCCTCTTCCTTGGTCTCGTCGCCTGCCTTCTTGTCCTTCTTGCCCTTCTTGCCCTTCTTGCCCTTGGCGGGCTTGGCGGTGTCACCAGCAGCGGCCGGCTCGTCAGCGGCGGAGGCGAAGGACGTGGTGGCGGTCGGGATGACAAACGCGAGTGCGAGGAGGATAACGCGGGTCAGCTTCATAATGATTCTCCTTGTCGGATTCGGTTTTCTGGCCTTGCGGCCGGGAATGGCATCCCTTCTTGCAGCTCATGTGCCACACCGTGCGCATGGTGCGAGTGCAGTGATTCCGCGGGGTTAGGGAATTGGACACCGGCCAGCGCGAACCCGAGTGGGGCGGTTTTGTTGGTGATGAGCCAACCGTGTGGCGATGTGCCGCATCCCCGGTAGCGGCTGCTACTTCTGATCTGTTTGGGTGAGGATGGCGATGTTCTTGGCGCCGGCCTTTTTGGCGATGGCCATGAGGTCGACCGCCTCGCCCAGAAAGACGTTCTTGTCGCCGCGCAGAAGCAGAGTTTCTGACCCCACGTCGTTGAGGGCTTTGCGGATTTCCTCTTCCAGGTGGGCAACCTCTATCTTCCTGGAGAAGAGATAGATGTCGTTGTTCTTGGTGACGGTCAGGATGGGATCAGTGCGCTTCTTGGTCACCGCGCCAGAAGAGTTTTCCTTGGGCAGTGCCACCTTCACGCCGGTCCGGGACGTGATTTCCGATTCCACGATGGCGGTGGACGTGACCATGAAAATGATGAGCAAGACCAAGAACACGTCGGTGAGCGGCGTGATGTTGATCTCCGCGACCACAGTCTCACTGACATCAGCCTCGGTGTCAGCCGCGCTGGCGTCTTCTATCTGAACATTCATCCCCATGGCGAAAGGGATCTAGGACGGTGGGGCATTCTTTGCCGTGGGTGGTGTGGCCGCGCCGGCAAGGGCCGGGGGCGTCCCTCGGATTCTCGCGTACTCACCGAGGGCCAGCAGGAACTCCTCACAGAACACCTTGTACTCGACCGCGAGGGCGCCAACCCGCGCGACGAAGTAGTTGTAGGCGATGATGGCGTAGATGGCGACCAACAGGCCGGCCGCGGTTGCCACGAGTGCCGCCGCTATCCCCTGCGACACGACCTTGAAGCCGCCGGTGCCCGCCATCGACATCGATTGGAAGGCCTTGAGAATGCCCACCACGGTGCCGAACAGACCGACGAAGGGCGCCGACGAGCCGACGGTCCCGAGCGCCCACAGGTAGCGTTTGAAGGTGCCAATGGCCACCGTCCGCTGGGACATGACAGCCTCCGTGGTCTTGTGCGGGGTCTTGTCGAACACGCGCAAGCCGCGGCCAAACACGCCGGCCAAGGGATCGTTCGAGGTTTCGCAGAAAGCGTGGGCCTTGGGCAGGTCCCCGCCTTCAATCGCGCCGATCACGCGGTCCTTGAACACCTCGGACTTGGGCAGGACGTTCCACAAGGCGTAGACGCGTTCGCAGATGATGGTCACTCCGGCGACCGACCACACGAGCAAAAGCGACAGGATCATCCACTCGTCGTGGATGAGATTGAGAATCGTTTCCCAGGTCATGGATGCGACACTCAAAGGTGCTCGGCGAAAGTTGCTTTGTCCAGTGTGCTCGGAAGCGCGACCGGCGCGGCCGAGGGGAGATCATCCGAACCGACGCGACCGCTAGCCTCGCATCGTCTACAATGCCCGAATGCCCCAGGCTTTCCAGGGAGGCGGTGACTTTCACCTCGCGCGCAAGGTCGCGCTGGCCGAGCTGTTGCTTGGCGCGACCGAGATCGCGGTCTGTGCCCCGCCCCTCGTCTTGTGCGCGCGGGCCCTGCCGGATCGGTGGTTGTGGGCCAAGGTGCTGGGGCCGGTCGTGCTGGCTGCCGGGGCTGCTTCGGTGTTTCGCCTGGTGGACCTCTTGCGATCGGTGGTCGAGCAGCTTGCTGTGCTCCAGCGGGGCGAAAAGGCCAAAGCGCTGAACCCGGAGGTCACGCGCCGAGCGCTGGCGCGCGCGCCCCGCGAGAGTGCCCTGGTGCATTTTTCTTTGTGGACCGGATTGGCGCTAGTTTTGGCGGTTGCACGCTTTCGTACCGGCAATCATGACCCGGCCGACGCGGCCGCATTCGCCACACTCGGCGTGCTCTCGGCCGCAGGGGTGGCGGGGGTCCGCCTGGTGGTGCTCGACCGTGTTCTAGGGACTGTTCGACCCATCCTCGCGCCCCAGCTTGCAGTGATTCAAGCCTTTGCAGGGGACTATCGCGGTTGGTTCGCTTGTGCCGCCCTGGCCACCCTGGGGCTGTCGCACGCCCTGCTGGTGCTCATGGCTCATGCGCTGCTGCGGCTGCCCGCGCTGGCGCAGGCGGCTTTTCCCCTGTGGGCGATTCTGGCGGTGTCTACTGTTGTCTGGTGGCGGGTTTTTGTCCGCCAGGCTGCGCGGCTTGAGCAGTACTTCGATGCGACAGTGCGCGCGCGGGGCAGCAAGGGGCCGGCACGCGACGAGCCCAAGGCGATCGCTGCTTTCAGGGCCGCGCAAGCATTGCCCTATCGACTGGCGGCCTGTCAGGCTGTGACGATCATCGTGGCCGGGATTGCGGCGCTTGGCCGGCGTTGGCCGGGGTTGGATGGCCACTCGGTTGGCCGCATGGTGGTGATGCTGGCGCTGGTTGCGGGCGTCGCGGCGATCTATCAGCGTCTCGCCTTGCAGGAGATCTTGCGGCCACTGGTCCGACATCTGGGCTCGCGCCACGCCCTTCCTCCGGCCGAGGTCAGCTCGCCAGTCGGGTTGCGCCTGAAGCTGGCGGTTTACTTTGTTGGCGTGTGGTCTCTTGGCGTCGGGTTCCTCTGGCTTTTTGAACAGGCCGCTCCCGGCGTCGGTGCGCGAATCGCGTTCGGGGTGGGCGTCGGGTTGGCGGCGGGCCTGGTGTTGTTTGCGATTCGCGATGTGGTGGCTCCACTGCGTGCGTTGGAGGAGCGATCAGGAGAGATGTCCAAGGGGCAGCTCGCCCGTCCGGTCCCGCCCTGGGGCGACGCCGACGAGCTGGGTCGGCTGGCAGTAATTTTCGAGGAGATGCGACGCTCGCTGCGCGACCGGCTGCGTTCGACCGAGTCGATCAATGTCGACTTGGAACGCGAAGTGCGCCGGCGCACCGAGGCGCTAGAACAGCGCAACGCTGAGCTGCGGGACGCGCTCGACAAATTGCGACGGGCCCAGGACAACTTGGTCAGGAGCGAGAAACTGGCCTCGATGGGCCGGCTGGTGGCGGGGATCGCGCACGAGATCAACAACCCAGTCAATGCCGTGATTAACTCACTCGGGCCGCTTGAGGAGGCGGTGAAGCGCATCGAGGCGGCCGATCCCGGAGGCCCGATTGCCACACTGGCTGCCGAGGCGGCGGAGATTCTCGCGGTGGTCCAGCGCGGGGCTGCGCGCACCAAGAGCATCGTGCAGGCCTTGCACGGCTATGCGCGCGGTGATGAATCGGTCGAGCGCGAGGTCTTTCTGGCTCGCAGCGTGGACGACACGCTCGGACTGCTCCAACATCGCCTGCGCCAGGTGAAGGTGGTCAAGGACGTGGATCCCGGGGCGCGGATTCGCGGCTTCCCAGGTCAGGTGGACCAGGTCCTCATGAATCTTCTGACCAATGCCGCGCAGGCGATCGGCGATCGCGGGGGCACGATTCGTGTGGGTGCGCAGATTGGCGATGCCCGCGTCTTGCTCACCGTCAGTGACGACGGACCCGGAATTCCCGCCGCGGTCTTGCCGCGGATTTTCGACCCGTTCTTCACCACCAAGGACGTCGGCGAGGGTTCAGGGTTGGGGTTGTCAATCGTCCACGGCATCATCGAACGCCACGGCGGGCAGATCGATGTGGAGAGCAAGCCAGGGCAGGGGACGACCTTCACGATTTCGTTTCCCCGTCCTGGTGTGACGCCAGGGTAGGGCTAGCTGAGCATCACCGACTTCATGCCGCCGCTGGCAAACCGCACCAGCATGCTTGAGCGCAGGACGGTTTCCACTTTGCCGCGACCAAATTCTGGGTGCCAGATGACCTCGCCGACTTTGTAGCGCTCGCGCGGGTTGAAGGTGCGCACGTCGCCCACCTCGGCCAGCTCGCGCCCGAGCGCGCGCAGCTCTTCCGCCTTCTGCTCCGCCCTACGCGCGACCTCGGTTTCCTGGGGCGAAGCCGTGACGGCAGAATCCTCGGATGCAGAAGCCTTGCGCGCTGGCGTGGTACGGAAGTTGTGCCGGTTGCCGCAGGCTTGGCAGACGACCTGCTTGGGCTCGGTTCCCACCATGGCCACGATGTTGTGGGTGGTGAGTCCGTCGCAGGGGCCGCACCAGGCGTCGACATCGCCGCCCACGTGGAAGGCGCCCGCCGCTGGGACACCGACCCGGCGATCGCTGCGCCAGGAAACCCCGGTGATTCGCCGTTCCTCGACTTCTGAGGGACCAGAGCCATGTCGATCCCCGGTCGGACCGGTGGCAATGCCACCGATTCGGGGCAGCAGCGAGGCCAAGCGGCGCAGGTCAGTAACCCGACGGCCGAGCTTTCGCTCGATCGACATGCGCTCGCCTTCCGGGACGGACGTGCAAAGCGCACGATAGTCTTGCGACAGGCGCTCGACGGCCAGGTGGGCGGAGGTCACCACTTCGCGATCTTCACTGCGTTCCTGGGCCGAATGAACCAGCAGGGCGACTTCTCGAATCTCCTCGGTCAGATTGTTCAGAGCTGAACTCATTTTTTTTCCTGGTCAGTTCCTCGCATGGACGGAGCTGGAAAACAACTAGCTAGGCAATATTGCCCGAAAGGTTGATTGCGTCGAGGAGCAAGGACGTCTAACATGCACCTCGCTTTTCCCCCTTTTGGAGCTATCAACCATGCGTACCACGCGGATCGTCGTCCTTGGTCTTGTTGCTTCGGTTTCCTCGGCAGCCAGTGCGCAGATCGCGCCCCCTCCCGCCCCCTCAGCATGGCCCCCCGCCACTACGCCAGCACCGGCGGCGGCGCCCGCGCCAATGGCAGCGCCTGCGCCGATGGCAGCGCCCGCGCCCGTGGCAGCGCCCGCGCCCGTGGCAGCACCCGCGCCCGTGGCTGAGCCCGCGCCCACCCCGCCAGCCGCCAGTCCACCGGCAGCCGTCGTGGGAGAGACCGATGATCGGCCGCGGGGTTTTGTCCCGCAAAACTCCCTGGCCGGATCGGTTGGTCTCCTGCGCATGGGCTCGGCCGAGGTCGGGCGGCTGTGGCAGTTGCGGCTGGGCCTGCACGGCGAGTATTTCAAGACCAACAAAATGTTGATTGAGGCCGACGCTTACCAGAACGGGGGAGACACCAACACCCGTTTTCAGGGCGCTCTCACCTTTGGCCTGACGCCGCTGGATTTCATGGAGTTTTTCGGCGCGGTTCTGGCCTCGGGGAACAAGAACACGCGGTGCCTTGCGGCTCGAACGGATAAGTGTGTCTCCGAGGGTGACCGCACCGACCCCGACATCATCAAGGCCTTCGGGGACCTGGTCCTCGGGACCAAGTTGGCCTATGGCCTGCCCAATGGTTTCAGCTTCGGCGGTGAGCTGGGCGTGCGCTTCATGTCGTCGGTGAGCGGGCTGGTGTTCAGCGGGGATTCGACCTCGGTGTGGCTCCACGCTCTGGCGACTTGGAACTTCCAAGCCCTTGAGCCCAAGCTGCCTCTGCGGGCCCACCTCAACCTGGGCATGCTCTTTGACAACTCCTACAACGCTCCCCAGTATCCCGACAGCACCAGCCCTCAGTCGCGCTACGTTTCTGCCTTCGCCTACGGCCTCGGCAAGGATCGCTTCCGACTGGCCCTTGGTCTTGATGCCCCGTTGGCTGACCTGGCCGACGGGTTCTCGTTGCGGCCTATGCTCGAGTACCACTTCGAATACATCACGGCAGGAGGAGACCCCGCTTTCGCTTCATTCGGGCCGAATTGCACTGGATCGTCGAGCTGTCGCAACAACAAGAGCCAGATGTGGATGACTCTGGGCCTGCAGGCTCAGGTGGCGCACAGTCTGACGCTCATGGTGGGCATCGATCTGGAGCTAAAGGCCGTCGGCTATCCCTACGGCCCGCCCTTGGCGCCATGGAATTTCTTGTTTGGCGTCGGCTACCCGCTCGATACCGTACCGCGAGTTGTGACACGCAATATTCCCGTCGAGAAGGTGGTCGCGGCGCCGGCAAGGGAGGGGTTCGTGGCTGGCAGGGTGGTGAGCAGCGTGGGAACGCCCGTGGAGGGCGCGGTGGTTGGCGTGACCGGTCGTGCACATGCGCGTGTCCTGGCAGAGGCGGATGGGACGTTCCAGAGCGTGCCCCTTGATCCAGGTCTGGTCGAGTTGGTCGCTGTGGCTCCGAACTACGAGAACGCAGCTTCCCGGGTCGAGGTGGTGGCGGGTCAGACGGCCAATCTGGTCATCACGATGACACCGCGAGCCCCAGCGGCCAAGATTAGCGGCCGAGTGACTGATGACTCGGGCAAGCCCGTGGTCGCGACCGTGAAACTGGCTGGCCCGCAAATCGCCGAGGCCAAGACCGACGACGCCGGGAATCTATCGGTTGCCGTCCAGGCGGGGCAATACGTGCTCCGCGTCGAGGCGGACCAGTACCTGACCCGCGAAATGTCGATCACCGTGAAGGATGGGGTGGAGAACCCCCTCAACCTGACCATGCACGCGCGGCCCACTATTCCCGGCGTTGTGTACAAGGATGGAAAGATCACGTTGCGGCAGCCCATCGGCTTCAAGTCGCGCGCCAGCAAGGTCACAGCCGAGTTCGCGCCCGGCGCAACCCGGGTACTCGACGAGGTCATTGATCTTTTGATCAACCATCCTGAGATCCGGCAGATTCGCGTCGAGACCCACACCGACAACAGCCTGCCGCCTGCCAAGGCGCAGGAGCTGACCAACCAGCAGGCCCAGGCGATCGCCGACTACATCGGTCAGCAGGGCGTGCCCAAGGACCATGTGGTGGCCGAAGGCATGGGCTCGACCAAGCCGCGCGTGCCCAACCTGGGCAAGGCTGCCAAACTCAAGAACCGGCGGGTTGAGATCGTAGTCGCGCAGTAGAGATGTGAGCGTCGACAGTCAGCGCTTGGCTGCTGACTGTCGACCGAGCGCCTCTTCTGCTGTTTGCATGCGATACGCGCCGGCCCACAGGGGCGATTGGCGTGAGTCGGCCAGCAATGAGCCTGAGCGGCTGGCGTGAGCGGCTTGCGTGAGCGGTAGCGTGGGCGGTAGCGTCTTGCGTGAGTTGGCTTGCGAGAGCGGTAGCGTGAGCGGCTTGCGTGTGAGCGGCTGGCGTGTACTGATCGCGTGTGCGACGGGCGCGCGAAGCGCGGTGGTGCTGTCCGTCCCAAAGCCTCGGCTGTGCGGCCCGCCTCCCGCAGCACGCCTCCCGCAGGACGGCCACGAACACGCTACCGCCCACGCCCTCGCGAGCCTCGATCCGCTCCCCGGCATCTCGGGCGGCCCCGAAGTTCCCGACGTGCTCGCTACTCCTCCGCCTACACCACGGCCCAGGCGCCGAGCCTCGCCGGGCGGTCCCGAAGGCCCCGAGGCGCTCGCTACTCTCGGCTCTTCAGCACAAGCAGACGGTAGTTCGCGTACTCGGCTTGGCCGCAGGAGTAGAGAATTTCGGTCAGGAGACGATAGGGCGTGGACCGATCCGCGACGATGGTGAGTTCGCCGTCGAACTTCTGGCCGGTCATCTCGGCCACTTTCTTCTCCTTGCGCGCCACCCGGGTCAAGATGTCGACCAGGGGAGTGATGTAGTAGCTGTTGTCGCCTTCGCGCTTGTAGGCCGGATCGATCTTGCCACTGCTGATGGGTGCCACTGATTCACCGTCGACCAGCACAATGCGCTTGGTGATGGTGACCGCAACCGCCTGCTTGGCGTTGAGCCGCGTGATGGACGACGGCACGGTCATGTTCTGATCCTGATTGATCAGCAAGGCCGACGAAGTAAAGCTCTTGAGCAAGAACACCAGGATGATGGTCATCATGTCCATCATCGGGGTGATGTTCAGGTCTTTGATCTCTTCCGGGTCAGCCAGCTTGCGCGCGTAGCTGCGGATCGCCTTCTTGCCCTTGAGGCGGGCGGCAACTTCGGCCGAGACCGGAACCACCTGAGCGCTCATCACATAATCCCCGCCGCGAATACGATGTCAGGGAAGAGCATATGGCCGTCCTTGTCCTCGCGCATGGCGTCCAGGGTCTTGATGACGATTTCATAGGCCGTTCCTGCATCCGCGTTGAAGGTGGCCTTGGTCTCATCCTTGAACTCGTTCTTGACCTCGGTCAGCTTGGTCGTCAGGGCGATGTAGTCATACTCGCCGGTGGGCAGTTTGGGGATGGCCGGCATGACGCCGCCTGACCCCGCCAGGGTGAAGCCCGAGTTGCCCACGGTGACGGTCAGATTCAGGGAAGGTTTCTCTTCCTCGGCTGCCCCACCACCGCCGCCAAAGGTTGGCGAAGAAGCGTTCACGGTTCCGAGCGGAACTTGATTCACCACCGAAGCTAGCAGAAAGATGATGATGTTGGTTACGATGTCCATGTAGGGGACAAGGTTGATTTCGCCCGTCTCCTCCTGCGCTTCGTCGAACTGCTCCCGCATCCGCCGCATGCGGGCCCGAACTTGACGTCTGGTCATCGCATGTTTGCCTAGTTGATGTTTGCGCTCGCCAGGATCTGGTTACTTCGACGCCGGAGCCCCGCCGCCCGTGCTGTGGGCCGACTCTGCCAGCAGGTTCTCAAGCTTGAGCGAGAATGCCTCAAGGTCAGCGGCCTGACGCTTGGACATCGAGCCCAGAATCGCGTGCGCGATGATGCAGGTCACGGCGATGCCCAGACCCATGGCGGTGTTGTTGAGTGCCTCGGAAATACCCTTGGCGAGGAGGCTGCTACGCTCTTCCGGCTTGGCAGCGGCGACCGCGCCGAATGCGCGGATAAGGCCGACGACCGTACCGAGAAGTCCGACCAGGGTGGCGATATTGGCCAGCGACCACAGAACCTGGACGCGCTTCTTGATGAGCGGCGTTACGTCCACCAGCGATTCTTCGATGGCTTGCGCCACAGCGATCTCGCCGCGATGTACCCGCTGCAACCCAGCCTTGGCCACTTGAGCGACCGGAGCCGCGGTGGCCGAGCACAGCTTGACAGCACGGTCGACGTTGTTGGCCAGCACGAGCTTGCGTATCTGCTCGAGGAAGGCGCGCGCGTTGACGCTGCTCTTTAGCAAGAAGAAGATCAGACGGTCGATGATCATCGCGAGGACGACCCCCGAGACCCCCAGGTTCACGTACATGAGGGTTCCGCCCTGTTCTAGGAACTGCGCTAGTCCTTGCATCTCATCCTCCGCGAGCGGTTCAGCCCGCCTGCGCGAGTCCGCACGGGCGAACTCGCAGCCACAACATTTTTCGTTTCTGGGAACTTCTACGGCGGCCGCTATATTATCGGGCGGCCCTCCGGTGTCAAGAGACGCGAGGCGCTAGCTTGCGATTCTTTGCGGCTCTTGGCTGGTGCGGCATGGTCGTCGGGGAGGCGTTAAAACCGCTCATCTGAGAATCGCCCAGAGCTGCCAGAGCGGAAGGCGGGCGGAAGGGTGCCCCGCCGTAGCGGCATGAGGCGGCTGCCTGGTTTTTCGGGTGTGGCCGGCACGCCCTTTTCGGGGTCGGCTCGCACGAAGATGACTCCAGGCGGCGGCTCGAAGTCGCCCACCGGCGTCGAGCGCAGTGCTTCCTGCATGTACGAAAGCCAGATGGGCAGGGCGACCTGCCCGCCGGTTGCGTCGTGACCGATGGGCTTGAAATCGTCGCGTCCCACCCAGACGCCGCACAGCAACTGCGGCACGAAGCCGAAGAACCAGGCGTCGCGATAGTTGGTGGACGTTCCGGTCTTGCCCGCCGCTGGCCGGCCCAACTCGCGCGCCTTCTTGCCTGTCCCGATCTCGACGACGCCTTTCATCAGATCGGTCACCACGTAGGCGGTCTCGGGCGACAAGCGGTCTTCACGTGGCGGCGGGGCGGTGTGGTCTTCCAAGACGCGACCATCGGCATCCACGATCTTGACGATGAACAGGGGCGTGACCAATTTCCCGCCAGCGGGGAATGCCGCCAGGCCGTAGGCGACCTCTTGCAAAGTCAGATCGGGCGTTCCGAGCGCAAGCGAAAGGGAATGGGGCAGCTTGGACGAGATGCCCAGCCGGCGCATGACATCGATAACGGCGTCGACCCCGACCTGGGCGACCAGCTGGGCCGACACGGTGTTGATGCTCTTGGCCAGGGCGGTCCGCAGGGTAACTGGACCGAGGTAGTCCGGCTTGTAGTTATGGGGCGACCACATCCCCGACGCGGTCTTGAACTTGACCGGAGCATCCCACCTGATGGTGAGCGGAGTCAGGCCGTGATCGATTGCGGCGGCGTAGACAAAGGGCTTGATGGCCGATCCGATCTGGCGGTGCGCCTGGGTGGCACGGTTGAATTGGCTCTTGCCGTAATCATAGCCGCCCACCATGGAAACCAGGTGGCCGTTGGAAGGGTCGAGGGCAATGAGCGCGCCCTGGACCGTGGGGGCGCTGGCCAGGTGCGCGAGAAATTCCTCGCGGTGACCGTGGCCGCTGCCGCTCTGGGTGCGAAAATACACCGGCAGGACATCTCCGGTACCCAGGTGCTCGCCGTGTTGGCCGACCCACGACAAGGCCTGCGTTTCACTTTGCGGATCGAGAGGCACGACCAGACCACCCGAGGCGACCACGACCTTCTTTCCTAGGCTGGTCACCGCAGCCGCGTAGATAGTGTCAGGCTCGGTCTGGAACAGCGGCGCATCGCGATTCTTCGCCGCGCGCCGGCGCTGTGCCCAGGCCTCGCCCGCGGCCAGTCTCGCCTCAGAATCAGCCAGGCGAGCGTCCGGCTTGGTCGCGTCCACTGTTGCCGCCGGCGGGTCAGGCGGGGCCACCAGCAAAGGGGACTGTTCCTCGTCGAGATTGAATCCCCCTGGTCCCACGGGACGCGGCTGGCCTGCAGCCATCTGGCGCCGTTGTTCGGCGTCCAGGTGGGCAATCGGCCCGTCGAAATGCAGGCGTCGCTGCAAGTCTTCGAGGCCGCGACGTAGGGCGGACTCGGCGCTTCGCTGCCGCCGCATGTCCAGGGTGGTGTAGATGCGGAAGCCTCGGCGCAGGAGATCCTCGTCGCCGTAGCGTTCGGCGACATGCTTGCGCACGGTCTCGACGAAGTAGGGTGCGGCCACGTTGGTCATGGCGCGGGTGTGGGCAACCAGCATCAACGGCTCGTTCGCGGCGGTTTCAGCCTGCGCCGCGCTGATGAAACCCAAATCCCGCATTTGGTCGAGGACGTAGTGCTGGCGGGTGCGGGCGCGGTCGAAGTCGCGCAAGGGCGTGATGTTGCCGGGCGCCTTGGGCAACGCGGCCAGCATGGCCGCCTCGGCCACCGTGAGGTCAGCGACATTCTTGCCGAAATAGGCAGTCGCTGCCGAGGCCAGTCCATAGGCGCCGTGACCGAGGTACACGTGGTTGAGGTAGATGCCGAGG
>Ga0265330_10001246_pt1 | contig 14908 bp, 8 predicted proteins | sample 41919metaG_FD_202083 | JGI IMG/M metagenome (GOLD analysis project Ga0265330, IMG submission 202083) | Rhizosphere microbial communities from Carex aquatilis grown in University of Washington, Seatle, WA, United States - 4-19-19 metaG | ecosystem: Host-associated > Plants > Roots > Rhizosphere >... | reverse complement strand
GCTGAAAAGACTTCGACGGAAATCTTGTCGCGTCGGGGGCCGGTGCATACTACGATTTGTGCAATGGCTGCCAAGAAGACCGGTCCTGAGGGCCCCATCGAGATCCCTGACATCATCGCAGTGCTCCCGCTGCGCAACTCGGTTCTGTTTCCCGGGTCGATCATCCCGATCGACGTGGGGCGCAAGAAATCGGTAAAGCTGGTCGAGGAGGCCATCTCGAAGGAGAGGCCTGTCATCGGCATCGTCACGCAGCGGGATGCCCGCACGGAGGATCCCGGTCCGGCCGACCTATACACGGTTGGCTGTGCCGCGCGCATCCTCAAGGTCATCAAGCTGGCCAAGGACAGCTTCTCCGTAATCCTGCAAGGTATCTCGCGCGTCCGCCTGCTGGAGACCGGGGCGCAGGATCCCTTCATGACGGCCAAGGTGCAAGTGCTGCCTGATCCGCTCGGCTCCAATCTCGAATTGGACGCTCTGGTGCTCAACCTCAAGGACGTGGTCAAGCGCGTGTTCAAGCTCATGCCCGAGCTGCCCAAAGAGGCGTCCACGCTTATCGACAGCGTGACCGAGCCCGGGCAGATCGCCGACCTCATCACATCCAATCTCGACGTTCAGGTCGACGAGAAGCAGGAGATCCTCGAGATTTTCGACCTCAAGGCGCGCCTGCGGCGTGTGTTGCAGTTCCTCTCGCGTCAGCACGAGGTGCTCAAGGTGCGCGAGAAGATCAACACCCAGGTGCAGGAGGAGATGGGGCGCAACCAGCGCGAGTACGTCCTGCGCCAGCAGCTCAAGGCCATCAAGGAGGAGTTGGGCGAGATAGACGAGACGGGCGGGGACCTGGATGACTTCCGCGAGAAAATCTCGGCGGCCAAGATGCCGGCCGAGACCGAGAAGGTGGCGGTGAAGCAACTGGAGCGTCTCAAGGTCATGCAGCCGTCTTCGGCTGAGTACACGGTGACGCGCACGTATCTGGAATGGCTGGTCGAGCTGCCCTGGGCCATCTCGACCGAGGACAAGCTGGACATCCCGGCGGCCCGCGACATTCTCAACGCCGACCACTACGACCTGGAGAAGGTCAAGAAGCGCATCCTGGAATACCTGGCGGTGCGCAAGCTGAAGACCGACAAGAAGGGGCCGATACTTTGTCTGGTGGGTCCGCCTGGTGTGGGCAAGACCTCGCTGGGCAAGTCCATCGCGCGCGCGCTGGGCCGCAAGTTCATGCGTGTGTCGCTGGGCGGGGTGCGCGACGAGGCCGAAATCCGCGGTCACCGCCGCACCTACGTCGGGTCTCTGCCCGGCCGGATCATCCAGGGCATGAAGAAGGCAGGGTCGAACAACCCGGTGTTCATGCTCGACGAGATCGACAAGTTGGGGCACGACTTCCGCGGCGATCCCGCAGCGGCCTTGCTGGAAGTCTTGGACCCGGAGCAGAACCACGCCTTCTCGGACCACTACCTTGAAGTGTCGTTCGATCTGTCCAAGGTCATGTTCATCGCCACCGCCAATATTCTCGATCCGGTGCCGCCGGCGTTGCGCGATCGCCTCGAGGTGCTGGAGATCCCGGGCTACACCAGCGAAGAGAAGCTGAACATCGCCAAGCAGTTCCTCATCAAGAAGCAACTCGAGGAGCACGGTTTGGGCGGTGAGAGGGTGGTTTTCGAGGATAGCGCGGTTGGCGAGGTCATCGACAGCTACACGCGCGAGGCGGGCGTGCGCAACCTCGAGCGCGAATTGGCCAACGTCATCCGCGCGGTGGCCGTGCTGGTGGCGGAAGAAAAGGCATCGGAGAAGGAAACCATCACCATGGCCCGCGTGCCCGATTTCCTGGGCCCGCAGAAGTACCTGCCCGAGGTGGCCGAGCGGACCGCTGAAGCGGGCGTGGCCACTGGCCTGGCGTGGACGCCGGTGGGCGGCGACATTCTGTTCATCGAGGCGACCCGCATGAACGGCAAGGGCAATCTGGTCCTCACCGGGCAGCTCGGTGACGTGATGAAGGAGTCGGCGCAAGCGGCGCTGTCATTCATCCGCGCCCGCGCTCGCTGGCTGGGGCTGGAAGAGACATTCCTCGAGCGCAGCGACATCCACGTGCACATCCCAGCCGGGGCCATTCCCAAGGACGGCCCGTCGGCCGGTGTCACGATGTTCATCGCCATGGTTTCGCTACTGACCGGCAAGCCGGTGCGCAGCGACGTGGCTATGACCGGCGAGATCACGCTGCGGGGGCTGATTCTCCCGGTGGGCGGCATTAAGGAGAAATTCCTCGCCGCGCACCGTGCGGGTATCAAGCGCGTCGTCATGCCTGAGCGCAACCGCAAGGACATCATCGATATCCCTGAGCAGCCGCGCAAGGAGATCGAGATCATCTTCGTCAAGCGTATGGACGAGCTTCTGCCTTTTGTGCTGACGGAGATGCCCAAGCTACAAGGCACGATGTCGAGCGCCGTGACCCCCGCGCCGTCGACACCACCACCACCGGTGCTGCCTTCGGCCTAGTGCCTCCGGTCAGAATTTCGGCCAGGTTTGGGCGGCCGATCCATCCCGGCCGGCTGCGTTGCTCCTCGGTTACATACGTCAAGTATGCGCCCTCGTCGCGCCTTGCCGTCCGGGCGCCTCGTCCACCGAAACATGACCGCTCTTCTGACCGGAGGCACTAGGACAGATGGTCGGCTTGGCCTGATCCCGAACCACGCCGAATTCCGGTTGGCGATTTCTTCAGATGACTGTGCCACCGCCAGCGCAGTGAGGCATGAGTTCACGGCGCTGTACGTGGCATTCTGGCGATCGGGTGGCGGCTTTCTGGCCGACGGTGCGGGCGGCGTCAGTTGTCCAGAGCCGCTCCTTGACGCGTGAAAGGGCGGTGCTTACTGTACGCGCCGGCTGCGGACACAATTTCTATCCCACGAAAAGGACAAGCAAATGGGCAAGATCATCGGAATCGACCTCGGAACCACGAACTCGGTGGTGGCCATCATGGAAGGCAAGGAACCCAAGGTCATCCCCAACGAGGAGGGCGCCCGTTTGACTCCCTCGGTGGTCGGGTGGGACGACAAGGGCGAAGTCCTGGTTGGGCAGATCGCGCGCCGTCAGGCCATCACCAATCCTGAGAACACCGTCTTTTCTGCCAAGCGTTTCATGGGCCGGCGATACGAAGAGGCGGACGAGGACGAGCATCGTGTTCCGTTCAAGACCGCGCGCGGCGCCAGCGGCGAAGTCGTGTTCGACATACGCGGCAAGAAGGTCACGCCACCCGAAGTTTCGGCCAAGATTTTGCAAAAGCTCAAGAAGGCGGCCGAGGACTTCCTGGGTGAGAAGATCGTCGACGCGGTTATCACCGTTCCTGCCTACTTCAACGACTCGCAACGCCAGGCGACCAAGGACGCGGGGCGCATTGCTGGGCTCGAGGTCAAGCGCATCGTCAACGAACCGACTGCTGCGGCGCTGGCCTACGGCCTGGACAAGAAGAAGGACGAACTCATCGCCGTGTACGACTTCGGCGGAGGGACCTTCGACATTTCCATCCTGGAAGTCGGCGAGAACGTGGTCGAGGTGGTGTCAACCAACGGCGACACCCACCTGGGCGGCGACGACATCGACGTGCGCATCATGGATTGGCTGATCGCCGAGTTCAGAAAAGACCAGGGCATTGATGTGTCCAAGGACAAGATGGTCCTGCAGCGTCTGCGCGAGGCAGCGGAAAAGGCGAAGATTGAGTTGTCACAGGTGATGGAGACGGAGATCAATCTGCCGTTCCTTACGGCTGATGCCGCCGGCCCCAAGCACCTTCAGATGCGCTTGTCGCGCGCCAAGCTGGAACAGATGATCGAGGATCTCATTCAGCGCACGGTCGAGCCGACCAAGAAGGCGCTGTCCGACGCAGGCAAGAAGACCTCGGACATCAACGAGGTGGTGCTGGTGGGCGGCTCCACCCGCATCCCGCGTGTGCAGCAGGTGGTCAAGGACTTCTTCGGCAAGGAACCGCACAAGGGCGTCAACCCCGACGAGGTCGTGGCACTGGGCGCGGCAGTCCAGGCGGGCGTGCTGTCCGGCGAGGTCAAGGACATGCTCCTGCTCGACGTCACACCGCTGTCGCTGGGGATCGAGACCCTGGGCAGCGTCATGACGGTCCTCATCCCACGCAACACCACGATTCCCACCAAGAAGTCCGAGACGTTCTCGACTGCGGCTGACAACCAGACCTCGGTCGAGGTCAAGGTGTTCCAGGGCGAGCGGCCCATGGCCAACGATAACCGCTTACTGGGTAAGTTTGGGTTGGAGGGGATCCTGCCCGCGCCGCGCGGCGTGCCTCAGATCGAGGTGACCTTCGACATCGACGCCAACGGCATCGTCAACGCGTCGGCCAAGGACAAGGCGACCGGCAAGGCGCAGAACATCACCATCACATCGTCCTCCGGTCTGTCCGAATCGGATATCCAGAAGATGGTCAAACAGGCGCAGGAGCACGAGGCCGAGGACAAGAAGCGACGTGAGGCCATCGAGGCGCGCAACCGTCTGGAAAGCCTATCGTTCAGCGTGCAGAAGCACTTCGACGAGAACAAGGACAAGATTCCGTCATCCGAGCGCCAGGGGCTGGAAGACGCCCTGAAGGACGCCAAGGCCACGCTTGAGTCGAACCGCGAGGCCGCCGACGCTGAGGTCTTCAAGGGCGCCTTCGAGCGCCTGGAAAAGGCATCGCACAAGATGGCCGAAGCCCTGTACAAGGCAGCCGGCGGCAGCGAAGGTGCGCAGGCTGGAGCCGAGCCCTCGGGCGGCGACGGCAAGGGCACCGGCGGCAAGGACGACGTCATAGATGCCGAGTTCACCGAGACGCCGAAGACGTAGTACGCGTGTTGCAGCGGATGGGGCTGCGCCCCGCCGCTGAACACGGTGTTGGCGTTTGGCAACAGCCGTGAAAGGTCACGGCCGGCGCATGTCGGCCGGCGTGCGCGACGGCGGTGGCGTGAGCGGCCAGCGGAAGACGGTCTGCGTGGGCGACGCGCGTGAGAGTGTCCTGCCCGCCACACAATCTTCGCCCGACGCCCACCGCCCACGCACGCGCGACACGCGGGCCGGCCCCCAGGTCTGCCCCGGGGCTGAGTCGAGCCAGTCGACTGTCGCGCAACATCGGGGTATGGTCAGTCATGCATCCGATCCTCGTGCAGCTTCCCTCGAAGGTGCTTTTTGTCGCGGCCCTGGTCTTGGCGGTTGCGTCGTTCGTGCGCAATCAAGTGCAGCGCCGCCGCAACCCCAAGGCACCGGCGTCGTCCACTCCTTTGCTCATGGTGGCCGGTGCGTGGGCGCTCATGGGGCTGCGAGGCGGAACCTGGATTCCTTCGGCCGGGATATTCGGGACGACATGGCTCCCCGTGCCCATCTATTCCTACGGTGTGATGCTGACCACCGGCTTGGTGGTGGGCTGGTTTTTGGCCATGCGTCTGGCTCGCAACGATGGCATCGGCAGCGAGGATGCGGGAGCCATTTACATGTGGACCGCAGTCTGGTCGATCGTGGGCGCCCGCTTGCTCTACGTCATCACGCAGTTCAATGAGTTCTCGAATCCCCTCGACATCGTCATGCTCAACAAGGGCGGACTGGTCGCGTACGGCGGGATGTTGGGCGGTTTCTTGGCCAGCTGGTATGGCTGCCGTCGGCGCAAGATCGCACTTCTGCGCTGGGCTGATGCGTCCGCGCCGTCGGTGGTGCTGGGCACGGCGATCACACGCGTGGGCTGCCTGCTCTTCGGCTGCGACTACGGCAAGGTATCGCACGTGGCCTGGGCCATTCGCTTCCCCAAGGATGCGCCGGCTTGGAAGGATCACGTGTACAACATGCACGCGCTGGCCCCGGACTCGGCCTGGTCGCTGCCTGTCCATCCCACGCAGATCTACGAATCCCTGGCCGGGCTCGCGATTTTTGGCCTGGTCATGGTCTTGCGTCGCGTGCGCAGATTTTCCGGTGAAGTGTTCCTGGGCTGGGTGATGGGTTACGGCATCTTGCGCTCGATCATCGAAATCTATCGCGGTGACGACGACCGAGGCAGCGTGGGCCTCCTGTCGACTTCGCAATTTATCGGACTGGCCTCGTTCGTGGCGGGGATCGGTCTGCTTGTCTACCTGGTCAAGCGCTACCGGGCTGACCCCGCGGCTGCGCGATTGTGGGAAATTCCAATACCGGTCTCAGCCAAGGCTGACCCCGAAGCGAACCAGCGTTCGCGCCGGCGCCGCAAGGGCCGCTGATCGGCGCTGACACACGGGCTCACCCTGCGGCGAGAATTGGGGTATAAGGTACCCCCACTCACAGAGGGGGTGACCATGAGTCTCAAGCGCAGTCACGCGGCGGGCATCCGCACCAGCTTCAGCAGCGGCAGCGACTCCAGCAGCAAGCTGGGTCGGCAGGAGCTTTACGACGAGCTGAAGAAACTCGCCCAGTCCGGTCAGGTCTTCGCGCCGGTTGACATTTCATTGGCCATCGGCGCCAGTGAGTCACTGGTGTCGCGCTCTCTCCTCGGCCTGGCAGCCGAGGGCTACCTCGAAAAGGTCGACACCGGCCAGTACCGGGCCACGCCATTCGCCGAGGTTCCCCAGGCCGAATTCCTCAAAGCCCTGGCTCGGGCGTCCAAGACCGATTCGACCCGCCAGCGCGACCTGTCCGAGATTGGCCGGCTCAAACAGAACAACGATGTGATGCGTTCCAAGCTGCTGGCGGCCATCGCCGAGCGGGATCACTATCTTGCGGCGCTCAAGCAGCATGGCATCGATCCCGGCCCAGTGCCTGCGCCGCCCGCATCACCGGCACAGAACGCACCTGCGGCTCAGCCGACTGCCGCGGCTTCTCCGACCCCGTCTGGCGAGAGCGGCGACGGTACCTGATCCGGCCCGGTCGGCCCGCACCCCGTGAAGAGCCTTTCGCTTCGCTTTCGCATCCGGGCTGGCAGTGGGCCAGCAGCGGCAGCCTCGGTCGAGCGGGCAGTGGAGATCGAGCCACGCGCAAGCGATCTGGTGATTGGCCGCCGTCGGGGGAGCGACATTGAGCTGCCCTTTGCTTCGGTGTCCGAGCAGCACGCGCGGCTCTCTCGGGGTGAAAAGGGTTGGCTGGTGGCTGATCTGGACAGTGCCAACGGCACGTTTCTCAACGGTCGCCAGCTGACGCCGCTTGTGCCGCAGGCATTTTCTGTGGGCGACGTCTTGCGCCTGGCCAGCGTTGATCTGGTCTTCGAGGGCGTGGGCCCGCTCGTCCAGGGCGCTGGCGGGCAGGGGGCTCAATTCGAATCCACAGCCACGCTGGCGCGGCGTTTGGTGAGCGATCTCTTCGGGACCTCCCGGCCGGCCGAAGTGGCCCGCGTCGTGGTGGGCGACGGTCCTGCCCAGGGACGCGAGCTACGCCTGGAGGCTGCGGGGCGTCGCTACCTTGTGGGGCGGGGAACTGGCTGCAACTTGGTGGTGCCCGACGACGACATTTCGCGCGAACACGCGGAATTCGAACGTCGCTGGGACGGTGTGTTTGTGCGCGATCTCGACTCGAAGAACGGTGTCGTGTTGAGGGGCGAGCGCCTGGCAGGCGAGCGGCGGCTGTCTGACGGTGATGTGCTGCGCCTGGGCCAAACCACCTTCCGACTAGACGATCCCGAAGATCGCTATTTGCGACAGTTGCAGGAAGTCGAGGCGCGGGATGGGCAGACCGCCAAGGAAGGAGCTGATGCGGACTCATCGCACGATGGCCGACCGGGCGAGGCGGCCCTTCTCGATACGCGCACGTCGAACCAGCTGGTACGGCCGGGGCCGGTCCCGCGGCCCGAACCTGGGCCTGCCGGCCACCCGAAGAGATCGTCATGGCACGGCCCAGGAGCCTTGATGGTCATCGCGGCCCTGGTGCTGGTCGCGGCGATCGCACTCGCTCTGTCGTTTATTCTGGGAACTTAGGCTAGAACCGGTTTCAGCAGTGGATCTTCGAACGCCTCTCACATTTCGACCTGCCTACCAAACACTCGTGTGGGGCGGGCGGCGCTTGCAGCAATGGCGCCAGGATCTGCCGCCAGGGCCGATCGGCGAATCATGGGATCTGGCGGATCACGGGCGCGGCATGAGCGTGGTCGCGCAAGGCCCGCTGGCCGGCCGCACCCTGCGCCAGTTGGTCGCAGAGCACGGGTCTGCGCTGGTCGGCGCAGGTTTTCGCGGGGGCGTGTTCCCGCTCATGGTCAAGATGATCGATGCCGCCGACCACCTGAGCGTCCAGGTTCATCCTGACGACGTCACGGCGGCGATTTTGGGTGCGGGCAACCGTGGCAAGACCGAGTGCTGGGTGATTCTCTCCGACGGCGGCGTGCTATTCCAGGGCACGCGTCCGGGCGTCAGCCGCGAGGTCTTTGAACGCGCCCTGGTTGACCACACGCTGGCCGCCACGCTCAATCGCTTCGAAGGCAAGGCTGGGGATGTCTTTTTCATCGAGGCGCGCACCGTGCACGCCTTGGGCGAGGGCTGCTTGCTCTACGAAATTCAGCAGACTTCGGACACCACCTTCCGCGTCTACGACTGGGACCGTATGGGCCTGGACGGAAAGCCACGGCTGCTGCACGTGGCCGAATCACTGGCCACCATCGATTTTTCCCGCACCGGGTTCGGCCCGTTGCGGCCTGCGTGGCACACCGATCCCACAGGCGGGGTCGCGTCCCGCTTGCTGGTCACCTGCCCGCATTTTGCCGTGGAGGAGTTCCGTGTGTCTGCAGGGGCAACGCTGCGCCGCCTGCCCCAGGACGCCTGTGCGGTCGTTACTTGCGTCGACGGGCGCGGGGTTCTTATGACAGAGGGAGGCGCACTCCCACTCGTGCCTCTACAGACCGCTTTGCTTCCAGCCGCTTGCAGCACCTGGCAGGCGCGCAGCGACTCGGCCACGCTCGATCTCCTGATCGCCACACCTCGATTCTGACCAGGATTTGCGTTAGGCACACGACGTGTTTGGAGATTCTCTGCGTCCCCAAAGCGCCGCGAGCGCGACAAGGCAATGGGTGTGAAAGCAAGGCATCAGAATAGTTTTCCAGGGAGTTGCATCAGGGGAATCCGGGAAGACAATGTTGCCAAGCCCCGTGACAGTCTTGCCACTACTATTGGACCTTGCGGTCCGTTTGCAAGAGGGCGCGCGCCTGTGCCTCTTGCACACGGGACAAGCTGCGACGGGAAACGAATAACCCGGCACCGCGAAGCTGAAGCGCCTGCTCCATGAGCACGACGTGGCGGCGGAGCATCGAAAGCGGTGCAATTCGGCCAAGGGGCAACAGACCGCTCCATGGCTCGCCGTCCAAGATCCTGCCCTGGGTGGACAGCCGTGAGCGATTCTGTGCCCACCACGCCGCTACAGCGTCGCGATTGGGCAAGGGCAGCGCATCGATCGTCGATGGTGGGGCCTCTGCCTCGGCGTCGTCCGCGACCGCAACAGCGAAGCCACCCTGAAGTCGCAGACCCGTGATCGACGAGAACGCCTCGCCGGCCAAACGCGCGGTCACGGGGTCGGCGTCGCCCATGAGCTGCAGGGCCCGGTCCGCAGCGGCCACGGTTCCTGCAAAACCCAGAGCCCACAGGGCGCTGGCGCGTGCCTCCGCGTCGCCCAGGGCTTCGTAGATCGGCTTGTCAAAGCCAGGTCGCCCGAGCAGCGCCGAAAGCAACATCGCATTGGGCTCATGCGCCGCCGCCATCTGTCCGCAGGCCACCTGTGCCGCAGGCAGCGCCCAGAGCAGCCCGGTCTCGACCGCGGCCAAGCGCACAGCCGGCGCAGAGGCTCGAATGAAGCGTTCTACGATTGGCACGTATGCTGTTCGGTCCTTCGCGAATCGGATCGCCATCAGGCTGCTGCGCATTGTCGCCGGCTGACCGTCTTGCAGGTACGGCAAGGCCAGCGGCCCGGGATCCACCCTGCGCTCAGCCAGTACGCCCATAAGCAGGCCGTTTGTGGGAGATTGTACGGCCGCGAGCAATTGCGGGTCGAGGGTCGGTAGCGAAGCAATCTCCAAGGCGCGCACGATTCCCGTACGTGCCGCGCCCGGCGCTGCCGGTAGCCGGGCCAGCAACCGCCCCGAGAAATCTTGTCCCGGCATGGTCAGAAGCGCGAGCGCGGCAGCGCCAACCCGAGCCCAATCGTCAGCTTCATCGTCCTCGACGACAGGCCAGAGCAACTGCTTGGCCGCGCCTTCTCCCCCAACCGCCAAGCCGTCCACATGAGCCAGCATCGCCTCCTCCGGGCCGTCTCGCAATTGTGCCAGTGTGTGATGGGGCGAGGTCAGCGCGCGATCCCATCGTTCAAGATAGAACGCCGCCTCGTCCAAATGCTCCTCCACAATGTCCGCAATGGGCGCCCGGGGAAGCTTGCCGGTAGTCCTGGCGGAGTTCCGTGCCGCCCTCATGGCTTGAATTCCGCGTGGTCGATCAAGACGCTCTTCAGGAACTTCACGTCGTCGTCAATCGCGCACGATGCGCGAAACGTGATGGAAAACCGCTCCTCGTCGGGCTCGATTAGCAGCGTGTCAGCGACCATGGCGATCTCTTGCGTGCGCTCTTTGATGTGAAACCGCGCCGAAAAGGCCAGCTTGGGGATCTCGAAATCAAGCATCTCCAGACGCGGGTGCAGGTTCTTCAGGACCACGCGCTCGCCGCCCTTCAGCCCTGGTCGCAGAACTTGATCCTGTGGCACGGCGTTGAAGAATCGCTCGTCGCAATTCTTGGGCAGCAGGGGACGCCTTGTCTCCATCCACGCATCATCGAAGGTTCCCGCGAAATCCGCGCGCGACTTCCAACCGCTGGGGATAAAGCCGAACCCCGCTGGCGCCGGCCGATCCTTCACCGAGGTGATCGGCGCGTCCCTGTACTCGAGGTTGGGCAAGGGCGCTCGGGCAATTGCTGCCAGCGCGAACCCGACCCCAACTGGATTGGCCAGGTAGACAATCTTCGTCTTCGCTTCATCGATGTACGAGCCACCAAAGGCACGCTCGTAGCGCAGCGGAATCTTGTCGAATGGCACCGGGCCGGCGATGGCCGACCCATGCCCGCCCACCCAGCAACGTTCTCCCTGAACCTTGAGTACCTTTTCCAAACTGTCGACGCGAAAGCCAGCCTCCACGACTTTCTTGCCGCGACCATAGGCGTGTCCGACGACCGCAATGTCGGTGCCGGACTTGCTCGGAACTATCTCGGATGCCAAGTGCAGACTGGACGAATCGGGCTCTCCCCAGAACGCATCCTTCTCCCCTGGGACGAGGCGCGCCTCACCCTGCACCGCCACCGGCGGTCGATGCGCATCCAGCACAAAAGTCGCCCTGTTCAAAGCCACGGCCAAATCCCGCCCCTGCTGGTCCTGGCAGAAGACCAGGGCCGAGCAAAACGGCGTCAAGTTGAAGCGCTGGTGAATGGCCATGGCAAAAGCTAGGGCTTGGCTGGCAGACCGTCAACGTAGCTTTCGGAAAAAGCGAGGCTGCCATTCAAAGCAAATTGGTAAATCAAGACAATCTTCACCACTCCTGTTTCGTCGATTCGTTTCAGCTCTGCCAATTTGCCGGCAGCCACCGTCTCTTTGCTCAAAAGGTCGTAATACGCGCCGTCCTTCAAAACCAGCGCATAGAGAGTGAAGAAGACATGTTCAGTAGGCGAGATGTCCTGGTAGCACTCAAAATCGCTGAGCGGCTTGAATCTGCCGCCAGAGCGCGACTTCAAAACAAACCGGCGACCGGTTGATATGGCGAAATTGCGTCCATGCGTCGCCGTGGTCTTGCCGTACGGAATCACGTTGTTCCAATCGCACGCCCCGATCTTGCGAACGGCGTTCTTGCTCCGATCGGTGTTCACAAAAGCGTGGGTCATGAAGTGCTGAAGTCCGCCCTTGACCGAGGTCGGCTCCTTGGAATAGTCCAAGACCTTGCTCTCATCCCCCAGCCACTTGTGCGTCTCGTCGCTCACGCCCTTGCCCGGCGGACCCTTCTTGTCCCCCATGAAGAACATCGCCAGCGGCTCAACCGGCGCATCACTTCTTACTGCCCCGAAGTCCGCAATCGCGATCCGACAGCGCAGGTTCAGGCGCTGCGCAATCTCGGTCGCCTGGCGCACATTTGTGGGCTTCAGCGAACATGTCTGCATCATCGACGCCGCACCCGGCGGTCCCTGCAGGGTCTGGGACAGCTCGATGTGCTCCAGATATTTCTTGTCGTCTGCCTCTTGCACGGACAGGATGGTCTCGAATGGCTCCTTCGGCAGATAGGTCGGGTACACCGGCGGACCCTCTGGCGTACCAAACCTGATTGCAGGCCTGCCATTGGCGAAGGGCTGTTCCCGAACATAGGCTGGCGGCGCGATACCCAGCTTGGGCTCCTGGCCCTGGTCGAAAATGTGAACGAAATTGAGTTCCGTGATGCACTCGCGGTTTGTGGCGGAACCTGCGTCCGTGATCCTCAATCCCAGACCGGTGTCCAGGTTCCAGAAATAGCCCAACGCGCCGATGTTAGGCGGCTTGTCGCTGTTAGGCGGCTTGCCGCTGTCAGTCGGCTCGTCGGGCTTATAGGCATTGGAAAGTGCTGCTAGAAAGTTGCCAGCGGCGGTAACAGCAGTCTGCAAGAACGGGTTCAGGGCCGGAAGGTGGTAGAAGACATCGAAGCCAAAGAGCTTGGTCCGGGCTATGTTGGGACAGATGAAAAAGGTCAGGAAATTGAAGCTCGCGTGGTCGTCCTTGTCGTTTTCGGCGCTGCTGAAATACTGCAGCTTCTTGCGCTCGCTGTACCCGGTCGTCGTCCGCGAGTCCTCCATTTGGTAGCTCTCCTTTTCCTTAACGACCTTCTTAGGTGCCACATCCTGCGGATAAACGCCGCTCTTCTTGTCGACCACGATCCGATATATGAAGGGTTCAATATCAGACTTCTTAGCAAGCACCCGGTCGCAGAAGACCCAAGGAAACATCAGGGGCCTTTCGATCAGGTATTTGATCGATGTCTCCTTCAGGACATGTTCGCAGTCGTCAAGAACCGCGATCTTGTCCTTGTAGGTCCTTTTCGTATAGTCGAGCAGGGAATCGCTGGTGGGGAAACCCAACGGGCCAAACCAGTTCTCCTGGTCCTTGTACTGTTCCGGCCAGAAAGGCCCCTGATCGCCAAGATAGCGGTAGCGGACGTAGGTGTCCCAGTAGTGCTCGATCTTGTTGTGGGTGTTCCAGATGTTCTTGCCCAGGCTGCCAATAGTCCAGTCTTCGTTTTGCCAGGCCTTATCGGGGAGGAGGACGCGCCATTTCTCAAGCAGGTTGTAGGCGCCGGCGCTGATGTTCACCAACTGGTGCACCACCAGGTCCGCTGCGACGTGGGTGGCCATGCCGAGAAAGTAGGCGCGTTGGACCAGCGACTGCAGGTCCGTCTTGTTCGCTCCGCCAACCTCAGCGACCGACAGCTCGAACTGATGGTGCGTGCGATTGTAGTGCCCGAGATCGAAGTGCTCGGAAGCCGTGTCCGGAATGAAAGTACGCAAGAAATGCGACGTTGACCCCACCGTCCAGAAGTCAGGGCCACACGCCCCCAGCATGTAGGCGGAGAAGCAGGTAATCGCGTCGTAGGTTGCCTGCGGCTTCTGAATGGCCTTTTCCCAATCGGCTTCTGCGTCTCGAATCGCCTTCCGAAACTGCGATCTTGTGAGCTTCGGATCGGACGCCCTGGCGTCGATAGCCTTGGTGAGGGCCTGTTGGTAGCCCTTGCAAGCCTTGACGTACGTATCCCTTCCGATGCCGATGTACTTCGGCGCGCTGTCAATTGCCTGAAGCGCGACGAGCCAGTGTGTGTGGAAGCAGGGCACTAGCGGGCCCCCATCGCAGGGCCGAGCAGAAAGAAGCCCATCTGGCGAGGCTCCGACAATGGGCCCAGCGTAGAAGGCTCGGGAATCTTTGAAGAGTCAGCGCTGAAGATAATGCTATCTGTGTTCTTCGTGGAGCGAAACGCAACAGGACCGCCGGGAACGACGGAGCCCCGGCCACCGCCAACCGAGGCTTGAACCTCCCACGAGATTTCGACATCTTGGCGGAGCAGGATGAATCGCGCCTGGGGTCCGATGGCCTGCTCGACCAACCAGCCCCTGTACTCATCCACATTCCGATACTTTTCGGGGGACGGTGGTTCACCGGAGGTGAGTGGAGACTGCAGCCGGCTCTCGACTGATATGAGCGCGTAGGATTCCGTGAGGCGACGATTCATTTCGTAGGACTCAGGCAAGAGTGTCTTCCAGTCGTCCAGACTGTTGATCTCTTGGGCTATGCCCTTGGCCCGTCTCTCGTCGGCTACGCTCTGTCGCAGGGTCTTCATGTCGTCAAGCCGGACGACAAGGCTCTCCCTAAACTCCTGCAGCACCGCCGGCATCAAGAACTTCTCCGCTGCCGCGAGTATCTCCTCATGGGTGAGCTTCTTGGTTTGTGCCTTGCGCGAATAGACGACCAACAGGTCCTCGCTGCCGTCGGATGCGGGGATGATGTCCACCCACTCGTGCAGGGGACTCGGCGGCGCGATTCGGTGATAGGGCTCTAGTCCGGGAAGAAGACGCCATCCCTGGCCGCCTGGCATGGGCGCAAAGCAGTGGCCCTCGGCGTTCACTGCGAAAAGCTCGGCGGCTTCTTGAACATGTCCGTCCGGCAGGCGCCTCCGGATCGACACCACCACCTTGGGGTCGGACTTCGCGTCGGTCACATGCAGGACATCAACCTTGCTATTCTTTCCGCCAAGCAGCTCGAAGTCCACGGTCTGCACCCAGTTGAAAGGCTTCTCTGGCGAGATGAAGTGAACCCTGGCCCCATCCCTCAAGATCGCGTAAAGGCTCCCCGGCGCCGACAGAAACGCCAGCCCAGTGCCGATATCCAGAGGAAACTCCCTCGGGCTGCCGATGGCCGCCCCGTCAGGGCGGTATCTGAAGAG
>Ga0265330_10001245_pt1 | contig 14912 bp, 13 predicted proteins | sample 41919metaG_FD_202083 | JGI IMG/M metagenome (GOLD analysis project Ga0265330, IMG submission 202083) | Rhizosphere microbial communities from Carex aquatilis grown in University of Washington, Seatle, WA, United States - 4-19-19 metaG | ecosystem: Host-associated > Plants > Roots > Rhizosphere... | reverse complement strand
GAAGAGGGGACCGTGGTAATGGAGGAGGGATGTTTGAGTCTGCCTGATATCCGTGACGAGGTTGAACGTTCAAAAAAGGTCACTCTTCACTACCAGGATCTCGAATTTAAGGAACGCGAATTGACCGCACAAGGTTTGCTCGGGCGGGTGCTCCAGCACGAAATCGACCATCTCAATGGGGTCCTCTTTATCGATCATCTTGGCGTTGTCAGACGAAGGATACTGAACGGACGACTGAACAAGATGCGAAGGGGAGAGGCCGAGGCGACCTACCCCACAATCGGTGCCAGATTTGTCATGGAAGATCCGGGCGTTCCCAAAGGGCCGCCCACCGATTGATCGTCAGAATCTTGCATTCATTCCCCATCTGCGGCAATCAATGTCCCTCCGCATCGTTTTCATGGGCACTCCCCGTTTCGCAGTCCCAAGCCTTGATGTGCTGGTGAGCGAGGGACACGAGGTTGTTGCTGTGGTCACGGCACCCGACAGGCCCCGCGGAAGAGGGCGCGAAATCTCGTCAACTCCCGTCAAAGAAGCCGCAGTGAGACTGGGGCTCAACCTCCTTCAGCCTGCAGAGCTTACGGACCTTTCCTTCCATCAGGATCTCCGTTCACGCAAACCTGATCTCATCGTTGTCGTCGCCTTTCGCATACTCCCTCCCTCGGTGTTTGCCATTCCTCCCAAAGGCTCGTTCAACCTTCATGCATCACTGTTGCCGCGCTATCGCGGAGCCGCTCCAATCAACTGGGCGCTCATACGCGGAGACAAGGAAACCGGCGTGACAACATTCTTCCTAGAAGAGCGCGTTGACACCGGAAGAATGATTGTCCAAAAGAATACTCCCATCACTCGTGAAGATGATGCAGGTTCCCTCCATGACCGGCTCTCCCTGCTCGGCGCCTCGGCCGTGGCTGAAACCGTGCGATTGATCGAGAGGGGAGAAGTGCGAACGACAGGGCAGGATGTGGCCCATGCGACACTGGCTCCCAAGATCTTCAAGCCCGATTGCCGGATTCCGTGGAACAAGCAGGCGGAAGAGGTGCGGAACTTTATCCGCGGGCTTTCACCTTCACCGGCGGCCTGGACAATGCACAGAGGCCTGACCCTCAGACTGTACCGGACCGAGACAGCGGACGGTGGAGTCGGAGATCCGGGATCCGTAACGGTCGAGGGAAAATCACTCCTGGTGCAATGCGCTGATCAGCGTCTTGCCATCCTTGAAGTTCAGCAGGAAGGGCGGAAACGGCTCGCCGCAGAGGAGTTCTTGCGGGGATATCCCCTGAAGACAGGCGAACACTTCGCGTGATTGCATCACGTCTTAATTCGACACACTCCTGAAGCGCGCCTGAGCAGAAGATCTCAAGAATGGTGGTTACGGGACTGTCAGCACCCCTGTTGGGGTCCTCCGTTCCACCAACACCACTGCCGATTCAGGAGGCAATGTCAGGACGGTCTCTGTTCCGTCAAACGATGTACGTGTGGACAAGACCCCTTGGACACGGATGGCGTTTGCCGCGAAGGGAAGGATAACTCTCCATTCTACGGCTGTTGTCGAACGATGGGGGTTGTTGCTGATTGTGAGGGACACCAGGTGTCCGGTTATGGCAATGTCGATGTCGATTGTTCCTCCTGGAACTGAGATCGATTTCATGAAAAACCTTCCATCACCAGCAAACCAACCCGCCGGCAGGCCCGCGAGGAACACAAGATCGTGGCGATCGTCGTTTCTCTGCCATGACTCGAACACGAATGCATCCCGAAGCGCAAGAATAATTTCCGCCGCCGCCCATCCGTGGTGGCCGTCGCCCATGACGCCTCCCCCTGTGGTCGGATGAATTGCTTCGGGGTAGTTCATTGTGGTTGTCGCCCGTGCCGCAACGTTTCCGAGCAGTGTCCAGAATTCCTTTCGTTTGCCCTGGTAAAGAAACGCATGCGCCAGCTGCAGCGTCAGATAGGGGTTCATTCCTGAATGGATGAAATACTGATAAAACAATCCATCGTAGGTAAAGTCCCGTAGCAATGTTCGAGTCGTGTCTTGCATGCTGGGGTCGTCGCTTGGATACAGTTGCAATGGGTAGCATGCGCAGCACGAGCCGATCATTCCCACATCGATATCCCGCAAAGGCCCCGCGGGTATTGCAGTGATGCCTTTATCCTTCTGCACTTGGGCAATCGCTGCATCCACGGATTTCCGAAAGTCAAGGGCAAGTTCTTCCGCATGTGCCCGGTCCTTCTCCCGACCCAAGCGGCTGCAAAGTCTTTTGAACCCCTCGATCCCGGCAATCGACCAGAAATCATCCCAAAAATAATAGTCCGATAATCCAAGATGCTCCGCACTGAGTCCTGGAGGAAGAAGTCCCTTCCAAGGCTGTCCGTCGTTCCTTCGATCAAGCAGCCGTGTTGCCTGAATCCAGCGGACCGCTTTTTGTGCTGACCTGAAAAGAGATTCTGCCAGTTCGCAGTTACCCGACAATTCCGTGTGCTGCCACAAGGTCCAGAGGGCCTGGCCGTTGGAATCCCATTCACCTTGTTGGGAACGGAAGTAACCCGAACGCTCCTGCCACCGGGGGAACGAAGCCACGATTGCTCGCGTCCGCTCGTGAAGGCCAACTTTGTCGAGAGCCCAGATCATGTACGCGCTGTCACGAAACCAAAACTGATGATAGGTAAACGGCCCGGGAGTGATTGTTGTCCCGTCCAGCAACATCATGAGACCGCCGAGCGATGACCGGTAGAGCTTGTTAAGACGTTCATCGGGTGTTTGCATTTCTGCGGCACCTGCCAAATGCTCTTTCCAGGAATTCTGTGCGAGTGCTACGGTCGGATAGCTTTCTGCTTCATCGACGGTCGTGTCCAACGCACATGCACAGCGAACGTCGATGGTTTCTCCCGGTGCAAGCATCGCATCGAATGCTGCGAAACCCGTTGCCAAACCGAAGGAACACTCTGTGCGATCAGGAAGATCGTCCTGGCCCATTCCTTGAACATGTGAAGCGGAATCCCCGTTTGCGTGCACACTGCTGAACACCTGATCGGGTTCGCGTGAAAACCGCACTCTGTGCCCGTCGTTTACCGTGATCCTGCGTCCATCCTCAGAAAACTCCAGCGATCGGATGAGGCTTACGCCTTCAGGATTGAATGGGCGTATGGCGAAGAGCAGCCGGACGGGAAGTTGCTGATGCGAATGGCTGGTCACTGAGGCAATGAGATGAAGGCAGGATCCAAGGGTGAATGCTGTCGACACCAGTTCAGCGTTGCCAAGGTCGAACACTGTTTCAACAATTGGCATGTCGTCCACGAGACGCTGCTGCACTGCGGCGGATTGCGACGGAAAGAACACCTGTCCATCGACGACACTCCACACATCGATGGACCAGCCGTTGGGAAACGGTGTAACCATGCCACGAGGGTCCACGATCGGTTCGAGCGGAAATCCGGGTGCGCCGATTCCGGTCCAGTTCCGGTGCGTGAGATTCATCGAGAGCCCGAGATGGGAACGCGGAATAAACGCAGGGCTCCCAGGCGAGTACTGTTGATGTGCCCAATACGGAATGACCCAGGTCGGAAGAGATTGCAGCATCGTGAAGTTCAGTACACCACGGGAAAGTTGCAGACTGTTGAGCGGGACAAGTTCCGTGGGGAGAGTCTTGGTGTTGAGTCCGCTGAACGAATTCGCAGCTCTCAGCATGTCCAGGCCGTCGGCTGAGATTTTCAGCCGAGTGGCGATCCACTGAATAATTCGCTGAAGAGGAGATGACGGCATTGTTGTCCGGTTTGGTGGCACAAAAATATCAGCATATTGCCAGCATTGCGCAATAACTGCGGGGAATTTTAATAATTCGGCAATGTTTAGATAATATACAGGTCATATCCAAAGAGTATCTTTGCATCGGTACCAATCGTATAGGGTAAGGGAGGAAGCATGAAACTTGCACCATATGTATTCTTCGGTCTTGGGGTGCTTTTTCTTGAAATGATTCGCACTCGCCCAGGATATCGAGCTCCCAGCCTACGGAAAGGGTATGAACATGAGAAACGATGCAAAGGTGTTGGCCGCAAGCTCCCCGCGCGTAGCCTATTTTGCAGGCTCAATGAAGCCTGGGCATGACGGGGTAACCCGGGTCCTTTACCGTCTTATTGATGCTCTCACATCACGCTCGATTGATCATCTTTTCTTTTCCCCTCTTGTTCCCGAGGGGTCGTTGTGCTCCCCCCGTATTCGTAAGGTTCCCTCAATACAATTTCCCTTACATCGAGAATACCGTCTGGCCGTTCCTGGTTCGGGAAGTTTTGAAAAAGAACTTGCCGAGTTCAAACCAGATCTTCTTCATATCAACAGTCCCTGTTCTCTCGGGTATGCTGCTGTCCGTTACGGGAACAAACATGGGATTCCTGTGGTTGCCACATATCACACGCACTTCCCCAGCTATGCAAAGTACTACGGCGTGGTACCACTGACAGGATTTGCCTGGAATTATATGCGGAGGCTCTATCGAGGATGTGAACGGGTCTTTGTTCCTTCCGTGCCGATAACGGAGGAACTTCGCAGCCACGGACTCTATAACCTCCAATTCCTCCCCCACGGGGTCGACACGGTTGCATTTCATCCTCAATACCGGTCCCAGGAATGGCGGGAAAAGCTCGGCATCAGGTCAAAAACCATTCTCCTCTTTGTTGGCAGACTTGTGTGGGAGAAGGACCTCCGGGTCCTGGCCTCGGCGTATCAGTTGATCAAGGAACGACGGAGTGATACAGCCCTCGTCATCGTCGGTGACGGCCCGGCACGGGAGGAACTCGAACACATTTTGCCGGATGCGATCTTCCTGGGTTATCAATCCGGCGTTTCGCTCTCTGAAGCATACGCGTCGAGCGATATCTTCCTGATGCCGTCAACGACGGAGACCTTCGGGAATGTGACCGTGGAGGCGATGGCGTCCGGTATGGCGCCAGTGTGTGCTGCGGAGGGCGGGGCATGCGGACTGGTGCAGGACGGTTCTACCGGACTTCTTGCGCGGCCGAGGGATGCAGCCGACTTCGCGGAGAAGACGCTTATGCTTGTTGAACAACCGGGTAAACGCGCCGAGATTGCGGACCAGGCGCTGCAGTTTGCCCGCCGTCAGACGTGGGATCACATTTTCGACGAGTTGATTGCGAACTATAACGATGTTCTCCGGGAATACAGGAACAACCACATTCGCGACTTCAGGAGAGCGGCATGAGAACCGGTTTCACGATTGGGCATTTGTCGGATCTGCACATTGATGTGACGCACCATCGTGCAAACATTCGGAACACCAAGCGGGTTCTGGAATATATGTCGCAGGTAGGGATTGACCATCTTGTTGTCACTGGAGACATCGCGGCTGACGCCGATCCGAAGGCACTGAGGGTGGCGAGAAACCTGTTTGAATCATATGGATTTCTTTCACCTGAACGACTTTCAGTCATTGTCGGGAATCATGACATCTTTGGCGGGTTTAATGCGCCAGATGAGATTCTCGGGTTTCCTTCAAAATGCAGAAGGACCGACTACCTTCAGAGGATGAGAGATTTCCACCAATGTTTTGCCGGTTCCTTCGCAGGATGTCTGCGTACGAATGACGAAGATCCGTTTCCGTTTGTCAAGGATCTTGGTGTTGCAGTGGTGATTGGAATGAACTCGATCGCCCCATACTCCAGCGTAATAAATCCGGTGGGTTCAAACGGCATGGTCGAAGAACGCGATCTGAAGCTGCTCAGGAAGCACCTTGACACGAAGTTGTATAAACACAAACAGAAGATCGTCCTCATCCACCATCACTTCAACAAGATGATATCGGCTGGCGGGGGGGTGCTCAACGTGTTGAGTTCGCTGGAGCGTCAGACAATGAAGTTGTGGAGAAAGAAGGCGATCCTTGAGTTTCTCGGCGACATCGGTGCCGGTCTCGTTCTCCATGGGCATGATCACGTTAATCTTGAATACTCGCGCAAGGGGATCAAATTTCTCAACGGCGGAGCGTCAGTCCTGAGTCCGTCGCCGGAAATTCTTCATGCGAATTTTGTTCATGTCACGGATGACCGCATTACCACCGAAATGCACGCCATTCCCGCCATGAAGCTGCGACAGACAATTTCCGTCCCAGCCAGCATTGATCCGGCTGATCCGGCAGGTGATGCAATTGAGGAAGCAGCATAATCCCACCTTTACCAAACGTAACAATTCCATAATGCGGTGGTCACAATCGGTTAACCATGGGCCGGTATATTGGGCTCATGAACAACGGAGATGAAGATCCGTGCTTAATCGGTTGCTGCAATGGGATACGGCGGGAGTCGTCTGGCTTTGCCACCGCAGAGGTGGCATGCTTGACACCTGCATGAAACTGCTGACGAAGGCGGCCGACGGGTACCTCTGGGTGATTTTGGGATTTGCCGTGAGCCTCAGTCAGAACCGGCCTGTCCACTATTTCCTCACCCTGGCCCTGGCCTATGCCATGGAATTGTCGGTGTATTCGTTCATCAAGCGGATTGTCTCGCGGAATCGGCCGTTCTTATCAGTTCCAGGGGTTACCAAACTTATCCTTCCGCCCGACGAATTTTCATTTCCTTCAGGTCACACCGCGGCGGCTTTTGTTACGATGGTGGTGGCAGGCTCAGTCTGCGGTTTCCTCATTCTACCGCTCCTCTTGCTCAGCATGGCAATAGGCGTTTCTCGCGTCTATCTGGGCGTCCACTTTCCGAGTGACATCATCGCAGGCTCTCTGTTGGGGGCGCTTTCGGGTGTTGCTGCGATCGCGATTATGTGAGATTGCAGACGGAAGGTACTTTGCCGCGACAAGCGTCCGTAACCGATCCTGCGCTTCACATGGTAACGGGAGGATTTCATGGATCTGGTCTCTGGAGTGTTCCTCCTGCAGGCCAGGCGGGCCCTGCTGGCAGATCCTGACCCCTGCCTCGTAGGGCCCTGCTGTTCGTACCTGTCGCAGATATTGTTACGGTGGTCCGCTAAAATCCGGCGAACCCGCACCGTAGACTATTCGTTCCACAGTTGAGGAATGGAGGTTTCAATGGAAGCGAAGTACCAGGAATATCTTGAATTTGCCTTGGAGATGGCTCATGCTGCCGGCGTTACTGCCATGGCAGGATACCAGAACAGTGATGCGATTCTCAAGGAGGACGGCACCGAAGTAACAAGCGTCGACCGGAGGATTGAACGGAGACTCAAGGCAATGATCGCCAGGCGTCACCCCTCGCATGAAATCCTTGGGGAGGAATATGGCGGTAGCTATCCGACCGGTGCGCGCCATCTTTGGGTGCTTGATCCTATCGACGGGACATCCTGGTACGCCATGGGGGCTCCACTGTTTGGGACGCTCATCGCATTGTTGGAAAATGGCGAGCCGGTGGTGGGAGTAATTCATATGCCCGCGCTTCAGGAAACGCTCTATGCGGCGAAAGGGTCAGGATGCTGGTACACGCGCTCCTCTTCAACCAAGATGCGTGTCAATGCCCGCAGGACAGTGCCGCTTGGCAAAGCCGTGATCACCGCATCCGGAGTGCATGGCACAAATCTTCATCACATGGGGAACGGTGCCGGATGGAACTTGAGCGGCGTCATCAGCGCTGCGGGAAAATTCAAGTTTTATGGCGATTGCGTGCAACATGTTCTGGTGTGCCGCGGATTGAGCCACGCAGCGATCGATACATTTATGAAGCCGTGGGATTCTGCGGCCCTGATCCCGTGCATCCAGGAGGCGGGGGGTGTCGCCGGTACTATCTCCGGAAAACATACTGGTGTTATCGAAGGAGGAAGTCTGGTCTCGGCTTGCAGTCAGGTGATGTACGATCACGTTATCAGGGCGCTTCGTCAACGAGGGGATGAGGTAGATCCGGAGCAGGATTCTCCTCGGGGACTCATAATTCCTTCAGGGATTAGCCGAATCAGTGCCGGTGGCGCGAGGTAGGGCCAACGGTTCCTGGTCGATTTGCGCCTCGCCGATCGAAGCAGGGTGGTCCATCTGCAGCAGAATAAGATACCAGGCAAACGTCACAATGAGTGAGATGGTTTGAGGGGAATGCGTCCCGGGTGACAATTCCACGTCCCCATGGACGCTGTTGCTGAGGTTGTGAGAGACATCGGCCTGCCAAAGACTGATGCGAACAATGACTGAGTTTTCGGCATCAGTGATCTCGAATTCTCCCCTGAGGATGCTTCGAAGTTTCCAGTGAAAGGTTGTTCCGTCCCCAAGGGAGAATGTCCCTGTCGTCCAGTGATAGCGCGGAAAGAATCTGGCGGTTTGCGCGCCGTCCGGCTCCCGGCAAACAACATATTCACGGTTCCAGAGTTTTTCTACGCGAAACAGCCATGTTCCCGAAATCGTCTCAGCGATCGCGCGACGATCGCCGGACATGAGGAGTTTTCCCGCCGCCTTTGTTCCCGCCATGAGAACGGAGCCCTCAACGCCAAGGCCCGGCTTGAGCCACATCATGTCTCTTCCCGGCTGTAGCCAGGTCATTTCCCTCGACACATGCCAAAGCGATCCACTCGTCATGACTCGATTCCGACTATGGTGATAGTGCGTCATTGAAAGCAGCGAAACCCCAACGCACAATTATAGGAAATCGATGTTGCGCGTGTATTACCTCACAATTACGCTATTGTTAGATCCTCGCAGACCTTGTGACGCTGTTCAGGGTAGGGTGGCTGGGAAGGCTGCGCGGTCCTAGCAGGCACGCAAGGATGGCCGTTTTTGGTTTTTTTTGAAGGGATTCTGTTAACAATTTCTTAACATTGCTGTAATCTTCAAGCAACAGCCATTCCCGATATTTGCATCGCAACAACGGGTCAGGACCTCGTTGCCTCTTGTACGAGCAGAGCGTTTCCGGAACGTTTCTTCTCCAAGCAGAGATGTCCCTCATGGTGCTGACCGAAACCGCTTGTGTGCGATGTGAGCCTTTCACTGTCACACAGCGTGCGTAACCAATCCACTCATTATCAAACGTCATTAAAGAGATTCCTATGAAACGGTTGCTTACAACATTGTTGCTCGTGGCAGTTGTTTCGCTCAGCGCATTTGCGCAGGGCAAATTCAGCGGAGTATTTTTTGGCGACTATTTCTATAGTGCAGCCCGCGATACCGCATTCAGAAGCGCTGATCTCTCGAACGCGGCCCTGAAGGGGCCCAAGAGTATGCAGGGGTTTGTCATCCGCAGGGTCTATTTCACTTATGACTATGCCATCAATGAACAGTTCGATACGCGGTTCCGATTAGAAGTTGACGGGAGCAACGGACCAACAAAAGGCACGGCGACGGTCGATGGTAAGTACTCGGTGGATGTCAAAGATGCATGGTTGAAATGGAAGGGCGTGTTCAAGGGAAGCGATCTGATTTTCGGTATCCAGCCGACGCAGGCTTATGATGTGTCTGAAGCCGCCTGGGCGTATCGCTCTCTCGAAAAGACCATCATGGACTTGCGTGGAATCGTCTCCTCCCGCAATCTCGGCGTTGCACTCCGTGGAAAGATTGATGATAAGGGAATCTACAATTATTGGATACTCGTCGGTAATGGAGGTCCCAAGGATGTCGGCAACTCGCCGAAGGATTTAAGCGCGTCGTTGGCAACAGGCGACAAATTTAATGTGTATTCCATTTTGTTCCATGTGAAGCCAGATCCGACGGTACAGTTCACCTTGTATGGTGACTATCGTCCGACGTACAATGTGAATGACCCCGCAAGCACCACTGCTCCCCCAGCCACCGTGACGAACGCATCGTACACCGCAGGAGGGTTCGTTAACTATACGCAGCCCGACAAGTTTTCGGTTGGCGTAGAAGGGTTTCTGAGAGGAACAGCAGACGCGTACAAGGACCTCACGGATCCGAAAACCTTGAAGACCCAAAAGACACTCGGTGTTTCAGTCTGGGGATGGTACAATATTGATACTTCATGGTCTGTCGTTGGCCGGTTCGACTACTTCGATCCCAGAACGGGGAGCTCCCTCACAGCAGCCGAAAAGGGAGACAGCCGCGACTATATTCTCGCAGCAATTGTGTACAAACCGGCAAAGAACGTGCAGGTGATGCCGAACGTCCAGATCGAAACCTTTGAGAAGATTCCGAATGTCCGATCTGTTGACGCATCGGTGACCGGTCGTCTGACGTTTGCATTCGGATTCTGAGGAAAGGAGATGAATTCCCGTCGGGGCGGACAGAGTGTCGGAGGAACTGGGGCTCCGCTATTGGCTTAAGGTGCCCTCTGTACGCCCCGGGCGTTTTCCCAGAGCACAGTAAGTTAATAAAGCAGTCAAGATCACTGGTACTTTCACAAGGAGTGTCCTTCATGAAACTACGAAGCTTTGTCCTTGCAATGGCAGCGATAGCACTGATGGGACAGTCTGGTGCCGCCCAGCTCAAACTGAATGGGGCAGGTGCAACATTTCCCTACGTGATTTATTCAAAGTGGTTTGATGTGTACCATACCAAGACCGGCATCGAGTTCAACTATCAGTCGATTGGAAGCGGCGGCGGGATTAAACAGGTCATTGAAGGGACTGTGGACTTCGGTGCCAGCGATGCGCCAATGACGGACGATCAGCTCAAACAGGTCCTGGATAAGCAGGGAAGCGAAGTGCTTCATATTCCCACCGTGATGGGTGCAGTAGTTGTCACCTACAGCATTCCCAATGTGGGAAAGGGTCTGAAACTCTCTCCAGAGGTTCTCTCAGGGATATTCCTTGGTGAAATCACTTCCTGGGGCGATTCCAAAATTACCTCCATCAACCAGGGAATGAACCTCCCGGATCTGCCAATCGTTGTGGCCCATAGGTCGGATGGCAGCGGGACGACAAACATCTTCACCGATTATCTGACCAAAGCAAGCAAACCCTGGGCTGACAAGGTTGGAAAGGGTCCCTCGGTTAATTGGCCCGTCGGACTCGGCGGCAAGGGGAATGAAGGTGTCGCGGGACTTGTTAAGCAGTCGGAAGGATCTATCGGTTATGTCGAGCTTGCCTATGCCGTGCAAAACAAGCTCCCGTACGCTTCTCTCCAGAACAAGGCTGGGAATTTTGTCGAGCCGACGTTTGATGCCGTTGCGGCAGCAGCCGCGGGTTCGGCAAAGAACCTCCCGGATGATCTTCGCGTTTCCATTACGAATGCGGATGGAAAGGATTCCTATCCCATATCCGGGTTCACGTGGCTTCTGATCTATAAGAACATGAAAGACAACGACAAGGCCGAGGCTGTGAAGAAATTTCTCACCTGGGCCATGGCAGATGGCCAGTCATATGCCAAGGATTTGTATTATGCGCCTCTTCCGAAGGAAGTTCTGAAGATGTGCGAGAAGAAAATCGCAAGCATCGCTTCCAAGTAGTTGAAAGAAGATCAAAATCCTCATGGCTACACCCGCAATTGAGACAGCACAACAGATACAAGGGGACGGGAATTTTCCCGCCCCCTCTGTATCTTCCTCTCCACGCAAGAACCGGTGGCGCATTCATAACGTGGGTGATTTTGTCTTTGAGAATCTCACACGGCTGTTCGGGTTCGTGGTCTTTTCCCTGGTCTTCCTTATGGCGTTCGAGATGTACCGGGGGTCGCATCTCTCCATCGAGAAATTCGGATGGTCATTTCTTACGACGTCCACATGGGACCCCGTGCAGGATCAATTTGGGGCCCTGCCGTTCATCTTCGGCACGCTTGGTTCTTCCCTGCTGGCGCTTCTCATCGCGCTTCCGCTCAGCCTGGGCGTTGCAGTCTTTCTTTCCGAACTTTGTCCTCGTTGGCTTGAGCAGCCACTTTCGTTCGTCGTGGAATTGCTGGCGGCGATTCCAAGTATCGTGTACGGATTGTGGGGAGTGTTCGTTTTGGTCCCATGGTTGCGCATTACTGTCGAACCGTTTTTGCGCAAGAGTCTCGGATATATACCCCTCTTCTCCGGTCCAGCGTATGGTTTTGGCATGCTTGCGTCAGGACTGATCCTTGCCATCATGGTTCTCCCGATTATTACCTCGATTTCCCGTGATGTCTTGAAGTCCATCCCCAGCCTGCAACGGGAGGCGGCGTTTGCCCTTGGAGCGACACGGTGGGAAACGACAAGGATTGTTCTCCGGAGTGCCCGGTCTGGTATTCTTGGTGCCACGCTTCTCGGCCTTGGCCGGGCCGTGGGAGAAACCATGGCAGTGACGATGGTGATCGGAAACAGGCCGGAGATTGCTGCTTCTCTGTTCAGTCCCGCATATTCCATGGCAAGCGTCCTCGCCAACGAATTTGCTGAAGCCACAACCGAGATCTACACGCACGCTCTGATCGAAATTGCACTCGTGCTCTTTGTTATCACTGTGATCCTCAACGCCCTGGCCCGGCTCATTGTGTGGAGTCTAACGAGAAAGTTCAAAACCGCATGAAGACGCCGCCTAGCAAGGTGTATTATTGGCGAAAAACGAAGAACGTCTTCATGACGTCGTTCTCGCTTCTTTGTGTAGTCCTGGCAGTTGCTCCGTTGATCTTGATTTTTGCCTATTCGCTCATCCAGGGACTAGGCGCCTTGAATCTGGATTTCTTTCTCCAAATGCCCAAGCCTGTAGGGGAAGAAGGAGGAGGAATGGCAAATGCCATTGTCGGGACAGGAATTCTTATCGGGCTTGGTGCGCTCATCGGCTTGCCGGTGGGAATTCTGGCGGGGATTTACCTGGCGGAATACGGTGATTCACCGTTCGGCACTGCCGTGAGGTTTCTCGCAGATGTGTTGAGCGGAATTCCGTCCATTGTGGTTGGCGTGGTAGCGTATATTCTCATCGTTCTCCCGATGGGACATTTCTCCGCACTTGCCGGCGGCGTTGCACTTGCCATCCTTATGGTGCCAACGATCACCCGCACGACGGAGGAAATGATCAGACTTGTTCCTCAATCATTTCGTGAAGCAGGCCTTGCGCTCGGGATCCCGCGATGGAAGACCACGCTTCGGATCGTGCTCCCTACGGCCCTCAAAGGGATCACCACGGGGATTCTGCTTGCGCTGGCCAGAGCGGCTGGGGAGACAGCCCCGTTGCTTTTCACGGCTTTGGGGAATCGTTTCTGGTCGACGTCCATCATGAACCCCATCGCGTCGCTGACCGTTTTCATCTATGATTATGCCAAGGCTCCCTTCGAGGATTGGAATCGGCAGGCATGGGCAGCCTCGTTTGTCCTTATCTTTTTGATCTTTGTCCTCAGCATTATCTTTCGATTTGTGACCAGGCAACGCTATGACCAACGCTGACACTTCATCCGCCATGATAAAACCGATGACCAGGGAACCCCACACTACGCCCCAGAAAACTCCGGGCGATCAACGCTCAATCAAGATGGCGGCCAGAGAGATCCACGCGTATTTCGGCAAGACACACGCGTTAAAAAACGTCTCCATGGACGTTGAGGCGAACAAAGTCCTCGCGATCATCGGACCGTCGGGATGCGGCAAGTCGACCTTCCTCCGGTGCCTGAACCGCATGCACGAAGTGGCAGGCGGGACAATGACCGGGAGAATTATTCTCGATGGCGAGGATGTGTTTGATGAGGATCCGGTTCTTCTCCGGCGAAAAGTCGGCATGGTATTCCAGAAGCCCAATCCGTTTCCGACGATGTCCATTTTTGACAATGTCGCTGCCGGCCTCCGATTAAACGGAATTCATCACAAGGGAGGACTCGCGGAGGTTGTTGAAAAAAGCCTTCGGCAGGCAGCTTTGTGGGATGAGGTGAAGGACTCACTCGGAAAATCGGGTGCAAGCTTGTCTGGCGGTCAGCAACAGCGTCTTTGCATCGCGCGCACTATCGCTGTCAGCCCCGAAGTAGTCCTGATGGATGAACCAGCCAGCGCTTTGGATCCTCTTTCCACCGCCAAGATCGAAGAGTTGATTTATGAGCTGAAGAACAATTTCACGATCGTTATCGTCACTCATAACATGCAGCAGGCTGCCCGGGTGAGCGATTTCACGGCGTTCTTTTATCTTGGTGAACTCATCGAGTTTGATCAGACAAAGAAAATGTTTACCACTCCGGAAAAGAAACAAACCGAAGACTATATCACGGGCAGGTTCGGATAGGGAAGTGTTGTCTATGGAGAGACATTTCGAAAAGGAACTGGATGACCTTCGAGGAAACTTGTCGGCGATGGGTAGCCTCGTTGACGCGCAACTCGAGACGGCGTGTGAGGCCCTCTTTGGGGGTCGGACAGAGCTGGCTGCCGAGGTCATTCGAAAAGACGTCGAGGTTGATGAGTTTGATGTCCGTATTGACCGCCAATGTCAACAGATTCTGGCGCTCTCTCAGCCTGTGGCAATTGATCTTCGTCTGCTGATGGCGGGCCTGCAGATCAATGGACAGCTAGAACGGATCGGTGACATTGCCGTGAACATCGCGGAACGGGCAAGACTGCTGGCTGCCTTTGGACCGTTGCTTTCAATGACCCGTCTGGAGGAAATGGCGCAAATCGCCCGCATCATGGTTCGCGACAGCCTGGAATCGTTCATGCAGGCGGACGCGGAGCGGGCAAGCCGCGTCTTGGCCACGGACGATGTTGTGGACAATCTTGGCCATGAGGTCTTTTCTCAGTTGGTTGCCGCAATGCGGGAAGACCACGGGCTCATCGAGCCGGCGGCGCATATGCTGATCTTGATCCACCATATCGAACGGATGGCAGACCACGCAACGAACATTGCCGAGGATGTTATCTTTCTTGTGGAGGCGCGGATGGTGAAGCACAGCACGAATTCGCTGGCAGAAGAATAATGTCGTTGTTGCAGTCCATCGGGATTTTCAGTACCGTTGACTATCACAAACTTTACTGAACGTATGCAACGTCACTTTGTCATGAAGCTCGAGTCTCTGAAATCGACACTCATCCGGATGAGCAGTCTGGCCGAGCAGGCCATTGCAGAATCCATCCGCGCGCTG
>Ga0265330_10001243_pt1 | contig 14926 bp, 20 predicted proteins | sample 41919metaG_FD_202083 | JGI IMG/M metagenome (GOLD analysis project Ga0265330, IMG submission 202083) | Rhizosphere microbial communities from Carex aquatilis grown in University of Washington, Seatle, WA, United States - 4-19-19 metaG | ecosystem: Host-associated > Plants > Roots > Rhizosphere... | reverse complement strand
ATGGCCGCCGTCGAATACAGGAAGAACCTGTCTATGCGCTTGCCGGAGGAGGACATTTTAACGATTCTATCTCGCTTCTCACCTGATCGTATTCGGGCAGGTCGGCGATCTTCGATATGCCGAGATGAGACAAAAGGTCCAAAGTCGGCTTGTAAAGGAAGCTCCGGGCGTCTTCGGGATTGTCGGAGCGTTCGACTAGGCCGCGGATGAGGAGTGATCGAAGGATGAACTGGGAATTGACACCGCGTATATAATCTATATTGGCGCGTGAGATCGGGCCTTGGTATAGGACGATCGACAATGTTTCCAAGCCGGCCTTGCCAAGATCGCGAGTGAGCTCGTCCTTGGTCAGCTTCTCGATGAGCGGCGAGAGCTCCTTGGCGGTGCCGAGCATCACGTCGTCGGCGGTCTGTACCAAGGTCACTCCCCTGCCATTCAAGGCTGTTTCGAGGCGGGTCAGCCCTTCCTTGACCGCATTAACGTCTACATCCAAAAGAGATGCCAGCTTTTTGACCGCTACCGGTTCGGCTTTCCAGAATAATATCGCTTCGATCTTTTGCGGCAGGTCCATGATGGGCCTATTTTACACCATTGACACACCTCAAGAAAGGAATAGTATGGATTCTAAATCGAAAGGAGGTGAGAGATCACCATGGACCTGGATATCAAGATCGTCTTGTTAGTGGTGGGAGTTATCGTTCTTGTTGTTGGCGGACTGTACCTTTATACGAGGTTTACTGATTCGCCGGAGTGCGATTATACGAGAAGCTTGCGCAATAAGGACAACGCCGACAAGATCAAGTGACGAGCCCACGCGCCGCCCATGCAATTTGCCGCCATCATCCCCAATGGCGGCAATATTTATTCTGGTGCTTAATACGTCGGCACGCCGACTTGCTTGGTCTCCATCTCTATGTCGGCGAACTCCTTGGTCTGGGAGACTTGGAGTATGCCCTGCTTCACGAGCTCGAGCATGGCTAGGAAGCTCACGATGACATTGACCTTCTCGCCGCGATGCTTCGCCGTGAACTGGCTGAAATTCATCTTGAGCTGGCTAGTTATGCGCTTGGTCAGGTCGCCGATCATGTCTTCTAGGCTCAAGAGCTTCTTCACGGCGACTTTGGGCAGGCTCTCATTCTTGGGCAGGCGCTGGACTAGGTCTTTGAGGGACGAGAGTGCCCGCTCGAGGCTGAATGCCGGATCGGGTGCGAATACCGGCGCGACCGCACGCGACTGCGACTGGCCGAATATCATATCGCCGCCGAACAACTTCTCGACATTCCGGCTCGCCTCCTTGATGCGCTTATAGATCTTGAGGCGCGTCTCGAGGTCGTGGATGTCGCCTTGCTCTTCCTCGGTGAGAGCGAGGTCCGGGAGAAGCGATTTGGATTTGATGAGGAGCAGGGTCGAAGCGATGAGGATGAAGTGCGCGGACTCTCCCATCGGCATATTCTCGAATTGCCTTATGTGCGCGATGAAGTCGTCCGTGACTTTCGCCAGGGCGATGTCGCCCACGAATAGCTTCTTCTTCTCGATGAGGTCGAGCAGGAGGTCGAGCGGGCCTTCGAATGCCTGGGTTTTAACAGTAAAGGGCATCGATTTTTTCGCGGTGGTCGAGAAGCTCCTCTCGGAACATGGATAGCTCGGTTTTTATCGGTCTTAGTTCCACGGCGATCTCTTCCCTGACGATCTCGCGGACTTCTTCACGGCTGGGTTTGTCGTTGACCATTTCAGCGATCTTCTTTATGTCATCCTGCAGGATCTCTCTTTGGATAGTCATAAAGTGCTGGGTATTCTTATCGAATATCTTGCGTTCATGCTCTATCTTCACATCCATTTCTTTGCTAAACATAGCATGTTCATGCTCGAATTTCGCATCCATATCTTTATTGAATATGCCGCGCTCCCGCTCGATAGCTAAGTCGATTTTTACATCCATATCTTTATTAGATATGGCGCGTTGGCGCTCTATAGCTGTGTCTATGTATTTTAATATTTGTAGGTCAGTCTTCATTTTTATTGATGATGCTAATAATACCACAAGGTATCATGCACCAGTTAAAATCCGTCTCAAGAAAGGTTAAAAACGGAATGAAGAAAAGTTAAAATTCGTTCTAAAGAACGCCGATCTTCTTCTTTGCCTCCAGAAGCTTTGTAGATGCGACCTTATTCGCCTTCGTGGCTCCCTCGGCCAAGACTTGCATGACGTATTTTTCGTCCTTGGCTAGCTCGGCGCGGCGTTCGCGCAAAGGCTTCACGAAGGCGTCTATATCCTCGATCAGAGCTTCCTTTAAGGCCTTGTATTTGCCCTTATTCGCCTCGTAGAGGGCCTTTAGCTCCCCTTCAGGCCTGAATAGCTTGTGGATAGCGTATACATTCGCAGGAACGTCTCCGCCGGAATCCGTGACTATGCCCATGACGGCCTTCGTGATCTCATCGCGAGTGGCGAATAGAGGGATCGTATTGCTATAGCTCTTGGACATCTTGCGACCGTCGGTGCCGGGCACTGTCGCTACATTCTCCAAGATGAGCGGCTCCGGAAGCTTGAAAGTCTCGCCGAAAGCATTGTTGAACTTCTGGGCGATATCGCGAGCGTATTCGACGTGCTGTTTCTGGTCTGCGCCTACAGGCACGGCGTCTGTGCCATAGAGGAGGATGTCGGCGGCCATGAGGACGGGATAGTTGAAAGTGCCGACGTTGATCTCCTTGCCCTTGGCGGTGGCGTCCTTGTACGCATGGGCGCGTTCGAGGTACGGCATGGTGACGAGAGTGTCGAATATGCATGAGAGCTCTGTATGGGCGGAAACATCGGATTGCTTGAAAAGCGTTGCCTTGGCTGGGTCGAGTCCAATAGCCATGTAATCTATGGCGAGATCGAGCGAATTGCGTCGCATCTCCTCGGCGTTTTGGATGAAGTTGAGCGCATGATAGTCAGCTAGGAAGAAATAGCAGTCGTATTTATCCGAATTCAAAAGGTCCACGAATTGCTTCATGGCTCCGAAATAATTGCCGATATGCGGTCGGCCGGTCGGTTTGACGCCGGATAGGAGGATTTTCTTCATGACTAGAATAATAGCAGGAATAAAGGCGTATTTGGAGTGGTTGACAGAGAGTTATGTATTGTGCTATAATTGTAGACAACAGTTTTTGCTATTTTCAACCACATAGTTCAACTCTCAACCCTAACTACGTCATGAATGAATTGACTGTAAAAGCCATCGTTGCCGGAATATTCTTCGGCATGTGGCCCTTGGTTATGAACCGAAGCCACCTTAATGGTAGCTTCTCGACATTGGTAATGTCCGGCGTAGTGTTCTTGGCGACTTCCCCATTTGCTTTTAGCAACTCCGGGAATCTACAGAACGCGAACTGGTATTTTGCCATCGGCGCTGGTGCTCTGGCTGCGATCGGTATCATGAGCTTTAACGGCATGCTCGCCGGTGCTCCGGTTAAGGACGTAGGCACCCTTATCGCGGTTTCTATCATCGCCCAGATGGCTCTGGTCGCCGTGTATCACGCCATCGTCAATCACGGCATATCGCCAATGAAGATCTCCGGACTCGTCCTTGCGGCGATCGCTGCTGTGATGATCAACAAGGGTTGAGGTTCGAGTTTCACCGAGCCCGCCCGCACAGAAGACCCGTCGTCTCTGTCGCGAGGCGGGTTTTTCTGTTTTTTATGCGACCGCAGGAATAGCTTCTGTTATATGGAGCGGGATGCCATTCTTTGTAAGCTCATTTATGTTTTGTTTTTTATCCTGTTGATACGAAAAATCTAGGATTTCTATTCCTATGACTTTGTCTTTTTCTCCCACGTCAACAGTGATACTATCGTTGATTTCGACAGTTTTCTTTATCTTGCCGTTACTTACGTGAAGATAAATGGCATCTGCTACTCTGTCATAATTTATTTTCATGGTTTGTTATTTGTCTAGATAATAAAATGTTATCACCAAATACTCGTTTTTTCTATCGCGGAATCTTTCGTCAGAGTATATCACTACGATAGTTCTTTCCCCAATTCTCTTCTGGACCCTTATTTTCCCGTAAGGATCAGCTTTTCTTAAATCAGGTTGAGCTATTGCCCGCTTGGCATTGTCTATATCCACGTCTCTTTCTATTAGTCTCATCTGTGCATGGTAAGACAATCGCAATTTGGGCAATTTTGGTATTTATGTCAACGAACTTAGCTATTAAAACTTTTCAAACAAAAATACCGTCTCGAGGACAGTATCTCCGTTTTTAACCACAGGAACGTCTAAAGAATATGCGAGTTAGAAATAAAAATCAATATTTACAACCCCTCTTTCTTGAGTTCCTCGATCAATCTCTGCGCTTCCTTGGACAGCTTCTTGGGCATGATGACGCGAGTGACGACTAGGAGGTCACCGCGCTTGCCGGAGCCGCTCCAAATCCCATGAGTCTCGTACGGCACGCCCTTGCCTTTGACCCGCAGAATTTCGCCGTGGCTCGTGCCCGCGGGTATCTTGAGCTCGATCTTGCCGTCGAGCGTTTCTAGGTCCACTGTGCCACCGCCGAGCGTCGTTGTGAGCTTTATCGAGAGCTCCGTGACGATGTTGAAGCCCTCCTTGCGGAAAGCCGGATGCTCCTTGACCCATACTCGCACGATTAGATCGCCGCGCCCACCGGCCCCTTCCTCGCCTTTTTCCTTGATGCGCAGGCCCTGATTGCTCTCGATGCCTGGCGGAATCTTTATGGATAAGTGCTCCTTGTTTATGGACAGGTCCTTCTCGGTCCCGAATATGGATTCCTTGAATGAGATCTCCACATCCACGCTCACGTTGCGGCCTTTGCGCGGACGCCGGCCGCCGCCGAAGAATTCCCCGAATAGGTCGCCAAGGTCGAATTCCATGCCGTTCTGGCTGAAGCCGAATCCGCCATTCCCCTGCTGGAAGCCGGAGAAGTCGAAGCCGCCGAAGCCCTGGCCGCCATTGAAACCCTGGAAACCGCCTTGGAAGCCTCCCGCACCGGGATTGAATCCGGGGCCATTCGCTCCGAACATGTCGTATTGCTTGCGCTTGGCGTCGTCGGACAACACCGAATAAGCCTCGCTCGCTTCCTTGAACTTCTGCGACGATGCCGGATCATTCTTGGTCTTGTCGGGATGGAATTCGTGCGCGAGTTTCCTGAAGGCCTTCTTGATGTCGTCTTTAGAGGCGCCCTTCTCGATCCCTAGAGTTTTGTAGTAATCTTTCATTTAATACTTGACTTATAACATATTTCGTGCTAATTTACAATTTGTCAGTTTAACTTTGATCCTTAACAACAACAGGTTGGTTCTTGAATTTGAGAGAACCGTGGTTATACCTACACACAAAACCAAAACAAACCCCGTTTACAATTCCCAATGAGTGACGAAAGTCCTTTAGATCGTCTCATGCGGAATCTGGAAAGTGATCCTGATATTTCTGTTGCGCTGAGAAAAGAAAGAATAAAGCAAGCAGCAGAGGAATTAGGTATTGATCCAGAGAAATATGAGAGATCTGTTGCTAAGATTATGACAATGACTAAGTGTGCATTGTTGAAGCACCGACTTCTCAAAACCGACTGACGATTCTCTTCGACGACCCTCGTTAGTACCCCCAAGCGCAAGCTGAGGGGCACTGCGAGGGCCGTTTTTTTGTCTAAGAGCTAACTAGTGGAGTGCCTATCTGTGTGGGGAGACATTCGCTGCCATGGCGTAACCTATTTCTTCTCTTTGAATTCAGCGTCTTTTACATTATCAGCGCCGCCTTCTGGAGGCTTTTGATCTCCCGGCTGTGCGCCGCTCTGTTGCCCGGCCTGCTGTTGATTCATGAACTGGCCGATCTTTTGGATCTCGGTAGAGAGAGACTCGGTCGCGCTCTTCACAGCGGCCGCATCGAACGGCGTCGCGTCCTTGGCGGTTTTGAGCGCCGAGATCTTGTCTTCGATGCCTTTCTTCACGTCGGTCGGGACCTTATCGCCAGCGTCCTTCAAGGCCTTCTCGCTCGTATAGACCAGTTGTTCGGCGATATTCTTGGCCTCGACGGTCGCATGCTTGGCCTTGTCTTCGGCCTCATGCGCCGCGGCTTCCTGCTTCATGCGCTCGACCTCTTCCTTGGAGAGGCCGCTCGAAGCGGTGATCTTGATCGAGTTGGCCTTGCCGGTCGCCTTGTCCTTGGCCGTCACATTCAGGATGCCGTTCGCATCCACGTCGAATGTCACCTCGATCTGGGGCATGCCGCGTGGCGACGGCGGTATGCCGTCCAGAATGAACCTGCCGAGGGACTTGTTGTCCGCCGACATGGCGCGCTCGCCCTGGGATATATGGATCTCCACGGATGTCTGGTTATCTGCCGCAGTCGAGAAGATCTGCGATCGCTGGGTCGGGACGGTGGTGTTCTTCTCGATCAATTTGGTCGCAACGCCACCCATAGTTTCGATGCCTAGAGAGAGCGGGATGACGTCCAAGAGGAGCACGTCGCGCACTTCCCCGCCCAATATTCCGCCTTGAATGGCGGCGCCCACCGCAACCACCTCGTCGGGATTCACTCCCATGTGAGGATCTTTACCGAAGAATTTCTTTACAGCATCTTGGAGAGCCGGCATGCGCGTCTGGCCGCCGACTAGGACGACTTCATTGATCTCGCCGACCTTGAATGGCGAGGCTTCTATCGCGCGCTTGGTTATCATCATGGCGCGGTCGATGAATTCGGCGCAGAGCTCTTCGAGCTTGGCGCGGGTGAAGGTGACCAGGAGATGCTTCGGGCCGTCTACGCCGGAAGTGATGAACGGTATGTTGATCTCGGTCTGCACGGCGGTCGAGAGCTCGATCTTGGCCTTCTCCGCGGCTTCGTCTAGGCGCTGGAGCGACAAAGCGTCTTTGCGGAGATCTATGCCGTTCTCCTTGGCGAACTGGTCAGCGAGCCATGCGACGATCTTGGCGTCTATGTCGCGGCCGCCCAAGTGGGAGTCGCCGTCGGTGGATTTGACCTCGATGGAATTCTCGCCGTCGGTGCTGGCGACTTCGAGCACGGATATGTCGAATGTGCCGCCGCCGAAGTCGAATACGGCGATCTTCTCATTCTTCTTCTTGTTGAAGCCGTAGGCGAGAGCGGCCGCGGTCGGCTCATTGATGATGCGTTTGACGTCGAGACCGGCGATCTTGCCGGCGTCCTTCGTTGCCTGGCGCTGGGAGTCGTTGAAGTAGGCCGGCACGGTGATGACAGCTTCGGTGATCTTCTCGCCTAAGCGGGTCTCGGCGTCGGTCTTCAGCTTGGTGAGGATCATGGCCGAGATCTCTTCTGGACGGTACCATTTGCCGTCCATGTTGACCTCAATGCCGCCGTTCGATGCTTTGCGCACCTCGAATGGCACGTTCTTGATGTCGCTCTGCACGCCGGGCTCGTCGAAGCTGTGGCCCATGAAGCGCTTGATCTGGAAGATGGTGTTCCTGGGATTGGTGACGGCTTGGCGCTTGGCGAGGAGGCCGACTAGGCGCTCGCCGGTTTTGGATTGGGCGATGATGGAAGGGGTGGTTCGGGCGCCCTCTGCGTTCTCTAGGACGCGCGGCGAGCCTGCTTCCATGACGGCCACGGCCGAGAATGTGGTTCCTAGGTCTATTCCGATGATTTTGGACATGGTTATTGGTTAGTTTTTAAGTGCTTTTAAGAGTTGGTTTATAAGGGGTTTCTGTGTGCCTGTACTATTGACAATAGACTATTGAACATGCTATAATATGAGGCGATGAAAACAATAAGTGGAGTTCTTTCTATTCTGGCGTGGTTGTTTGTAGGTCTCGGGGTATCCGATCTGGGTGCTCCGGTGGTCGGATCAATCAGCGTTGGATTTATCGCCTTTGTTGTTGTGGCCCATCTAACTTATCCCCGCGAACGTAAGCAGGTTCGCTAGGCGTTGAGCCACACCTAACATTAGGTGTTCAAAGCGTCCGGTCTCCCAAGATCGGCGCTTTTTTGTTATAGCCATATTCAATTGGCAAGGTGCCTGTGTGTCTTCTTGGGTCGCTTCCGAAAGTGGAAGTGGCGCTTCCGTTTTTGGAAGCGCTCGAGTTAGACGAACGCAGGCGCCCGGGTCTGTTGGCTAGATAAGAAAAAGTCGAGGGAGAAATAAGGTGAGGCGACGCGCGTCACGGGCGCGAAATATGGGGTGTCGAGCTCTTCTTGCGCGGCCCAGCCCGGCAGGCAAAGCGAGCCGTCGGAACATACGCCTTCGAGCGTCAATATCTTCTGTGAGATCGGTTGTATGGAAACGAGGCGTCCCTTCACTTCCCCGTCAATGATAGCCACCAGGAAAATCGCCCGGAATTGACGGCCGTAGCAGTCGCTCACTATCTTTTCTATGAATCTGGAGCTGTTATACGGGGCTAACATGGGTTCATTATACACTAAAACTACGGTTTCAGATCAGTTTTTTTGAACTCTCCCACGCGGACCTTCGGTGGCCTAAGAGCGCGGCCGTTCAGAGAGTATCCTTTCTGTACGACCGAAAGCACTTTGTGGTGCTCCGACTCGGCCTCGACTGGCACATATTCGGCGGCTTCGTCGCGGTTGTGGTCGAAAGGCTTGCCGATCGGATCAATTTCCTCCAAGCCAGAATCACTCAAGGCTTTCTTGAGCTGCGAATAGATATATTCAACGCCAGTACGCCAATTCTTGTCTGCTTTCTCCCAGGCCTCCTTGTTCCCCATGGCCAGGTCGAAGCTCCCCAGGACCGGGATCAAGGTCTCTATGAGGCGCTCATTTGCGAACTTCACGAATTCGGCCCGGTCGGCCTCGTCGCGCTTGCGGGCATTGATGAGGTCCGCCTTGGCGCGCTGCCAGCCCGTCAGATATTCCATCCTTTCGGTCTCGCATTTCTTTAGCTTCTCCCGGAGCTTCTTTATGGCCTCCGCGGCGTTCTCTTCGGCTACCACCGAATCGTCCAAGAACTCGTTGTCAGCGTCTTTTTTGTGGTCTTTCAACGTTTTTTTGTCTAGTTACACTGGCTTATCGAGAATAGACCATCGCTTTGAGCTGAGATGGGCTTGTCCTTGTAAGTACCGCTCAAGCGGAGCTTGTATACCTTGCCCGGAGGGATGATCTGACCGTTGGCATCCGTAAGATCCCAGCTGAAGCTGCCGTAGCTGACGCCGGTCCCGTTGCTGTTAATGGCAGGAAACTGGCCGAGATCTACATCCGAGTTCGGGGTGATGAGATCTGCCTTGACTATATCCATGTCCGAGGGCGTTTGCCAAGAAACAGAGTACTGATTCTCGTAGCAAAGGCTGGTGTTGGAAGTCGGCCATGTGATCTTGAATAACGCGCGTTGCGCCTCATCGGCGGCGGTCTGCTTCTCTATGATGGCGTCATACTGAGCGGCCTTGGCAGAAAGGTCCTGGTTCGTCTTCGTGAGGCTCGCGACTTGCTGGCTATAATAGAAATAGATCAAAACGGCGGCGCACAGCACTAACACAAGAGCGATGCTAAGCGTTACCGGGGTCTTTCTTTTTGAGTTGTCCATACGATGATTATAACACCTATTAGCGCTTCGGCTTTGTACGAAACTAACGTTTCGCCCACTGTGGAGACTTGCGAGCCTTCTTTAAACCGAACTTCCTGCGCTCCTTGGCACGAGCGTCGCGAGTCAGCATGCCGGCTTTCTTCAAACCGCCGCGCAGCTGGATATCATAGACCATGAGGGCGCGAGCGATGCCGTGACGTAGAGCTTCGGCCTGGGCCGAGATGCCTCCACCTACCAGCTTTACCGTCACATGGAATTTCTCCGCTGGCTTGGCGCTCTTTATCGCCTCTACCGCCGTAAGCTGTAATTCTTTGATCGGGAAATAGGCCTCGAGCGTCTTGCCGTTCACTTCGTATGAAGCCTCCTTCGCTGGGAAAAGGCGCACGCGGGCGATCGCGGTCTTCCTGCGGCCCACTGCCTCGAAATATTTGCCTGCTGTTTTGGTGGTGGCGTTCATATTATTCTTTGATGATAAGGTTCTTCATGCGCAAATCCTGGAGCTTGTTCTTCGGGAGCATGCGACGGATCGCGCGGCGATATACTTCGGTCATGCCTCGGCGGATGATGAGCTCGCCCAGAGATTCGCTGTTCAAGCCTCCGCGATGACCCGTATAGGTGACGTATTTGTCGTTCTGCTTCTTGGTGGCGCTCATGTCGGTCTTCGAGGCGTTCACGATCTCTACCACGCCTTCGGCGACCGTATTCTTGGCGAAAGTCACGTTCGACTTGCCCATGAGGCGAGCCGCCGCAGCGCTAGCCACTCGTCCGATCTTCTTGCCTTGTGCGTCAATGGTGTATTTCATGATAGTAAAAGCGGTGCTGGATTATACGAATTCTATGAGGGCCATCGGGCTGCCGTCCAAGTCGCGCGCCGGAAGCTTGACGATCCTGGTGTAGCCGCCCTTGCGCTCCTTGTATTTCGGGGCGATCTCATCGAAGAGCTTCTTGGTCTCGACTGCGCCCATGAGCCTGGAATTGACCAAGCGCCTGGAAGCGATCGTGACGGTCTTGGCTTTTGTGACGAGCTTCTCCACGTACGGGCGGAGCTCCTTGGCCTTGGCGGCGGTCGTCTTGATCTTGGTGTCGCGGATCAAGTTGCGCGCCAAAGAACGCATGAGGGCATGCCTCTGATTCTTCTCTCTGCCGAATTTTCGTACGTTTGAATGATGTCTCATGTTAGTTCCTGTCTGGCGGCGCTATTATTGTTTCAAAACGATGCCGTGCTGGGCGAGGAGCTTCTTGATCTCCTGCATGCCCTTGGCGCCGAGGCCGTCCACGTCCATGATGTCGGATTCCTTCTTCCTGGCTAGGCCACCCAAAGTGCGGATGTTGGCGTTCGTCAGGGCCTTGACCGTCCTCGAAGACAGTTCTAGAGCGTCGATCCTGGTCTTCAGGAGCTCCGTATCGATATCCTTGATAGCCTTGCCTTCCGCGCCGGAGGCTTTCTCCTCCGTTTCGGCGGCTTTGGCGACTGGCTTGGGCTCTTCCTTCTCGACGAATCCGACGACAGCTTTGAGTTGATCTATCATGAGCCTGATGGAATTTTCGAGGGCTTCATGAGCAGTGATGGTGCCGTCGGTCTCGATCGAAAGGCGCAGACGGTTGAAATCGGTGCGGTCGCCGACGCGCATGTTCTCTACTTCATAATTGGCTTTGCGGATCGGGGTGAAGGCGGCATCGAGCGTGATTACTCCTATCTCGACGCGCTCTTTCTGCAGGATCTCCTTGGCGACGTAGCCCAAGCCCATCTCCACGGTCATCTCTATGGAGAGCTCCGCTGACTTGTCGGAGAGAGTGGCGATATGGAGGTCGGGATTCAGGATCTCGGCTTGGCCCGGAGCGTCTATATCTTTGGCGGTGAGCTCTTTGGCCCCGTTGCCCTTCAAGGTGAGCGTGACGGGCTCGTCCGTGGAAAGGCGGATGCGGAGCTTCTTCAAGTTGAGGATGATCGTGATGACGTCTTCCTTCACGCCGTTTATGGTCGAGAATTCATGGTCGGCACCTGTGATCTTGACGCGAGTGACCGCGGCTCCCGGAAGAGACGAAAGGATGATGCGGCGGAGCGAATTGCCCAGAGTATGGCCATAACCCGGATAAAGGCCGTCTATCTCATACACGCCGGTCATCGCATCCTCTCGGATGATCTTCGGCTTCGATGGGAGCACGATGTCGTGAGTCATGGTGTTTTATTAGTTAAATGAAGGGATAATTATACATTAAAAATGCCAAATGTCTATCTAGGCCTAGCGTGTGTAGAATTCCAGCACTGCGCGGACATCGAATAGAAGGTCCGTTTGTTCTGCCGTCGGCTCCCCCGCTATTCTGATCTCTTTCTTTTCCAGATCGACCGCGATCCAAGCCGGGGACTTCGTCGCCTTGACCTCTTCGTCGAGCTTGGCGAATACTGCCTTCTTCTTCGAGCCTTCGCGGATGCCGACCACGTCGCCGGGTTTGACCTGATATGACGGGATGTTGACGATCTTGTTTTTAACCGTGATATGACCGTGCGAGACGAGCTGGCGTGCCGCCGAACGAGTCGGGGCGAAACCTGCGCGGACGACTACGTTATCGAGGCGTCCTTCGAGTATGCGCATGAGGTTCTTGGCGTTGTCACCGGAAGCCTGGAGGGCCTTCCTGACATAGTTCGTGAACTGGCCGCCGGATACTCCATAGCTGTAACGGGCCTTCTGCTTCTCGAGCATCTGTTTGCCGTACTCGCTCTTGTTGCTGCGGCGCTTGGTCGTTTTGACCTTGCGCTGAGAGCGCATGGCGTACTTCTGCGTCTGCGTCTTCCTGAAGATGGGCGCTCCGAGGTAGCGTGCTTTTTTGTAGCGTGGGCCGATTTGCATATGTGTATATTAGACGCGTCGAGGCTTCTTCGGCTGGGGGCCGTTAAAAGGTACCGGCGTCGCATCCTTGATGGAAGTGATGACGATGCCTTTGCTTATAAAACCGCGTATGGCGGATTCGCGGCCCGAACCGACGCCTTTCACTACGACATCGATCTCCTTGAGGCCGAGGTTGGCAGCCTTGAGAGCCAGCGCCTCGCCGACCTTGGCTGCTGCGAACGGCGTGCCCTTCTTCGCGCCGCGGAATCCTGCTCCGCCCGAAGACCCCCACATGAGAGCATTGCCTTGCTTGTCGGAGAGCATGAGCTTCGTATTGTTATATGTAGACTGGACATGCAAAATGCCGGCATCTACATGCTTCTTGGATCCGGCTCCTGGCGCCTTCTTGCCAGCCTCGGCCGATCCTTCTCCTGTTTGGTTTGTGACGATTCTTTTCTTTCCCATGTTATTTTATGTCTTCTCTTCCTTACGGCGTCCGGATCCCATGGTCTTTCTCACGTTTCCGCGGACAGTGCGCGAATTGGTCTTTGTGCGCTGGCCGCGAGTCGGGAGGTGACGGGCATGCCGGAGTCCCCTATAAGCTTTGATGTCCTTCAAGCGCTTGACGTTGCCTGCTACCTCGCGTTTGAGGTCGCCCTCGATCCGGAAGCTTTCGACGAGCTTCCTTATGGCGTTCTCCTGGTCAACTGTGATGTCCTTGGCCTTGACGGCTCCGTCTACTTTGGTCTTCAGAAGTATGTGGCGCGCGCGCGAACGGCCGATGCCGTAGAGAGCGGTCAATGCTATGTCTATCCTCTTATTCTCTGGCAGTGTTATACCTAAAATGCGCATGATGATTGATGTATTGAAATATATTTAGCCCTGGCGCTGCTTATGTCTGGGGTTGGCTTTGCAGACTACATAGACATAACCCCCTCGGCGGACGATGGAACACTTCGGACATATGCGTTTTACGGCGGCCTTGACCTTCATGATTATAGTCTTTTTATGATGCGCGCCCGGCCCCCGTATGGATCTTGCACAAGCTCCACCCGGTCCCCGACAAGCACACGGATCCTGTTCATCCTCATCTTCCCAGCCAAATAAGCCAATACGATAGTCTCTGCGCCATCGGTTCCCTTCGTGGAAACGCGGAACAGCGTGTCAGGCAATGCTTCAACGACTGTGCCTATGACTGTATTTTTCGGTTGAGGAGCGATATCCATGCGTATAAACGCGTTGGTGAATATTAGCAGAAGGCCTTTATTTAGTCAATCATTTCAGGATAATCGATATGCGATTTAGGTCTTTCGGGACCGCGCCTGACCACGAAGGGAAAAGCTCGCCTGAGCTCTTGGCTATATCTATGACCGAGCTGTATGAGGCAAATACGCCTTGGGTGCCGCTTAGCGGCAATCCGGCTAGTTTGCTGCGCAATCCGTCTATCGAGACGGTACCGGTCAGCTCTATGTTGCCATTCAGGCGCGCTATCAGGGTGTTCGCTTTGGCTGGCCGGAAAGTGCCGGGATTGGTGATCGCGAACTTCAGGCTCTCCAAACCGGAGATCGAATACGCGGACTTGCCGAATCTGTCGATGCTGCCCTGGCCAGCGAGCTTCGCGGCTAGATCGGTCTTCTTGAAGATAACGCTATATAAGGTGCCCGTCACGGTGATTGTCGCAGAATGAGCCGTCGAACCGCCGATCGCCGGGTCGGCGAATACCGTTCCGTATGCGTTGTCATAGGTCACATAGTCCGCTGGTACGCCCGCCTTGGCTTGGACTAGAAGAGACTTTGTGAGCATGTCCTGTATGTCTTTGGTGGTAGAAGCCAACAAGGCCTGGTTGACGGTCTTTTTTGCTCCGGCGAAACCGCCAGCTATATCGCTCGCCAATCTGGCGTAAACGGTGTCATATCGCGGCGAACCCTGATAAGCCGCTATCTTCAGCATGTCGGTGCCGTTAGCTCTCGCCATGTCGTATTGAGCGCCGGCCTCATCGGCTACTACGGCCGTTTTGATCGTTCCAGGCACCAAGGAGCCGTTGGTCGAAGAATATCCCGGGATGAATATCGAGCTCGGGAGGCGATAGGTCATGCCGTTCTCTCCTATGAATCTGGTGCCGGCGATGAGCCTTTGGCCTTGTGTGCTGTAAGAATTGTATAGGACGACCGCGCCGGAAGCCTTAGCAGATATATATTGTCCGTCCGCCGCGGGTATGCTTGTAGATGCTACCCCGCTGTATTTCAGGATCTCATAGCGCAGATAACCGGAAGTCGAGGTTCCGGTGGCTACGATAGTGACGTTGTCCACGCTTACGGGGATCGTTACTGGGACTATGGTGAAAGTCGCCCTAGAGAAATATGTGGACGCGATATAAGCAGTGCCGGCTACTATGAGGACGACGGCCAAGAATGCGAGCAGACTGATCTTCTTGGCTTTGTTCGCGCGCGATGCCTTCCTCGGCCGGTCCTTGATCGGAGGCGGAGTGACCCTGATCCTCTCTGCGGGCATGCGGACGCGTTCTACAGGCTTCTCGGCCCTGACGCTCCTCACGGAGCGACGATCATTTATGATTATGTCTTCTACTCGTCGAGGCAT
>Ga0265330_10001241_pt1 | contig 14953 bp, 22 predicted proteins | sample 41919metaG_FD_202083 | JGI IMG/M metagenome (GOLD analysis project Ga0265330, IMG submission 202083) | Rhizosphere microbial communities from Carex aquatilis grown in University of Washington, Seatle, WA, United States - 4-19-19 metaG | ecosystem: Host-associated > Plants > Roots > Rhizosphere... | reverse complement strand
AATTTGTGGATTATCTCGACTGAATGAGCTCCCTGCCAGACCATTGCCAGGACCGGGCCGCTCGTCATGTACTTCACGAGATTCTTCAGGATTATTTCCGTTATTTTGAGAGGATCAGTGTGCGGCGGAGTTAGACCTTTGTCGGTATAGCCTTTTATGGTCTTCAAACCAGTCTTCACGCGCCATTCCGGGTCTAGAGTATAGTGCTTCTCTATGAGCTCGGGTGTCGGTACGAGCATCTTGGCGGCGATGAGCTTGAGACCTATGCGCTCATAACGGCCGATGATCTCGCCCATGAGACTGCGTTGGATACCGTCTGGCTTGATTATGACCATTGTGCGCTCGTCCTTGAAGTGGGGGGCTCTTTGTGGGGTTTTCATAGGTTTGAATGATAACGACTAAATCGGCGGCATGCAAGATTGAACTACATCGTCAATATCTCCGGATCCCCTTTTGTGATGACTATAGTGTGCTCGAAATGCGCCGAATAGGAGCCGTCGGCCGTGCGATAAGTGTAGCCGTCCTTGCCGAACTTGATGCGGCGCGTGCCTAGATTGAACATCGGCTCGACGGCGATCACCATGCCTGGCTTCAGGACCTCGCCGCGACCGGCTTCGCCGTAATTCGGCACATAAGGGTCTTCGTGGACATGATATCCGACGCCGTGGCCGGATAGCTCCTCGACGATGCCGAACTTGCCTGCGACGCCGACGCGCTCGATAGCGCTCGATATGTCGCCGACGCGGCGACCGCCCTTTGCCTCTTTTATACCGGCCATAAGCGCTCGCTCTGTCTCCTTGAGTAGCCTCTCTACGTCTTTGCCGACCTTCCCTACCGCGACAGTGATAGCTGCGTCCGTAATCAAACCCTTATGCGTGACGCCCAGGTCTAAGCTCACTATATCGCCCTCTTCAAGAATCTTCTCGTCTTCATTCGGTATGCCATGGACGATCTCGTCGTTTATGGAGACGCACAATGAAGCCGGATACGGCCTCGGCGCGCCTTCGGGTTTGTAATTCAGGAACGAAGCCTGGTCTCCGCCTTTGGCTATGAGCTCCTCGGCGCGAGCATTCAATTCGGCGGCGGTTACGCCTGGCCGCACCATCGCCGCGAGTTCGCGCAGGATAGCCGCGTGAAGGTGTCCGCCTTCGCGGAGTATGGCTATGTCTTTCTTTGTCTTGATGGTGATCATGAGTGGCTCTAATCCAGGCGCAGGCGCTCCATGATGCGAGCATGGACCTCTTCGACTGATCCTATGCCGTCTATATCCAAGAACGCCACGCTCGGGTCATTCTTGTAAAATTCCACGGTCGGAAGCACCTCATTTTCAAAGGCGATCTTGCGGCGTAGGACGGCATCATTATCGTCGTCTTTCCGGCCCTGTTGAATAGCCCTGACAGAGAGCCTCTTCGAGGATTCTTCGTGGTGGATGTCCAGATATATCATCCAAGGCTTGCCCATGGAATAGAACGGGAATACCGACTCCAGGACCTTGGCTTCGAGAAGTTTACGTGGCGTGCCATCGAAGATGAGGTGCTCTTCGCCGGTGTATCTCTCGATCAAAGCCCTGCCCCATAGGTATACGGGCATGAATTCCGGCATGAGCCAGCCTTTCTCGACGACGTTCTTGGACAGCCTGGCCGTATAGCTCTCGCCCTGCATGAATTTGCGGAATTCAGCGCCAGTCTCTATGTGCAAAACCTTGCGTGACGGGTCTTTCTTGAAGAGCGCATCGCCGAGAAGCGCCGCCTGGGTGCCCTTACCAGCTCCCGCGCGGCCGATGAACAAGAATGATTGTGGTTTCATCCGGCGATTATAGCAGAATCTTACAACAAGAACATCACGGAATTAAGATGTGGGATTCAGGGACACGGATATTTCCCTGCTGGGAAATTCCTCGTGCTCGTGCCAGTCGCACTCGCAAGGTCCCTTCACCCCACATCTTAATTCCTATTGTTCCTGAGTTAAACTCAACCTCGCGAAGCAACATGGGTCTGATGGACCTTTCGGAGCCGAGGCTGAACGTATGTGGTAATACCACTTTCCATGCCGAGGCGAGAACAGCAAAATCCTAGCAGCTAGGTTTTGTTATTAGCTGCTAGGATTTATGCGGGTCCATCAGACCCATGTTGCTTCGCGAGGTTTTAGTACTCCCTCATTGAAACCTGTGCATCTACTTTCTTCAAGAGATCAAGGACTACGGAAACGACGATGAGGAGCGCAGTACCGCCGACGGCGAACGACTGCGTAGTGTCAGGCGCGAAGGCTTGGATGATGAGCGGGAGGATGGCCACAATGCCTAGGAATATAGCGCCTACTAGGGTTATGCGGGTTACGATATTGCCTATATGCTCCTGGGTATGCTCGCCCGGTCTTACGCCCGGAATGAACGCGCCAGAGCGCTGAAGGTTCTCCGAGATCATCTTGGGATCAAAAGTGACCGCCGTATAGAAATAAGTGAACAGGATGACCATCACGAAGTACAATATGCCGTAAGTCCACGATGGAGGAGTGAGGAGGGCCGATAGGCTCTGCGACCAGGAAGCCACTAGCGGATGGGCACCCCATTTAGCCAAGGCATTGAATATGATCTGCGGGAAGAGCAGGATCGAAAGGGCGAAGATGATCGGGATGACGCCAGACTGGTTGAGGCGCAGAGGGATGTAGGTCGAAGCGCCGCCATAGACCTTATTGCCGCGGACCTGCTTGGCATACGTCACCGGCACTGAACGCTCGGCTTCGGTCACATATACGACTCCAGCCACCGCCAAGACCGCGATGACGAGCACAGCTATATAGAAAGGAAGGTTCTGCATGCCTCCAGCGATGAGCTTCTGATAGTTCTGCGATATAGATAGCGGCAGACGCGAGACGATACCAGCGAAGATGATGAGGGAAACGCCATTGCCTATGCCGAATTCCGATACTAGCTCGCCGAGCCACATGAGAAGGATCGAGCCGGCCGACACGATGATGACGCTCACGCTGAATTCAAAAGTGCTCAAGTGCGGCAGGACGTTCTGCGACTGGAAGAGTATGAGGAAACCGACGGCTTGAAGGACTGCGAGAGGGACGCCCATGACGCGCGAATATTGCGAGAGCTTGGCGCGGCCAGCCTCCCCTTCTTCGTGCATGAGGGCCTTCAGCTTCGGGACGATCATGGTGAGGACCTGGATCACGATCGAGGCGGTTATGAACGGGCCGACGCCGAGCATGACGATGGAAAGATTCGACAGGCCGCCGCCAGAGAATATGTTCAGAAATCCGAAGAACTGGCTGGAATTCAAAAGATTGGAAAGGGTCGTCGGATTGACGGATGGGATCGGTATCGCCGCCAGCGCACGGAATAGGATCAACATGCCTACGGTGAAACCGATGCGCCTGCGGAGCACCGGATCCTTGAAGGCTGTCGCGATTTTTTCGAAGAAGGTCTGCATGGGTTATATTATTTCTTGGCCACTACGACGCTACCGCCAGCTTTCTCTATGGCTTTTATCGCGCTCTCGGATATAGCGCAACCGGAGACCTTGAGGGCCACAGTGAGCACACCCTCGCCCAGGATCTTGATGCGCGGGATCTTGCCTGACCAAGTAGCGACGACGCCCTTCTCTATGAGAGTGGCCGGTGTGACCGCTTCTCCGGCCTTGAAAGCCGATTCGAGCGCTCGGAGATTGACCACTTCCGGCTTCTGGACGTTCGTCACGACCGTCTTGTTGGAATTCTTGCCGCGGCCGCGGAGCTTCGGCAGTTTCTTGATGATGTCGCGCCATTCAGGGCGGCGCTTGTTGCCGGCGCGGGCCGTCTGGCCCTTGCCTCCGCGGCCGGAAGTCTTGCCGCGCTTGCCGCCACGGGCGACAGTCATGCGCTTCATGTTCGGGTGGGACCTTTTTAGTGAGTTTGTTTGCATGTTATTTATTCTGGTTCGAAGATGCCCTCGGGGTCTTTATGAGCCTCTCTAGCGCGGCGATGGCTACGCGGGCGTTGTTGAGGCGGTTCTTGCTACCAGAGAGTATCTTGGCACAGACGTCCTTTATACCGGCGAGCTCGATCACGGCGCGGGCCGATGAGCCTACGACGATACCGGAGCCTCGGGCCGGGAAGATCTTGATCCTGGCGCTGCCGAGCTTGGCTTCGACGGCATGCGGAATGGTCATTGCTGCCGAGAGCGGCACGCGGATGAGGTGTTTCTTGGCTTCGCGGGTGGCCTTCTCTACTGACGAGGCGGTGTCATTGCCCTTGCCGAGACCGACGCCGACGCGGCCTTTCCTGTCGCCCACGACGACGGCTACGCTGAAGTTCATGCGGCGGCCGCCTGCTGTCACGCGGGTGACGCGGCGGATGTCTATGATCCTTGAATCGAATTCCGGCTTGACGCGCTCGCGGCTGTCGCCTCCACGGCCCCCGCGGCCTCCAGGACCACGCTGTCCGCCCCTTTGGCCGCCACCCGTGCCCATTTGGCCGGCACCACCGTGGCCGCCATGACCGCCGAGCCTGGCCGAATCGCGCATGCGCTTGCCCGGAGTGATCTTGTTCGCAGCTGCGACCACCGGCTCGTTATTCTGTTTTATTTCTTTTGCTGGCATGTTGTGTATTAAAATTCCAAGCCTCCCTTCCTAGCGGCATCGGCGACGACCTTAATCTTGCCGATATATAGGTAGCCGCTCCTATCGAAGACCACCTTGACGATCTTGGCGGCCTTGGCCTTCTTGGCGATATCCTCTCCGACAGCGGCTGCACGCTCAACTGGCTTCTTACCGCCTACCTTCCTAGAATCCGTCGAGACCAAGGTACGGCCGGTCGTATCGTCTATGAGCTGGGCATATATGTATCGGTGCGACTTGAAGACGGCCAAGCGAGGGCGCTCCGCAGTGCCATTTATCTTGGCGCGTATGCGCGCCTTTCTCCTCTCGAATATGACTGCTTTTTTCTGGATGGCTTTCATGATGGTTGCAGATTATTTAATTAGGCGGCCTTCTTGCCCTGTTTCCTCCTGATGACTTCATCGGAATATCGTATGCCCTTGCCCAGGTACGGCTCCGGCTTCTTCTTGGACCGGATGTCTGCGGCGAACTGGCCGACCTTGTCGCAGTCTATGCCGGAAATGGTCAGGTTGTTCTTTTCGCTGGTGACCTTGAGATCTGACGGTATCGGCATGACGACCGGATGCGAGAATCCGAGAGACATGGCGAGGTCCTTGCCCTTCACGTCAGCCTTGAAGCCGATGCCCTCCACGATGAGCTTCTTCTCGTACGGCTTGTGGACTCCGGCGATCATGTTCTTCAAGTGAGAAACATATGTGCCGACGAGGGCACGAGCGGCGATGGAATCGTTGACTGGCGCGAGAGCGACGGAATTCGCGGCCTTATCGATCGTGACCGAGACGAGCGGGCGGATCTGCCTCGTGAGCGAGCCGAGAGGCCCCTTCACGGAGAGGACGCCGGCCGAAAATGCGACTTCGGTCTTCTCTGGGATGATGATGGGTTTTTTGGCGAGGCGTGACATGATATTGATATAGCTGGATTATTACCAGATCTTGAAGAGGACTTCCCCGCCGACCTTTGTCTTCTTGGCTTCCTCGTCGGTCAAAACTCCCTTGGGGGTCGAGTATATCGTATTGCCGTACCCGCTCCTGTATGTGCGGATATCCGTAGCCTTCTGATATATCCTGCGCGACGGCTTGGAAATGCGACCGACGCCGTGGATACGCGGGCCGCTCCCAGGAATGTGGATGATGCCGATCTCGATGGTGCGATCGAAATCCTTGCCCTTCTTCTCGACGCTCTCGACATAGCCGGCCTTCTTCAAGGCATGAGCGACGTTCTCGGCGAACTTGGAATACGGTATCGAAACGACGGCTTTCTTGGCGTCGGAGCCATTCTTGATGCGGATTATGAGGTCTGATATTGGGTCGGTTACCATAGTATTGAAATTACCACGAAGACTTCTTTATGCCCGGGATCATGCCTTCGTTCGCGAACTCGCGGAAGCAGATGCGGCAGAGATCGAAATCGCGCATATAGCCGTGCTTGCGGCCGCAGCGGAAACAACGACGAGTCACGCGCGACTTGAATTTCGGCGTTCTTTTCGACCTGACTATGACTGATGTTTTGGCCATTTAAAATGGGATTGGTTAGCTCTGCCCTTTCGGGGGTCGCTTCCAATCGCTATTTCCTCGGAATACCTGCGTATGTGGAGGTAATGGCTAGGTTACCAGAAGGACCAGTAATGGTCAAGCGAGTAGAAGAAATCGGAGTCAGGAGGCACGGATATTTCCCTGCTGGGAAATTCCTCGTGCTCGCGCCAGTCGCGCTCGCAAGGCCTCCTGACTCCGATTTCTTCTACTCGCGGAGATTACTTCTTCTTGCCCTCTTCTTCCCTCTTCAGGGGCAATCCGAGATATTCCAAAAATGCGAGAGTCGTCTTCTTGTCATTCGAGGTGGTCACGAGCGTAACGGCCATTCCGAATACATCCTTCAAATCTTCATCGGCGGTCTCGGCGAATATCGTGTGCTCCTTGATACCGATCGTGTAGTTGCCCATGGCATCGACAGACGTGCGAGGAAGCCCGCGGAAGTCCTTCGTGCGTGGCAATGCTATGTGTATCAAACGATCCAGGAATTCAGTCATGCGGCGTCCGCGCAGGGTGATCTGGTAGCCGATAGGGTCTCCTTCGCGAGTCTTGAAAGTGGCGATGGCCTTCTTCGTGACGCGCAGAGCGGCTTTCTGGCCTGTCAGCTTGGCCAATCGGTCAGCGATGAGATCGATCTTCTTCTTGTCCTTGACCGAGCCGAAAGAGCTCGAGACGACGATCTTCGAGAGGTGCGGAGCCTGCATCGGGTTCTTGAGGCTCAACGCCCCCTTGAGGCCATTCCAGGAATCTTTATTCAGTTCAAAAACAGATTTGTATGCCATGGTGGTTTATTTAGATATGCGAACTTTAGACGCATAGATCGGCATAGCGCGCTCGACGACTTGGCCCTTCTGGCCTTCCTTGCGTGTCCGCTCATGCTTCTTCATGACGTTCACGCCCTCGACGAGAATCTTGCCGTCAGCCGGAAAAGCGCGGACGACCTTGCCGGTCTTACCCTTATCGTCGCCGGACATTATGATGACTGTGTCGCCTTTCTTGATGTTCATGGTATTTAGACTATCTCTGCGGCACGCGAAGCGATGGTCTGGAAGCCGGCTTCGGCGATCTCGCGCGGGATCGGACCGAATATGCGCCCAGCGATCGGTTCTTTCTTGCCCTTCTCGATGATGACGACCGCGTTCTCGTCGAAGCGCACATATGAGCCGTCCTTCCTGCGGGTCGGCTTGGTCTGACGGACAACGACAGCGTGGAGGACGTCTTTCTTCTTCACCGCCTTCCTGGGCTCGGCCTTCTGGACAGAGAGCACGACGATCTCGCCGAGCTCGGCCCAGCGTTTCTTCGAAGCGCCGAGCACCTTGAAGATGCGTCCGATCTTGGCTCCGGAATTGTCTGCGATATTTACTATGGTGCGGGGTTGTATCATGGCATTTATGCGATCACCTTGAATGACTTGTTCTTCGAGACCGGGGCGCAAGCCTGGACGGTCGCCCTCTCGCCCTCTTTCTTGGTATTGCCCGGATCATTGGCCATGATCTTAGTGCTGCGATTCATGTACTTGCCGTACTTGGCGTGCTTGACATAGCGGTCTATGACGACGACAGTGGTGTCCTTCATCTTGGTCGAAACGACAGTTCCGGTGAATGTTTGAGGACGAGACGCAGTTTGCGCTGTGGCCGACCCGCCTGTCTTCGGTTTTGCTGTGGTGTTAGCCATGGAAATTAGAGTCTACTTGAAGCGTTGAGCGCTGTCAAAATTCTGGCGATGTCCTTCCTGATCACCCGACCCTCGCGGACGTTCTTGGTCTTTGCACCCGCGCCGCCGAAGCGGAACGCGCGCAGAGCCTCGCGCTTCTCGGCAACCATTTTGCGGAGGTCTGCTGGGGTCTTGGTTGTGATGTCTTTCATTTGCATGGTATTTGGCATCGGACTAGGCGCGGCTTATGATCTTGGTCTTCAAGGGCAGCTTGGTGCCGGCCTTGCGCATGCATTCCTCGGCGACCTTCGGCTCGACGCCGTCGATCTCGAACATGATGCGGCCAGGCTTGACCTCGGCTATGAAGCCCTGCGGGTCGCCCTTGCCCTTTCCCATCTTCACTTCGGCCGGCTTCTGCGTGAACGGATGGTCCGGGAAGATGCGTATCCAGACCTTGCCGGTCTTGCCTGCGTGGTGCATGGCGACCTTGCGGGCGGCTTCGATCTGATTCGAAGTGACGCGCGCGTATTCGAGAGCCTTCAACCCAAATGAGCCGAAAGCGATCGTGACGCCGCGCGTATCAGCGTGAGCAGCCTCTTTGGCCGGATGCTGGCGCATCGTGAACCACTTGCGATGTTTTACTTTCTTCGGATATAGCATGGTAGTTATTGAAAATCTGCTTGTTTACTTGGCCTGGTCCTTCTGATCCTTTTTGAATATGTCGCCCTTGTATATCCAGACCTTGATGCCGATATCGCCATAGGTCATGTGCGCCTTCTCGCGGGCGAAATCTATGTCCGCGCGGAGAGTCTGGAGCGGCACACGACCGCGCTTCATCTCCTCGGAACGGGCGATCTCGGCCCCGCCCAAACGGCCTCCGAGATATATGCGGACGCCCTTCACTTCCTTGACCGCCATGATCTTCTCGATGATCTGCTTGGCGACGCGACGGAACGGTAGGCGTTTCTCTAACGATTCGGCGATCATCATAGCGGCGATGGCGGCATTGGCTTCCGGATTGCGGACTTCCTCGATGTCGAGTTTCAATTCCTGGCCGCCGAGGTCTATCTTCTCGGTGCGTAGGAGCTTCAGGACCTTCTCGCGGAGCTTGACTACTCCGTCACCGGCCTTGCCGATGATCATGCCTGGGCGCGAAGTCTTGACGGCTACGCGGATCGTCTTCCTGGTGCGCTCTATCTCTATGCCTCCGAGGAAGAAAGCGCGGAGCTCCTTGGTCAAGTACTCGCGGATGAGGATATCGGCCTTCAGAGCCGAGCGGTAATTCTTGTCGGTCGAGAACCAGCGGCTCTTCCAGTCGCGTATGATCCCTAGCCTATGAGAATATGGGTGTACGGTGTGTGACATGTTATTTTTTGGCCTTTTTGGCTTTCTTCTCCGGCGCCGGCGCGAGCACGATGCTCACATGGCTAGTGCGCTTCTTCAACGGGAATGCCGAGCCGTGGGACATAGGCATCGAGCGCTTGAGGACATAGCCCTGGTCCACACGGATCTCTTTGATCATGAGGTTGTCCTTCTCTATCTTGAAATTGTGCGAGGCATTGGCGATCGCAGAATCTATGAGGCCGGCTAGGGGGTGCCGGGCCTTCTTGGCCACATGCTCCAGGATTATCTTGGCTTGGGCGACGCTCTTGCCGCGGATCATATCGGCTACGATGCGGACCTTGCGCGGGGTGATCCTATAGTTCTGGAGTGAGGCGGTGATCATGGCGGTAGATTATTTCTTCGCGGGGGCGGCGTCGGCGGCAGCCTTGGCGGCTTGGGCCGAAGCGACCTCGGCTTCCTTGGCCTTGAGCTCTATCTCCTTCTGCATCTTGCCTCCGTGGCGCACGAACTTGCGGCTGGGCGAAAATTCACCGAGGCGGTGTCCTACCATGTCCTCGGTGACCAAAACGTCTATATGTATGCGGCCGTTATATACCCCAAAGGTAAAGCCCAGCATTTCCGGTGAGATCTGGGAGCGGCGGGACCAAGTTTTGATAGTACCCGTCTGCGCCGGCTTTTTGCCGACGATCTTCTTGAGGAGGGACTCCTCTATGAACGGGCCTTTCTTGAGTGATCGTGCCATGTGGTGGGATGATGAAAGAAAATAGCTCGAAGAGAGCTTGGGGGCATAGTAGCAGAGCCATATTACTAAGTCAAATCAAGAATTGGGTAGCCAAATTAGCTCCTAGGAATTCGCCTGGATGCTATTGACATGCTATATATAACATGATACTGTTGTGTCAGCCCATAAAAAGGCTTTTTGTTTGTCCTTTTTTGGTTCAGCAACTTGAAAATATGCTATTCCTTACCATGAATACACGCACACGCGGGATTCTGTCAGGCGTGGCGCTCGCGATCACACTCGCATGCGCCATCGCCTTCAACCATCGCAGCCACGTCTCGGACAAGAAGGCCGAGACAGTGACCAGCCAGCCGGCCAAACCGGCCCAAACAACGGTAAAAAACGATGTTGCGAGCACAACACTCACGGCAACGCTCGATCCGAAGTTCGGAAATTGAACGCTCCCCCCAACTCTCAACGGAACAGAAACTCAACTAGCCCGAAAATGAAAATCGCTATCATCATCCTCGCGTCGGCTCTTACGGCTAACGCTTTTGCCCAGGCCACCCCTCCGCAAACACGGCCGACGACAACCGCACCGACCGGCACCACGCCGGCCTTGATCAACACTGCCACCAGCACGACCGCTGTCCAAGAGCTGCCGATGATCGTATCGCGCAGCATCCTACGGACCTACGCGATCAATCAGGCATCGGAATTGAATGCCGGTCTCGGTGCCCAAGGTATCATCTCGTCCGGTTACAGCTACAAGACCTGGACCAGCCAGAAGACAACAGACGAGATCGTGGCAATCGCCAAGACCTTGAGCATCTCAGCCGACACGATCGACACGACGCAGACTGTCTGGGTCTATTGCTCGGTGAACAATGCCGATGGCGACGAGCTCTTCAGCGGCTCAACGAGCACGACACCGGCGCAGGTCGGAGGAAAATGGGTGTTGCCGGCGAGCGCTGGCAATATCATATTCAACTTCGACCAGGCATCCATCAAGCTCGGCCAGGACGTGTCTTATGCGGCCATCGTGAAGAAGGACGACCAGGGAAACCTCAACTGGTATCCAATCTATTCGACGGGCCAGAAGATCTTCTTTCCGCCGCAGAGCGCCGGGCTACAGAATGCTTACGTCCAGGTCGGTTTTACCGACGGTTCAGCCATCGCTTACGCCATATCGAACGGCAAGCGCCTGGCTCAGACAACGCTCATGGCGACATTCAATCCGACGTTCGCTGATGTCGTGTCGCTCAAAAATCCGGCGAGCATCAACGTGTCGGTAAAATCGACGAGCGGCGTAGGCGTCGTACCAACGATCGAAGTCACGAACACCGGGACGACGAGCTATAACACGTCGCTCGACATCGTAACGACCGAAGGCAAACGCCCCATCCGCGTCTGGATGAAGAGCCAAGCCGGCACGGTCTGGTCCTCGCAGGCTCTTGCGGCCTCGGGAAACTCGATTCCGATCCCAGCCGGAGTGACCTACTTCGTCCCGGAGTGGTCGCCGACCGACTTCACGGAAAGTCCGCAGCCCGTTTCGAACGGCAGCAGCGGAAAAGGATAGCAAACAGCACATTGTTTTTGTCACTAAAGCCGCCCAGCACCCCGGGCGGCTTTTCTTATCCTGAAATGAAGCTATGGTAGCACGGCAGACTTTATTCATACCTCAACGCCTCTATCGGGCTCTTCTTCGAGGCCTGGCGCGCCGGATAGCCGCCGAAGACCAAACCGATCAGGGCCGAGACCGTGAAGCCCAGGAAGGCGCCATTCCACGGGAAGATGAACTGCCAATTCACACCGAGCCCTTGGGAAAGGCCTACCGATATCACGAAGGCCAGCCCGGAACCTAGGATGATGCCGACGATGCCACCGATAACGGTGAGCAGGACCGCCTCCAGGAGGAACTGCGACAAGATGTCACGGTCGCGGGCGCCGAGGGCTTTGCGCAAGCCTATCTCGCGCGTGCGTTCGGTCACGGCGACGAGCATGATGTTCATGATGCCGACTCCGCCGACGAACAGCGCTATCGAGGCCATTGCCGCCAGGAAATAAGTCAGCGTACCGGTGATCATCGAGAGGCGATTGGCCAGATCCTGCTGTGTCTGCACGGTGAAGTCGTCCTTCGTCGGATCGGTGATGTTATGCGACTCGCGCAAAGTCAGAGCGATGTCCTGCGCGGTCGCCGGCACTTGGGCATCGGTCACGGTTTGGATGATGATACGGCTGAAATATTTGGTTCCAAGGATGTAATCTTGCGCGGCAGTGTATGGCACGAGCACCATGTCATCGAAGTTGAGGAGCGAACCCCCGCCGGTCGCCGGAAGTATGCCTATCACTCGGAAGTTACGGCCTTTGATCTTGACCTTCTGGCCGAGGCCGTCTTCCCCGTCGAATAAATGGTCGGCAACTTTAGAGCCTAGGACGACCACGCTGTTCTGTGAAAGCACGTCATCCTGGGTGTAGAACTCGCCGCGAGGATGCAGATCGAATATCTCGCCCTCAAGCTCGGTAGCGCCGAATATGGTGGTCTGATAGGTATTAGAGCCATATGAAGCCGTGCCAGCGCCGATGACCGTCGGCATAATCGACTTGAGGTCAGGAACGTTGGCTTTGTTGCTCAAGGCTACGAGGTCCTTGGCTTTCAGCGAATCGCTGAAGAGCGAGGTGACATCAGACGGTCCGGTCGGTTCGCGGCCGGGAATGATGGCGATGGTGTTGGTGCCGAGGCCTTGGACTTGTCCGAGGATGAGCGCCTGCGCGCCAGCCCCCAATGAGACGACCAGCATGATAGCGGTGATGCCTATCACGATGCCGAGTATGGTCAGGATAGACCGCGAGCGATTCGTGGACAGTCCGGTGAGAGAGGTTTTGAATGTATGTTTCCAGGTCATGTCATTTGACGAATTCGTCGTTGGCCGTAAGCCTATTCACGACCTGGGTGTCGCTATCTATCTCACCGTCTATGAGGCGGATAATGCGTTCGGCATGCTCTGCCGTCGAGGTCTCGTGGGTGATGAGGACGATGGTCTTGCCGCGCTCTTCATTGAGGTGCTGGATGATGGACATGACTTTCTTGCCGGATTTGGAATCGAGGTTGCCGGTCGGCTCATCGGCAAATATGATCTCCGGGTCGGTGACAAGCGCACGAGCGATGGCTACCCTCTGACGCTCGCCGCCGGAGAGCTCGGCTTGGCCATGATGCATGCGATGGCCGAGGCCGACGTCTTCCACGGCCTGACGGGCACGCGCTTCCCATTCGCGCTCGGGAACGTCGGAATAATATAGGGGCAGCTTCACGTTCTCCAAGACCGATGTGCGGGAGAGTAGATTGAAGGACTGGAAGATGAAGCCGATCTCGCGGTTGCGCAGGAGAGCCAACTCATTGCCGGAGAAACCAGTCACGTTCCTGCCATTCAGGTGGTAGCTACCGGATGTGGGCTCATCGAGAAGGCCGAGGAGGTGGAGCAAGGTGGACTTGCCCGAGCCGGACGGTCCCATGATCGCCACGAATTCCCCTTTCCTGACATCGAAAGTCACGCCGGCTAGCGCTACCGTGCTAGTCTCACCGCCGTCGTGGTACGACTTCTTCAGGTTTTTTACTTCGATTATGTTCATTTAGGAATTATTTTGGCAATAAGGACGTTAAGCCGTCCGCGTAGAGAGTGTACGCCCTCACGAATGAATCATCCACATGCGCGTACAAGATCCCTTCTCCCGGTCCAGTCTGGACGAATTGGCTAGCGAAGGTGATCGTCTTGGCTTCAGTATCTTGGATCAATGGTTCCGGCGAGACCCAGTCGATCTTGCCGTTCTCATAGTCATAAATGAACAGCCCTACGGAGAAAGTGCCATATTTTATATCATTTCCAACCTTCTGATTAGCTTCTCGGCCATTCATGATACCGAGAAGCTTATTTTCACCGAGATCAATGAAAGATTTCGGAAATAATGGACCAGGAGAGGCATGACCGCCGATCCAGGGGATCTTATTTTCCTTTGGGTGAAAAACGATATCGCCGAATCTCCATGGCTTACCCATGTCCTCGGCGATCGCCACTCTCACAACAGAATAATTAAAATCTTTTTCCCACCTGCTTGATTCGATCAGGTTGAATCTGATACCCCTACTGTTCCTAGGAGCTATCGAGACTTCTTTTGCGCCTTGATACGTCTTGTGGTCAGCAGAAACAGCCGGGACAGTCATTTCCAGTGAATCCAGACCCTTTCCGACTGCGTGGCCCAGATGCACGAGAGCGTTATGTTTGGTTTTATTCAAAAAAGGCAGCGTGAAATAGACATGAGTAAGACCAGTTTCCTCTTCTCTGAAGATATCTGGATCTTCCAAGCCGATAAAATCAAGGCCTTCGTCTTTATCGGCTAAACTGGCGATGATTCCTAACGGGTCAGCGATGTTCAATTTTTCACCAATGACGAAGCGCTCGAGCGAATCACCCTTGATAAGATGGATCTCGCTTCTATCGACATAACCGCTCACGGTCACATCTCCTTCCCTGCTCACGATGCATCGGATTATGCCTTCTTTATTGTCAGAAGCCGGATCAAGAGCGATCGCCATGACGTGCTTGAATGTGCCGTCAGTATCAACCGCCTTTCCTGGATGTTGGATATATGCTCTCACTTTTATTGTCAGGCTTTATTTCACGTACGTCACCACCTTGTCGCCTTCCGAGAGGCCAGAGACGATCTCTACGGATCCGGTCGAACCCTTGAGGCCTACGCTGACCGGCACGCTAGTCCAAGTCTTACCGTCAGAGTTCAATCGACGCACAGACTTCGCGCCGTTATTATCGACGATGGCGCGATATGGCACGACGAGCACGCCGCTGCGCTCGTGCGTGAGGATGTCGAGGTTGGCAGTCATGCCGGAACGTATGCGCGGATCAGGCTGGATGAAGACCAGGGTGACTTTGTAAGTAGGCACGCCTTCAAGCACGGTTTCGGCCGGGTCCACGGTGATGACGCGCGCCGGGAAATCAATATCGGAGCCATAGGCGTCGAGGGTCGTAGATGCGAGGTTCCCCACGGCTATCTTGGCGATGTCGGCTTCGGGGACGCGGGCCTCTATCTTG
>Ga0265330_10001239_pt1 | contig 14982 bp, 13 predicted proteins | sample 41919metaG_FD_202083 | JGI IMG/M metagenome (GOLD analysis project Ga0265330, IMG submission 202083) | Rhizosphere microbial communities from Carex aquatilis grown in University of Washington, Seatle, WA, United States - 4-19-19 metaG | ecosystem: Host-associated > Plants > Roots > Rhizosphere... | reverse complement strand
GTGACCAGCGACGAGCGCGTGCTGGCGCTCGATTGCAAGATGACCTTCGATGACAATGCCCTCTATCGCCACCCCGAGGTGGCAGAGCTACGTGACCTCGACGAGGAAGACCCGAGTGAGACAGAGGCGCGCAGCCACGATCTCAACTTCATCAAGCTGGACGGCAGCATCGGGTGCATGGTCAACGGCGCCGGTCTGGCCATGGCGACCATGGACATCATCAAGCACTTCGGTGCCTCGCCGGCCAACTTCCTCGACGTGGGCGGCGGGGCCACGCAAGAAAAGGTGACCGCGGCGTTCAAGATCCTGACCGCGGACAAGGACGTGCGCGGCATCTTCGTCAACATCTTCGGCGGCATCATGAAGTGCGACGTGATTGCGGCGGGCGTGGTGGGCGCGGTGGCTGAAGTGGGGCTGCGCGTGCCGTTGGTGGTGCGACTGGCGGGCACCAATGTCGAGGCAGGAACCAAGATCCTGGCTGAATCCGGTCTGCCCATCACCACCGCCAGCGACATGGCCGACGGTGCGCGCAAGGTGGTCGCCTTGGTCGCGGGACAGGTAAGCTGACCATGGCGATCCTCGCTGACAACAAGACTCGCGCCCTGGTCCAGGGACTGACCGGCGCGGCCGGAACCTTCCACGCCAAGCAGATGCGCGAATACGGAACGCCCATAGTGGGCGGCGTGACACCGGGCAAGGGCGGCACCGTGCACGAGGGCTTCCCGGTGTTCGACACCGTCGCGCAGGCGGTGGCCAAGACGGGCGCCAACACCAGCGTGATCTTCGTGCCCCCGCCGGGTGGCGCCGACGCCATCCTGGAGGCCGCGCACGCAGGCATCGAACTCATCGTTTGCATCACCGAGGGCATTCCGGTTCTCGACATGGTTCGCGCCAAGAGAAGTCTGGATTCTCAGCTCTGCAACCTGGTCGGCCCCAACTGCCCGGGCGTGATCGCGCCGGGCGCGGCCAAGCTGGGCATCATGCCCGGCTACATTCACAAGCCGGGTTCAATCGGCATCGTCTCGCGCTCGGGCACGCTGACCTACGAAGCAGCCTTCCAGATCACCAAGCTGGGACTGGGACAAAGCACCGCCGTCGGGATCGGCGGCGATCCAGTCAAGGGCATGGACTTCATCGACTGCCTGTCGCTGTTTGAAGAGGATCCGGAGACCAAGGCGGTTTTGCTCATTGGCGAGATCGGCGGCACTTCGGAGGAAGAAGCCGCAGCCTTCATCAAGGCCAACATGAAGAAGCCAGTGGCTGCCTTTGTCGCCGGCGTGACCGCACCGCCCGGCCGCCGCATGGGACACGCAGGCGCGATCATCAGCGGTGGCAAAGGCCTGGCCTCCGACAAGATCGCAGCCCTGCGCGAAGCCGGCATCGCCATCGCGCCGACGCCCGCCGATCTCGGCACGACCGTCGCGAAGCTGGTTTCCTGACGGAGAGGCAGTCTTGGGCGGGGGACACGCAGGGACCGCAGGTCGCCCCTGCGGGTCGCGCACTTCTTGTCAATGTAGGGGCGACCTGCGGTCGCCCCGCGAGGCGTGTGGACGTACCTAGTGCCCTTCGTGCGGGCGGTAGTCTTCCACCAAGGCCTCCATCGCGGCCCAGATGTGCGAGACGTCGTTGGCGTAGACCAGCAGGTTGCGCTTGGCGCCGCGAATGTCGGCGACTTGGCGGGCGAGCTCGGCCTCCTGGCGGAAGCCCAGCCGCTCGAAGGTCTTGCGTGCGGCCACCTGGCTCTCAACAAAGTACGCCACCATCTTTTCCAGGCCGAGATCGATGGCCAGCTTCACTACACCAGCGGCCAGCGCGTAGCCAAGTCCCTTTCCTCGGCGATCAGAAGCCACGTTCAGCCGGATCTCGCCCACGTGGCGGCTCCAGCCGTGCAGGTTGCGATTCAGGGTGGCCTCGCCGCAGATCTGACCGTCAGCGCGCGCTACCAGGCTGGTGGCCGCGCCCGACTCCAGTTTGGCGAGAAACCGCGCCAGCCATCCCGGCGTGGTCACGTCGTCCTGCAGGACCAGGCGGTCTTCGTCGCTGAGCGAGCGGTAGAAAGCCAACAGCCCCGGGCCGTCGGCCGCCCTTGCCAGCGCAATCTCGACGCTCGATCCGTCCTTCAGCTCGGCAACCCGCGGAAACCCGTCCCTCTCCATGACATCCTCCTCAAGTTGGCGCGACCAGACCTCGCCCGTATTCGTAACCTTTCATGAGCGCTTTCAGGTTCAGGCTCTCGGTCCCCTTGGGCACGGAATCCAGGACTGCCTTCTCCACCGCATCGATCGACAACAGATTCGTCGCTCCGGTGAAGAAACCCGCCATCACGATGTTGAGCACCAGGCGCCGGCCCAGCTCTTCGGCAAAACGCGTGGCCGGAATACCGAGCGAGCGCGCCGTCGTGGGCAGTTTGCCTTCTGGCTGAACCAATTCGTTCTCGAACAGCACCAGGCCATCGGGCTTGAGCTGGGGAGCAAACTGGACGAACGCGTCCTGGGACAGCAGCACCAGAATGTCGGGGTGTCGCACGTAAGGATAGCCGATGGCCTCGTCCGCCACGATGACCTGGGCGCTGCACGCACTGCCACGCGCTTCGGGCCCGAAGGCTTGGATGAGGGCCGCATGCCGGCCGCTGTAGATGGCGGCCGCCTTTCCAATGATAGAGCCGCACAAAATGATGCCCTGGCCGCCCAGCCCGCCGACGCGAATCTCCGTCCTAGCCATTTCCGCCTCCCCAGGGCGTGTACTCGGAGCCCAGAATTTTGCCAAAGTGCTCGTTCATCGCGTCCAGCCAGGTCGGCCGTTCGCGGTCCACGAACTTGCCCACCACGATGGGGCCGTTGAAGGTCAGCCCCACCTCTTTGGTGTCGGCGCCATGCTTGATCACGCTGTTTTCCTTGTAGAACTTCAACTCGTCGGCGCCGTCGCCGCGTTTGTTGCGGCGCTGGTACAACGTCGGGCAGGGCGACAGCGCTTCGATGAACACGAAGCCCTTCTTTTTCAATCCCTCCAGCATGGCCTTGGCCAGCTGGCGAACGTGAAACACCGTCCAGCGCGCGACATAGGTGGCGCCGCAGGCGTCAGCCAAGAACGGTAGGCTGAACGGGGCCTCAAAGTTTCCGAACGGCATGGTGGTCTGCTTGGCGCCGAGCGGGGTGGTGGGCGCCACCTGGCCGCCGGTCATGCCGTAGGTGAAATTGTTCACACAGATCACCATGAGATCCATGTTTCGGCGGGCAGCGTGCATCAGGTGGTTGCCACCGATGGCGGTCAGATCGCCGTCGCCCGAGTAGACGACGACTTTGAGTTTTGGGTTGGCCAGCTTGAGTCCGGTGGCAAAGGGAATGGCGCGGCCGTGCGTGGTGTGGAACGAGTCCAGGTTCATGTAACCCGCCACGCGGCCGGTGCAGCCGATGCCAGAAACGATCGCGATCTCGTCCAGGTTCATGCCTGATTCGGTGAGCGCGCGGGTGAAGCAGTTGACCGTGGTGCCAATCCCGCAGCTCGGGCACCAGATGTGCGGGATGCGCTCCTGGCGCAAGTAGGGCATCACCGGGTTGACGCTGTCGATGTCGCGCAAGAGAGTGTCGTCGCTCATCGGCCCGCCTCCAGGATCGCGGCCAGGATCGTCTCGGGCTCGTGCACCGAACCGCCGGCGTGCGGGAGGCTGACCACGCGGGCCGCGCCAGCCACCGCGCGCTCGATCTCCAGCACCATTTGTCCCATGTTCAATTCAGGCATGATGAAAGTCTTGACGGTCTTGGCCAGCTCGCGCATACGCTTGGCGGGAAACGGCCAGGCCACCACCAGGCGCAGGTGTCCCACTTTCGCGCCGCGCTTGCGTGCTTCCTCGACGGCGGACATGGCGATGCGGGATGTGATGCCGTAGGAAACCACCACCACGTCAGCTCCCTGCACGCCATCCTCGCGCACATCCATGATCTTGTCGGCGTTGTCGCGAATCTTGCCCAGCAGCCGCCGCACCAGCTTGTCCTGCGCGACCGCGTTCATGGCCGGGTAGCCGCGCTCGTCGTGGGTCAGGCCGGTCACGTGGATGCGGTAACCCGCGCCGGCCTTGGTCATCTCGGGCACGGGATCGTCCGCGGTCGTGCCAAACGCTCGATACTCGTCCTTGGGCTTGTGGGTCCACTTGCGCGGGACCACCTTGATCTCAGAGGCGGGCGGGATGGCCACGCGCTCGACCATGTGCCCGACCACTTCGTCCATCATGAACATGACCGGGCAGCGGTAGATCTCGGACAGGTTGAATGCCTCGATCATCAGGTCGAAACATTCCTGGGGCGAGTTGGGCACGATGGCGATGATCTCGTAGTCGCCGTGGCTGCCCCACTTGGCCTGCATCATGTCGGCCTGACCGGGCAGGGTGGGCAATCCCGTGGAAGGGCCGCCGCGCTGAACGTCGACCCACACACCCGGGCATTCGGTGATGGCGGCCAGGCCGATGTGCTCCATCATCAGCGAAAATCCCGGGCCAGAGGTCACGCTCAACGACTTCTGCCCGCCCCACACCGCGCCCTGCACGGCAATGCTGGAGGCCAGTTCGTCTTCCATCTGGATGAAGATGCCGCCCACCGTCGGGATGCGCGCGGCAAAGCGTTCGACGACTTCAGTCGACGGCGTGATGGGATATCCGGCAACGAAACGACAGCCGGCGGCCAGGGCGCCTTCGCACGCGGCGTGGTCGCCGTCCATGAAATGAATACCGGTGAGCACGCCCTTGGGGTCAGCGGGCTCGGGGTCTTGCACTCGTGGCGCGGCGATCGACTTGGGCGCGGTGGCTGTAGCCGCGGGCGGGCCCTTGGCCTGGCGTGCGTCGATGTCCTTCCAGCGCTCGCCGTAGATGGCGAAGTCGGGGCAGTACAGGCCGCAGAGGTCGCAGCCGCTGCAGTCCGCGGGCCGAGCCAGGATGGGGAAGTGGTACCCCTTGGCATTGAAGTCCTTGGTGAACTCCAGGCAATCGGTGGGGCAGAAGTCGATGCAGAACGAGCAGCCCTTACAGATTTCGGGACGGACAAACACCGTCCCCTTACCCTGGCGCTCTGGGCTAGTCGGATTCATGCGCTCTCCTGGAAGTCGCAACTAACAACTAGCACGGGCTCTCGCCAAGAACGAGCAAATAAGGACCTCATGAGTCTTGTTTATACCATACCGTTGCATGCAGAGATGTGATAGGAACTATCGGATGTTTGGTCTTATCCCATTTTTCCGATCGACGATCGGAAAGAAGGTGCTGATGGCGGTGTCGGGGGTGTTCCTCTTTGCTTTTTGCGTCGAGCATGTCACCGGGGCTCTGCTCTTCTTCAAAGGGCCACACACCATCAATGGGTACGGCCACCTGCTGCACTACTCGGCTGCCCTGGTCTGGTCCTTTCGTGTCGGCCTGATCCTCGCGGCCGGCGTCCACGTCACCTTCGCGACCCTGCTCTACTTTCAGGAACTCGCGGCCCGCCCGGTGGGCTACCGCAGCCGTCGCTACCTGCGGGCCAGCTACGCGGCTCGCACCATGAAGTACTCGGGGCCGTTCTTGCTCGCCTTTGTGATCTTTCACCTGGCCCATCTGACCTGGGGCTACAACGTCGTGCCTGGCCGATTCATCGAGGGCGACATCCACGCCAACATGGTCAACGGCTTTCGCACCGGCTGGGTGGCGCTGGTCTACGTGGCTGCGGTGAGTTTGCTGGGGCTGCACCTGCTGCATGGCGCGCACAGCATGTTCGAATCTCTCGGGCTGCGCCACCGTCGGGTGGAATCGCTGCTCTTTGGCTTCGCCCGTGTCGCTGCGGTCGCTATCTCGGTGGGTCTGGCTCTGGCCCCAGCGGCCGTGTTCTTTCGCATCATCGGGGGCTAGGGACCAATGGAACTCAAAGCCAACCTTCCCTCTGGGCCGCTTGCCACCGCGTGGGAGCGCCACCGTTTCGAACTCAAGCTGGTCAACCCGGCCAATAAGCGCCGCTACCAGATTATCGTCGTGGGCTCGGGCCTGGCCGGCGCTTCGGCGGCCGCGTCGCTGGGCGAGCTGGGCTACAACGTGCGCTGTTTCTGCTACCAGGACAGCCCGCGCCGCGCTCACAGCATCGCCGCGCAAGGGGGCATCAACGCGGCCAAGAACTACCAGAACGATGGCGACAGCGTGCAACGCCTGTTCTACGACACCATCAAGGGGGGAGATTTCCGCGCGCGCGAGCAGAACGTCTTCCGCCTGGCAGAGATCTCGAACCACATCATCGATCAGTGTGCGGCCCAGGGGGTTCCCTTTGCGCGCGAGTACGGCGGCCAGCTCGCCAACCGTTCCTTTGGCGGGGCACAGGTGTCGCGCACCTTCTATGCCCGCGGTCAGACTGGGCAGCAGCTCCTCTTGGGCGCCTACCAGGCCCTGTCGCGCCAGATTGCCACGGGCCAGGTCAAAATGTTCCCGCGCACCGAGATGCTCGACCTGGTTGTCGTCGACGGTCGAGCCTGCGGCATCGTGACCCGCGACTTGGTGTCCGGCGCGATCGAGACCCACGCCGCGGACGCCGTCATCCTGGCCACTGGCGGCTACGGCAACGTCTTCTACCTGTCGACCAACGCCAAGGGCTGCAACGTGACCGCCACCTGGCGCGCGCACAGGCGTGGAGCCGGATTCGCCAATCCCTGCTTCACCCAGATTCACCCCACCTGCATTCCGGTCACCGGCGATCACCAGTCGAAGCTCACGCTCATGAGCGAGTCGTTGCGCAACGACGGACGGGTGTGGGTTCCCTCGCGCGCCGGCGATCAGCGGCCGCCTGCCAAAATTCCAGAGCCCGAGCGCGACTACTACCTGGAACGCCGCTATCCCAGCTTTGGCAATCTGGTTCCGCGCGACGTGGCCAGCCGCGCGGCCAAGGCAGTGTGCGACGAGAACCGAGGCGTGGGGCCAGGCGGCCGCGGCGTGTTTCTGGATTTCTCCGACGCCATTTCACGCCAGGGCGAGGCGGTGGTGCGCGAGCGCTACGGCAATCTCTTCGACATGTACGAGCGGATCACCGCAGAGAACCCCTACAAAGTTCCCATGCGCATCTACCCGGCCGTGCACTACACCATGGGCGGGCTGTGGGTCGACTACAACCTGATGTCCACCATCCCGGGGCTGTTCGTGCTGGGCGAGGCGAATTTCTCTGACCACGGGGCGAACCGACTGGGCGCCTCGGCGCTGATGCAAGGCCTGGCCGACGGCTACTTCATCATCCCGTACACCATCGGTAGCTACTTGGTGGGCAGCAAATCGGGGTCGGTGTCGACCGACAAGCCGGAATTCGCCGCAGCCAAGGCGCAGGTGCACGAGCGGACCAATCGCCTGCTCGCCCGCAAAGGCAAACGAACCGCGACTTCTTTCCATCGCGAGCTCGGCAAACTGTTGTGGGAAAACTGCGGGATGGCGCGCACGGCGGCCGGGCTGAAAGAAGCCCTCGGCCGCATCCCGGCGCTGCGCGAGCAATTCTGGCGCGAGGTGATGGTGCCGGGCGGTCACGAAGAACTTAATCAGTCGCTGGAAACCGCAGGCCGCGTGGGGGATTTTCTCGAATTCGCCGAGCTGCTGTGCCGGGACGCCCTACTGCGCGAGGAATCCTGCGGCGGGCATTTTCGCCAGGAGCATCAAACCCCAGACGGTGAAGCCAAGCGCGACGACGCGCACTTCGCCCATGTGGCGGTGTGGGAGCACAAAGGCGAAGGCCAAGAGCCGCTCCGCCATACCGAGCCGCTCAGTTTTGAAAATGTCCACCTCGCGCAGCGGAGCTACAAGTGACCATGAATCTCGTGCTGATGGTCTGGCGGCAAGAGAACGCGCGTGCGCACGGCCACATGCAGAGGATCGAGGCCAAGGACATCAGTCCCGACATGTCCTTCCTGGAAATGTTGGACGTGGTCAACGAACGCCTGACCGTGGCGGGCCAGTCGCCCATCACCTTTGACCACGACTGCCGCGAAGGGATCTGCGGGTCGTGCGGGGTCGTAATCAACGGCGTGCCCCACGGCCCGCAACCAGGGACCACGACCTGCCAGCTGCACATGCGCCATTTCCGCGACGGCCAGGTCATCGTCATCGAGCCCTTCCGCGCGCGTGCCTTTCCCGTGATTCGTGACCTCATGGTCGACCGCAGCGCCTTCGATCGCGCGATCGCGGCCGGCGGTTTCGTCACCTCGCCCACGGGCAGCGCGCCTGACGGTAATGCCATTCTGGTTTCCAAGGGCGCGGCTGACGCTGCCATGGATGCGGCCGCCTGCATCGGGTGCGGGGCATGCGTCGCCGCGTGCCCCAACGCCTCGGCCATGCTGTTCGTGGGTGCCAAGGTCTCGCACCTGGGCTTGCTACCTCAGGGCCAGCCCGAACGCTGGTCGCGCGTGCATGCCATGGTGGCGGCCATGGACGCCGAGGGCTTTGGCGGTTGCACCAACTTCCTCGAATGCGCGGCCGTCTGTCCCAAGAACGTATCGCCCGACTTCATCGGTCGCCTCAACCGCGACCTCATCGGCGCCGTGTTCTTGGCCCGGCCGCGGGTGGCGGGCACGGATGCCGGCTAGCTAGCACGACCCGGCGGTGCGAGGATGCAGAAATTGCGGAATTGCGTGAGACTGTGCCTGTCCGCGAACATCCAACTAGCAAGCAGCCAGCACCAAGAGTTCAAACGAACAGGGAGGTCCCATGACACCGTGTATCCAGTGCAAGACTCCACTTGCGCCTGACTTTCGCTTCTGCCCGCGTTGCGGTATCCCGGCAACCAAGGACATCCCCGACCAGTACCTGCTGGCAAGACGGGCCATGGAGGGGCGCATGGAGGGAGGGCCGGTTCAACCTGCTATCGCGACTTTGTTGAAGGCCTACGACCTAGGGCTGCGTGACGCCCACGTTCTGTGCGGTCTAGGCATTCTCTACTACCGCCTCGGCGACATCGCGTCGGCGACCAAGTATCTCGAGGAGGCCATCGCGCTCAAGCCGAATTTCCCAGAAGCACTCTACGACCTGGCGCTCACCTACTATCGCGGCGGCCAGATCCACAAGACCATTGCGACGATGGAGCGGTGCCTGAAGTTGAGCCCGGACTATGCGGCGGCTCACTACTGGATCGGAATCGCCAACTACCATTTGGGGCGCCAGCAGAAGGCCATCGAGTCCTTCTTGCGTGTGGTCGAACTCAACCCGGCAGCCAAGGTCGCCAACTACCACCTGGGCGTGAATTTCGCGTCGCTCGGCCAGTACGACAAGGCTATTGCCAATTTCAAGCTGGTGGTGGAGAACTGCCCTCAGGACGAGGCGGCATTCTATCACCTGGGCATGGCCTACTATGAATCCAACAAGATTCCGGAGGCCACCCAGATCTTCAAGCACTGCGTGAAGCTGGACGCCGGCGACCGGCGCGCGGCGCAGATGCTGGAGATGCTGACCAACGTTCCTGGCGTGTAGGGGCGACCTGCGGTCGCCCCACCTGGCGTGCGCGTGCCGTCATCACCATGTCTTGTGCGTGGGCGACCGCAGGTCGCCCCTACGGGCGGTCGCCCCAGTTCACGAGAGTACGGGCTGCAATTGTGCGGCGGTGGTGCGGGCAAAGGCGCGCACCGTGTCTTTGCCGGTCAGGTTCGAGATCTCGTCGATCGACTGCTTGGCCGGCAAGGCTGGGATCTGGCCGGTCAGCGCCCCATGCCCGAGCAGGCCGACGAACGAGAACAGGAAGCGCTCGCGCTCGTCGCTGGGCAGAAAATCGAGACAGCGCAAGATCGCGGCCGGCCTGACCTTGTCCCAGCGCCCAGGATAGCCTCGATCGGCGAGCCATTGCCCGATGCTGAGCGCGGCATCGACCAGATCCTGGCGTTGTGTCGGGTCGGCGGAGACCGCCCCGGCGAGTTCGTCGGCCAGGGTCATGGCGACGATGCGTCGGGGGGCCATCTCGACCGCAGACAACCTGCGCTTGCGGAATGGAATGAAAGCGGAACGGAATCGGCGGCGTTTCTTTGGCATGCCTGGTTGTCGGACGCCGCCCGAAAAAGTTGCGTGGGACTCGAATAGTCTACGGCCCGAGGGGAGACAACCGGAAGTCTCCGACGGCTGGCAACGGCAGATTGTCCGTCGCGCTCTGGGCCAAGTAGAAATAGCTGATCGTATCGAATGTCACCTGCGCGTTCTCATCCCAATGCCAGAGTTCGAGGTTGAATCGGAGATTCTTTGCGAAGCGGATGGGGTCGAGCACATCGGTACGCAGCATCGAGAACAAGCCGTTTGCCGCTCCAAATCCGCCTGCGGCAAGAGATTGCACACGATACGGGTGATTGTAGGTTTCCGGCGAGCAATACGCCTGGCCGAAGTAGTCCTCGGTGCCCGTGCCAAAAAGACTCGGAAAAGCATCGTCATCAACCCATATCTTCTCGTCGCCTTCCCCCCACCAGTCGGTCGACGAGTTCCCCACCGCCAGGAATGTCCCTACGTACGCACCTTCCCCGCTAACATCAGCAAGCAAGATGTCCCGATAGGGGCGGGCTGGCATTGGGCCGCGCGCGGTCCAGTGGGCGTGGAAATAGTAGGTGTTTGGGTCGAAGAGTGCAGCCCGGTGAAACACGGTTCCCTTGGCCTCAAGCCCAGGCGCCGCGTCGATATGCACAACAGCCGATTGTGCAAAAGGCATCACGAATCGTGCGGTCAGCACTCCATCGGCGGTTGCTTCGAGGGGCAAGGTCGCATGGGGAAGCAGCCCAGGGCCTGCCCCAAAGAAGTCGCCCAGTGGCGCTCTCACGGTTTCCCTACCGTCGAAGCGAAGGGAAAGGACACTTCCACGCAGGCTGGCAGCATCGACAAGACTCGGAGCAATCTGCAACTCTAGGATTTCCTCGCCGGAGGGTGAGGCTGCGATGGTCATTTCTGGCGACGAAGCCGCCAACACGAACTGGTCGCTGACGATGCTGCTGTCTTGTAGGGCAGGCTGTTGCAGTCGAATCCGCACCGAATCCAACCGTTGCGGGTCGAGCGAGGACGGATCGAACGAGGTCACATCCGTCGAGGCGTCCACGTACTTGCGGTAGGTAACTTGGTAGAATCCGCCCGCGCCCTCCCAAGTGACTTTCACGTGCTTGCGAAAGGGCAGGGGGAATTCCATGTTTCCCCCCTGTGCCGTTGTGCCCGCGAAGGGCGGCAGGAAGGGCGCAATTTGCCCCGAGAGCAGCGCCGTCATGGACTCTTCGAGAACAGGCGCGACCGCGCGATCGAGGTAGACGCGCAAGGTTCCCGAGGGGGTCGCACTCCAGATGCGCACGATGGTGCCGGGCCCATCGGCATCCAGGAGAACGAATTCACTTTGACCCGATGGCCCCGTTTCGACGCCGAGGTAGTTCCCCCAATCGGTATTGGCATACCAGCCAGTCGGCGTGTCGCTGGAGGCCTGCGGGACAGTCGAGTGCCTATCATAGGAAGACACCATGCAGGTTCGAAATGGATTCGATGCCCGGTGAGCCAATGCACCGAGCGAGGCCATCTCGTCGAGGAGCGAGTTCACACTAATGGGCGATGGGTTGGGGCTACTCTCCAGACCCCCATCCAAGGAACTGACATCTGGAGCCTGCGAATCGCCACAAAAACTGTAGTTCGAGTCAGACCCGCCAACCGCGCAACCTGCGACCAGAAAACAGACACCAGCACAGTCCGGCAGTGCAAACATCCGTGATCCCATGCTTCAACTTTCGCAAGCGGCCAGTTCTTGCACAAGTTCCAGGATGCGGCGGTGCTCGGGGATGCGGGTCAGGTACGCCTGTCGACCGGCAGGGTCCTCGATGGTGTCTGCCCAGGCGTAGACCTGCTTCGTCGCCGTGGCTAGAACCTCCGTCGCGGCCAGCCGGTCGCCCGAGGCGAGCAGGCATTCGGCCAGGGCCGGACGGATGGTCGCCTCGCCGTCGTACACGACGCCCAGGCCTTCGAACTGGGCGTACGCCTCGCGCGCGGTCGGCGACTCGGGCGCGAATTCGCGGCTGACGCCAGCGCAACGAGATAACGCTATAGGCGCGACCACGTAACTAACCGCTATTAAATAGATGACGCTACCAGGCCGTCATCAACGTGACCGATAGTCATGATATTGACGACAGTTGATAAGCTGTTTGCAAGCGGATCGCTGATTGTCCATAACGAACTGAAATCAATGGGAAGTTGTGTGACAGCAGTGCGACAATGTCAGGTAGTTGACGATCTCGCCAAAGAATTGACTTGCAAGACGCGTCGTCCCGAGCGAACATACTCCCGCCCGGCGAATTAATGCCGGCAAAGGAGTCCCCCCATGAAGAAGACATCTGGTATCAAAGTGAAGACTCGGGTACGCAGCGGCGGAAGCCGGTTTCCCAGGTAGTCGCTCCCGCGACACTCGCCCAAACGCCGCCTCCGGGCGGCGTTTGGCTATCTGGGGTCAGGTCTTCGAAGCGTCTAGCTCGCGCGCGAGTTCTAGGATGTGGCGGTGTTCGGGGATGCAGTTCAGGATTTTGTCCAGAATCTCTCGGGCCGCCGGGACGTCTTTGGCTGCAATCAGGCGCTCGGCGAGGGCCAGGCGTATCGTCGTCTCGCCGTCATCCACGACGCCAAGGCTCTTAAGCTGGGCATAGCCATCGCGTGCGTTCAGTAGAGCCTCGGCTTGGCGGGAAGTTGGCGCGATGCAACCTCTCGTGGAATAGACTGCTCGGCAATGCGTACGGTCAGCGCCACGCTGATGCTATTCCTCCTCGTACCGGCGACCGCGCGAGCAGAGGGCTATGCGGAGATGGGCGGGCTCGAGCGCGGCGCGGTCGACGTGGCGCTCTCGGCGCGCGGGCTGGCCATCGATCCCGCGCCCGAGGGCAAGCTCGTCGGGTTCATCCATGTGGTGAACCTGGACGTCTTCCAGCCGAGCGACGGCGGTCTGCTCGAATGGTTCAATCACTTCCACCGCACCACCCGCGAGTACCACATTCGCCGCGAGTCCCTGCTCGTGCCGGGTCTGCTCTACAACCCCGCATTGGTCGACGAAACCACGCGCAACCTCCGCAACCGGACCACCTACAGCGCAAACGATCCGCCCTTGTCGAGCATCGTGGCCATAGTGCCCGTCCAGACAGCGACCCCTGACACCGTGGACGTTCTCATCGTTACCCGTGACGTGTGGAGCCTGCGCCTCAACAGCGACTGGGTCTTCGGACTCTTCGCGCAGGATATTCCAAGCTTCAGGGCTTCCGTCTCGGAGAACAATCTCTTCGGCTGGCGCAAGCAACCCGCCCTGGCCTTCATCATGGACCAAGGCGAGGTGTGGTTGGGTCCGAACTACCTGGATCCCAACCTGCTCGGAACCCGCCTTCGCTTCACCGCTGCCTTTTACGAAATCTGGGCGCGCAGAACTGGCGAGCTTGCGGCCGGGCCCCGCGAGGGCTCCTCGTCCTGGCTGCGTGTCGAGTACCCGTTCTACGCGCTCTCGATGCGGTGGGGAGCCTTCGTCGACGGAGGCTACACGACCCGAGTCATTCGCTACATCACAAGCAGCCAGGGCACCGACAATCGCGCAACCTTGGCCCGCTATCTTCCTGCAGCCGACGGATCGGCCAGCGGAGCATGCGTGGTTCCAACGACACAACCAGGAGATCCGTACCCGACGCTTACCGCCGACTGCGCCTGGCGAAGCCGCGTCGGCGGCGTGACCTCGGGAGTTACCCGGTCTTTCCCCAGCCCGTGGCTAGTCCAGCGCGTGACCATTGGCAATGAGTTCCAACTGACTAGACTGTCCTTCCTCCCCGATTTTCCCGCCACCCCAGCCCTTCGGCAGCCGTTCGCAGCGCAGTACTTCGGCCCCTCGGAGCGGACATCCTCGCTCTACTTGCAATACGAGGTCTTCACGCCGCGCTACCGCACCTATCGCAACCTGGATACTTTCGACCTCGGCGAAGACCTGCGGTTGGGGCCGTGGGTGACGCTCAAATTCGGCCGCGCCAGCACGCTCCTGGGTTCCGAAGCGGACTTTTTCCCACTCAAGAGCGAGGCACATGTCAACCTCGGTCTGCTCGGGGGTTTTCAAAATATCGGCGTCTCCTGGGAAGCCCGACTTTACGACCACGGTCTTGGAGACCAACTGCTCACCGGCCAGTTCTACGCAGCCACTCCGGTGTTGGCCCGATCCTTTCGCATCGTGGTTTCGGGACGTACCGGACTCCTCGCCGAGAACAAACACCGCGCTCGTGTCTACCTGGGCTGGACAGAAGGCCTGCGCGGATACCCGATCAACACGTTCTATGGTTACAACTACTACCTAGCCCATATCGAGGTGCGCTCTATGGCCTTCTCCCTGTGGTCCTTGCGCATCGGTGGCCTGCTGTTCGCGGATGCCGGACATGCCGCGGACACATGGCAGGGGCTTGCCTTGTACGACGCTGCCGGTGCCGGCCTGCGGGTCCTCATCCCCCAACTGAACGCGGACGTTCTGCGTTGCGACTGGGGCATTCCTCTCAGGGGCTATGTCGTCGACGGCACCCCCATTGTCAGGGCTGGCTTGTCCAATACACTTGCATACTGTGGATTCCGCCAGGCCTTTTGATCCGCCGGTTTGGGCACGAGTCATATGACTCGCCCCGATCGGATCGCGAGTCATAGCGAGGGGCCGGATACAGGCGGACGCCAGGGACAGGGGGCCGCCGCATGGTCGGCTCGATTGGGTGGTGCCGCACGGAAATGGCGGTTGTTGGCGGGTGACCAGTAGGGAGACCTGAGGGCGCCCTAGCACAGGAGGTAACGTGGACGGAAGGGCGACCGCAGGTCGCCCCTACACAAGAGGTGATATCCTCGCGGCATGTTCTGGGACACGCAACCTCGGGCGCGCCTCAGTTTCTGGAAGCGGCCAGTTCGCGCGCGAGTTCCAGGATGCGGCGGTGCTCGGGGATACGCGTGAGGAACGAATCTCGGCTTGCGGGATCGTCGATCGCTTCTGCCGACGCGAGAATGCGGGTTGCGGCTTT